>TARA_R110002050_G_scaffold286121_1_pt1 | contig 74023 bp, 55 predicted proteins | sample TARA_R110002050 | Tara Oceans TARA_R110002050 (sample SAMEA4396988) | marine metagenome | biome: Polar Biome; feature: [DCM] deep chlorophyll maximum layer (ENVO:01000326); material: water (ENVO:00002006), including particulate matter (ENVO:01000060) such as... | depth 25 m
TAACTGATAATGAATATTTTCAGCTTTAATACCATACTCAATTAATGAAATCATTTTTAATGTGTTTTATTGTTAATTGTAGTAAGCAATATAAGTTCAAAACTTATTTTATGATTAGTTTATCAAAATCTATCCTATTTTACCGTTTTTTATAAAGAAGATACTCGTGAAGCAAAATAGCTTTACCATCTATTATTCATTTGAATTTGAATTTGAATTTTATAGTTTCAAAAAAAATGTGAATTTTTTAAGAGTCGAAAAAAGCATGGTTTAAAGCCTATTTATAATTTTTAAAAAGTTTCCCATTGCCCTTTCTATAAATTCTACCTTTATAAAAGATGAATCAAATCAACCCAATAAACGTAAAATTGAGGTCCAAAATTCGTCAACACAAACGATTAAATTTTGCAAAAGCATTGAAATTACTGGGTATATTTAAATGGATTCGAGCCCCAGCCCGGTCACAAAAAAAAGCCTTTTAAATCTAAAGATTTAAAAGGCTTTTTGCATTTTTGACTACTATATCACTACTATCCTATAAAATGATGTTATTTGACTCTTATTAAGAATTATCATTTGCAAGCACCCCCCTTATACCAAGTACAACTATTTCAGAATTCGAAATATATAATTCGCAAGAGTTACTCTAGAAGTATTTAATTATGATAATACATACTAATATTTTTTTATCTTCTTTTTTAATGGAAAAAAACAATATCTAATCATAAGTAATACTGAAGTTTTCAAATACTGCGCTATTCTCCATAGCTTCAGAAGCTGTATTCACAAACAAACCCGCTTTAATTCCCCATGACCACCATGCCAGATTATCTCCAATTACCCCAGAAGCTCCTCCGATACTACCAGAAGAAATCCATTTTTCTCCATCATAGCTATAACTAAAGCTTACAATGTGAGCTTTTGTTATATTAGCCTCTAAGTAGATATTTTTGCTATGTTGCAATCTTAATTTCTCTACCACATTTAATTTGCCGTCTTTTTTCTTCCAGACAATTAAATCATTTCCTTTAACTCCAATTCCCACACTATTATCCTTTGTAGCATAAAGAGCAAGCCCTTTTAAGGCTTTATTATTCGTTATAACTTTGGTATTCATCTTAAAGTCGGAATCTAAAGGATTAACACCTATAAAAGCACCCCGACTATTTGTAGTGTTGGAAACTTCATCATAAAGCCTTAATTGCCCCTTATCTATTTCATATTTAATTGTATAGCTGGGAATATCATACTTCCATAAATGATTAAGCGTACTGGTATCAAACTCATCTGCAAAATTATGCGCTTCATATCCAGTTTGCTTCGCTACATTTTCTATAAAACTGGGCCATCCCGTTATTTTATCCCATTTCATCTCACTTAAAAGAGCGACCCTTCCTAAGTATGGAAAACCTTTAGAATTATAGGCATGATATAAATAATACCATTTATTTTTGGTGTGAATAGCGGTTCCATGTCCGGGGCATTTCCATGTCTCATTCCCTTTTAAAATAGGATTACTTCCATATTTTTCCCAAGGACCCTCCATTTGTTTTGCCCTTGCAACTCCTACCTGATAATCACAGGAACTTCCACAACAAGCATTACCAGAATATAGCATATATAAATAGCCATTATTCTTGACTATACTTTGCCCTTCCATACCCCCTTGTTCCCATGAATCTATATCGGTATTCAAAATTGAAAAAGATTCGCCATTTAATGACAATCCATCTTTGCTCAACTTAGCTCCAAGAATTTGAATAGGTTGATCTGGATCAAGCCCATAAGCTTTCCATGTGATATACAATGTATCATTCACCTTATTCACAAATGCATCTATAGCTTCATTGCCCCATTCCAGTAATTCACCATGGTCTTTAAACCCATCTGAAATATTCTTTGTCGTTGCTACCCCAATCATAGACGTTCCATCTACACGTTTTGCTGTATAGTAACAGTAAAAAATTCCATCATGATAAAATAATTCTGGAGCCCAATAACTTGAAATAGTCCAAGTTGGTTTTTCTCTGAATACGTAATTTAAAAAAGTCCAATTTTTGAGATCTTTAGATTGATATATCGGATAAATAGGACCCCAATCATTCGATGAACCTGTGGCATAATACACCTCATCTACTTCTATGATAGATGCATCTGGCAATTCTCCTGGAATTACCTGCTCCTGAAAAACCTGAGAAGTAACCGAACCTGTGTAAAAAAGGAACAGGAAAAAAAAGATTAAAAAATTATTTACTTTTAAATTTCCAACTTTATTCATCAACGTTTTATTTTGCATTTCCCCATTGTTTATTTGGTGTACTACCCATTTCAAAGATTAATTCTCCTCCAGCCATTATATCACTATAGTCTAAGAAAGATTTATCATATTCCTGACCATTTAAAGTTGCACTTTGAATATAGATATTATTGACTGAATTTTGATGAGCAACAATTTTGAACGAGTGTGTTGTATTCGCATTAAGAATAATCTTATCGAATGCGGGACTAGTGAGTTCATAACGGGTGCTTCCAGGAGCAATTGGGTGAATACCACTGGTGGCAAGAATATACCAAGCAGACATTTGCCCTACATCTTCATTACCTACCAGCCCTTCTACGGTATTATGATAAGCCCTAGTTAAAACCGTTCGACTCCATTTTTGTGTAAGCCATGGAGCATGTAACCTATTAAAAAGAAAGGGAACATGGTGTACAGGTTCATTTGCGTGGTTATAATAGTTATTCCACATCATGTTTTCTGGAGACTTTTCAAAGAACACCTGTAAATCATTCTTAACTTTAGTTTCATTACCCATGAGTGAAATCATGCCCGCTATATCCTGGGGTACAAACCATCCTTGTTGATATGAATTGCTTTCCATACAACCATACCATTCTTTTAGACGTCCTTCTTTTGGCCATGGCAACCAATTACCTAAACTATCTTTGGGCCTAAACCATCCTTTTTCAGCATCAAAAATATTTTTATAATCCTTTGATTTTTTTAAATACTTATTTGCATCGTCTGTTTTTCCAAGAGCCTCTGCAAACTGTGAAACACACCAATCAAAATACGCATATTCTAAAGTATACGAAATCCCCAAATTTCCTGGAGTAAAACCTCTTTCTCCATTCCCAAACTTTTCAACACTCTGCACAGAAAGTTCATACGCTCTCTGCACATCATAATCTCTAATACCTTTTTTATAAGCATCTGCAATTACCGATACTGCTGGATTTCCAAGCATGCAACCACTGTATGAATTAAGCATTTCCCACCGTTCTAGATAATCCTTATCTTTCTCATCAGCGAGAGTGATTAACGAGTTAATCATATCATTCACTAATTCAGGATTAATGATGGTCTGCAATGGCATCTGGCTCCTAAAAACATCCCATCCACTAAAAATGGTACGTTTTGTAAATCCTTCAGATTCATAAGCTTTATCATCTCCTCCTGGGTAGCGACCATCGACATCTTCAAAAACACGTGGATCAATTTGAGTATGGTACAGTGCAGAATAAAAAATTGTTTTCTCATCCTCAGTTCCACCTGCAATTTGAATCTGAGATAGTGATTTATTCCAAAGTGCTACTGCCTTTTCATAAACTTCATCAAAATCAAAGGTTGCAATCTCTGTTGTTAAGTTCTTTTTAGCTCCAGCAATATCTACGAACGATATACCTGCTTTTAAGTGAACTTGTTCGTTTTCATAGGTAGGAAATTCGGCATAAAAACCAAGGTGTTTCCCCTCTTTCTCTAGAATATTTTCAAAAACAGTAGCTGTCGCTATTTTATGTTGATATGCTTCACTTGTCACACTTTCTCTTAAGCGAGACCAATCATCAGGTATCGCTGCAGACCATACGCCCGAGTTAGAAAACGGTTTACTAAATTCTGCATAAAAATAGACGGTATAATCTGCATTACCATCTCCATTACCCCAGCCTCCACCATCTGGTGTACACTTCATCCAACCCTGAATGGTATGATCGTTCAACACCTGTATATGTTGACTGGTAGAAGTTCCCCCTACTCTTCTAGCTAGATCTATCTGAATTCGAGATTTTTTATTCTCAGGAAACGTAAAGCGTAGAATTCCACTGTGTGGTGCAGCTGTTGCTTCTGCCTTAATATTATAATCTGTAAGATCCACAGCATAATAACCTGCAGAAACATTTTCAGAATCTTTATGATAACGAGAACGGTAGCCTTTATCTGGATTTTCTAGGGAACCAGAATTAGTTTTTAATACACCAACACTAGGCGTAACAAGGAAATTACCCATATCACCATACCATCCAATTCCACTCATTTGTGTAAAGGCAAAACCTTCTATACTTGTATGTTCCGAACTATAGCCTGATCCATTATCACCTCCAGTAATCGTATTTGGACTCACTTGGACCATCCCGTAAGGGGTTTCTGCTCCTGGAAAAGTTTTTCCCAAACCATGATAAACACCAGCCTCTCCAACACTGGTACTCGCACCAATCATAGGATTAACATAATTTGCAGGTGCTGTGACAAAAACTGGTTCGTTATTAGTATTTGTACAACTGGCAAAACAGATGATGACTAGTAAAAACAAATTTTTTTTATCCATAGCTTTTTATTTATTCTTCGATCTTAACTATTTCTATCTTATGAAGATTTGGTTTATTAGTCTCATAGATTTTAGCCATCAGAACTTTTATATCATTTTCCCACATCTCCCGTATTTCTGGAAAACGCCCTGTTCGATAAACTCCCATTTTACTACCAATGAACCCCTCTTTTTCATGACTTGCGAGATCGTAAGCTTCTTGTGTATCATCAAAAAGCATGTCTTTACCTTTAAAATAATTGAATTGAGCCCAATAATACTCTCGTAATTTACCCTCGATTTCCGCTCTATGATCATTTAAAAACATAACATTCATTGCTTGCTTGTATTGAGGAGTATTGGAAAGTAATGCCATATTAATACCCTTACTTAGACTATCCGCCGTATACTGGGCTATAAGATCACCGTCTATTATCAATTTATAATTGCCTGAATTTAAATGTTGTACTTGAATAATTTCCTGATTAAACTCTTTTATAAATGGATAAACAGCCAAAGCCTCTGATTGTTTATGAGGATGCCCCCAAATACTTGAAACCGAATCAATAGGGAATGGAAGAGATTTTGCAGTATATTGGAAAGAAACTCCATTTTTAGAAGATAAATTTAATTTTATTTCAGCATTATCAGCTTTTAAAATATTAGCTTTTTTTGCATCTATGGCTACATTTGCAACGGGAGTACCGGCTAGTCCTTGTGCTTTTAAAAATAAAGCTGCCATTACAAGATGACCTGGTTTACCTGGATGAATCCGATCTGACCCTGTAATTGTATAGGTAGAATCATTTTCTTGTTCGCGCTCAGAAATTGCTTTCATTGGGTAATACAAATCTATATAGGCCCACTCATTTATATAGGCAGCCTCTTCTTGGAATTTTACAATTGATTCAAGTGTCTTGGATTTCCCTATAAAATTATTACCCGCTATTTTAACTGTCTCATCATATGGAGAAGAGGTCATGATAATTGGAGTTATATCTGGATTATTTTTAAATTTTTGTTGGATTAAATTGAAGTCTTTTAATGACTTTGCCAAACGTTCCTTCGCCGTTTTTTCTGCATCATCTTGCCAAAATTCAAAATACCCGCTATCATTCATTCCAAAAGTTAAAATCACAATATTTGGATCCATCCTAAGGATATCATCCTCAAACCTTTCATTCATCTGACCTACAACATCTCCTCCAGAACCTCCATTCAAAATGTATATCTTTTTGTCTGGAAAATGAGTCATATAGTAAAGCCATATGTATGATTCATAGAAGCCTTGGTGCGTAATACTATTTCCTAAAAAAACTATTCTTTCTCCTTCTGTAAAAGGTTTTAATTTTTGTGCTGTAACATACATCCCTATGGTTAAAAAAAGGAATAAGCAGTAAATTCTTTTAGTCATTTATTTTTAGTTTCTATGTTAGAATATTTTTAATCCAGATTTCAGATGAATAATTTAAGATAAAAAAGGTTGGAAAGAATAATTTTACATAAGCTCAAAATTGGTAAATCAATTGAGCAAAAACAATTTCTAAAGCAATTTAAGCTAAAACGGTTTAGTTTCAAAATTTACAAACCAAAAGCGTAGGATTAAATTTTGTTGCATCAAATTGAAAACCTCCCCTTTTAGTATTCAATTCTAACATTAGGAATAGCAGGATAGTACAGGAAAGTTTATTCATTAAAATGAAATACATTTAGAATTCAGAAGTAATCCATTTTAATAAAAATATAAAGGAGCCGATTTCTAAAAGCCCATTTGTTAAAATTATCAGGACTTTTTTCTAAACCACAATAAAAATCAGCTAAGCTTATCTTCTAAGACTTCATGTAAGTGTTATGAAATAGAAATGCTCACTTTTAATATGATTACCATATTTGACACCTATTTACAATAAATGCTGCAAAATTATTTCAAATATTTAAACATCACTCCTTTTGAACACCGCTGGGGTATGTATGTAACTTCCGTTGGGTATTCAAAAGTAGCACCAAATGATAAATACCCAAATCAGCAGCATCCAAAAAGTCATCATTTAACTTGGAATAGAGGACGTATCTTAAATGATTATTATTTAGTGTTTATTTCCAAAGGAAAAGGTATTTATGGATCTGCAATGTCCGAACCAAAGGAGGTTGTTGCCGGGAATTGTTTTTTTCTTTTCCCTGGTGTCTGGCATAGATATAAACCGAATAGCAAACTAGGGTGGGAAGAATTCTGGGTCGGATTTAACGGGAACCAAATTCAACATATGATGGCGGAAGAAGTTTTCACTAAAACGAATCCGATAATAGATTTAGGTTACAATAGCGATTTGCTTGTGCTTTTCAATACATTAATAGAAAATGTTCAAAAATCATTGGTTGGTTATCCGCAACAGATAGCAGGTCTTACATTACAAGTCTTAGGGTTAGTACATCACAAGGCTACACACGATGGACCCGTAAATAATCCGATTGAAAAACTGATTACCAAGGCTCAATTTATTATCCAAGAATCTTTTGAACGCCCGCTAAACATGGAGCAACTTTCAAGTGAGTTGCCGATGGGTTATTCCTTATTTCGAAAAGCATTTAAAGAGATTACAGGTCAATCACCAAACCAATATCATATCAATTTAAGATTAGAAAGGGCGAAGTATTTATTGACTATGACCACCTTAAATGTTAGCGAAATAGGCTTACAAACTGGTTTTGAATCTGTCTTCTACTTTTCTAAGCTATTTAAAAAGAAATATGGTACTTCTCCAAAAAATTATAGAATAGCTGTAATCAAAACTACGGAAACCACAAAATGTGATTAACTAAAAAATCACCCATGGAGGTATATACCGCATGCAGAAGGCTTATCAGCTCCCATTTTTTTCTCCCAGTGGTATTTTCCGATTTTATATCAAAATATACAAACATTTGTAGCTTTTAGAAAAAAATAGCAAGCTTCTATTTTGATATTTTTACAAAAACAAAGCTCATTGAATAAAAAGTTCTCGTAAATAACACCAAAAAAAAGCATTATCGATAATGAAAATAAAAAACAGTCCCCTTTTATATAGCCTTTATTTCCTCAGTACTTTTCTGACTTTCTCACAAAATTCAAATACAAAACAAAATATTTACCATGATATCGCAGCACGCACCATTTTAATAACAGATAATCATAAAAATCTCTCCATAAAAATTGATTACGCTAAGGGGTGCAAAATTTCTGAAGTACTTCTCAAAGGAAAAAACATAATCTCATCGAATGGGGTGTCTACTGGATTTAAAATAAAAAACGCTATCTCTTCCGAGTTTTCGGATCAAGTGAAGGTCTACCAAAACAAAAATGCTATTGTACTAGATCATATTAAGTACAGCGATTTAAATCTATCCGTAACTGAAAAATGGACATTTAGTGTCAGTGATGAGCAAATAAACTGGAACATAGAACGGACCTATAGCAATAATGCTCTACTTGAAGCATCCTACTTCCCAAAATGGCACTTTAAAGACCTTTCTGTTTGGAAGGGCGGAATAATTGACAATGGAGGTATGGTATGGTGTAAATACCTTTCAAATAGTAATGACACCTATGGCGTACATACAGGTGGCGTTACATTTTGGAATCCAGAATCGGGTAATGCGCTGCGTATTGATGCAAAAACTGAGAAGGGTTTAGAAATTAGTTCAATGTTTTCTCATAGTGAATCAAACGAATTTACTTTCACCCAATCAGTAACTGATACGGTACTCAGCCAGCGGTATAATTTAAGCCGTTTTGTTTCTGGAAAATCTGACATTTTCAAGCCTTTTAGTGTAAACAAAAGTACTATTTCAATGAATTTAGCTTTGGCATATGTAGACTATGATGCTGCGTATTCTAGAGGCAAACTTTCTGGTATTGATGAAACTGCCGTCCGAGAACTCCTAAATACCACAGGTAGATATGGCGTGGTTGACAACAATATTGCAGGAGCCAATGGGTGGCTCACCAATTGGAAATGTTTGCATGAACCTTTTTTTGCTCAGATTGGCTTAGCTTTAAATGATCCAAATTATACTGAAAACATGACAGCAACACTAGATCAGGAACGTGATTTAGCTATGCTCCCTGATGGTCGAGTACTCTCTCGCTGGCATAATGCACCAGGAGATGAAATCCCTGGAACCTACAATAATCAAACGGGGTATTATGAAGCAAAATGGGGGTATACAATTGACTCTCAAACGGGATATATTATAAATACATCAGAGCAATTTAATCTAAATGGTGACACCCAATGGTTGCTATCGCATAAAGAAAGTTGCGAAAGGGCACTAGATTGGCTTATCAGGAGGGATTCAGATAACAATGGAATTTTTGAAATGATCAACAATTCTATTTCAGAAGAAAAAGCAAGTGACTGGTTGGATATTGTTTGGGCGGGCTATGAAAATGCATTTGTCAATGCCCAAATGTACGAAGCGCTTACCCTTTGGGCGGAATGTGAAAATACATTAGGAGACCTAAAAAAATCAAAATACTATACAACCCTTGCGCAAAAACTAAAAGATCAATTTAATAAGCCAATTGACAATGGAGGCTTTTGGTCTGAGGATAAAAACCAATATGTATATTGGAGAGATAAAGATGGCTCTATCCATGGGGACAACTTAGTAACCCCTGTAAATTTTGCAGCCATCGCATTTGGTATTTGCGATGATCCACAACGCATTTCAAAAGTCTTAGATCAGATAGAACAAAGAAATACAGCAGAAAATCTTTTTCATTGGCCTCTCTGTTTCGATTCATTTGAAAGAGCTGAAGTAAGTGGTGGTAACTGGCCTTTTCCTAAATATGAAAATGGTGATATATTTCCTACTTGGGGTTATCTCGGAATAAGAGCGTATGCAGGATATAACAAAGAAATTGCATTAAAGTATATTAAAAATATCCTGCTGCAATATCGAAAGGATGGCCTTTCATCTCAAAGGTATAGTAGGATCACACAAAAAGGTCTTGGAGATGATATTCTTGCAGGTATTTCAACAACCATAACCGCATTGTATAGTGATATCTATGGTATCAGCCCTAAATGGAATAGAATGGGGCTAGAACCACATATGCTTTCAGAACTCAATGACACTGAATTTCCATATACCCTAAGAGATACCTTATATCAGGTAAAATTGCATGTAAATAATTATACCCTGAGTACAAACGATTTTTCTGTAACAAGTAATTCCAATTTTGGCGTTTCACAAAAGAATAAGGAAGTAGTTGTTTATAAGGATAATAAAGAAATTAATACAATTCACATCAATAAAACAACGCAAGGGTATATAGCGCTAGAGATCACGAGCTGGTCTGAGAACTCCTGTTCATGGAGGGTAAAAAATCCAGGGAAGTACACCTTTACTTTTACTGGTTTAAAGCCAAATACTCCGTATACCCTAAAAATTGATGAGAACAATCAACTAATTAATTCAAAAAAGGATGGCTCCTTAGACCTGAAATTTGAAAGTAATAAAAGAACAACTTTCAAATTGGAAAAGGCAGCATCAAAATAGGTCGTGCTTTACTGGCTAAGCGATTCTTAGAACAGCTAGTGCATAAATTTAAAAAATCAATTTATGAAAGAAGAGAATGAATTATCACCAAGGGCTCCAATCGCCTATATATTATATAGATATTAAGCTGCATAGCAAAGTAATTAAGCATCACAACTTGCCCCTATATCATCATACGCTTGGCGTCTTTGATTACCCTTAGCATTAAAAATTATTAAACAATTAGCCCATGAGATACCAACTAACTACCGAAGAAATTAAAAGCTACCGCACCAATGGTTTTTTAATTGTAGAAGATTTTTTAACTCCGACAGAAACGTTGCATTGGAAAACAACAATTGATAATGCTATACAAAAAAGAGCAGGAAGAAAATTCCCTCATTCAGAAATTAAAACTGGGGAGTCCGATGGCATTAATGAAGACGCCGAATATTTTGGAAAAGTTTTTAATCAAATTATTAATTTATGGATGACTGATGCTGGTGTAAGAGAATTGATGCTCGATAAAAGAATTGGCCAAATGGCAGCCGATTTAGCGCAAGTGGATGGCATGAGAATTTGGCATGATCAATCGCTAATAAAACAACCGTGGGGCAACCCAACTGCTTGGCATTTAGACACCCCTTTTTGGTCTTTCGACCATCGGGAGGCACTGAGCATTTGGGTGGCTTTAGAAGACGTAACCCTACAGAATGGGTGTATGTATTTCATGCCAGAAACCCATAAGCACACAGGCTTTACAGCACCTGGAATCAGCTCCAATATGGACGATATATTTAAAACCTATCCAGAATACAAAACCATAGAACCTGTTCCTGCAATTCTAAAAGCAGGTAGTTGTACCTTTCATAATGGTCTAACAATACATAGTGCTGGAGTAAATATGACTCCATATACACGAAAAGCGATGACCTGTGCTTATATGCCTGATGGTTCCTTGTTTAACGGAAAGCAAAATGTGCTCCCTGATGGCTATTTTCAAAAATTGATAATTCAGGATGTTTTAAATTCTGAAGAACAAAACCCATTAATTTATCATAAAGACTGGGATTCATGAAGAAAAATAATCCTTGGGGGTTATATGATCAAATGCGCCCTCAACAAATTGAAGCCATTCTTAAAGATATGCCAATTGCTTTTTTACCATGGGGAGCTATCGAATATCATGGAAAGCATAACCCCATTGGGCTTGATAGTATAAAAGCATTGCATATTGCTATAGATTTAGCTAAAGAAGTAGGTGGAATTGTAATGCCTGTTATTAATTTAGCCAGTAGCCTTATCAAATCTTATCCAGGATTAAATTTTAAAAAGCACTCCCTTGAGTTTTCGGAAGAATTAATTAAACAAATCTGTGAAGAGTACTTACATCAGCTTGGGGAACAAGATTTTAAAATTATCATCCTACTTTCGGGTCATGCAGGAGAACCACATTTAGCTATTTTAAAAAAAGTAGCGGATACTTTTAATTCTGAAAACCCCACTAAATATTGTTGGGCCTTAGCGGAATTTGATGTCTTACCTAAGGATGTTTTAACGGCTAATCATTCAGCTTATGGTGAAACTTCATTACAATTGTATTATGCCCCAGAGACGGTAAATTTACACGCTTTGCCAAAACACAGACCTATTAGTTTAGCCTTGGATGCCGTATCTGGAAAAGACCCAAGAGATGCAAATGCTTCTCATGGCAAAAAAATCGTAACCGCCTTTATAAAAAATACAAGTAAAAAAATAGCGGAATTAATATCTATATACGGTAAGCAATGAAATATAACGAATTAGGAAGAACTGGTTTGAAAGTAAGTGAAATTAGTCTAGGAACATGGGCATTCGGCACTAAGGTATATGGAGGCGTATCAAAAAAAGAAGCGATTCAAACTATTGCGTCTGGAATAGATTTAGGAATTAATCTTTTTGATACTGCACCTCAATATGGTACACCAGCACAAGATGGTACCGCCGAAATTGTATTAGGAGACGCCCTAAAGGGAAAGCGGCAAAAAGTATGCATCTCCTCAAAATTTGGAAGAAACCCATCTATAGCTAATGGCAGTTCTCAGTTTTATAAATCGAGGGTTATACATTCGGTTGATGAAAGTCTAAAACGACTCCAAACGGATTATATCGACATACTTTTCTTTCATTCCCCATTTACTGCCGATGAAATTAATGATGATGTATGGGAAGGCATTGCTCAAGTAAAAAAACAAGGAAAAGTACGCTTTATTGGACATTCTATTTCTAAGCTTCAACAGACTAAGTCATTGGCAATTCAATGGGCTCAAGAGCATAAAATAGATATTGTTCAGGTAGTGTTGAGCTTAATGAATAGAGAGTCTGAAGAGTTGATAAAAAATTTACAAACTCAAAAAATAGGTATAATGGCTAGAGAGTGTTTAGCCAATGGTTTTTTATCAGGAACCATTACCAAAGAAACTAATTTTCCTAAAGGAACTTTAAATGCTCGATATACTAAAGCAGAAGTGATTGCAAGAATTGAACAAGTGGAGCGTTTTAAATTTTTAATAAGGAATGATATAAAAAATATGCCACAGGCCGCGTTACGCTGGACCTTAGATCAAGCAGGTGTTTCAACAGTTTTGTCGGGCGCAAAGAATATTTTAGAATTACAAGGAGCCGTATCAGCTTCAAATGCTAGCTCATTTACGGAAGCGGAAATACAACTTGTAAAAAAGGTATTAAAGCAAAATTTTGAAGCCGCTTAAAGTAAGCTTAGTAATTATCATGTTATCAATAAAAGCAAACTATTCATATCACATACACGCATGGGAATACTTTTAGGATTAATTTTACATGCCATTGGCGGCTTTGCCGCAGGAAGTTTCTACCTGCCATTTAAACTAATTAAAACTTGGAAATGGGAATCTTCTTGGTTGATTTTAGGAATTGCCGCTTGGATATGTGCCCCCATAATCTTTGCATGGTTTACCATTCCAAGCCTCTTAGAGGTTGTTACAGCTGCCAATTATGAGTCAAAATTGTACACCTTTTTATTTGGAGTTCTCTGGGGAATTGGAGGGCTAACCTTTGGTCTATCTATGCGGTATTTAGGAATGTCACTTGGAATGGCAGTAGCACTTGGCTTCACTGCAGCTTTTGGAACACTAATCCCTCCAATTTATGATGGTCGTTGGCATGAATTAATACAAACCAAAAGTGGAATGTGTACGTTAATTGGTGTTCTAATTTGTCTTATTGGGATTGCCGTTTCAGGAAAAGCAGGAATGCGAAAGGAAAAGGAACTAAGTACAGCTAAAAAAACAGAGACTATTACGGAATTCAATCTAAAAAAAGGTATTGGAATTGCAATTGTTTCCGGTATTTTAAGTGCCTGCTTTGCATTTGGACTACAGGCTGGAAAGCCAATTGCTGAAGAAGCACTAAAGCTGGGTACTCAAAACGTTTTTCAAAATAATGTCACCTTGGTTTGGATTCTCTGGGGTGGGTTTTTAACTAATTTTATATGGACCATTGCACTAAGTATTAGAAATAAAACATTCAAAGATTTTACCAATAGGGCTATAGTAAACAAGAGAAAAAACTATCTCTTAGCCATTGCTGGAGGCATTACATGGTATTTTCAGTTTTTCTTTTATGGAATGGGAGCAACCTTTTTAGGAGAAGAATATGAATTTGCAAGTTGGACCATTCACATTGCTTTTATTCTTTTATTTAGTACAATTTGGGGAATTTATTTTAAAGAATGGAAAGGTGTTTCCTCTAAAACTATGCGTACTTTATGGCTTGGATTGTCCATAATTATGCTTTCAGCAATCTTAATTGGCGTTAGTAATTATATGGCTTAAGATGTAAATTCTACCCACAAGAAAATATTTTTTTTATGAAAAAAATCATACTATTTCTTTTTTGTTTTTCGTTTTTTTTTAACTTAAAATCAAATGCTCAAGTAAAGGAACCCTATAAGGAGCTTCATGGTGGCTCCTATTCACATCTAAAAGTAAAAGATTCACCAGATCCAATAATAACTTACTACTGGGATACGCCAAAGGCTTCAGATTCTTTACAGCTATATTTTCTTCCTCCAGAAAAAGTATCAACTTTTCCAGCCACGTCATTTAAACAAACAAAAAAGTCCATACGCGTTGAAGGAACCGGAAATATCTTATTTGATTTTGGTGTTGAAAGTGCAGGATGGTTAGAGTTTGAGTCGGATGATCTCGTAGATACTATTGAAATGAGTATTAGTGAATATAATGAACCTGCTATTTTAAATGCAGGAGCACAAAATCCTACAAAAACAAAAAAACCACAGCAGTATGGAAACCTATACCGATTAGAGTTAAATCATGAATTATATGAAGGTGTACGTTATGGATGGATCCATGTAAACAATTTTTCAAAACCTTGGCATATAAAAAATGTAAGGTTGGTTTGCCAAACGAAGCCAGTAAATTATATAGGAAGTTTTCATAGCAACGATGAGGAGTTAAATAAAATTTGGTACACGAGTGCTTATACCGTAAAGTTGAATATACTTCAAGATTTTTTGGGTGCCATATTGATGGAAAGAAGTGATCGCCACTCTTGGACAGGAGATGCTTATCCCGCACAGGCGTCAGCATTGGCTGCTTTTGGAAACTATGATTTTATTAAAAAAAATATTGCGTTTACTTCTGGACAAAATAATGGAATTGCTGGGTATTCAATTTATTGGGTATTAGGTTTAGTTGACTATTATAATTATACCGGTGATGCCGAATTCTTAAAAGCATACATGGCTAATGCCGATAACCGACTGGAAGAAGCCTATAAACACTATGAAAACTTGCCTAATCTTGGTTTTACGGGATGGGATGAAAGACTTGGAGCTGGTTTCGAAAATACACAAATTCAAGAAGCTCAAAATACATACAGAATGCTATGCATTAATGGTTGGAGAAAGTTTTCTGAAGCCATGTCATCTATTCATCAAACTACGCTAGCAGAAAAATACAGTCAATTTGCAGATTCAAAAATAAAGCACCTAGATAAAAAGACGCTTAGCTCATATGGTATTCATGCGGTTTCTGAAGCTATCAATGCTGGTTTATATAAGGACGTTACTATTGAGAATTTATCAAAAAAACTTTTTAACGACCGATTAAACAGACTTTCATATTCTCCTTTTAATCAGTATTTTATTATTCAAGCAATGGCATTAGCGAAACAGAAAGAAATCGCTTTAACGACCATTAAAGATAATTGGGGTGGGCAGTTAACGTATGGAGGCACCACTTTTTTTGAAGTTTTCAGGCCATCGTGGAATACCATTTTAAACCCTAATGACGCTCCACCTAACAACCAATGTGGCTATACAAGCCTGGCACACCCCTGGGGCTCTGGTGTTACCAAATGGCTATCTGAAAATGTTTTAGGTATTCAGCCTGTACTACCTGGTTTTAAAAGTTTCAACGTTATCCCTTTTTTACAAGGTATATTAACACAGGTTAAAGGCAACATGCCGACACCTTATGGTACCATATCAGTTAGTTTTGATGTTAAATCTGGAAAATGTAAAATACATATTCCTGAAGGAACAACAGCAGAAACGATAGGATTCCCAAAAGGGGGAAGAAAAATAACTTCAATAAAAATTAATAAAACGAAGTATAATAAAGCTCCTACCAAAAGTGAATTCCCTATAAATAATTTAGAGCAGGATACCGATTACCTATATCTTAAAGATGTACCAGCAGGTAACTATAAAATAAAAGTAGCCTATTCTGGTAGTACACCAAACACTAAGCCAATTGAAAAAATTAAATATCCAATACATGAGTTTACTCAAGATAGTAGTACTAATGGTCAATGGGTAGGAAAATATGGAAGCGAAGGCTATGTGCTTTTCGGCAATCCAAATGGTGATCAGGAATCAACAAAACTTCCTTCTTATATTACCCGTGTTACTCCAAAATTAAATGGAACCGTAAAGTGGGGTTCTCTAGCTTCAGACCATCAGGTATTACAAAGCGTTAATTCAAAAGATAAGCACCCATTTGCCATCATAACAAAAGATCCGATAGCAACATTACAAACGATGACTGTAGATATTATCGCTGATAAAAATCATCCCTACCGCATATCAACGTATTTTTTAGATTGGGATAAAAAAGATAGAAGAACTGCGGTAGAAATTTTTGATTTAGAAACCTTGGAAATTTTGAGTCCTATTCAAATGATAAGAAACTATGAAAATGGCACGTATTTAAGCTTTACTACCAATAAGTCAATCAGAATAAGAATAAACCATGTCCGTGGTAAAAATGCCGCTGTAAGTGGGATCTTTTTTGATAAACCTTAGACTTCATTTTTTACTCTTTATTTTATTTTTCTTCCATGTTCTATCGCTTTCTTATTCCTTATAAAATAATTCAAATTTTACACGTAAAAATTAAATCCATACTCCGTTTGAATCATTAAAAATAGTATCCTATAGTTGTTATCGACAATCTCCTTTTTTAGAATACTACGGAATAGTTTCTATAATTCTCGCTATGCATACGATAAGTAGAATTACCACCGTTTTTAGTGGATTATTTTGAATTGTAAAGCGTTGAATAAAAAGAAGTTCTTCATCTTTTCTTTAAAGATATCAAGTACTGAACATTCCAGCGTAAGAAAAAACTTCCCAAGTTAAAATATCCAAAGACCTTTAGTATGCCATTCGGAGGAGTGAAAAATGTAGTATTCTTCCTTTACAGAGGAACAACAATTTTTGCATTGTCCACAACATGTAATTAAGATTCTTGGTGGTGTATTTCACTATTACATAGATTGCGCTTCGGTCAATTGGTTTCCATAGTAAATTAAATGGGCGAACTACCCCAGTTCGCCCAAATAAAAAAACTAACTTAAAACTAACTCTACTTAAAAAAACTATTTTACTTTTTTAATTCTTTATACTTTGACTCGATATTTAACCGATAGTCCTTGCTCTTTTAATGAAAAATATTGATGGTCTTTCATCCTTATTAGGAGCTATTTTGAGTCGTATTGTTTAAATAGAAAGGAATAGGAATAGCACTATTTTTTAATTATTTACTGGTTTTTTGTTTTGATATAGCGTTTCATCGGAAAACTATAACCAAAGGATTACAAGTCCCCATTCAATACTAATAAAGCGATTTAATGTCTATTTCTTCTTTGAAAACAGCGATATTCTAAAAGTAATTACATGAAGATCTCCATGTAATTACTTTTTTTGCTAGGCTTATTAATAACCATTATTTTGCGGAGCCAATAAGGGATTTATCTGCATTTCCCTAGATGGTATAGGATAAATTAATTTATCCTCATTGACATTAAAGGCGCTAGGCAATATCCATCCATTACCAGGAATCGCTTTCAATCGTACCCCTTTCGCATTACATACTTCTACTGCCTTTCCGATACGTATAAGATCAGTCCAACGATGGTTTTCAAAAGCCAATTCATGCCGCATTTCATTCGCAACAATATCGGCTGTTGCTGATGTTGCATCGGGGAGCCCAGCTCTATCTCTTACCATATTTAAATAAGGCAACGCTTCATCCGCCTTATCCTCATTGATCAAGCATTCAGCCAACAATAGTAATGCATTAGAATAACGAAATACTGGCCAGTTGTCAGGGGTATTGAATTCTGCTATATAGGGCGGGTGATAATACTTATTAATCATATAAAAATAAGTCACTCCAGGGTCAGGTGAATAGCCAACAGGACTTTTAATAGCGGTGGCCGTAAAATCTTCTACCCCACTAATAGTCCCTTCAACAACCGCAATGGAGGAAGGTAATCTAAGATCCCCCGATTCATATGAATCTACCATCTCCTGCGTTGGCACATTCCAACCACTAAAAATATTCATACCACTTCCGGCAAATCCCATTAGGAAATCTGGATTTGTAGTCTTTGGAGCAAATATCCATGCAAAATCGCTTTGTTGACCATTAGAAAGATCTGACAAGTACTGAACTTCAAATATGGATTCAGCATTGTTTTTATTCCTTGGATCAAATACATCTGCATAATTGGGCAACAAGGAATAATTCATACTGGTAATATCCCTTAATTCTGCTTCAGCCCCTGGATAATCTTTATTGGGTTGTGACATATAAGAATATGCGAGCAGCATTTTTGCAGCCCCTTTACTAGCTCTCCCTGATTGAGGAAAAGATGTTACAACAGGAAGTATAGGGATTGATGTCCTAAGATCTTCAACGATCTGCATATACACTTCATCCACAGAATTTCTAGGTTTAAATGCATCCTCTGGTGAATTTAATTCTTCAAGTTGAAGTGGTACTTCACCAAAATGTTGTACCAGATTATAGTAATAAAAAGCCCTAAGAAATAACGCTTGACCTAAGATTTCATTTTTTTCTTCTGGAGATAAAATGTCTGATTCTAGTTGTGCCAAAATCGTATTAATCCTAGCAATTCCGATGTAATTAATCTGATATAAATTTCCTGGAGAATTAGGTGTTGCCGCGGAATTTTCATCATCTAAAAATAAGGCCAAAGATTCAGTACTCGTTTCAAACCCTCGATTCGCACTATAGCGGGTATAGAAGGTGTTATCAGAGCGCATTTCATCCATATAAATACTGGCATGTACCACTGCTCTTAAGGGCTCATAGGCAGCAGTCAAAGCCTGATCGAACTGCGCTTTATCCGTAAAGAATGAAGAGGAACCAAGGTAAGTTTCTGGTGGCAGGTTCAAGAAATTATCACTACATGATGACATGCTTGCTATGACAATTAGAAGAATATATCTTGTTAAATTTTTCATTGTATCTTATTTTAAAAACTAATATTAGTACCTAGTGAAATGGTTCTTGCAATTGGGAAAGCCGTAAAGTCACGCCCTTGATTCAACCCATTTAGACCTGAAATACCTACTTCAGGATTCATCCCGGGGTAATTGGTGATGGTGAATGCGTTCTGAATACTACAATATATTCGTGCACTCTTTACATATTTGCTATTCGGCAACGAATAGCCAAAGGTTATATTCTTTGCCATTAAATACGATCCGTCAAAAACCTGTCTGCTCGTGAAATTGCGGAAATCTCCAGTGGTACCTGATTTTGTTCTCGGATATATTCCATCCCCTGGGTTCTCCAGTGATCTCCATCGGTTCGCAATCCCTTTTCGCACATTAAAAACACCATCAATATTTTCTGTGGACTGAAAAGCATCATCTGCAATGTCATTTCCAACGGTTCCAGCAAGCACTATACTCAAATCAAAATCCTTATAGGCAAATGTATTTGTTATACCATATACAAAATCAGGATTAGGGTCACCGATAAAAGTTCTATCGTTGCTATCAATTACCCCGTCTGGAATACCATCTGGTCCGCTCACATCTTTAAATCTTGCTGTACCCACGTCAGATGTAGCACCATGTGGCTGAGTATCAAACTCTTCTTGAGTCATATAAACACCCGTGTTAATGTATCCATAAAACAAACCTATAGGATTGCCTACCGCAGTCCTGTTGTCATCCCAATATTCTTGATAACCACCAATTGGCGCATCACTGGTACCAAGTTTCTTGACAAGATTACGGTTGAAAGAAATGTTCAAATTGGAATTCCATTTCAAGTGTCCTCTTAGGTTATCCGTAGTAAGACTGAATTCATGTCCCCAGAAATCAAAACGACCAATATTAGAAGTAATACTATTAAAACCTGATTGTACTGGAATATCTATAGCATAAAGCATGTCATCAGTTTTTTTCCAATAATAATCATAGGTCAATGCAACACGGCTGTTAAACAACTCCAAATCTAACCCTACATCATAACTCGTAGTAGTTTCCCAGGTTAAATCGTTATTTGCTATTCCTCCTAACCTTTTACCCGTGGTTAGTTGATTATTAAAAACATAGTTAGTCGTATTGACTGAAGCAAGATAGGTGTAATCTCCAATGTTATTATTACCCACTATACCATAACTTCCACGTAATTTCAGGAAACTAATAGGAGTTATCTCTTTGATAAATTTCTCATCAGATGCCAACCAACCTACTGAAACAGAAGGGAAGTTTCCGTATCTCCTATTGGATCCAAATTTTGAAGAACCATCACTACGAAATGCCAATGAAACAAGGTATTTATTTTTATAATCATAGTTCAATCTTCCGAGATAGGAAAGTAAGGAAGACTGACCCGCACCCGTGTTACCGATACGTGTATTGGCAGCATTGATCCAATGAATATTATCATCAGGAAACTGGTTGCCATTAATTCCACTATTTTCAGAAGAAAATTTTTGGGCACTATATCCAACAAGCAGATCGAGGTTGTGGTCATCTCCAATTGTCTTAGAATAGTTCAGCGTATTTTCACTCAGCCAAGTAATGTAGTAGCTGGTGTTGTAACTACCGCTAGCAGGTCGAGGTGGTGCACCTCCTAAGCCGCCTTGAACGGTTGAAGGACTAAACCTTCGATTAATAAAGTTTTCAGTATTCACATTGATACTGGATTTGAATTTCAAATCTTCACTAATTTTCACTTCAGCAAAACCGTTAGCGATAACTCGTGTTGCTTTGGATTTATTTTCCCTACGCTGCAATACCAAATAGTAGTTTGGATTTGGAAACATTCCTGGTTGAGAAAATGCAATTGGATAGGTTCCATCCTCATTTATGTAATTTAGGGTAGGATCCATCAAGTACGCACTCTGAATAATGTTCCTTCCATTTCCTAACCCACCTACTACCTGATTATTTCCATATGAAAGCTCCAGATTTACACCTAGTGTTACGCGGTCTGAAGCTGTATAGATATTATTCGTTCTGGCCGTAAAGCGTTCATCAAAAGAATTGAGCATAACCCCATCCTGTTTACTGTAATTAAGATTGACCACTGTTTTAAGATCTTTAGTACCAGACTTAAAAGCGAGGTTGTATTTTTGAGTTAACGCTTCCCGTAACAAAACATCAAACCAATTTGTTCCAGTTTTACCAGCATACTGACTAGGGTTTTGATAAACCTCAGGTACTCCGCCAGTATACCCTTCATATAGCGCAGCGTCTTCATAATATTCCTTTTTAAATTGTGCAAATTCTACTGGATTCATAAGGTCTGGTTTACCCTGATTACCCACCGATTGAATACCGGAATAAACACTAAGCTCAATAGATTTTTGGCCTTCTTTCGCCTGCTTGGTTGTCACCAGAATAACTCCATTGGCAGCCCTAGATCCATAAAGCGCTGCTGCGGAAGCATCCTTTAATACGGAAATAGATTCAATTTCATCCGGACTTAAGACCTGAAGTCCGGCTGCGGAAGGAAATCCATCAATAACCACAAGTGGATTATTACCTGCGTTAATAGAGGCAGCTCCTCGAATTCGGAATGTCATTTCTGCTCCAGGAGTTCCATCGTTTTGATTAATCTGTACCCCCGCAAGCTTACCTTGTAACTTTTGCCCCACATTGGCTACAGGCATATCTTTTAAATCCGTTGCTTTAATTTGGCTAATAGCACCTGTTACCTTTTTACTATTTTGCGTTCCATAACCTACTACTACAACCTCCGAAAGCTGTTGACTATCTTCGGCTAAACTGATATTGATACGTGTCCTACCTCCCACTGGAATCTCTTTTCTTTCATATCCTAGGTACGTAAATACAAGAATAGCATTTGAATGCGTATCAATTGAGAAATTACCATCAAAATCAGAGACAGCCCCTATTGTAGTTCCTTTTACTAAAATATTAACACCTGGCATGGGAAACCCATCACTTTCGGAGCTAATTGTTCCAGTAACCGTTATCGTTCCCTGGGCACAAATAGGTAGAATTATAAATAATCCTATCAAAAAGAAGTAATACTTTAATTTCTTTTGTTTTTTCATTTTCTAGTTGCTTATTTAAAAAAATTAGGTTTACACCCTTTCGCTCTAATTCGAATATTGAATGGAACCAAGGGATCATAATATCCGATCAAAATTAGAAGGAAGAAGCCCTTACTTTTTTTCACAAAAACAACAATTATTTATACTTTTTGATAAAAAAATACCAAATCACTAAAAAACAATATGTTATTATATTTATTTCATACTTATACCGCATTTTATGTTCCTGATTCGAAAACTAAATACAAAAAAATGTTCAACTGAATTTTGACCGCTGCGCAACGATAAGTTGAAATTTTTCCATTTTTAAAGTTATTCATACAAGACGAGTGGATAGAAGTAGAATTGAAAGTAGTAACATATTACTGTATTGTAATTTTACATTTATATTACACAATTTTATCAATTTTTAAATAATCCCTATATTTGAAATAGATGAATCAATTCAATCTAAATGGTAATAAACTTAGGTTCACAATTCGTCAACATAAATGATTAAATTTTGTAAAAGCATTGATATTACTGGGTATATTTAAATGGGTTTGAGCCCCAGCCCGGTCAAAATAAAAGCCTTTTAAATCTTAGATTTAAGAGGCTTTTGCATTTAGTAGTAATTCTATAAAATGATGTAATCCACCTTAGATTAATTCACAAATCGTCAACATTGTTTTTAAACACCAATAGTCAATTGATATAGAGGGTGGTTTTAAGTACAGAAAAAAATGCAAGGACAATTTTAACTATTTTCTTTATAAATGCTAATATTATGCAACAAAATCTAAAAATTATATAACAAGATTATAAAACTCAAACTACATCTTTGCAACACACATAAAACTAAACCCATGGAAAATAATCAATATGCTAGAGTAGGCACGATAAGAGAGAAAGTTATAATTACTAACGAAGAAATGTTTTTACATGAAAGCATTATTCGAGCATTAGTACCTAGTGAAACGATACAGCCTTCAAAATCAGCATAAAACCTTTATGAAGTAATAATAAATGTTATAAAAAGAAAAGGGCTGCCCATATTTTAAGAATGCATGTACCAAAATACATCTGTTTATTTACTCGAAAATGAATATTGATTATAGAACATATCAACAGGTCTGCATTTATCTAAATAAAATTAAAAAAGCTAAAAATACGCTTCGAAAATTAGCTCATGATTTTAGTTTTAATGAAATAGATGAAGATGTACAATTGAGAATTTCAATATTCGAAAAAATTGAGGCAAATGTTTTAGCTATATTTATTAACCATGAAGAGCAATTACCATATATACCTCTATCAAGATGCTCCGCTATAACGTATTGGTATGATCAAAAGAGCATAGATAATATTAAAAGTAAAGATTCAATCCTTCAAATTCTATATAAGGGCGATGAAAAATTCATACAGGATTCTAACCTAATCGTCCGAAATGAAAAAACACCCATTTCTCTAAAAAAGGTGTTTTATCAATTCACTGACACTAACTTTTAAGTGCTAAATAGTAAGAATAAATAGGTATAAAAAATGATGATAATACTTTGCAATTTTTAAAGACTGTAAAGAAATTATTGAAATGTATTTTCTATTTATTAACTATAAATGCATGTATTACGCCTGGCAGCCATCCTAAAGCCGTAAGTAAAAGACTTATTAAAAAAGTTACGCCTAATCCGTGTTTTAAAAATACTGCTAAAGGCGGTATAAATATATTTAGTAAAATTGTTAGTAATGACATAATGTATGTTTTTAATTATTTTTAGATGATTGCAAGATGCCTAATAATGAGATTAATACTTGCTTCTAAAAGGCAATTCATTAGCTCATTTCAAAATTCAGTTATGTTAATTTTCAATTTCACTATAAAGCGTTTAAATATTGTTTAAATTTACTTAACTGAATATCTAAATTTTTCATTATGATGGCTAACACAAATTTGAATTTATGGTTAGTCGATGACGATGAAGATGATAGACTTTTTTTTTCTGAAGGTTTAGAAAGCTTAAATTACAGAAATAAACTAAGAGAGTTTATAAATGGAAAAGAAGCCCTTATTTCTCTCGAAAAAAACATTGATACTCTTCCTGATATAATTTTTTTAGATTTAAATATGCCGATTATGGATGGGCTGGAAACTCTTGATTATATTCGAAAATCAGAAAAATTAAAACATATAATCATTGCTATTTATTCAACCTCTAGCGCAATGACAGATATACAGCGAGCATATGACAAAGGAGCTAATCTTTATGTGATTAAACCCTGTCGCTTCCTCGATTTAACAAATTGCATGCAAAAGATTCTATCCATGAATTGGCCAGACTTTTTATGCAACTTTAAAAAAGAAGATTTCCTATTAAAAGTATAAATAACCTTATACTGAATAGCTTTTTATACTCTGCATATATCATTTTTAAGGCTACTCTTCTTTTTTTGTCAATGGATGATCTATTTCTCCTAAACCTATAATTCGAATAATATTTACCACCGTGTTATATAACATTAAAACGACAACAATAAGTGCCGCACTTAAAATGCTAGAAACAGCCAAACTTCCATAATAAATTAAATTAAACCAATTATCAGGCACATTATTAGATTCTGTAATAGGCAAATTAAAAATTAAGAAAGACATTAAAGCAAATACAAAAACTACGGTATCTACTTTTGCTATTTGCAAAACGTGATGATAATGGTCTTTTTTCAACTTTGCATTAGAATCTGAGCTTAAGCTTAATAATGTAAGAAGCAATGCTAGTATTGTGGCTGAAGCTAAAACAATTGTATTGCAAAGCATATTCAAACCAGATATAGAATGCTTTATCAAAATCTTAGCTTCGTATCCACTTAATTCTCCTAATAAAAAAGACCCTGTCAAAATAACAAGAAGAGAGATAATACCTCCAATGATAGCTCTTTTTGTATATCTGCTTAATTTCACGTGTACCTATTTTAAAAAATAAAATTAAAGCAAATAATTGATTAAAAATGTTTTAAACAATTAGACTATTACCTCAATCGATACCCCATTCTAACTTTAAAAAAATACATTTTAAGGTTAAATAAAAATTGTTTTGAGCTACAATTGATTTTTAAGACCGACTAATTTCGATTGCGGTAAGTAACAGATTACCAGTCTTTAAATCAACACATATGAAAGAACTAGAATATAAAGAAATGGATATGACCATCCAAAAATCTCAAGGGATGGGCGCAGTTTTAGAAGATGGTAGAACAACCTTTAGAGTTTGGGCTCCAAATGCCCAAAAAATATTTGTAATAGGTGATTTTAACAACTGGGATAAGAGCAGCATGCCTCTTGAATTGGAAGAAAACGGATATTGGTCTGGTGTTTTTGCTACCGTAAAAGAAGGAGATGCTTATAAATACCTAATCCATAATAATGGTAAGGAGTATGAACGTAATGATCCCTATGCCTTTGAAGTAACAAGTAGTATTGGCAACTCTATAGTACGAACTCTAAATTTTGATTGGGGTGATGATAATTTTCAAATGCCTAGTTGGAATGAGCTAGTTATTTATGAATTGCATGTTGGTACTTTTAATAGAAAAGACGCTGATAAAGTAGCAACTTTTGATAGCGTAATAGAAAAAATACCCTATTTGAAAGAGCTTGGTATTAACTGTATTGAACTCTTGCCTGTAGCTGAATTTTCTGGAGCTATTTCATGGGGGTACAATCCTGCTCATCCATTTGCCATTGAACAAGATTACGGTGGACCAGATGCTTTAGCTAGATTAATTAAAAGCTGTCATAAAAACGGAATAGCAGTAATAATTGATGTTGTTTACAATCATTTAGGACCATCAGATGTAGATCTTTGGCAGTTTGACGGTTGGGGTGAAAATGATAAAGGAGGAATTTACTTCTATAATGATCATAGGAGTGAAACACCTTGGGGAGAAACTAGACCAGATTATGGACGACCAGAGGTGCGCCAATATTTACGTGATAATGCCTTAATGTGGATAGAAAAATATAAGTGCGACGGATTGCGCATGGATGCAACCTCTTATATACGATTTGAAGGTGGCGGTTTAGGATATGATACTGAAATTGAAGAAGGCAACATTTTGATGAGAGATATTAATGCGGAACTTCAAGAAAAATATCCCTATGTTTTAACCATAGCAGAAGATTTAAAAGGACACAGTATTGTAACTGATAAAATTGAGCATAATGGTTTGGGTTATGGTAGCCAATGGGATATGAATTTTGTTCATCCTGTAAGAGAAGTTTTAGAAGATACACACGATAATTCTCGTGACTTGCAAAAAATTGTTGATGCTTTAGAGTTTACCTATAGCAATGACGTTTTTAGAAGAATTGTGTATACAGAGTCGCATGATGAAGTTGCTAATGGAAAAGCAAGAGTTCCAGAAGAAATACAATCTGGCGATGCAGAAAGTGAATATGCCAAGAAAAGGGCAATATTAGGTATAGCGCTAACATTGACAGCACCAGGCATACCTATGCTATTTCAAGGACAAGAATTTATAGAAGATGAATATTTTCAAGATACCAAAGGCTTAGATTGGTCAAAATTTAAAAAACAAAAAAGCATTCAAAAGTTAGTTCGTGATTTGATTCGCTTAAGAACTGGCCAAGAAAAACAGTCAGGAGGGTTAAGAGATCAGGTTTTAAAAATTGGCCATTTTAACGAAAACACAAAAGTCTTATCTTATATTAGAGAGGATAGAGATGGTGTTGAACCTGTATTAGTTGTTTTAAATTTCAGCAATGCAACTTATACGGATTATGGAATTGGTTTGGAAGAAAATACGAATTGGAGATTACGTTTCAACAGTAGTTGGAAGGGTTATGACAAAGACTTCTCTGACATGGAAATTGAAGGAATGGAAAATTTAGAAGAAGAAACGGATGGCCAAACTTGGACCGGGAAAATAAATTTACCAGGCTATTGTTGCCTAATATACACATTGTAAAAGGTAAAATTAAGGCCTAAGTATCACAATGCTTGTGAAGCTTAGGCTTTATCATCTTTAAATTATTTCACCTCCATAAAAAATATAAAATTTCATCATAAAATAATCAAACATCAACTGATATAATTATGAAAATCTCTATTGGTATTATAGGTAGTGGCCCAACAGCAATTTTTTTTCTAAAAAAATTAGCAAGTAGAGTTACTGAAATTTCAGGTATTATAGATTCCATAACAATTTTTGAAAAAGATGGTATTGCAGGTATTGGTATGCCGTATTCTGAAAAGTATACAGAGTTATGTAATATGTCTAATATCGCTTCTGAAGAAATTCCACAACTGCATCAATCTTTGGTCGATTGGTTAGAGGAACAAAGTGATATTGTTCTAAAAAAATTTAATATTACTCGTTCTGATATTTCAAAAACAAAAATCTTTTCTAGGTTAGTTTTGGGTTCCTATTTCAAAACACAATACGAGTATTATAAAAAAAATTTAAGTGATTCCAATATTCAATTAAAAGAAAATTGTAATACAGAAGTTATTGATATTCTACCAATAACAAGTGAGGAGTATAACTATAAAATTTTAACTAATCATAATAAATCCATTTTTTGCAGCACTGTAGTTCTAGCCTCTGGACATGAGTGGATTAATAACGATAATTTGAAAACGGGCTATTTTGCTTCTCCCTGGCCAATTTATAAGATTTTACCACCAGAAAATGAGATTTATAATTATACCATTGGAATTTTAGGAGCTTCACTTAGTGCTTTTGATGTAGTTTCTTCATTATCAAGAAGACATGGAGTCTTTATTAAAAAAGATTCAGAAACCATATATAAACCGAATAAGGGCACTGAAAAATTTAAGATTGTTTTACATGATTTAAATGGATGGCTTCCCAATTTACAATACGAACAAAAAGAACCAATGAGAGAGCTATATAGGCACATTTCTAAAAAAGAACTATTACAATTAAGAGATGAGAATGGATTTTTAAGATTGCACACATACTTTGAATCGGTATGCAAGCCTGTACTTAAAAAAGCTTTTTATAAAGATGATATGCCAGAAATTGTTGAAGCATTAAATAAAACAGAATTTGGAATCATAGCGTTTGTAAATAAAATGTCTGATCTGCATGCGTATGATAATCCTTTTGAAGGGATGAAAAAGGAATTTGTAGAAGCACAAAAATCTGTCAAGAATAATACTCCAATTTATTGGAAAGAAGTAATTGATGATTTAATGTTTACACTAAATTTTCATGCGGAATTATTCCCTGCTGAAGATCATTATATATTCCATTCTGTACTTATGCCTTTTCTATTGAACGTCATTGCTGCTTTACCGCTTGAATCGGCTAAAATAATGCTTGCACTCCATAAACAAGGAAAACTAGAACTTTTAAAAGGCTCTGTTGAAATTTTGAACTCTACTTCTGAAAAAGATGATTTCACAGTAATTAATGTAGAAGATGAAACAGGAGTAAAAAAAATAAAATATAAAAAATTCATTGCGTGTTCTGGTCAAAAATCTACAACCTTAGAGAATTTCCCTTTTCAATCTTTAGTTAGTTCAGGTATGGTTCGAGAACCTTTAAGCAAAGTGATTTCTATTAAAAATTTTCATAAAATTTTGGAAGATTCAAATGTAGTTGATCTTATTAAAAATGAGAAAGAGTGGTACATGAAATTAAAAGGTTTAGAAATTGATTCTGACTTTAAGTTAGTCGATATATATGGAAATTCAGGCTCAAATTTATACAACTTATCCTTTACGCATACATTAGGTGTTAGACCATATTCATACGGACTACAGGCTTGTGAATTAACCAGTCGTATTGCTGCTGAAGATTTTATATACTCTTTAATCGGATCTTTAACTACTCACAAGAATACTTTAGAATTTTAAGAAACAATTTATCTCTGCTTTTAAAAAATATGAAATGATAAAAAAGCTCCTAATGCGAATAAAATATGAGCAACAAATAGTTGTTTAAAAAATAGAGGAAAATTTAACTTAGGTGGTCGTGGATGTAAATAAAACATTATAAGCCAGCCAATTATTCCAATAATTCCAGAAAGAGCTCCAGTCAAAACACTCGTAACCCATAAGGGTAAAATAGCAACATATATAAATACCACATAACTAATAATGCTAAAAAAAACACCAAATAACCAGTGAACTATCCACCCAACTATTGGATTAACTGAAGAATTATTAGCATTTTCAATTAACATATTTAGTAATGTAGCTTCACCAAGTTTTTCAGATACTAAATCACTCATGAAATAACTAAATAGGCTCATGAATATAGTGCCTATAAAACTTCCTATACCTATTTCTAAAATTGCCATATTATTGAGTTATGAACCTAAAAGTACTTTCTATGAACCTTTAAATAGTGTCTAAATAGTAAATTCATTAACTCTAAACCACAACTATTAAATAATACAACACAAAACAATTAAATTGAACCATACTTAATGAAGGAAATACTCTTAAATGTGTTATTTAATTGGATTAAAAAAGAAACTTTTTAAGGGTAATCTATCCAAAATTATAGCTTTAATTTTATTACATATTAATAAAATTAAAGCATTATGAAACATATACAAACAAACTTAGAAAGTCAATTATCGGAACTATTAGAAAAGAATATTGATGCCGTTAAAGGGTATTTAAAAGCTGCTGAAAATTCTCAAAACACACAATTAAAATCTTTTTTCATTCGTAAATCTAACAAACGAGAAGATTTCAATGCTAAATTGAGAAGAGCACTATTTAATACGTATAACAATTCTGAAAAATCTGGTAGTTTTTCGGAAACATGCACACAACTTGGATGGATATAAAAGCCTTTTTTTCAGGCAACAGCGACGAGGCTATGCTGGAAGAAGCTATTAGAGGCGATGAAGCTGCTTTAGAAGAATACAACGAGGTATTAGAAAATGAATTACTACCTGTTTCTGTTGGTAGCATCATCAGAGAATAAAAATGCAATTAGATTTAAGTCAAGTAAAATCTTTAGAGGATCTGTAATATTATTTCCAAACTTTCAAAAAGGGGGTTATCTCTAAAAAGTAACCACTCTTTTTTTAACAAAATATGCTTATCTATATTTAAAAATTAAAGCAAGCATCGTTCCGTTTAAGAATGTTGAAAACCCGTTTGTTAAAATTATTGGATAATCATGCAGAATAATTCCATATACCGTCCATAAACCCACTCCAAAAATTAATACCACAAACATCCATGGAGAAACATCTTTTACTTCTTTAGTTCTCCATGCTTTAATTATCTGAGGTATTGCTGCTATAGTTGTAAAAATACCTGCTAATAAGCCTATAACTTCTTTAAAATCCATCGAAATTTTGTTACAACCTATTTATGTGATTTTTAAGAATCTCTTGCTGATCAGAAGAAAATGAATATGATTCAAGAACATCTTCATATTTCTGCTTTAATTTATTTAAAAACTCAGATATTTTAGCCTGTATAGCTTCTTCAGAAACATCACTTTTTTCGTCAGAAGAGATAACTACCAATTGTTCTAATTCTTGCTCTGTTGGGTTTTTACATTCTATATATTTACCACCAGCGTTATAAATAAGTTGTAGCATTTCTTTTGACATTACCTCGTAATCATCTGCTTTTTTACTAAAAACACTTTGGTGATTAATGTCTTTTCTCTGTGAAAGTTTTTGATAAAATTCCTTTAAAGATAAATGAATTTCTGTTATTTCATTTAACATATTTATTATTTCTTGGTTCATATAATAGCGTTTTAAATATTTTTATAGATGAGTATAAATACCTTTTATCTTTTATTAAAAATATATCGAACTAAAAAATAATAGAAACGCTATTGAATAAAAAATGAATTCAATTAAACAAAAAAACACCTTTCCTTAATACCAACAGTTATTAAGGAAAGGTATTCGTAGAATTTATAAAACTTACGATTACAAAGGTAAATACAATATAAATGTAGCTCCCCTACCTTCTTCTCCATTTGCAATTATGGTTCCATGGTGATTGTGAGCAATTTTTTTTACAATAGCTAGACCAATACCTGTACCCTTATAATCTAATTTACCATGTAAGCGTTGAAACAATTCAAATATTTGTTCGGCATATTCAGGAACAAACCCAATACCATTATCTGAAAATGAAATTTCATAGTACTTCTGATCTTCTAAAAGATTTAATTGTTCCAAATCTTTTCCTGATACGATTTTTGTCCTAATTTTAATTTTAGGTGGTATATTTTCTTTTGTAAACTTTATAGCATTTTCTAATAGGTTTTGAAAGACTTGCTTTATTTGAAAAGGAATTACCTTTGTAGTGCACAAGTCATCATAATCTATAGTGGTTTTTGTAGATTTTATTTTGTCAGATAGAACATCCATAACATCTTGTAATAAAACTTTTAGGCTTGCCTTTTCAAATTTAGCATCGTTATTAGCGGTTTTAGAAAAAGCCAATAGATCATCTATTAATGTTCTCATTCTACCCGCAGATGACGTAATTTTATTAAAATCTTGTAACCCTTTTTCTGATAATGTATTTAAATCTCTTGTAGCAATTCTATCTGCAAACATTTCAATTTTTCGCAGTGGTTCTTGCAAATCATGGCTTGATACATATGCAAATGCTTCTAATTCTTTATTTCTATCTTCAAGGTTTTTTATTGATAAATATAACTTATCATTCACCTCTTTAAGTTGGTTGGTTCTCTCAATAACCTTTTTTTCAAGATCTTGAGAAAACAACTCTAACTCTTTTTGTGTTTCAACCCGTTCAGTAACATCGGTACTACTAATCATAACACCTGAAATAGTTCCATCTAAATTTCGCAAAGGAGCATAGTTGTAATCTACATACATTTCCCAAAAATCATCTCCATCTTTAAACGTCACAAAAGATTCTTTTTCAGAAACAGCTGTTCCTGTATGTAAAACTTCACGTATGAGTTCCGGATATTTTGAGTCGGTTAAATTTGGAAATATCTCTAGTAAACCTTTTCCGAAAACATCTTCTTTCTTTTTACGCCAATAATCGTTTAGTAAGCTTTCATTAGCCATTTCAACTACCATTTGGTCCCCTCTCAAAATACCCATTGCTATAGGCGACTGCATCACGAAGTTTTTAAACTGTAGTTCTGATTCTTCCAATTCAAACTTTGACTTTACCGCATCTGTGACCTCAAAAGCCACAAGCATAATTTCAGTTACCTCATTATTATCAGGTATTGGCTCAAATATAAAATTAAAATAACATGTTTCTTTAACACCATCACGCTCTAATATAAAAGGGTATTCGGTACCATAGCTAGCCTCTTTAGTGGAAATAAGTTTTTCGAAAATTGGCGATATTCCTTCTTCTATTTCTGTCAATACTTCAAATAGAGGTTTGTTATGCGCTTCTTCTAAAGTTTTTTGCCAGATAAATAGAGCCATGTCATTAGCTACATTAATAACGTAATTATCAACGCTCAATATCGCTACTCCAACAGGAATTTCTTTAATCAATCGGCGAAAACGAATTTCATTTAATTTTAATTGATCTAAACTTTTTTGCTGGTCTGTAATATCTTGTAGCGTTCCATTAAATCTATAAGCCTCTTTATTTTCATTGAACCAAGCCCTCCCAAGAGCTCTTACATATCTTTCTTGCCCATTTTGTTTATTTCTAATGGTGTATGAAATGTCATATTTTCCACCAGATTCCCAATTGAAAACTTCTACTATTTTATCGGTTACTCGTTGCCTGTCTTTTTCTACAATAGCATTTGTTGCTTGATACAATTCTATGTCTTCCGTTGGCGGTAAACCAAACCAACCTTTGATTCTACTATTTGTTTTTAGTTTGTCATTGATAGGGTCATAATCCCATGTTCCCAAATCCGTAGCATCAATAGCAAATTTTAACTCATCTTCACTCTGTTCTAATTTTTTTAAAGCAATAACACTATCTGTTGTTTCTGTACAAATTGTTAAAACACCAGATATTTGATTATTTTCATTTCTTATTGGACTGTATCCAAACGTCCAATAGGCTGCTTCTAAATCGCCATTTCTATCAATGGGTAAATACAAGTTTTCTCGCCACGTTGGTTTTCCGTCAGTTAAAACTCCTTGTAATAAAGGGCCTAAGGTCGACCACATTTCACTCCAAGCAGTTTCCCCAATCATTCCTAAAATTTTAGGATGTTTTCCCTCGCTACCAAGACTAAAACGAAAGGCATCATTATAAAAACAATAGTAATTTGGACCCCAATACAAAAGCATTGGATATTGTGAGTTTAACAATAGAGATAATGAACTCTTTAAACTTTGTGGCCATAAATTCGGTGCACCTAATGGTGTCTTACTCCAATCCTTATTTCGCATGAGTTTCCCCATTTCACCTCCATTATCTAAAAAGTAAAGGTGCTCCGTTTTGGATGTAAGATTCATAAGTTGGTCATTCTATTAAATTATGATTGTATTATAAAAATTGACTTGTGAACTATTCCTAAAGAACTCGTATTAATTGTTTCTAAACAATTTAATATAGCAGACTTAAGGTTTTTAAATAAAGATTTGCTCCATTTTTTACATAAAAATTCAATTCTAGAACTATCAATTGAAATAGAGTAAGTTATAACAGGAACCTTTTTTAAACGTGGTAACTGTCTTATATTTAAGAAACAATTTTTACCATTCATTTCTGGCATATTTAAATCTAAGAATATAAAATCAGGCAGTTTTTTTGGAAAATCTTTTATATACTTCATCAGGACACTCCATTTTTAGATGCTTTAAATTTGATGTTTCCTTTAATTTCGTTCAAAATTTCTTCAAAAAAATCACGATCATTATCAGCAAGATAAATTTTACAATTAAGTGTACTCATATTTAAAAACATCCAAACAAGTAAATTTTACAAAAATACTTTGTCTTAAAATTAATTTTAATTTGTTTGAATAAATTTTTAACTCAAAAGCATAAAAATATAATAAGCTTTATTTAATAATACGAATTGCTTAAATTTTCATGGAAGCTCCTTAATTGAAAATGTATGGCTGTTTTAATTTAGCATATCAATTGTTTTTAAATTCTTTTCAACCACATAAACCAAAGCTAATAGCTTCGTAAGCGATACTCTTTTTAAATATTATTCTATTAAAAAATATTTAAATAAATTTATAATATCACAGCGGTTGCTTTTATGAAGTGTAGCACTTAAAAAAATGCTTTTTTTTTAATTACATATAAATTTAACACCTATATTTAGACTCTAAATTTACATTTATGAACATTTATTTGGCAGATGATGATGAAGATGATAGGCTTCTATTTAAAGAGGCTTTATCAAATATTCCTTTAAAATCTAATATCGTTGAATTTGAAAACGGGGTAGATTTAATGTCTGAATTACTTAAGTGCATTAACTTACCTGATGTGATTTTTTTAGATTTAAATATGCCTTTAATGAATGGATATGAATGCTTAAATGACATTCGAAGTGAAAGTAAGTTTTCTAATATTCCAATAGTCATTTATAGTACATCTTATAATCAACGAGATATTGAGCGTTTAAAAGAAGATGGTGCAAATCGTTATATTCAGAAGCCCACATCATTCAATCAACTCAAAACTTTACTTTACAAGTGTTTGCGTTCATTCAATAAATCCGAGAATGTAGAAACTGAAAATTCTAATAATATTTTTGTTGTATTAATTTAAATAGATTTTAAAGTAAATTAATTTTTCACTTCATATCGCATCTTAAAACTAAATATCAGCGATTGGTTTTGAAATTTACAATACCCCGATAATACAGCGGGAATCTCAAAAGACAGATAGCCGATGTGAATTGAGAGATTAATCATTAATTTTATAAAAACTGCCTTTAAATGCTAATTAGATTGAGCGAACACTAATTCATTTAAAGACAGTTTAATGATTAATTTAACTAACTAATAGCTTTTCTATTAAGCCTATTCTCACCTAATTTGTCTAATTTGTTATCCGCGTTGTATTCTTCATCCAACGTTTTTTGTAATTTTGAAGCAATGTCATCATGTCCTAATTCTTTAGCATAACGGACTGCTGTACCATAACCAGAGATCTCATAGTGCTCTACACGTTGAGCTTCTGCAATAAGGCCTGCATCCATTACCTCTTTATCATCAGCTTCATCCATAAAACTTTCAGCCTCCTTAATTAGACCTTTCATAGCTTTACAAGTTTCTCCGGTAGCAGAAATATTTAAAGTATCACATATTTCTTCAAGCCTTTTTTTGTGACCTTTAGTTTCCTCTAAGTGATCCTGAAAGGCTTTTTTTAACATGCTATCATTTGCGTTTTTTATTACTTTAGGAAGTGCATCAATTAATTGGCTTTCTGCACTATATAAGTCTTTCAACTGGTGTTCGAATAATTCTTCTAATGTTTTCATAATTTTTAATTTTAAATTATACACTTAAAGATATTTTTAATATACAGTGCTTCTTGATCTTAATAATAAAATTTTTAACCCAAGCACATTTAAAAATACAGTACACCTATTTCACTTGATAGAAATCATTATTAACATTGCTTTTTTACGTCTTTAATTCAATGATCCATACAGCATATTAGACTTTCATTTCGCCTTTCATTATCATTAAATTTTGGTATCATAGAACATAACGATGTTAGTAATTAAAAATTCTGAAAATACCTTTGAGAAAATGTGCATTATCAATTATATAACTACTAGTTTCAATAAGTTGCTAACTTCATAAAATTGATAAAAATAGACTCCTGTCAAAATATGTCAATGCATATTAAACTGATATATTTTTAACCATTTCCATCCTATCCCAATTACGATGTCTTGAAATAGCATTAACAAAATCCTTAGGAGTTTTATTGATTAAAATTGCAGCATCTTCTTTGGATTGTAAAACATAGGTTATTTTGATTAATTCTTCACCTTCAGCGTTTGCTGCAATAGCTTTGCAGTGTTTATAAGCCTCATTTATAAATTTTACAAATTTTGATTCTTTCTTGAGTACCTCAATAGATTTTTTACCACCTGGAACATATACCGCATCAAACAACACACTTTCAGTTGTCATAATAGCTGCATCTACCTTATGTTTCATGTTCTCGTTGCACAACACATGACCACCATGAGGTGCTATTAATTTTATAACAGCTCCCTTATTTTCAAGAACATCTTTCGTTTTTTTAAAGTTTTTCATAGAAAAACCGTCTGCTACTAATACAGCAATTTGTCTTGTGGCAATGCTTTCAAACTTAGTATTTGCCTGACTTAACGAGGGAGCAGTATTTAGATAGTTCTTCTTTTTTGGTGGTTGTTGATTTTGCACATCGGCATCTGCTCCTATGGCTTGATTGATGGGCTGTTTTATAGATTTTGGAATTTCAAGCCCTAAACCCTTTGCTATTTGTTTTGCTAAATCAGTATCAATTTGAGATACTACCCATAGCATACGTTCTTGAATGTGTTGATGATTACATTTACCAAGTTCAAAGGTATATGCATCAACCACATGTTGTTGTTCCCATGATGATAAACTTCTATAAAATAATGCTGGTTGCGAAAAGTGGTCATTAAAACTTTCACTACGTGTTCTGATTTTTTTAGCATCTATACGTTCTTCATATGAATGGAACGCTCCTTCAGACATCTTTGATAAATGAGGACATCCACCACTTAAACTATTTGGAAAGTAAGCTGTTTGACCTTTAGGTATATCCATTTGCATTTTACCATCACGTTGATTGTTATGAGTTTCTACTACAGGACGGTTTATAGGAATTTGATGAAAGTTTGGACCACCTAATCTTGATAATTGTGTATCTCTATATGAAAACAAACGTCCTTGCAATAAGGGGTCATTAGTAAAATCTATACCTGGTACAATGTGACCTGGTAAAAAAGCCACCTGCTCGGTTTCTGCAAAGAAGTTTTCTGGATTTCTATTTAAAGTCATTTTTCCAATAATTTGCACTGGAACCATTTCTTCTGGAATCAATTTTGTAGGATCGAGTAAATCAAATTCAAATTTAAATTCATCTTCTTGAGGCACTATTTGAACACCTAACTCCCACTCTGGATATTCTCCCGATTCAATAGCATCCCATAAATCGCGTCTATGAAAATCGGAATCAGCACCGCTAATTTTAACTGCTTCGTCCCAAGTAACAGAATGCACTCCTAATTTCGGTTTCCAATGAAACTTAACAAAATGTGATTCTCCTTTTTCGTTTATTAATCTAAAAGTATGAATACCAAAACCTTCCATCATACGATAACTACGAGGAATGGCTCGATCACTCATTACCCATATTTGATTATGAAGTGTTTCAGTGGTACGTGATACAAAATCATAAAATGTATCGTGTGCGGAAGCTGCCTGTGGGATTTCTTTATTAGGTTCTGGCTTCACTGCATGTATTAAATCCGGAAACTTCATAGCATCTTGAATAAAAAAGATAGGCATGTTATTACCTACTAAATCCCAAGTACCTTCCTCCGTATAAAATTTTACTGCAAATCCACGAACATCACGTGCTAGATCAGTTGAACCTTTAGCCCCTGCTACGGTTGAAAACCGAACAAAAACTGGTGTTTTTCGTTTAACATCTGTAAATATACCTGCCTTACTAAACTGTTCTATACTTTCATAAAGCTCAAAGTATCCATGAGCACCACTACCTCTTGCATGAACAATGCGTTCGGGAATTCTTTCATGATCAAAGTTTGTTATTTTTTCACGTAATAAAAAATCTTCTAAAAGTGTGGAACCTCTTTCACCAGATTTTAAAGAATTATTTGTGTCATTAACTTTTAGTCCTTGATTTGTCGTCATTATGGTGCCTTCCATATTCTTATGTGACGCTTTCAAATCTTCTAATTTTTTTAATTCATGTGGATGATTTTTGTCTTTAGCCATTTCCTGATGATTTTGTGTTAGTACAAATAAACAAGCTTAATATTCTACTCCTAAAATTATTTATAAAGTTCTTATATATGGATATTTAAATTAACACGATTAAATAATAAATTGTCTCAAATAATTACGCATTGTTATTAAATCTTATAAAACTTCAGTATTTTTTAAAAGTCTATTTCACTAAAAAATAATTAGTTACTGCAACAAATCTATAATTACATAGAAAGAAAATCATTGATAAGATTAAAACTTAGCCCTCCTAAAACATTAGGGTAATTAAACTTAAAAAGCTCACGAAGGTTCAAGACAAAGGTGTTTTAAAAAAAAATCCATCGAAATAAGCTTCGATGGATTTTTAATAAATATTACAGTATTTCAATTAAAAAAATGTTTTTAGAAATTTTGAATTTGTTAATCTAATTATTACAATTCTTGAATTTCTTTTTCAAGTTCTTCTCTTTTCTTTCCTGTTTTTTCTTGAATTTTTCCGATCATCTCGTCAAATTTACCTTCTGTGTAGGTAAGATCATTATCAGTCAAATCTCCATATTTTTGTTTGAATTGACCTTTAACTTGTTTCCATTTACCTTCTAATTGTTGCTTATTCATATCTATAAATTTTTAAATTAATATTTTATTTACTATAAAATTAGTTATGATTACCGCAAAAATCTGACCCATTACATTTGAATTTTGACGCGATAACTATTTAAATGTTATTTAAAACATAAAACCAACACCTGCTGAAAAGTATGAATTATGAACGTCAGCATCTTCTATTACTTCTGAAAAGCCGTAGGTGTATCTCGCTTGAACAAAAAAGGATTCTGCGAACTTATATTCTATCCCAGAAGTTAGCTGAAAATCAAAATCTTTAACTGAATCTGTATTAAAATCACCACCATCACTAGTGGGTTCAAAATCAATTTCTTCATTAACTTTAAATCCAAGTTGTGGTCCAGCATGAATATTTAAACCATCAAATAAATAAACTTTTAAAAGTACAGGTACTTGAATATAATCTAATTGGTACTGCGCATCAACTCCATCGTTGTTTTCGTTTAAATCAAATCCTTGTCCAGAATAAAATACCTCAGGTTGTAGTGAGAATTTTTCCGTAATTGGAGCTTCAGCTACTAAACCAGCATAAAAACTTGTTCTCCTATCTGGACTATCAAAATCGTCACCAACTACGGTTGCAAAATTTGCACCGCCTTTAACACCTAATTGAAATTTGTCTGACCACGATTGTGCAAATAAAGAAGTTCCTGCTGTAAAAAATACTACTAATGCTACTACTTTTTTCATAATTTCTATACGTTTTAAATTTTTTATTATGTTTAAAATTTTATTCAAAACTAGGTTGGTACAGACGAAGAATTTGAAACAATCACATCACTTTTTAACCCTAAAAAATGACGCTTGTTAAATTCACATTAAATTTTTGAATCGTTTTATATTAAATATAAAGGCATAAAAAAAGCCGTCTAATTAGACGGCTTTAGAAATTTTATGGATACACAATTATTTCTTAGAACGATCGTCAAATGCATCGTAACTTAAACGTTGTCCACCAATAGATAAATCTGCCATAACACCTGCCTTAGGCATTGCAAAAACTAAAACACCATCACTATAATTTGCATTTTTTGATGCTCCCGATTCCAAAATAACTGCTGAAGCTTCTGCTGAAAAAGTAAGTTCATCATCTTTAAATTTAGCCAACGCCTCTTCTGTCTCAAAAAATATGATTTCTGATAAGGCTTGTCCACCTGCTTGTAGTCCTATATCAATTTTTTTTAGATCAGCTAAACCAACTGGTTTTCCATTTTCATAAACGACTCCGTTACCTGAAGCTCCACCAACTATTAACGCACCTTCCCCAACATTTGGAAAAATTACATAGGCCGTTGATTCATCCATAAAAGTTTTTAACCCTTTGTCTGTTTTTACCATTTTCATTTTTGCGCTTTCCGCATCTTTCATAATTTTCATTTCCTTTTCTGTTTGAGAAAATCCGCTGAATGATGTAAAAAGTATTGCGCTAAAAAATATTGTTTTTAAAGTTTTCATATGTGTATTGTTTTTAATTATTACTTACTCAAAGCTACTGACGATACATAATGTAGATTTGCTTCATTACTTTTTAAATTGACGCTATAACTAAGAAAGTTTTAATACTATGTTAAAGCCTTAATAATAAATATAAGTATGGTGTTTGTCTCTAGTTTGTGAAATAAGGAGTACTGTATATAAGTTGTATAATTTTCAATAAGAATAAATTATTGTTGTTTTTTAATCGCATCAAAAGTTATTGCTATGGAGCAAATAGGTATGGAGTCGTTGTAATAATTTAGCTGAAAAATTTAATATTATGAACGTACAAGCATATTTAGCCTTTAGTGGTAATTGTCAAGAAGCCCTAAATTATTATGGGGATATATTCAACGCAGAAATTAAAAATCGCCAAACTTATGAGGATAAAAAAATAGACATGCCCAGTAATTACCGCCAGAAATTGCAGCATGCCGAATTAAAAGGTAAAGGAGTTAATTTCATGGCTTACGATGCGTCACCTGACACTCCAATAACAAATGGCACTCAAATACATATGAGTGTGGATATTGATAATTTAGATGATGCGAAAGAAGTATTTAATCAACTATCAAACGGAGGTCAAATTCATCACGAGTTTAGCGAACGAGAGTGGGGATATTTTGGAAGATGTAAAGATCAATTTGGAATTAACTGGATGGTAAACTGTGATAAATAAAAAATTATGCAAATTATATATGAATATCATGATGTTGCTTCAAGTTCAAGATTAGAGGCTTTCATCAAAGAAAAATTAGATAAGTTAAAGAATAAGTATGATATGCTCATAAGAGCAGATGTGTTTTTTAAAGAGGAAAATACATCTTCGGATGAAACCGGTAAAATCTGTAACGTTAGACTTAGTCTTCCGGGACCACGAATATTTGCAGAATCAAGTAATGAAAATTTTGAAAGTGCAATTAGTGAAACCTGTAATGAGTTGGAAAGACAACTTAGAAAACGTAAAGAAAAAATGCAGCAACACTAATTGTAGGCCCTGTAATACTAAAATGCCTTGAAAAATAATCAAGGCATTTTTTATACAGCATAAACTCGATAACATTCAAAAAAAAAGTTTTTAGGGTAATCTGTGTTTAAATACTAATATAGATTTGGTACTCTAAAAACTTAAGAAATGAACACAAATATAGAACAACAACTCAGCGTATTAAAAGATGAAGCAATTCTAAGAGGAAAAGCTATTAATCAGCACAGAAAAACCTTAATTTCTAATTATGACTCATTGGTCTTGACAAACGGATTAGATGAATTAAGAGATGTAAATATTTTCATATTAGATTGTAGCTACAGAAATAGGCATTTAATAAGCTTAATTAATGAAGTGCTGACCTCTAATAATAAAGCGATGGATAAATTTGATTATAACACCCTGGTGATTGAAAATTTATCGTGTATTAAAGAAATTGAATCTTTGGAAACTGCAATGAATTCTATCAGAATATCAAAACGAGATATGAAGATAAATTCTATTCAAGCAAATGCTGTAACAGAATTACGCAATTTTCCATTAGCTTAATTCATTATTTTAAAAACCTCTCCCTATGCCAAGAATTCAAGAAGTAGACGATTCTGCAATGTGTATTTCTCGAAAAAAGAAAGGGAGAGGTTTTTCTTTTTACGCAGAAGATGGAGTTAAGATTGAAGATAAAAAAATTTTAAAGCGTCTTAAAAATTTAGTTATTCCACCTATGTGGACACAAGTATTTATCTGTCGTTTCGATGACGATCATATTCAAGCTACTGGAAGAGATTTAAAGGGTAGAAAACAATATATTTATCATTCTACATACGAAAAACAACGCCAAGAAATGAAGTTTAAAAAAATGCTTCATTTTGCTGATCACTTACCCAAAATTAGAAAAAGAGCCTATACAGATCTCAAGTTAAAAACATGGGAAAAGAAAAAATTATTAGCACTAATTATTCTGATTTTAGACGAATATGGAATTCGAATAGGGAACAAACAATATCGAAATAAAAACGAAACATTTGGCCTAACCACGCTTAGGAGAAAACATTTAAAAATTGACGAGGAGGAATTAATATTTCAATACAAAGGTAAAAGTAATCAAGAACGAGAGGTGCATATCGATGATGAACAGCTGATTCCCTTTATAAAAGAAGTTGCAAGTTTACCTGGTTACGAAATTTTTAGATATAAAGATACTGACGGATCTTTTCAAGATTTGGATAGTGATGAGGTCAACGACTATATTGCTACGTTTATGGGAGAAGAATTTTCCAGTAAAGATTTTAGAACTTGGGCAGGAAGCAGATTGGGTATCGAATGTTACCAAGAGGCATTAAAATCTGAAACTAGAAATAATAGAAAGAAGTTTAGCAATATTGTAATTAAAATGGTTGCCGAAGAATTGGGCAATACGCCCACCGTATGTAAAATTTACTATGTGCACCCAGCTGTTTTTAATGCAATCGAAAAGAAAGAAATTCAAAATCCCAATCCCTTTAAAAATACTAGTAGTAAATATAAATTAACCGTTAGTGAACGCTTAGCATATGAAATTATTAAGGAGAGTTACGCTGGTAATTCTTAAAAATCTTTAACATGTAATTTCTAACTCACAAATCTATAATTTACTTGTACATTATAATAAATTGATTATTTGTCAGCTCCTTTATATTTGGTTATTATTAATACGATAATTGCAAAAGTAATCTAGCAAATTGAATGTATATTCTAAAAAAAGAAAAATATCTATTGAAAATATAAATACACTAAAATAAAATAATTATAGTCAATTATAAATATTATTGAAGTCGTTCTATTTAAAGTCTTTTTTCTGTTTAATAACGAATTTTAGTTATATTTTCATACATGATTGAAAGTAATATACTAACAATCTAATTCAATTTAAAAGGAAATTATTTAACTACCTGTAGATCTTTAAAACAGAGTACTTACAAGACAGGTTTGAATCCAATTGATATTGAAATTGAAATTGAAATTGAAACAATTTACGAAGAAGATTTGTAATTAATTAACAGCCCTTTTATTCCAGATAAAATAGCATCTAAATAATCCCTATATTTGAAATAGATGAATCAATTCAATCTAAATGGTAATAAACTTAGGTTCACAATTCGTCAACATAAATGATTAAATTTTGTAAAAGCATTGATATTACTGGGTAAATTTAAATGGGTTCGAGCCCAGTCACAAAAGAAGCCTTTTAAATCTAAGATTTAAAAGGCTTCTTTTGTGACTACTATAATTAATTACTATCCTATAAAATGAAGTTATTTGCCTTTCATTGGTTCACAGATCATCAACAGAATAAATAGCATATTTTAGAGACCTCGTAATAAAAGGATTCAAAGATATAATTTGAATCCAGTCGAGTTCACTAGTTTAATCCTTATAGAAGGTCGCAAATTGGTAAAATTAAATTTTAAATAACTTGACTATTAATCAAGTTTAATAAAATCTATTTATGATTAGTTAAGCTCAATAGGTGTTGTAACTAATTGCCTTTGAAAAATAACTAAATGATGCGCGTAGGCTTAAAAAACAATAATTATTCTTTTATGTATTCCTTTTTTGAAAATATTTACTAAAAGACAAAAACAAAACTCCACAAAGCAACCAAGCGGGTAATGTTACAAAAGATAAAAATACATCATATTGAATTGATATAAAGTAGAACAATCCAAAACTAATTGCCCATGCTAAAAAAACAGCTTTATTGAATTTTATATTTGCAACCTCAGCATAATTCTTTACGATACCGGCTTGTTTATGGAAAAAATGCTCAAAAACTATTATTGCGCCAAAAGGAGCAAGAATAAATCCATAAAGCGCTACAAAACCTAGTAATTTCATTGCAAAAGCAGGAAATAATCCTGCAATAGTAGCTACGGTTCCCGCAATAATAGTTACCCAAAAAGTTGATAATTTTGGAACTATAGCTTGAAAAGCGAGTCCTGCTCTATAAATTGTAGGGTTAGCAGTAGTCCACCCTGCTAATACAACTGCGATTATGCCAAAAACCCCTATTGCATTATAAGCTAAAGGTCCAGGAGCAACAGGTGGAGCCTCTCCATTTGACATAAATACCTGTGCTTCTGGCGATTTAAGATAAACAGCATAAATTAATGCCGCTGCGATCCATGCCATATAATGTCCTACATACATTCCGGCAGCGGTAGTCCAACCGGAACTTGGCTTTTTAGCAAATCTAAATACAGAAAGATCAGACATACCTATATGCATTGCTGCGTTGGCAAACCACGACCAAATAACAACATGCCAGAATGTGTATTTAATTTGACCAGGGAAAGGCTCCGAACCTTCTCCCCAGATATTCCAAAAATCAGCAAAACTATGTACACCTAATTGACTCAAAGCAACAATTCCGCAAGCTAGAAAAGCTATAACAATAATTGGGGACATCCAATTCGCTGCTTTAGATACAGTATCATACCCTTTTGATGCAACTAATGAAATTACTGCTCCCAATACCAAAACAATAACAACCCAAGTAATACCATTAGGCATAGTATCGGTAAGTTTAGGCATCTCCATATCAAATGGAATCCCAACTGCTGTTGCCGAAACGGTAATCATTGAACCAGCCAAGAAACAAAAAAGGATTCCATTTGCTAAATTATAGCCAGTTACTAAATTTTTACCACAGATTTTTTCGAGTTGATAATATAGTGTCAATCTATGCTTAACCGCTATTTCTGCAGTTAAAAATCGCCAGCTCAAAACCGCCAATAAATTCCCAACAAGGAGCCCTATAATTAAATCAAAAGCACTTACACCTGTCGTTAAAAACAAGGGACCAATAACAAATTCAGTCCCCGCTGCATGCTCACCCGCGTACATACCAAGAAAACTTTTCCATCCCTTTAATTTTGAAGTTGGTACTGGTTCTCTTTCAAATTCGCCGCCTGCAATTTCTTCAATGTCGTCTTCAATATTATACTGACTCATAAATGGGTTGGTTTTAGTTTGTTATTTTATTAAGTGGTTTGGAAAATCTTGAACTTTCTCACAACATAATTGCTCCATGACTTGTTGTAATTGTGTTTTTAATAATGATATGGTGTGGTTACCTCCCTCTTTACCAAGAGCTGCTGTACCATACATAAAAGAACGTCCCATGAATGTAAACTTAGCGCCACATGCCATAGCACGTGCAATATCTGGTCCAGAGCGCAATCCACTGTCCATCATTACTTCAATCTTATCTCCGTATTTCTCGGCAATAGTTTTCAATGGCTTAATGGTAGATTCTCCGGCATCTAACTGCCTACCACCGTGATTAGAAACAATAATACCATCTAAACCTAATCTGATAGCTTCTTCGGTATCCTGTTCTGAAGCAACGCCTTTAAGAACTATTTTACCTTTCCACATATCGCGAATAGGCTTTATTTTTTCTTCGTTTAATCGACCAGAAAAAGTCTGATCCATAAATTTTCCCAATTGTTTTAAATCCAATCCAGGGGGCATATATGGCTTTAGGGTTTCAAAATTTGGCTGCCCATATTTTAAAGTTTCTAAAGCCCAAGCGGGCTTTCCTAAAACTTGAAGTATATTTTTAATTGACATTTTTGGAGGCATTGCTAAACCATTTCTAATATCCCTTGGGCGAAAACCAAAAGTGGGTACATCGCATAAAATAACGAGAACTGGCATTTCTACATCCGCTGCCCTTTTTAAAATATCATCTCTTAATCTATTCTCTGCTGGATGATACAATTGAAACCATGCTTTACCTTCTGTAAGTTCACCAATACGCTCTATACTACTTGTGGTAACTGTACTTAGTATAAAAGGAACATTATGTTCAAAAGCTGCTTTTGCTAATATTTCGGGTGAATTTGGCCACATTAAACCCTGAAGACCCACTGGAGAAACCCCAAAAGGGGCAGCATACTCTACTCCAAAAAGCTTTGTTTTCATATCTGAACCACCAAAATTTCTTAGATATTCTGGTTTTAACGTAACCTCTCTAAGCTCTGAAGTATTTCTATGTAAGTTCACATCTTCATTACAACCACCATCTAAATACTCAAACGCAAATTTTGGAATTCGCTTTTGTGCTTTCTTTCTTAAATCATCGATAGATGGGTAGTTCGTATTAAAACTCTGAGCCATTTTCAATTTTTATTTTACTATTGTTGGTACATGCTTTTTTAAAGCATAATTTTTTTTTAAAAACTTCGAATTCAATTTTGAATCTGAAATACATATAGCCGCACCCAATGCAGAACCTAATGATGAATTAGTTGTTCTTAATTTCATATGTCTTAAGTAATGAGATAATAATTTTATGTACACATCATTATCACTAAAGCCCCCATCTACATATAGTCTCTCTACCTTGTTTTCACATGCAGCCGTTTTTATGCTTTTGACTTGTAATAAAACTAATTCTATCATTAATTGATGGTATGCATCTTTGAAATTATCAAAAGCCATATGGGTCTTCTTTGGCATATGTTCATCAACAATACCTTCCCAACAAAACATGTATTGAAAATCTTTAATTATCTCGAAATAAATATTTTCATCAAACTTAATAGTTTGATGCGCATCCTTAGACACTTTAAAATAGTTGGTTAGCTTTTTTACTTGATTTGTATATTCATTACCTAAAAATAAACGAGAGGCTTTCACTGCTTTGCCATTAATCCGCATGTAATTAATGCAGTTTTTATCGATATCTTCTTTTGTAAGGTGCTTATTTGCAAAAGGATTTAAAGAAATACTCCATGTACCCGTGGAAACCAAAATAAAATTTTTCTTAATGCTCCTGACATAAGGTAATAATGCTGATGAACTATCATGAATACCCACACCAATTTTAATGCGTTTTCCATTATAATTCATATTTATACTGGTCTCCGTTGAAACAATTGGAGGTAGAATGGTGTTTATTTTTTCTTGGTAAACCCAATCATGATAATCTTTTTTAGTATAATTCCATAAAGCGGTATGGCAACCAATGCTCGTATATTCACTTACAGGAATTCCTGTAAAAACATAGCTTATATATTGAGGAAGGTGTAAAGAATATTTAATCTTTTTAAACACTTCTGGCTTGGTGTACTTAAGCCAGTACAACTGCATTCCTGAATTTAACATTCCTGAATTTGTTGATCCTGTAGCTACAGAAAATTCTAATTCGGGGCCATATTTTTCATAAAAAGAGTCAATAATATTTTGAGGTAAAGGCTTTGTATAATCATACAAAGGAGTTAATACATCGCCATTTTCATCTAAGTGCACAAAACTTGCACCATAAGTGGAAAAATTTATGGCTACTATATCATACTTTTCAGCTTTTAAGATACTATCAAAAACAGCTTTCAACCAATTTTGAAGTGCTGGCAAATTCTCTGCTGCATGACCATCTTCATCAACAATAAAATCAAATTTTTTATATTCGCGATACACTTCTTTGAAATTTGTATCAAATAAAAAAAACTTCTTATTGGTTTTTCCAATGTCGAAAACCGCTGTTACTTCCCTCCCCATTCTAAATTCTATAAGCCTGTTGCAATACTATTTTTACCTCTTTCCTTAATTAAGCCTTCTCTAATTTTTAAAGCTCTATATGCCTGAATTGGTTCTAAAGCTCCTCCAACTTGTCTTCTAGCCTCTCTTAGCAATGGTCTAACATCGGTTCGGTATGCATTTTGTAAAATCTCTTGACACTTTACTACATCGTGTTCTTGCTGCGCTATTTTTAATGCTTTTTGATCTATTAAAAGAGCTTTTGCATAGGCTTCTTGAATAGCTTCTAATGACTGTATTAGATCTTCAAGAGGGTCTTTTACATTATGACTAGCATCAATCATCCAAGCTGGATACGGATTTTGAGGATTATTATCCATTCCATAAACTAGTTCATTAAAAATAAGAAAGAGCGCATAAGGTTTTATACTCCCTACAGTTAGATCATCATCCCCATACTTACTATCGTTAAAATGAAAACCTCCTAATTTACCTTTTAGCATTAATGTAGAAACAATTTGTTCTATATTGGAGTTTGGTAAATGGTGTCCTAAATCTACTAGTGTATAAGCTTTGTCACCACATTCATTAGCCAACATAAATGAGGTTCCCCAATCTTGAATTACAGTACTATAAAAATTAGGCTCATAAGGTTTATATTCAATAAAAAGCTTCCAATCATCCGGAAGTGCCTTATAAATATCTTTTAAACTATTTTGTGTGTGTTGTAATGCCGTTTGAAAATTATGTTGCCCCGGAAAACAAGAGCCATCTGCCAACCACACGGTAAGGCTTTTCGAACCTAATTTATCTCCTATATTAATAACATCAATATTATGCTGAATTGCTTGCTCTCTTGATGCTGTAGATTGATTGCTTAAAGAACCAAATTTATAACTGGCTACAGCTCCATTTTGATCTTGAAACGTATTAGAATTAACAGCGTCAAATACAATGTTATGAGAAGTAGCTAGTTCTTTTATCGCCTTATAATCTGATGGAATATCCCAAGGAATATGAAGAGATACTGCACCAGCTGTTTGTGTCAACAAATGTAATATTCCTATATCCTCAACCTTTTGTTCAAGACTAGAAGGCTCTCCATAAAAACCAAATCTACCGAACCTTGTTCCACCTGCTCCTAGAGCCCAACTTGGAATAGCCACTTGAAATTTTTGCAATTTTTCAATAACAGCTTCAACATTAGCATTATTTCTAGTTAAAGAATTTGATAAAAAATCAAAACTCTCTTTATGAAATACTGCATCGTTTTTATTTATATCGCCAATCTGGCTTTTTTCTATTCTCATGTAATCGTATTTTAACTTGTGATTATAGTGTTTTTCAGAAAAAGAAACCTCCAAGAATTACACCATAATTCATGAAAGTTTCTTCTAACTAACTCAAACTAACTTCACTCAACTATCTTACAAACGCATTGGCCATACCGCCATCTACATTAATTATATTCCCTGTTGTTTTATCTAATATTCCAACACATGCAAACACCCCGTTTGCGATATCTTCAGGGTAAATTATCTCATTTAGTAAATTTCGCTTAGCATAATGTGCTGGCAACTCTTCGACGGTTATCCCATAGGCTTTAGCTCTACCTTCTGCCCAGTCGCCTTCCCATATTTTACTTCCTACAATTACACCATCTGGATTTACCGTATTTACTCTGATCTTATCAGCACCTAGTTCAGCTGCTAACAAACGAGCCATATGTTGCTGCGCTGCTTTTGCGGTACCATATCCAACATTATTAGGTCCAGACACAAGTCCATTTTTACTAGCAATACTAATAAAATTTCCTCCCGTAGCTTGATCACGCATTATTCCAACAGCTTGTTTAGCCAATTCAAATTGCCCTTTCACAAGTACATTTTGAAGAATATCCCAATCTTTTTCAGTAGTTTCTTCAATAGGTTTAGAAATAGCTAACCCCGCACTATGCACTACAATATCCACACCACCAAATTCCAAGCATGCTTTTTTATATGCCGCAGCTATAGATTCTGCCTTGGTAACATCACAAACTGCATAGGTAGCCACATCTGATTTATAAGTTTTCAAACCTTCTATAAGTCTGTCTTCAACAATATCCGACAATACCACATTAGCCCCTTCTGCAGCTAATTTATCAGCAATTGCCTTTCCTATTCCACCACCACTTCCAGTAATAAAAGCTACTTTTCTAGATAATGGTTGCTCTTTCGGCATTCTAGACAATTTTGCTTCTTCCAATAACCAGTATTCAATATCAAAAGCTTCTTGTCTAGGTAATGATGTATAAGAAGTTATTGCTTCAGCTCCTTTCATTACATTAATAGCATTAATGTAAAACTCACTAGCTACACGAGTCGTTTGTTTATTTTTCGCAAAACTAAACATCCCGATACCGGGGTATATAATAATAACAGGATTAGGATCACGCATTGCCGGACTATTGCCCTTTTTACAAGTCTCGTAATAATTTTTATACTCTTGTCTATAAGCCTCAAAAGCTGGTTCTAACTTTTTCAACACCACTTTTGAATCGCTCAAATCTTCATTTGTCGCCAAATTCAATACCAAAGGTTGAATTTTAGTACGTAGGAAATGATCTGGACATGAAGTTCCCATAGGCGCTAAACGCTCTAAATCATTACTATTTATATATTCTAAAACAACATCACTATCCGTAAAATGACCAATCATTCTATTTTCAGATGAACACAACCCTCTTAACAAAGGTATTAGTTTTGCTGCCTTGTCTAAGCGCTCTTCTTTTGCAAGTGACTGTACTTTCTGACCTCCAAAAACACTGCCTTTTTCTTTTATTTTGTTTTCAATATAGTTCGACGCTTTCTCTATAACTTCTAAACTATTTACGTAACATTCATAAGAAGTGTCACCCCATGTAAAAAGACCATGGCTGCCCAAAACAATACCACGAATACCAGGATTATCATTTAGACATTTTTCTAATTGCAACCCCAGATCGAAGCCAGGTCGCTGCCAAGGCACCCAACCCATAGTATCTCCCCAAATTTCTTTAGTAACTTTCTCACTATCTTTTGCTGCCGCAACTGCAATTAAAGCATCTGGATGCAAATGGTCAATATGCTTAAAAGGAAGCAGACCGTGAAGAGGAGTATCAATGGAAGGTGCTTTACTATCTAAATCATAAATACAATGATTAAACAAACCAACCATACGATCTTCATCGGATAGTCCTCCATAGACATTTTTCAAGTTTCTCAATCGATCTGTATATAAGCCAGCAATTCCAGCCTTAGTTAAAGTTCCAATATCACCACCAGAACCTTTAATCCACATAACCTCAACTTCTTCATTGGTCAATGGGTCTTTTTCTATGGTTTTACAACTGGTGTTTCCTCCACCATAATTAGTAATTCTTAAATCACTACCTAAAATATTAGATCTGTAAAGAAATAAGGAAACTTGATCGTCTCCCAAAGCTGCTGCTTTTTTTTCATCCCACAAATAATCTACGTGTTTAAAGGTCTTTTGCATTTCAAATTTTGTTATTATTTTGCTATAAATTCAAAGGTAAATGATTGAAATAAATTAGCTGTCCTGTAGTGTTATGGTATAAAAAAAGAATTAAATTTAGTGCTCTATTTCGATTTTTAAATTTAGTTTTATAGCAATTTCTATATAGAAATAGAACACAATAAATTTTTCAGGAATCTTAATATTAGCAAAATATTTAATTGTTTTGTTAGAATTAAACAAATTAATTTTTTCATCGCTATGAATCGACCTTTAATTGTTGAAATTAACGAATCGTCTAGAATCCCCAAATACAAACAAATTGTGGAATCTATAATAAACGATATTGCAAAAGGTCGACTTGAAATTGGCGAAAAAATACCTTCTATCAATGAGCTTAGCGAAGCTTGTGATCTTTCTAGAGATACCGTAGAAAAAGCATATCGAGAATTAAAAGGACGTAAAGTTATTGTCTCTGTAAAAGGTAAAGGATTCTACACCGCTAAAACTGACCTAATTTCCAAAATCAGCATCTTCTTTCTAATAAATAAACCTAGTTCCTATAAAATGATGATTTACAATTCATTTGTAAATGGTATTGGTGTAAATGGTCATGTGACACTCTCCATTTATCACTGTGAGGAATCTTTATTTGTAAGGGCTATTCAAAAAAACCTAGGGGCTTTTGATTATTATGTGATTATGCCTCATTTTAAAGATGGCAAATTAGCACACACGAGTTTCACCGACCCTGTTTTAAAAGAAATAGAGCGTATTCCAAAAGACAAGCTTGTTATTCTTGATAATGACAAGCCAGAAATAAAAGGAAATTATGGCGCTATATACCAAGATTTCAAGAACGACATTTATAATGCATTAATTGAAGGAATAGATAAATTAAAAAAATTTGATAAGCTAATACTGGTTTATCCAAGGCAATCTGTTTTTCCTTATCCGATGCGAATACTACATGGTTTTATTCGTTTTTGCGGTGAAAATAACTTTGATTATGAAGTTCTAGATCAAATTTATGACGATATGGAGCTGCAAAGTAAAGATGTCTATATTACCATTGAAGAAATGGATCTTGTAAATCTTGTTCGACAAATAAACACAAAAAAACTAGTCTTAGGAAAAGATATTGGAATTATATCCTACAACGATACTCCTCTTAAAGATTTATTAGGAATTACTGTTATAAGTACCGATTTTAAAACTATGGGAGAAACGGCTGCCTATATGATCTTGAAGAACAAAAAGGAAAAAGTGAAAAATGTATTTAAATATATTGAACGTAATTCTGTTTAATAAGGCTTCAATTGTAAATCAGTACCACTTATAATCCAACCATCATAGTGCAGGATGGTATACTTGCCAAACTCGGTTATTTTTGAAGAAAAGCAAAAAATGAATGACAGATTTGGATCATATTTTTTAAAAAAAATGCACCTCTTTTTATTTTATATGATTTTTGTTTTTTCAGCAATATCACAAGAAACTAGTACTTCTCGTAAATTCTCATTTGGAAAAAATAAAGCTACTAAAATTGCCTATACTGATTCGATTGGTTATGGATTTGATTTCAATACTATTCATCAGGCAATCTTACTAAAAGACAGTTTCATAGCCAACTCACCCGTATATTTCTCTATAAGACTTCCCGAAGGAAACTACCAGGTAGAATTAGTTTTAGGAAGTAAAAAAACTGCATCGAAGACAACTTTAAAATCTGAATCAAGACGCTTAATGCTTACGGATATAGTTATTGCAAAGAATGATGAACTCACTAAAATTATTACTGTTAATTTAAGAGGATCTAAAATAAATGAAACAACCAATATACATCTTAAAGACAGAGAATTAGATGATCTCAATTGGGACAACAAACTCACTTTAGAATTCTTGGGAATGCCTGCCGTTAAATCTATTAAAATTACACCGATTGATCAGATAACTACTCTATTTTTGGCTGGAGATTCTACGGTTACCGACCAAGATTTGGAGCCTTGGGCCTCATGGGGACAATACATAACCTCGTATTTTAACAGCAATGTGGTCATCGCTAATTATGCCTACTCTGGTGCTTCTTTAAGTTCGTTTAAAGGCGGAAAAAGATTAGAAAAAATACTTTCACTCCTGAAAAAAGGAGATTATCTTTTGGTAGAATTTGGTCATAATGATGAAAAACAACATGGTGAAGGTGATGGGCCATGGCTAAACTACACAGATTTACTTTCAGAGTTCGTTACCAAAACCAGAGAAAAAGGAGGTATTCCAGTACTAATAACCCCTACCCAAAGGCGATTTTTTAATAACGATGGAACATTAAAGCCTACACACGGTGATTATCCTAACGCAATGCGTGCTGTTGCTAAAAAGTTAAATGTTCCCTTAATAGATTTAACAAAAATGACAACCACTTTATACGAAAGTTGGGGCGATACTATCTCTAGAAAAGCCTTTGTTCAATATCCGGCACATACATTTCCTGGGCAAAACGAAAAACTAGAAGACAATACCCACTTTAATAGTTTTGGAGCTAATGAAATTGCGCTGTGCATAATTAATGGCATCAAAGAAAACCATTTGGATGCTGCTCAAAACCTGGCTCCTAACATACCTGATTACACCCCTGAAGAACCCAATCAATTTTTCGAGTGGAATTTACCAATGAGCAATCGTTTTGAAACTAAAAAACCAGATGGCAACTAAATCATATATATTCAACCACATGAAAAAATGTACCGCTTTTCTAGTATTACTTTTAACTGTTGCCATTGGATTTTCTCAAAAAACGGAAAAAATATTCTTATCAGGCATGGATTTTAAAAATCCTGTAGCATGGGAATTTATGTGTACCGACGGAAACAACAGTAATAAATGGTCCACCATAAATGTACCCTCTAATTGGGAATTAGAAGGTTTTGGAACCTACACGTATGGTAGATGGTATAAAGAACTAAATGAAAAAGAGCCTAGTAAAGAAGAAGGTTTTTACAAATACAAATTCAATGTCCCATCAACATTAAAAGACAAAAATATTCTGCTCGTATTTGGTGGCGCTATGACCGATACCGAGGTGAAAATCAACGGCAAATCTGCTGGTGACATCCACCAAGGTGGTTTTTATCAGTTTGAATATAATATCACTTCATTACTTACGTACGGAACAGAAAATCTCCTAGAAGTACATGTCTCAAAACATTCTAGTAACGAAACTGTAAATAATGCAGAACGCAAAACAGATTGGTGGTTATTTGGAGGTATTTATAGACCTGTATGGCTAGAAGTTTCCCCAAAATCATTTATAACACATGTTGCAGTTGATGCAAAAATGGATGGTACCCTTACTGCCGAATTGGACCTTGTTAACATTCCTAAAAAAGCAACTATTGAAGCTACTATTAGCCCTATTGGCAGCAAAAAACAATTTGACTCCTTTACTTTTCCTGTAGATACTAAAACAAATAAACAGAATATTAAAGCAAAATGGAACGGGGTAAAAACATGGGATCCTGAAAACCCTAATCTATATACCTTAAAGCTAAGTGTTAAAAACAAAGATTTAGTTCTACATACGTACAGTACCAAAATTGGATTTAGAACCCTTGAGTTTCTAAAAAAGGATGGTATTTATGTAAACGGTAAGAAAATTATAATGAAGGGTATTAACCGGCATACCATCTGGCCAGAATCGGGTAGAAGTACCGATAAAGCAATTAGCATTCTTGACGTGAACCTCATCAAAGATATGAACATGAATGCGGTGCGGTTTCATTATCCGCCAGATGATCATTTTTTAGAAGTATGTGATTCTCTTGGACTATTTGTGCTCAATGAATTAGCAGGGTGGCAAAATCCATACAATACAAAAACAGGAACTAAATTAATTAAAGAAATGGTGACTAGAGATGTCAACCACCCTTCAATCATTATTTGGGATCATGGTAATGAAGGCGGTTGGAACACAGAAATAGATCACGTTTTTCATCAGTACGACCCTCAAAAAAGAATTGTAATTCATCCTTGGTCAGATTATGATGGTTGGGATACTCATCATTACCCTACCTATTTAACGGGGATGCATAGATTTAACAATGGCGAAAATGTATTTTTCCCAACCGAATTTATGCATGGCACTTATGATAATGGGATTGGTGCAGGATTAGAAGATTTTTGGAAACGATACAAGCAAAGTCCACTTTTCGCAGGAGGATTCATTTGGGCAATGTTAGATGAAGCTGTATTACGAACAGACTGGAACGGAGAACAAAAATACGATTCAAAGGGTTCTCTTGCTGCAGATGGCGTTTTAGGGCCACATAGAGAAAAAGAAGGTAGCTTCTTTACCGTTAAAGAAGTTTGGTCACCCATACAATTTCAGCCAAAACAAATCACCTCGACATTTGACGGAAGTTTTCTAATTACTAATGAATATATCTATAGCAATCTCAACACTTGTAAATTAGAATACCGCGTTATACAAGCAAATAACAATATGCTCTATACCAATGATAAGGCCGTAGTTATAGCATCAAATCCAATGGCTATAGAAAGTATAGCACCAGGTGAAACAAGAAATATAAAATTTGAGCTTCCCACCAATTTTTTTGAAGGAGATTATTTAGAAATAACTGCACATGACCAACATAATAGAGAAATTTACACCTGGTCTTGGCCTATACACAAAGCACCCTACTTTGCTCATAAATTCTTAAAAGAGAAACCCGAGAAGAAAGCTGTTGCGGCATCAAAATCTGAAACAGAAATTCTATTATCCAGTAAAAATGTTCATGTAAAATTGGCTACAGATACAGGAGAAATTATACAGATTGAAAACAATAATGTAATTGTTCCTTTTAAAAATGGACCACGCCCAATTGGAATGAAAGCCAAGGTGAAAAAAGTAGAATTAGAGGAACATAAAGATTATGCTGCTTGCACTATTCATTACTCCGGTGGAATTGATACTATAAAATGGACCTTATTTAATGATGGTCGATTAAAAATGGAAATGATTATATTGAAAAATGCTGGCAGAAGTAATGGCTTTGATGGGGCATTTTTTGAAGGAGAAATAAACAAATTTGGCATTACTTTTGATTTTCCAGAAGAAGGCGTAAAAGCTATAAAATGGCTAGGGAATGGCCCCTATCATGTTTGGAAAAACAGAATCAAAGGTACTACGTTTGGTCTTTGGGAAAAAGACTATAACAAAACCATAACAGGTGAAAGTTTTGAAAATTTAGTGTATCCTGAGTTCAAAGGATACCATGCAAACATGGTTGCTGCTAACTTAAAAACGGAGAAAGGAGATCTGAAATTTTTCAGCGAATCAGACAAACTCTTTTTAAGGTTGTTTACTCCTGATCTGCCTAGAAATGCTTTTCCAGGAACACATCCTCAGCCAGAATTTCCAGAAGGCAATATATCATTCATGTACGAAATTCCAGCAATGCGAGCATTTAAACCTTTGGAACATCAAGGACCAGAAAGTCAGCCTACCAATATTCGAATCAAAAACGGAGATGAAGGCATCCCTATGATTTTATGGTTTGATTTTAGAAACTATTCCACCAATTAGAATAAAGAAATGATGAGATATCGTGTATTATTTACCCTACTATTCACAAGTCTATTTATACAACAATGCACCACAACGCAGCAACTAAAACCCACTGTTTTTATGGTCGGAGATTCTACGGTGAAAAACGGTAGAGGTGATGGTTCTGGAGGTCTTTGGGGATGGGGGGATTATATTGGCCAGTTTTTAGACAGCACCAAAGTAATTGTTAAAAATCACGCTTTAGGAGGCACCAGTAGTAGAACTTTTCAAGATAAAGGCTTATGGGATTCTGTTGTTCACAAACTTCATAAAGGCGATTTTGTTTTCATTCAATTTGGCCATAATGATGACGGACCGATAAATGATGATTTTAGAGCGAGGGGTACTATAAAAGGAATTGGTAACGAATCTAAACAGATTGATAATATGCTCACTGGCAAACACGAAACTGTACACAGTTACGGATGGTATATTAGAAAAGTGGTAACTGATGCCAAAGAAAAAGGAGCCATACCTATTATCATGTCTCCAATTCCAAGAAATAAGTGGAAAGAAGGTAAGGTACCTAGAAATGATATTTCCTATGGCTTATGGGCGCAACAAATTGCCGAAGAAGAACAGGTAACTTTTGTAAATTTAAATACCCAAATGGCTCAAAAAATGGAAAATTTGGGAGAATCAAAGGTGACAGGTACCTATTTTTATGAAAGAGACCATACACATACCTCAGCTAAAGGTGCTGTAATGGCAGCATCAATTATTACAACTGAATTACAAAAAACCACTAATCCAATAAAAGAATATATCTTAACTGACCCAGTTGTTGTACTTCCTAAAAAAAGGACTATTTTTCTCATTGGAGATTCTACAATGGCTGATAATGGAGACGAAAATGCTATTGGTTGGGGTGTTCCTTTTCCCAATCATTTTGATACGACACGCGTAACTATTATAAATAAAGCCAGAGGTGGCCGAAGCACCAGAACCTTTTTTAATGAAGGACTTTGGGATAGTGTAAAAAAACAAATTAAGCCAAATGATTTTGTAATTATTCAATTTGGTCATAATGATGCTGGCAATATTGACAAAGCTAAATATAGAGGCTCTTTAAAAGGCATAGGAGATGAAACACAAATAGTAGTCCGACCTGATAGTATTTCTGAAACGGTACATACTTTTGGCTGGTATATGAAAAAATTTATAAATGAAACCACAGAGAAGAACGCTATTCCAATTGTGCTGAGCTTAACAGTTCGTAATGAATGGCCTCTTGGTAAAGTGGAGCAAAGAGATAGTAGTTATGTAAAATGGACTCGCGAAGTTGCTCAGATTGAAGCTATTTCCTATTTGGATATAAGTGATAGTTTAGCTACTCGATACCAAAATGTGGGAATAGAAAAAATAATAGCCTTTTTCCCTAAAGATCACACACATACCGGTCGTGAGGGAGCGGAATTTAATGCGAGGGCCATAGCCGAAAGTTTAAAAAAATGCAAAGAATGTGGTCTTAGAGATTATATTTACATCAAAGAAGAGTAGTATTATTTTTTCCCTTTATTGCGTAGTGGAATTTCATAAAAATCAGCATCATTTGATGGAGAAATAGCCAACTGATCTATGACAATTCCTGTCTGATTTACATATACTTTTAAAGTATGTTTTCCTGATGTACTAACCGTTAACGGAATTTGTATTCGCTTACTATTTTGTAATACATTCTCTTTCCACGCGTCACTCCTACCTTTGGTATTTAATTGAAAAACACCTTTGTTTTTGTCATCTATTTCAACCACTACTTCTTGATCTAAAGTATTAGAATGAATTGGGACAAATCTTATTTCTAATTGAAAACTACCTATTTCTTTGGCATCAAACTCATAAGAAACCCATGGTTTTTCATCTTTAAAAGATGCTGTTTTTAAGGGAAATAAAGTTAGAGCTGAATTACTATAACCAAAGCCGTTAATAGGCTTCCATTCATAGCCTCCAAATCCATTACTATCCGTAAATTCATACCCTTGAATATAAATTCTGTGGTCATCCAATGCCGCTGACCGTGAAATTTTAACCTTGTTTATATTGATCGTAAGAGCATCAAAAACAGGTAAACTTCTTGGTGACATAGACATTATATGTTCCCATTTTCCATCTTCTAAATTATTATAATTCGTAGTAAGCTCCTTTATTTTTTCATATGCTTTAGATGATAAATCTGAATACTTATATTGTTTTTGAATATCATTTGAAATTGCTGCACGTTGGTGATATAAGAATTTATAATTGATATTCGCCGCAGATTTAACTGGATAGGCTATTAATTGAAACCAAGCTGATAAACGCTCTTTGGGCACATATGCTTTTAAACTATCTACTTGCTCAACCAAAGAACTATAGGAAGCTATCCTACGTTTGGCTTCACCTGAACTAAGTTTTGATAATTGGGTAGGAGTTGTCGGTTCTGTTTGACTCCAGCCCATATATTCTGGCTTTCTTAAGAAGGCTAAGCGGTAATATTCATTCATAATAGTGGCAGTACCCATAGCCACTTTATTTCCTAAATCTCGCGCGGCCCATTCTTCTAAATGTTCATTAATATTTTCTTGATTAATTGAATTTATATCCCACGCTAAATCAAGAAAAAATTCCATCGTGTATTCTGTTGGTTTTATATCGCCAACATTTGCGATCCATATTTTCTTCGCTCCATTAGCATATGCCCGTGACATCTCATACCATATCAATCCTGGCTGTGTAGTACTTAGCCACAAGTAATCATGAGGTCTTCCCCAATAACTTAAATGATAATAAACACCACTGCCTCCTATTCTTTTCTGTTCTTTTTCATTACTTAACCTTCTGATATACCCATAATTATCATCAGTCCACATTAACGTTACATCATCCGGAACTGTCATTCCTTCATCATATACATCTAGAACTTCTTTATAGGGAATAAATACTTGTGGAATTTCTTCAACTGGTTTTTTAAACGTATTACTAAGCATACTTCTTTGATTAGCGAATATATCTTCTACTAATGCCATGCCTTCCTTTCTACTTTTAATCCCTTCCATGCCACTATCATGTATTCCCCGCATGCCCAAGGTCATAATAGTACTATTATCACTTTTTTTAACCTCATCTAGCCGAGATTGCCAATAAGCATTTATATTTCTTGAATTCGTTACATAATTATAATCTCCTAATTCTTGATTCCATTCCGATACGTTATTTCTGAGCATAGGTTCTGCATGGGATGTTCCAATGACCATTTTATACTTTTGAGCCATTTCTTTATTTCCATCAACCGTAAAAAAACCTTGTGTACATGGGTGCATGGCAGGCCAAATCGTATTTGCTTTTAAACGGAGTAATAATTGAAAAATCTTCTCATAGGTTTTTGGCCCAATATCTCCTACTTCCTTCTCAAAAGTTTTAGCGGCCCAAGGTTGTAAGCCCCAGTCCTCATCATTTAAAAAAATACCTCGGTATTGTACAGAGGGAGATTGAATAATACCTGATTCTGGTAGTTTAATTTCAAGCTTACTTTTCATCAAAGGATTTACATCTGCCCACCATTGCCATGGAGAAATCCCCAATTGTTCTGCAAGCTCAAATACACCATAAACGGTTCCTCTAACATCACTACCTATAATCACTAAATTGTCATTGTTTTTCCGGATTGAAAAAGCTTCCCATTTTCCTGAAATACTATCAACAGCTATGCTTAAATCATCAATTAATGCATCATTAGATTTCCCTAGATAAATGCCCTTTTCTTTAAATTTTGAAGCTTTAATAATTACAGGCTTTATTCCCGTAATACTTTCGATATCCTTAGAAAGTTCTTCAGCGGCCCAAATAATTAGAGGATCAGTATTAGCGTCTATATAAATATTCTTTGAAGAATTAGTATCTGCTAAAACAAAAACGGGATTAATGTTATCCTGACTGCAGGAAGTTAAGCTAGTTAATACCAGACATATCAGTATATATTTTCTCATAAGTGTTTAAAACATTGGTTTTAACCCTTCCCATTTCACATTCCATGTACCATCTTTTGGAAACCCTGGATTCTCAATCGTATTTCCATCATAACCAGCACACATTAGTGCAACTGCTGAAAGAATACCTCCATTACCGGGTAAGTATAACGTAAGTCTTTCATTTTGGTAATTATGCCCGTTTGGCAAATAGGTATTTGTAATTTCATCTCTAAACAAGGCGTTTATGGCATCTTCTGGCCTGTTTAGCCTTGTAGCGGTCATGGCTTCCAAAGGAAAATCCCAACCCCAAGTATGATTCCAAGTCCAAACCTTATCTACTATATCAAAGGTGCTGTTCATTACATCAATATCCACATAGTTATTTTGAGGCAACATGCTTAGTGGTCCCAAAACTGCTGGGTGATCTATTAAATGCTTGCTTGTTGGTGCATAAGAATCACGCACACTTTCTGCGGCTAAATAAACTCCATTTTTCTGTGCCATTGGCGAAAGCTTGTCAATTATTTTTTGCCAATCTGGATCCGGATTTAAACCTAATCGCTCCCGCCACTGTTGCGCTGCTTGCAATGCCCATTTCCAATACGCCAATTCAAAAGGAGGGTTATAGGTTTCTAATTTATCAAAACATTCTTGTGCTGGTATAACTCCTTTTCCCAAAATATATCTATCCCTTTCAGCATCATAATTTGGAAAAGATGCCATAAAATCAGCTGTTGAAAAAATTAACTGCTGATACTTTTCTAAATTTTCTTTTGTTGGATTATTACGGTAAATTAATTCCGCTAGATAAATCACATGAGGCTGTTGCCATATTAAAAATGAACCCACATTAGATGGTGCTTCACCAGCTTCATGATCTGTCATTTTCTGCCAACGCACACCTTTGTACCCTTGCCTTTCTGCTATTAGTTTTGCATTATCATAAGCTTCAAAATACCACCCCATACTCTTCTCTAAAAGAGGCGTTCTTCCCCAGAGTGGATAATGTGCTGCATGCCACCAATACATTTCCATATGTGGTTTTCCATACCAACTATTATAGGTTAAGCCCGTTTCTTGTACTGGATAATTTCCTGCACATTGTACTCTCGTAAGGTATTGCGATAAGACTATGCGACGCTCTAATTCAAAAGCTCTTGGGTCTGTACAATCTGAAAAATCTATTGCACCTCCAGACAACCAAAATTTATCCCAGGAAATTGTACTGTTCTTTTCTACTTCCTGATAACTTACTTCAGAACTGTTTTTAGATGGCGAAAAATCGACTGTAACTTCAAAACCATCTTGAGAGATTGGTGAAATAGTAAAATAATGATTCTCAACTTTAGCCAGCTTAGATTTAGTATTAGCAGTAGCCGTTACAAAATAGTGGTCATTATCTAAAGTTCTATTAAATATGAATGTATGAGTTGATGCTTCGGTGACCGTGGTTTCATGTAAATCGCTATTCCAATAATTGGCACCTCTGTCTGCAAATTCATTGGTTGGATAGGGAAATCTAAATTTGACTTTAATCCGTTCTTGTTTAACTAAAGGTGATTCAACTTTAAATGCAATGGCATCTTTATTTGAATCCCCGTATGTGATTACTTTAACAGGTGCTCCCTCAATAGTAAAATTACTTTCAATTTTACCAGTCCAAAGATTTAATTCCTGATTGATATTTTTTAAATCTTCTGGCTTTGCCAAGGTTCCATCCTCTTTACTAATTTCCAAACCAATATTCCCCAACTGTAAACGATGCGGATTAGCTCGATAATAATCAGCAGCAGCCATATTTCTTTCACTAGCTCTATCTTGTATTGCATACAAACTATTAGGGTTTCCATTAAAATTATATGCCTTTAATGTCTCTCTAAATTGATGTTTTTCAGGATTTAATGATGTGTGCCATCCCCATTCGGATTGCGTACCTAATGGAACTCCTTTTTCATAAAACTCGGGGAACGATTGTAAGCCAGTAGCATCTACTGTAAAGGCAAACTTACCGTTACCAACCGTCAACGACCCTAGGGTATCTATTTGTTTGATCTGAACATTATGCCGTGTTACCAATGCGTTTCGATCTATTTTTGGCGGTTCTTTAGCAGACTCAGAACAGGAACTAACACTTATAAATCCTATAATTAATAATAAAATAAAGTTTCTAATTTTCATTGCTCTAAATGGTTAATTTCTAATTAAAGTTATACTCATTAAGCCTATTACAACCTCATTAGCTATTGCTTTTAGTTGAAGATTTTTCAATTGCTTGTTTTTGTCTAAAGGCAAATCTAAAATAGTAGCTGCTCCACCATCAATACCAAAATCACTGAATCCTTTTATGATTTGATAATCAGAAAACTCTCTTGTAATCTCTCCTGTTTTTAAATGTACACGAGTTGGTTTAGAAGCACCAGTAGTAAATGCATAATCATCTATATAATAATCCTGCTCTATAGGCCACCAATTTTCTGGATTTTTAAGAGACAGTATTTCTGAACTTTCATCAGCATAGGTTACAACAACTTCACCGTTTTCAAACCTACTTTGCATATGATTTGTAGAACCTGCCATTAGTAAATATAGATGTGATGCGTTTCCAGAAAGTGGTATTACAGCTTCAGTTGGATAATTATCCCATTGCGAAACAAATAATATATTATTTACATTCGCTATTGATGGTGTTTTAAAAGGGATTCCATTTGGCGTTGTAATTTCGCTTTTCGCACCCGCTTTTTTACGTAACCCTGTATCATCAATGATTGGTTTAACCAGCGGATAACACCAGTTTCCTATACCTTGAGTTGGCATTTGCAGCGTAACTCTATCGGCCCGTGGTGATACGTATTTATTCTTAAAAATGTCGGTAACCTCACTATTAAAATACGATGTTAAAGAAACTTGTTCAAAATTATTTTTCCTTGAAGGTATATCCCAATTTGTAAATAACAAATCAGCTATCAACTCATCTTCAGTCCTAAATTCTACAGTATTTGTACCCGACTCCAATTTTTCGATAGGAATTTCCAATAGCGTTTCTCCGTTCGTTTTTAAATCTACATTTTGTGCATATAACACTCCATTTGAATTGAATATTGCTTTTGCTTTTATAGCTTTCGATTGAAAATTTTTAACAAGAACATGTACTTTATTGTTACTTATACTATTTGAAACCAATTCTAGTTTAGGAGAAACACTCATATTAATTGGGTGCCACCAAATCATATTACCTTGTTTCAATTTTAAGAAAAAGGTTTTCTCCCCAACACTTTTAGCATTCCCTTCTATTAAATTATTTTCAAAATTTAGATGCTCAAGTCCTATTTCAGCATCTTTAAGTTCTAAAATTGCAGCTTTCTGTGTTTGAATTTTAATTTTATCGCCAACAAAAATAGGTTCCGTAAGTGATGGGTTTTCTAATAGATTCCCATTCCATTCTATTGCTATTCTATAGACATCACTAAAAGGTGCTTCAATTTTAATTTGTGGCATCCCAACACTAGTATTCACTAATTTCCAGGAAACTGCTATTTCATTTACCGTAATCTTTTTAAGATTATCTGTATTGGCATTTATAATAAGTTCTAATGGCATTTTCTTCATGAAATTGGGTGTAATGTCGTAGGTATCTATATTCGCATACCGTTCAAATTTTAAAGTGATATCTGGTATTTCAATGGAGGCCGAATTCCATTCATATGGAAATCCTGGTTTTATGGTCAATTTGTTTTCAATTGCATTGGGTAGAATTCCGAAAAGACCCTCTACCAAACTCCTGGCGGTCATCCCGACGGGATCGGCAAAATCACGATACAGTTCACCGCGAATAGCATCGTAAAACAAAAGCTGCTCCAATGCTCCTGGCGAAGCTCCTAAATACATACTTTCTACTAATCCGCTTTCCCATAATTTAAAAGCCTTTTCACTTTGTCCTCCTTGCCAATAAGCAAGAGCTGTATGTACGATTTCCGCAAGTGCAACATTATTAATGGACCATGTATAGGGTTGCCAATTAGTGGTCGAGATTAATTGTAAATCATCTTTTTCTAAACCTTCAGCTACAATGGGAATATGAGGAATCTTATTTGTTACATATTCTAAAGATTTATACGCCTGAAAAGGGTTAGCAATTTCTTTATCTATTGCATGATAAATAGTCCAAACCCCTGGATTTTCATGAACTAATTTTTTTCCTAGGAGGTCTTTATATTCACCAAAAACTCCTTTCTCCCCCACCCATAACTGTTTTTGAATCGCTGCATAAATATGTGTTGCTTCATTTGCAAAGCTAGTCCCGTCTTTCCCTAAAATTGCTGCGAGTTGTGCCGCCATTTTATTGGCATAATAATTATACGCCGAAGTATAGGTAACTCCGCCACCACTATATTGCAAAGCATCACTCGCCCAAATTGCTGCATATGCATCGTACAGCCCATCACCATCTACATCATAATTTCTTTTTTCCCATTCCAAATGACGTTCAAGTACTGGCCACATTTCTTCCAAAAACTCAATATCTCCCGTCCATTTTAAGTGTCTAATGAATTGGTCTATAAAAACTAGATTCATATCGTAATGATGAGCAACCGTATTGTTATTAGGATGTCGACTTATATAACCACTACTGAACATAGCGTTGCCAATTTTCTCTTCTTGCCTAGCCAAATTTCGAGTAGTATCTGGAACAATAGGGCCAAACGCAGGTGCAAGTACCTGAGAATTTCCATACGCCATAAAATGTGTTTTGGCTCTATCATGCCATCCTAAAGGGTCGGCTGCATAAGCACCTCTCCAAGCATTTAAGTGCATTCGCCAAGCAACAGCACCATGCAAAAAAGCCGGGGCCTCCCAAATACCATCTGCAGCTGTAGCCAAAACGCCACCTAATGTATTCAAATAAGGATCGGGTGTTTCTAATTTTATTCGATTCGTCAACCGATTTATGACCTTTAACCCCTCTTCAAACAAGGATGCAATTCCGATTTGATTCAAAACTTTATTACCTCCATCATTCATCAATAAAAGATAAGATGCATTTTTAGAGATGCTCTTAAATTTACCGATGATTACAGGTAATGAATCTACTTTAGTGCTATAGCTTTCTAAAGGATTTTCTAACCTTAAGGCACTTGCTAAGTGTACTTTTGAATCTGGAAACATACCTAGAATTCTCTTGTTATTTCCATTCTTCTGTTTATTATTTTCGGAACCGTAATCAACGGTAAAAGCGTTTTTTTCTACCGTATATTGATTATTAATACAATATTCCGGTTTAAGGTAAAACACTGATTCTGGATCTCCTCCAATATCACCATTTCTACTAAATTTTTTGCCACTTGCCCCACCATATGCCCAAACTATAGAAGCGCTCTTTGGAAGATCAATCCCAATAATTTTTAAAATAAAACCTTCATTTTTTGGCAGCGCAACAACTTGTAGACAAAGCGAACCCCTTGCTAAAAGTTTATCATAAATAATATATTCCATAGTTCCTGGAGTATATCTGGTATGAATACTATCCGCTGCCGTAATCCATTTACTATGGTTGTTTTTATCAATAATTCCTAGCTTCAGATTACCACCCATGCCAGGCATATACATAGCAAACTCGGGTAGATCTCCAGTCTCAACTCTAAACCCTGTATTGGTACCATACAAAGCTCTATTAAATTTTCGTTTTCCATTTTGGAGTATAAAGCTTTTCCCTTCAGGAGTATAATGTATTTTACGTTCTTTATTATGCCATAACTTTTTTTCTTTGCCAATTTCTTGACCAAGGATTGTATAACTACATAATAGCATTAAAATAAAAGAAGTGTACTTATTCATTACTATTGAGTGTAATTTTAATGCGTTACATAAAGTGAATCTGGGAATATAACACCTTGAGAATTCTCAATGCTGAGTTTAGAATTGTCCTTTATTTTTAGAAGAACGTTTTCCAATTTCCAATTTTTACTGTAAACAATTTTTCCGGCTGTTTCAGCCTCAATATGTACATTCTTTAAAGTGATATTTTCAACGATAGAGTTTTCTAGACCATTAAGATTAATGGCTTTTTTTGCTCTTTTTACATCAATATTATTCAATGTAATATTTTTAAAATGAGGAATTCCTTTTGATTCCGGCTCCACATGTGTAAGCATTTTTTTCCAATGGATTGGGATTTCATTTTCATCATAATCCTCAGGAAGTTTAGAATAGCTGTAAGAGGGATTCCAATTCATCGAAACCTCCATGAATGTACGTACACTATCCATTTTAATATTTTCCATATATACATCTTCCACAGTGCCGCCTCTCGTCGTAGCTGATTTTATATTTAGTCCATTTTTGGTACCTAAACCTTGAATATTTGAGGCGTACACATGTCTAATACTTCCAGAAGTTTCACTCCCAATTGTAAATAATCCGGAACCTGCCCGGGCTACACAATCACGTATAACAACATATTCGGTTGGGCGATTAACTCTTAATCCATCCCAGTCACGCCCTGCTTTTAGACAAAAATTATCATCATTACAATCAATATCACAGTTTTGAACCAATATCCATTTAGAAGAATCAATATCTATCCCATCTGTACTTGGACCATGGCCGCCGATATTGTTACGAATAGTTACGCCATCTACTGTAATGTACTCTGAGTATAGTACTTGAATGGTCCAGAATCCTGCTTTCTGAATATGAAGATTCTTTAAAAAAACATTCTGAGAATTTGAGATTAAGAATGTTCTTGGACGCTTTGCATCATAATCCACAATCCATCTTAAACCTTTTGGTTCATAATCATTCTTACGCAAATCCCAGTAGTAATCCCAGAACACTTTACCATCACCATTTATAAGTCCGTCACCATCAATGAGAACATTTTTCTGATTACGAACATTGATTAATGCGGCTGGCCATTTCATTTCCATACCAGCAATTCGGGTATCTATTTCTATGTAGTCTTTTACATTTTGACTTCCCCGTATTTCGACCCCTTTATCCACTTGAAAATGAACACCCTCCTTTATAAAAATAGAGCCACTTACATATATGCCTGGTTTAAAAGCAACTGTTCCACCACCTTTTTCAGCACAAGCGTCGATTGTTTTTTGGATGGCTTCGGTATTTAAGATAGTACTATCGGTAATAGCTCCGTAATCATTTACATAATAAACCGCAGGATTAAATTCAATTTCTGAGGCTCCAACTTTGGAGATCCATGTTGGCTTTTGGAAGTCTTCTGACGTATTTTTAGATGCTGTATTTTCTTTACATGAAAAGATAAATAAGAGTAAAAGCACTCCTATATAAGTTTTTGCAAATTTCATAGTATAAATTTTTGAATCAATTTCTAAATATTATCTATAACAGGCATCCTGTACGTTCCTGATTTAGGAAATTTATTGTTCTGGCAGTAAGTTTATTTGTACCTTTTTATTTCTATCACATTTAATTTCGCCATCAACATATTTTAATTCGGCCACTTGAAGAGAACTACGTCTAGTTTCGTAATTGTCTACTCCTTTATTCTCAGGAGTTCTTCCTGGATGTGTGAAATAAAAAATATATGCGTTATCTCCATTTACAACCACATCTGGATGCCCTCCTTTTACACCATCATCCTCACCTATTCCCGGCACTTTTAAAATATTATTTTTCTGTTTTTTCCAATGGATAAAATCATTGGTTTTATAAACACTTATTCCGTCCCAACTGTCCCAAACCATCCAATTTTCATCTTTCCATCGAAACACTTTTGGCCCTTCACCTCTATTCGAAATTACCTTTTCACCACTATCTTTCCAATGATATAAGTCCTTACTATCTGCATAATAAACAGATTTACCATCATTTTCATTATTGTAATACATACGCCAAGTACCATTAGGTAATTTAAACACACAAGCATCTATACACCGTTCCGAAGCCAATTTTAAGGTAGATTGATATGCCCAATCTATTAAATTAATACTTGTTAAATGTATGATGGATCTTGGATGATACCAATCATTAAAAACACCCGGAACAATAGTCAAATACATATGATAAATTCCTTCATTCTCTATTACTTCTGGAGCCCATTGCGTTATATCTGGTAAATCATAATCAATAGCGCAAGTGGTCCTATAGTTCCATATTGCACCATCTTCTGATTCCGCAATTCCAATTTTGGTACCATGCACCCAACTTACACCATCTAATGCTACATCTTTTGCCCTTCTATTCGTATAAAACATAAACCATTTCTTTTCCTCTTTATTCCAAATAACAACTGGGTCGGCTGCGCCATCATAAATGGCATCTCTAAACAACGGTTTATTGGCAATATGCTTATGATCTATTTTTTGCGCAAAACTTCCAATCGTAAAGAACAAAAAGAGTATTATTATGTTTTTAATGCTGTTTTCTTTCATAATTAATCTAAATGAAATACTTCTGTTAATGGATTTTCTACCGGTGAATTATCTTCATTGGTTTCCATAATATCAGCCATATAAGCCCACCACTTTTTAATGATTGAATGATTAGGAAGCAATGAGGTATCAAAATCATCATCTAGTTTTTGAAAGGCAAATAGCGTCAGGGTTTCTTCATCTAAATATATAGAATAATCAGAGATACCTGATGCTGTAAGTAAACTTGAAAGTTCAGGCCAAATTTCATCATGTCGCTTTTTATATTCAAGTTCAAAACCTGATTTCAATTTCATCGTGAATACATTTCTTTTCATATCATTTTATTTTTTTGACAAGTTTACGTTCTTAGCATCTTTGGCAAATTGCTTTTCTAATTCGGATTTCATTTTTAAGTAAACTGTTGGATGATCTTTTACTAGATTATCTTTTTCTTCTGGGTCACTTTCAACATTATATAACTCAAAATCTGATTCGATATCTTTATGCCTTGTTCTTATTAATTTCCAGGGTTTTTGAATGATACTCTCTTGTAAATGTCCTCTAACATAAACTTTACTATTGATTGTATCATTCTCTGACAGCACATTCCAAATGCTTTTTCCTTCCACTGTTTCAGGAATATAAGTTGCACCAGAAAGCTGAATTAGGGTAGGCATCACATCAATAACAGAAATATAATTATCCTTAATTGAAGGGCTTAGTTTATTTTTCCAATACACAATTGCGGGAACGCGTATCCCACCTTCATAATTTGAAGTCTTCCAATCCTTTAATGGTAAATTACTACCTAAAACAGGATTTGGTCCATGTTTTCCTTTATACTGATTTGTTGGATACCAATTTTGCATAGCGCCATTATCACTCATAAAAATCACTATAGTGTTTTCCTCTAAATGCTCACTTTTTAATACTTCTAAAATCTGACCAATACTAAAGTCCATATGAGACATAGCTGCTGCAAAATTTCTTCTAGAAAAATCTTTGATGTTCTTTAAATAGGGTTCTTTCCATTTATCTTCTTCTTGCAATGGAAAATGTGGTGCACTATAGGCTAATTGTATATAAAAATTTTTAGTCGTATCTCTCTTGGATTTAAGCCATTGAATAGTTTCGTTTTCAACTAAATCGGTTGTATGACCTTCTTCTGTAATAAATTTTCCGTTTCGATGCCAACTTGGATCACCATTTTTATATTCATGTGAATATTGGTCTATTTGCCCATGTAGAAAGCCATAAGAATAATCAAATCCATAGGCTTTTGGACCACTTGAAGGTTTTAATCCTAAATGCCATTTTCCAAAAAGAGCAGTTTCATAATTTACTAGTTTCAACAATTGAGGTAGGGTTGGAATACTATCAGGCAAACTAATTTCACTTTTATCACTTATAGGAGCTATTATTCCCATTCTACTCGCTGGCCTACCAGTCAAAAAACTAGCTCTTGATGGGGAACACGTAGGGTTCACATAAAACCGGTTTAATTGCACTCCTTTTTTAGACAGATTATCAATATTTGGTGTTTTAATCTCAGAACCATGAAAAGAAAAGTCGTTCCAACCAGCATCATCTGCGATGATTACTAAAATATTTGGAGGCAAGTTTTTATTTTCCTTTTTAGGAATCTCTGTACAACCAAACACCCCAAAAGAAAACAAAATCAAACAATTTATACCGATTCTCTTCATCATTATTTACTTTGTCCTTTCTAATTGCAATGAGCTATCATTGATTTCAAATTCGTTATTTTTTAGTAACTGAATTACTTCTGAACCAGCTAACATTACTGGGCCATAACCATGGGCTGCAAAGACGTTAATTGGTCTATAATAATAAAATGCAGGATCAAATCCCATTCCTGTACCAACACAGGTTCCTTCCACTTGTCCCTTTTCATTCACCATTGTAGCAATTGCATTCCAAGCCAATAAGGCTACAGGTGCATAAGCCATTTTATCTATATATCCTCTATTGATGGCTCTTGCAATGGCATAGGTATAAATAGCTGTAGCAGAAGTTTCTAAATAGGTATCATTCTTATCAATCAATTGATGCCAAAAACCAGTCCCATCTTGATAAGGAACCAAACCTTTAATATGCGCTTGTAATTGACTCAACACAAAAGTATAACCGTGATGATCTTTAGGTAAAACTTCTAATAATTCAACTAATGTCATTACGGCCCATCCATTAGCACGTGCCCAATGATATTGTGGGTGTTCTTCCATAGCTTTTACCCATCCGTGCATGTATAATCCTTTTTCTATATTGAACATTCGCTCAGAGAATTGTTGTACTTGTTTTACGGCATCATCATAATAAGTAACATCTCCAGTAAATTTTCCCATTTGCGCTAATGCTGGAACACTCATAAACAAATCATCTAACCAAAGTGTGTTTGGCTGCGGTCTATTCCGTGCCAAAGTACCATCGTCAAACCGAAACTGTTTGTTGCTTATATAATTCATTGAATTATCTATTAAAGGCTTTAAATCAGCTTCTAAACCTAGAATTTTAGCTTTTAGCATCGCAGCACAAACGGCGCCTGCATCATCTAATGCATGCGGTTGTAAGGTTTGTTTTATAGGAGATGGAAAGTTTTTGTCATTCTCCATTTTCTTAAAATAGTAAGGCGCAATAGTTGCAAAAACCTCAAATCTTTTATTGGTATAATCTGCATATTTTTTATCTCCAGTGGCCTCAGTTGTTTGTAACATTCCTGCATAGGTAACTCCCCACTCATAACTTGTTAATCTAAAAGTGCCAGGAGAGAATATGGTATTTTCATTCAACTTTTTAGGGCTAGTAATTTCCTTTTTACTTTCGGTATCTATTAGAGAATATGGCGTTTCGGCATTTAAATATTTATATACTCGATCTAGAACAGCTGTAACTTCTTCAATTGATTTGGCACCATAAGGAGTAGGATATTCTGGTTGCAATAAATGTAAAGGAGTCGTAACATCATTGGCAGGTTTTTGTGCCAAAATAACATTTTGAAATACAAACAAAAATGTAAATAGGCTCGTGATTTTAATTAAATTCATGTTTATTATTGTTAAAAAATACTTCATCGTATTACGTTTAAATTCAGTTTTTCTTTTTAATATCAATCTTAGCAGAAAGTTGATCAGCAAGATTCATAACATAGTTTTTAAAATATTCTGGGTCAGCAAATTTTGCATCACTTTGTTCCCAACCCGCTACGGCATAATAACTAACAGGCTCCCTATTTTGAAGTTTTAATTTAGCCAAATAAGTATGCGATAATCTCCCTGTTTCTGGAGCTTCTGTATAGCCTAAATATTTATGTTTCGGAACAAGTAATGCCATCCCAAGCCACCATTCTTTGGTATACGTTTGTTTGTCGTGAGTAAGTAATATGATAAATTTATCGTTCTGGTCTATGATCTGTATAGGCAAATTATTATTGATATTTACCAATCCAACGGCTAGGTTTTCATCACCTTTCAAACCATTAAATTCAACTGTATTTTTATAACCATATTTTCCTGGAACGATTGTGGTAATTTCCTTAACTGAATAAGTCCTGCCATTAGGTTTCCAATTTTCATAGGTAAATTCCAGTTCTGATTTCACAGGTCCTTCTTTAAGAATTTGAAATGTAGTTTTCTCCACATTATTTATCGAGTCATCTACCGTAACACCCAAACGCATTAATTCGGTATTTGTAATTAAGGCATAACCCCCAAGACCAACCGAATTTCCTACCGCCAATATATCTCTACCCCAATCTTGCATAACATGGTAGTTATCTTCAACTTCACCTTTAGCATTAACACCTACATTTTCCGGAGACATTTTAGAGGTCTTTTTTCCAAAAAGGTCTTTTGCGTTCCTACCATCTAAATAGTGCCTAAAGCCTATTTTATCATTCTCCCATGAAGGCCCATCGGTCTGGTATTGCTGATAACCAATACTTTTAGGCAATTCATTAGCTAGCATTATTTCTTTTGTTGCTGGTTTTACCGGAGTATCAGCAGAAGATCTTTTTCCAAATCTGGCACTAGTACGCGACACATATATTGGAGCTTTGTCTACCCAAATTAGTTGAACATTTTTTGACTCTTTTGGCTTAAAATTCGCTACAAAAAAAAGTTCATCCCACGCACCATCATTATTGGTATCATTAGTCTGTGATGGAATAGTATCTTTCCCATCTAGAACAACAAGGTCATTGATTAAACCTATGTCGTTTGCTATCATTTTTCTTGTTAAGGTAACGTCTTTATCAATAAGTGTTATATCAGAAGTATTCGTAAGACTTATTGTAATTGACTCATTTTTTTTGACATTTTCACAGTTTAAACTAGATGAAATTGTAAAAAAAAGAGAGAAATAAAGTGCTATTTTTCTATACATTTTTACTGATTTGATATTAAAAAAGAACTTTTAATTTTGAATAAATATTATCAATTATAAGATATCGAATTATATTAAAAAAATATGGAGACCGCAGCCTCCATATTTCAATTGACAATCCATAACTCCTTGATTACTTAAGGTATAATACTATTATTACTAATTAGTACCCTGGATTTTGCATTGCTCCTTTTTGATCAGCACTTAACGGACTTCCTTCCGTGTATACCCCATCAAGGAACGTTTGTGGAATTGGTCTTAACACATGGTACTCTTTAATGTTTGGAGCAGCCTCAGGATTGTAAGCTTTTGCTCTATCCACTAAAGTTAATGTTCTACTTAAATCTTCCCAACGATGCCATTCACCGCAAAGTTCTCTTGTACGCTCATTTAATACTAAACAAAGCATACGATCATATTCACTAGCGTAACCTAATTTAGTGATTATTGCTTCATCTTCCGCCGGTAAACTCGCCGTACTTGCGATTGTTAAATCAGTAGCCGTTGTAACCACAGGGATGTTATTGGATTCATAATACGAATTCTCATTCATGTATGAATTATCAGCAAAAGGTTGTGAAAATTCAGAAGTGGTATATGCCTCAGCCCCATCAGTATAATAAGAACGGTCTTCTCCACTTTGGTAAGCACCACGG
>TARA_R110002050_G_scaffold14313_7_pt1 | contig 73421 bp, 72 predicted proteins | sample TARA_R110002050 | Tara Oceans TARA_R110002050 (sample SAMEA4396988) | marine metagenome | biome: Polar Biome; feature: [DCM] deep chlorophyll maximum layer (ENVO:01000326); material: water (ENVO:00002006), including particulate matter (ENVO:01000060) such as... | depth 25 m
AACTTTTTTTGGTCAAAAAAAAGCCCGCTATTTCTAACGGACTGCAAATGTAGATATATTTTTATTTAATCAAAATTATTTTTAATAAATTTTTACACATATACCCTTAATTTTTCTTTTCTCTTTACAAGTTGCCGCTTTAAAGAATCACAAGCAGTGTCAATAGCCTCTTCAAATGATTTGCATTGTTTTTTCACAATGATTTCATCCTTAGGTACATAGATCTTTATTTCAACAATTTTATTTTCCTTTAACCTTGTTTTTTCAACTTTTAAATACACATCAGAGCTTATTACCTTATCGTAATATTGATCTAATTTATTTAATCGATTTTGAACAAAACCAATTAGACTGCCTTCTGCATTGAAATTTACGGACTGTGCATTTACTTTCATACGCTAAAATTTAAAAGTTAAACAATATTAAAAAGAACTCTTTCTATTTTTTATTTCGTGGATGAGACAATAAGTGAACCTTTTTTAACTCAGCTATACTATTATGGGTATACACTTGCGTGGAAGCCAAACTAGAATGACCCAACAACTCTTTAACCGAATTTAGATCAGCACCCTTATTCAACAAATGTGTTGCAAAAGTATGGCGGAGTATATGAGGACTCTTTTTCACCTTACTTGACACTAGACTAAAATAGTGATTTACAACCCTATAAACAAGTGTTTCGTATATTTTACTTCCTGCTTTCGACAAGAAGACATTATCTATCGAAGAGCCATCAGAAATAAGTACTCTTTTCTCTAAATAGTTATAAAACAACTGCACCACGCTATTTAATAAGGGTAAGATTCGCTCTTTATTCCGCTTACCAATTACCTTAATAGTACCCTCAACCAAATCAAGATCTTGCAATTTTAAATTTACCAACTCCACCCTTCTTATACCCGTTGAATACAAAAGCTCAATAACTAATCGATCTCTAGCACCTTCAAAATCATCCGAAAAGGGGATGCGATGAAGTATATCTTCCATTTCAGTTTCAGAAAAAGGAATTTCGACCTTTTTGGCGGTTTTTAAGGCCTTATGTTTTACTAACGGACTAACCTCTATTAATCCTATCTTAAGAAGAAACTTATAATACGCCTTTAATGAAGCTATTTTTCTATTAATGCTGCGATTAGAAACTTTTGCATTCACCAACTCTATAATCCAGTTTCTAATGCAATTATAATCTACTTGCTCTATTTCATCATAACTAAAATTACATTTACAAAAAACGGAAAAATCAGAAAGGTCATTCTCATAAGCTGTAATTGTATTATTAGCATAATTCTTTTCCAAAGAAAGATAAGTTATAAAAGAAGTAACGCTCATGAAGTAAAGTTACTAAAGATTTAGGTATTTAAAATCTCAAAAAAATACCAACAAAAAAAAACCCCGCGAATGCGAGGTTTAATATGCTATAAATAATAGAGAATTATATTTCTTCTTGATCTCTTAAACCTTGAATATAATGCGCTTTCTGAATCTGAGCTCTTCTCTCTACAGAAGGCTTTGTGAATTGCTGACGCTTTCTTAATTGTCGCATTGTTCCAGTTCTATCAAACTTACGCTTGAAACGCTTTAATGCTCTATCTATGTTCTCTCCTTCTTTTATTGGTATAATTAACATGGGCTATAACCTCCTCTCTTTTGTGATTAAGTCTGCAAATATATAAACTAATTATTGTTTAGCAATCAACAATTACAAATAAATTGTATTTTTTTTATAATATATCACTGGTCCATCCAATATACTTCCTACTCTTTTACCACCTCAGAGGTTTTGTATTCTTTTTTATCAATAATAATTTTAGACAAAATTTCTTTTAAAATCTCTGAAGTACCACCACCAATGGGCCCTAACCTACTATCACGAAGTAATCTCGCCATAGGATAATCTTCCATATAACCATAACCCCCTAAAAATTGCAAACACTCATAAATAACAGTATCTGCCATTTTAGTTGACTTCAATTTTGAAATAGTCGCTTCTTTTACAACATATTCCCCTTTGTTCAACCTATCGGCTACCAAATAATTGTATTCTCTGCAAATTTCCATATCCGCATATAAATCAACAAAACGGTGTCGCAAGGCCTGGTATTTATTAATGGTAGTTCCGAATGTTTGACGTTCGGACATATATTGTAATGCATACGCTAAGGCATATTCTGCCCTTGAATGCGCATTAATCCCCATAACTAAACGCTCTAAAGCAAAATGTTCCATAATATATGAAAAACCTTTATTCTCTTCTCCCATTAAATTAGTAGTAGGTATCACTACGTTGTCAAATGCTATTTCCGCCGTATCTGATGCTCTCCAGCCTAATTTATTTAATTTTGAAGTAGACACGCCAGCAGTCTCACTATCTAGGATGAAAATACTAATACCTTTATTACCTAATTCTGGGTTTGTTTTAGCGGCTACAATCATATAATCACAGTAAACACCATTCGTAATAAATGTCTTTGAACCATTAATCACATAAGTATCCCCTTTTTTCTCCGCAGTAGTTCTCATACCTGCAACATCACTACCTCCAAAAGGCTCTGAAATACACAGGCACCCAATCTTCTCCCCAAAAACACTAGGTGTTAGATACTTTTTTTTTATGTTTGCATCGGCTTCCTTATTTAAATGCGTCATAGCCAAATAGGCATGTGCCCATATCGCAGCAGCGAAACCCCCTGAATTTATTTTCTGAAGTTCTTCGAGCAATATTACGGTATAAAATAAATCCAAACCCAAGCCTTCATCAGCTTCAGGAGTCGCTAAGCCAAAATAGCCCATTTCACCGAATTTTTTCCAAATAAAGCGTTCTATAGTACCCGTGCTTTCCCACTTTTCTATATGTGGAACTACTTCTTTTTTTAAAAATGCTTTGAGGCTCTCTCTAAATAATTGATGTTCTTCTGTGAAGTACATACTTTTCATAGGTCTTTTTTTTACAATGCCAAATATAAAGATATTCTATTGATTTTTTCGGAAGGAAAATCCTCTATTTTAATCAATTCATCAAAAGATTGAATCCCATTATTTTCTTCCCTATAGCGCACGATGTTTTTTGAAACGGTGTAGTTTAAATAAACTAATTTTGATATTTCTAAAGCAGACGACTCGTTAATATTAATCTTCACAACTTGAGGGGTAGTCAGTACACTAAACTTTTCCTTCACCCGATCAGCCACTTCCAATTCTAACCCATAAACATCATTTAATTGATCAACAACTAAAAAACCTCCTAACTTATCTCTAAACTTTATAATCCGTGCAGCTAATTTATCACCTATTCCATAGATTGATTTTAAATCTACAGCAGTCACTAGATTCAAATCTCTTACTTCTTTTGTTTGCTTTAGTTTTTTTATTTCCGTTTTAGAAAGATTCCTTGATTTTGCATCTGTACCTGATGAAAAATTTGACCTTTTGTTTTTCACCCATTCTGGATATTTAAAATAGGGAGAAATTAGATGCAAAAGTGAATCTGAAATTAGGGTTATTTCTTGAAACTCCTGATTCGAATTTACATATGCATTCGTAGCTCTATAGTCATGGAGCCTATTTATCTCCTCCAATGACATCCCTAAGGTATAGCCTTTGTAATCTGTTATAAAATTAGGGTTGAAAGGATATATTTTAAAAGTATCTTTTTGAAAAGCTTTTTGTCTTAAAACCTCAATCCGAGATTGTAGCTCTTGGTTTTCATAAAAGTTTCGAGAAGAAGTATTTCCCCCTGAAAATGAGGTAAATAAAAAATAAGTGATTTGAAGAACAACTATAATTAATAATAAAAAGAAAATCCCACTTCGTTCTTGTTTATTGAACTTGAAGTGGGATTTAAATTTTTTCATAAAATTTTTCTTAATTCTCTATAGCACTATACTTTAATTTAATAGCATCTAAATATCTCTTCAATTGCTTTTTAACTACTGGAAACAAAAAGAAAAGTCCGACCATATTAGGGAAAACCATAGCAAATATCATAGCATCTGAAAAATCCCAGATCGATTTCATACTTGCAGCGGCACCAATCACAACAAAAGTTAAAAACAATAGTTTGTAAGTAAGATCTGCTGCTTTACCTCTACCGAATAAATACTTCCATGATTGAAGTCCGTAATAAGACCAAGAAATCATAGTAGACACAGCAAAAAGAACCACGGCGATAGTTAAAAATACATTTGAATAAGGGATATACTCCGCGAAAGCCATCGATGTGATACCTGCACCTTCATAGGATAGACCATCAATGATTACAGCACCAGAACCATCGCCACCATATTCAAAAGCACCGCCAAAGTTAAAAATGACAATTACCAAAGCAGTCATCGTACAAATCAATACGGTATCTATAAATGGCTCCAGTAACGCAACAAGCCCTTCACTTGCAGAATACTTTGTGCGGACTGCAGAGTGAGCAATAGAAGCGGAACCTGCTCCTGCTTCATTGGAAAAAGCTGCCCTTTTAAATCCAACTAAAAGAACACCTATTAAACCACCAACGCCTATAGCTTGTGGATTAAACGCCTCCGTTATAATTAAAGATATAGCATCATCTAATAAACTAAAATTAGCGAAAATGATATATAGACAAGCTAATACATACATAATTGCCATAAAAGGAACCACTTTTTCTGTAACCTGAGCTATTCTTTTAATTCCACCAATAATAATTATCCCCACTATAATAGCAAGTACCAAACCTACAATTGCACCAGAAGCAGTACTTTGTAAGTTGAACAATTCTTTTAAAACAATGGTAGCCTGATTGGATTGTGCAGCGTTACCACCACCAAAAGAACCACCAATACAAAAAATTGCGAAGATTACCGCACATGCTTTACCAAGATTTTTGAATCCTTTTTGCTTAAGACCTTTACTCAAATAATACATTGGCCCCCCATATACAGTTCCGTCGTCTCCAACATCACGGTATTGAACACCTAATGTACATTCAACAAACTTTGTAGACATTCCTAAAAGTCCGCAAACTACCATCCAGAAAGTAGCTCCTGGTCCTCCAAGTGCAATTGCCAAAGCAACCCCTGCAATATTACCATTTCCTACAGTTCCTGAAACTGCAGTTGCCAGCGCCTGAAAGTGACTTACTTCTCCATCCGAACTTTCATCTCTAATCGTATCCCTAATATCACCATCTATAGCTAGGTCATTTTCCAAACTTACAAGATGGTCTTCAATATCTACATTTGTAAGATCTTTTCCTTGAGCAATACCATCTTCGCCATAAAGTTCTTTAGCTCCATGCTTTTCAATATCTTCATATTTACCACGAACCGTATTAATTGCTTTTCCAAAAAACTTAACATTTGGAAAACCAAAATAAATTGTAAAAAACAAAGCACTTGCAACCAATAATACGAGCACAAACGGAATATCTGGATCATGCCACACATTAAAGAATATAACATTTGAAAAGAAATCTGAAATTGGCTTAAACCCTTCATCAATGCGTTCATCTAATCCTTTTTCAGCAACCTCTTGCGCAAACGTCATGAATGGCAGTATAAGTGCAAGTAGTGTAAGAAGTCTGTACTTCATAATAATTGTATTTGTTTTAAAATTAGTCTAGTCGGCAGCAATATCATGAAAATATTCAAGGCAATCAAGTAATATTATTGAAATATCATCAAACAATATGAAACATTTCGTTTAATTTTCTAATTTGTTCAGGCCTCCCTAATACGATGACCTTGCTTTTTGGTTGTAATTTTAAATCTGCTTCTGGATTTATAATATAATTACCATCTGGAGCTATATAACCAATAATAGTACAACCTGTTTTATTCCGTAAATCCAAATCCCGCAATGAATTACAATCTACTTTACCCTCAAAATCTTCAATAGCCACTTCTTCTAAGTTGGTGGTATGCTCTCCTTCCGTAGATAGTTTATCCATAAACGTAATTAAATCAGGCATAACCACTAGAGAGGCCATATGATCACCCCCTATTTTATCGGGCATAATAACTTTATCCGCACCGGCTAAAAGTAATTTTTTTTGAGAGGTCGCCAAGGATGCTCGACTGATTATAAATAAATTTTTATTCATTTGCCTCGCTGAAAGCACAACAAATAAATTGGCTGCATCATCGGGTAAAGCAGTGATTAGAAATTGAGCCTTTTCTATGCATGCTTCTTTCAATATTTCATCATCGTTTGCGTCACCTTCAACAAAAAGTAATTCGTTTTCAAACCTTTCTATAACCTCCTTATCTTTCTCAATTATCACAAAAGGTTTTCTATAAGCCTTTAAACGTTCTGAGGCTTGGATTCCATTTCTACCAAACCCACAAATAATAACGTGATTTGTAAGGGCATTAATTTTATTTTTCACTTTTTTCTTTTTTAGTAATTGCAAAGAATTTCTACTCAAAACATATTCAGTGATTACTGAAATTGCAAAAGCAAAAATAAAAACGCTGGATATGATTAAAAATACGGTAAAAAATTTTGACGGTGTATCTAAGGGTCGAACTTCAGAAAAACCTACTGTAGTAACGGTTATAATCGTCATATAAACAGCGTCAACCCAGTCATAATTTGAAATATATCTGTAGCCCAGTACTCCAAATAGTAATACGAAAGCCATTAAAAAAAATGCAAAATATATTTTAGACCTAAAGAGTTTAATCATTTTTTACAAATCAAATACAGATGTTCTTTTGGTGTACAATAGATCCTTTATTCTTAACCAAAAGGCTACGAATAAATATAATGCAAAACCAAAACCTAATGTCACAAACGTAAGATAAATAAATGAAGTTCTAACCACCCTAGCGCGAATACCTATGCGCTCAGCAATACGGCCACACACTTCAAACCCACGTTTTTGAAAAAAATATAATATTTGATAAAAAATATTCATAGCCTAAAATTAGTTATTTCCTTCCAATAAACTATTACCTATAGCACATTGCAGACATTTATTTTTGGAACAATATCCGTTATACAATTGCAGAAGAGATTGACTTTCCATAGCATTTGATATTTTAATTCCTGCTGAAGTAAAATTATTTATTATACTATTTTCTTCCTTTTTAATTTCTGATATTATTTTAATTATTTCCTCCTCTATGTTTTTGCCTAGACTTTTTGCATGAAAAAATTTCATGGGTAGAATGGTATTTATAATTAAAAGATTTATAAATTTTCTGGTCAATTTTTTGGTGCTCTTTTTAGATATTTTTCCGAAAACAAAATGATTATCCCAATAGGTACTAGCAGCTACATTTAAAATAAAATATAACTCTGTTAAAGTTACTGCTGCAATTATTTTACTGAAGAGATTCTGATTAGCTACATACAAATTAGCAATCTGCGATAAACGTATTGTTGGAAAATTTGGCGGTCTTAATTTGAAAAACTCTGGTTTTTGAACGCCATGAGCATTTAAATTATATTTATACTTTAGAAAATGATACTCCTTTTTTAGCTGTAAAAAATAGGTATCTAGAATTTTATCATCTTCTAAAAAACCTGCCAAACCATAAAAAAGACTTTCTAATTGCTGCCCATTCCCAATTATTTTCCTGACCACAGAAAAATTTAGATTTTGGGCAATACTATAAAAAGAATCAGCATTAATTTTTAATCCAAAATTCTTGAGTAATAAAATAAACAAAACTTGTTCCCAATCATTTTTAGATTGTGTTAATAATTCAGAAACTGTATTAGATTTTCTTTCTAATCTTTCAAAAAACAAACGATCCATCCAATTCTTAACAAGAAATGTATCTATTTTAAAAATGTCCTTTTCGCAATTGATGAACTTTTGTCCCTTAGCATCAAACAAGTTTTGATACGCATCTATTAATCCTCTAGAGATATAATTTTTAAGCTCCAAAGTAGCAATTTGAGTATTATTTTTTCTAAATATAGCAACATCGTCTTCCCAAACTACATGTAAAATTACATTTTCATAGTTACTATCGAGTTCATGACCATGAGCATACCAATCCGAAGAATTTAAATGAATTTCTACAGTGCCTACCCATAGTTGATCATTAATTTTGATTTGAGCATTAAAAAAATCTGGGCCCGAAAAGTGATTGTGTGTGCCTCCAGAAACAACTTCAATAATTTCATTCTTAGAGGTACGCAATTCTTCAACTTGAAGCTTTTTATATTTCCAGACAAAATGAAGAAAGTCTTCGCGCATGGTTAGGATTAAGTTACATGTGCTTAAGATAAACAATTTTAAAATAATTGTTTATCTAAAAAAAGACTCTAAAACTACATACAAGGCATTAGAGTCTTAATTTTTAAATACTATTTTAACGCATCAAAAACTAAAATTACTCTGCAACTTCTCCTTGCCAATTCATAAAACCACCCAGTAAGTTATAAGCATTTTCAAAACCAATGCTGTTCATTATTGCACAAGCCTGTCCACTACGAGCACCAGAACGGCAATACACATAATAATTTTTGCTTTTATCAAGTTTTTCTATTTCATCTAAAAAACCTTGCCCTAAGTGAATATCAATATTGGTTGCATTTGGAATATAACCATCTTCAACTTCTTCCTGTGTTCTTACATCTAAGATAAAAGCATTAGCATCTTTTTCTAATTGTTCTACCCACTCGTCTTGTGATAAATCTGCCATTTCAATAATTTTTAAGTTCTCAAAAATAGTCATTATTTAAATATATCATTATAACAAACTAGGTGTTTTACAAATTGATTATATAGTTATAACTACTTTCTTTGTTAACCGTTACATAGATAGCCCAGCAACTCTGCAGCTAAAAGAATAATTCAAGACTTATAAAGGAGTTAAAAAAAATTAACAAAAAATTATATCTTAATTAATATTAATATTAAAGAATTACATATATATTTGTATATACAATTATTGTAACAACATGAATGTAGAGAAGGCAATAAAAACAGAAAAAGAAATTCCTTTAAAACAAAGGACTTTAATTCATTTAAGTCTTATTAATAATAAGGTAAATGAAATAGTTTCCAATGCATTAAAACCTTTCGATGTATCACTGCAACAATTTAATGTGCTACGTATATTAAGAGGTCAAAAAGGAAAACCCGCCAATTTAAGCACACTAAATGAAAGAATGGTTACCAAAATGAGTAATACCACCAGGCTTGTTGACAAACTAATTAATAAAGGGTATGTAAATAGAATCACATGTCCGAGTAATAGAAGAAAAGTTGAAATTAATATTACAACAGAAGGTGAAGAGGCATTGTTAAAGATTGATGCTATCATGAAAGAAGCTGAAGAGCAAGTATTAAAAAAATTCACAACAGAAGACTTACATAATTTGAATACCCTATTTGATAAATTTTAAAAAACAAACGATGAGTACTTATATAAATAATTTAAACTGGCGTTATGCCACCAAAAAATTTGATACTACTAAAAAAGTATCAGAAAAACACCTAAATATATTATTAGAAGCAACAACTCTAAGTGCTTCTTCCTATGGATTGCAACCTTATAAAATAATAGTAATTGAAGATCCTGAAATAAGAGCTCAACTTTTGCCAGCTGCTTGGGGTCAATCTCAAATAACTGATGCTTCACATGTAATTGTTCTTGCCAACCAAACCACTTTTGGAGAAGAACTTGTTGATGATTATATAGCCAATGTTAGTAAAGTAAGAGACATTCCTGCAGAAGGATTAAAAGGCTATGCAGATTTTATGAAATCTAGTTTAACACCATTAAGTAATGATGAAAAAGCTAAATGGACAGCAAAACAAGCGTATATTGCTTTAGGGAATTTACTCTCTGCTGCTGCCGATTTAAAGATTGACACCTGCCCTATGGAAGGTTTTGATGCCAGTCAATTTAATGAAATTCTTGGCTTAAATAAAAAAGATTTAAATGCTGCTGTTATTGTTACTGTAGGCTATAGATCTAATGAAGATGAAACTCAACATTACAAGAAAGTAAGAAAATCAAAAGAGAATTTAATTACACACATATAAACTATCATAAACACAAATTTTAAAATTAAAAAGACATGAAAAAAAATGTATTAAGTTTAGTATTCGCAGTTATATTTGGAGCATCAGCAACAGCAACAACTCCAATTGATGGTGAAAAAAAAGAAGTAAAAGCTAGCGAAAGTGTTATTACTTGGAAAGCTTATAAAGTGACTGGTTCCCATACAGGTACTATAGCCATTCAAGAAGGAGCATTAATGTTCGAAGGCGATAAACTTACTGGTGGAGAATTTGTGGTTGATATGACCACTATCAATACTACAGATTTAAAAGCAGGCGAAGGCAAAGAGAAATTAGATGGGCATTTACATTCTGATGATTTTTTTAGTACTGCAACACACACAACTTCTAATTTAGTTTTCACTAACGTTGAAGCTACTGGTAAAAACTCTTACGCAGTAACTGGAGACTTAACTATTAAAGGTAAAACTGCTCCTGTAACTTTTAACGTTTCTGTATATGGAAGCAAAGCTACAGCTACTTTAAAAGTAGATAGAACTAAATATGATGTGAAATATGGTTCTGGCAGTTTCTTTGATAATTTAGGAGATAAAACTATTTATGATGAATTTGACCTTGTTGTAGATTTACAATTCTAAATTTAGAAAAAGAAAATAATCACAAAACCTCACTACCCTGTTATATAGGATAGTGAGGTTTATTTTTTTTATGAATTCCTATTTGTAATCTTAAAAATGATTTCTATCTTTGAGGTCAATGAAAAATAGTATTGTAAATATTTGGTGGTGGTATAACTTACGACAAAAAGCGTGAGCAAAGCACCATTGTATTAATTTATATAAGGCTTGTCATCACGACAAGCCTTACTTATTTTATAGAATTAAAGATGAAATACCAACTTAAGACACATTTTAAAAAAATACTTGCCGACACGATAACTCCGGTAAGTGTGTACCTGAAAATTCGCGATCGTTTTCCGAATAGCATTCTTTTAGAGAGTAGTGACTACCACGCTAACGATAATAGCTTCTCATACATTTGCTGCAACCCAATTGCATCAATAAAAGTGGAAAACGAAATTATTTTGCAACAATTTCCAGATGGTACTATTGAGGAAATAAAAATAGAAGCTGATACCGATGTAGTCACTATAATAGAGGGGTTTAGCAAAAGGTTTATTGCCGATGATAACGGTTTTAAATTTATAGATAATGGCTTATTTGGTTATATGGCGTATGATGCTGTTCGTTATTTTGAGGACGTAAAACTAAATAAAAAAGAAAATTCTGTAGCTATCCCTGATATCTACTATGCAGTTTATAAAAATATAATTGCCATTAATCATTTTAATAATGAGGCTTATATATTTTCTAATTGCTATGAATCCGAAAATAACATTCCTGAAATAACCCAAATTTTAAATGTCAAGAACTTTGCTTCCTACAACTTTAAATTAGATGGTGATGTAAAATCGAATTTAAAAGATGAGGATTTTAAAGAACATGTTGTTTTAGCCAAAAAACATTGTCAACGTGGTGATGTTTTTCAATTGGTATTATCAAGACGATTTTCTCAGGAATTTAAAGGTGATGAATTTAATGTATACAGAGCATTACGATCAATAAATCCTTCTCCATATCTTTTTTATTTTGATTATGGTGATTTTAAAATCTTTGGTAGTTCTCCTGAAGCACAACTAATTGTTAAAGATGGCTTAGCAGAAATACACCCAATAGCAGGTACTTTCAAGCGCACAGGTAATGATGAACAAGATGCTATTTTAGCAAAAGAACTTACCGAAGATGATAAGGAAAACAGTGAACATGTTATGTTAGTAGATTTAGCTCGTAACGATCTTAGTCGAAATGGCAGTATGGTTAAAGTTACTAATTATCGTGAAGTACAATTCTTTTCACATGTCATTCATTTGGTATCAAAAGTAACAGGGCGAAAGAAAAAAAACACTCCGACTATGAAAGTTGTTGCCGACACTTTTCCTGCGGGTACTTTAAGTGGTGCTCCAAAATATATGGCGATGCAACTTATTGAAAAGTATGAAAAAACAAGTAGAGGTTATTATGGTGGCGCCATAGGTTTTATGGATTTTAATGGAAACTTTAACCATGCCATAATGATACGCACATTTTTAAGCAAAAATCATCATTTGCATTACCAAGCTGGTGCCGGGATTGTTGCTGCATCAAACCCTGAAAACGAATTGCAGGAAACTTATAATAAATTAGGCGCTTTGACAAAGGCACTTGAAATCGCTGAGACCATTTAAAATGAAGAAAATACTAGTCATAGATAATTACGACAGCTTTACCTACAACCTTGTGCATTACTTAGAAGATTTAGATTGTGAAATAATTGTAAAAAGAAATGATCAACTAACATTAGAAGAGGTTGATGCTTTTGATAAAATAGTGCTTTCTCCAGGACCTGGAATACCCGATGAAGCAGGGTTATTAAAAGCCATTATTAAACGATATGCACCAACAAAAAAAATATTTGGTGTTTGCTTAGGCCAACAAGCTATTGCTGAAGTTTTCGGAGGTTCGTTAATAAATTTAGATACCGTATATCATGGTATTGCTACAAAAATAAATATTGTAAAAGAGGACGTTCTGTTTAGTGGTCTACCTAACACATTAGAAGTTGGTCGGTATCATTCATGGGTAGTAAACCCTGATTTACCAGAAGCATTAGAAGCTACTTCTTTTGATGAAAACGGACAAGTAATGTCACTAAGGCATAAAATATATGATGTCTCTGCAGTACAGTTTCATCCAGAATCGGTACTTACCCCTCAGGGGAAGCAAATATTAAAAAATTGGGTCAATAGCTAATTTTAAAATTACCTATTGAAATAAATTCAGCCTACAATGAAAGACACATTAAACAGACTTATAAATCACGACATCTTACCAAAAGAAGATGCAAAACGTATTTTAGTAAATATTGCTAAAGGGGATTATAACACGAGCCAGATTGCTGCTTTTTTAACAGTATATATGATGCGTAGCGTTACAATTGAAGAATTGGAAGGCTTCCGTGATGCACTTTTAGAATTATGTTTGGCTGTTGATTTATCAGCGTACAACCCTATAGATTTATGTGGTACTGGCGGGGATGGTAAAGACACATTCAACATCTCTACATTAGCATCATTTGTCACTGCTGGAGCAGGAGTAAAAGTCACTAAGCATGGTAATTACGGCGTTTCCTCAAAGTGCGGAAGTAGTAATGTCATGGAATTTCTAGGGATAAAATTTAGTAGCGATGCTGGCTTTTTAGAAAAGTCTATTGATGAAGCGGGTATTTGCGTATTACATGCTCCCCTATTTCATCCTGCCATGAAAAATGTAGCGCCAATTAGAAAAGAGCTAAGCGTTAAAACATTTTTTAACATGCTTGGTCCAATGGTAAACCCTGCCTTTCCGAAAAATCAAATAGTTGGTGTTTTTAATTTAGAACTAGCAAGAATGTATGGGTATCTATATCAGAATACGGATAAGAATTTTACCGTACTACACGCATTAGATGGTTATGATGAAATCTCACTAACGGGGAATACAAAAACTATTTCTAATAATACAGAAAGTATGCTTAAGCCATCTGATTTTGGTGTGAAAACTGTAGCTATGGAGCAAATTGCTGGTGGTGATAGCATTGAGGCATCTGCTCAAATATTTCTTACTATTCTACAAGGTAGAGGTACCGAAGCACAAAACAATGTTGTTTGTGCCAATGCTGGTATTGCCATTGCTACTGTAGAGAATTTAAGTCCGATTCAAGGCTTTGAAAAAGCTAAAGAATCACTGCTAAATGGAAATGGACTGGCTGCATTAAAAAAATTACAAGCACTAAGCGCATTATAAAGATGAATATTTTAGACAAAATAGTAGCTGATAAACGCAAAGAGGTTGACCTACGAAAAAGGATAATCCCTATTTCTCAATTAGAGCATTCCGTATTGTTTGAAAAACCTGAAAATTCGTTAGCCAATGCTTTAAGAAATAGCGTTACTGGCATTATTGCAGAACATAAAAGACGTTCGCCTTCAAAGTCAGAAATTAATCAAAGTCTAAATGTTCAAGATGTTGCTATAGGATATGAAAATGCAGGAGTTTGCGGAATGTCTGTTTTAACAGATGCCAAATATTTCGGAGGCTCTCTTGATGATTTAATTATTGCAAGAGCTGCTACAAACTTTCCGTTATTGCGTAAAGAATTTATAATAGACGAATATCAGTTACTTGAAGCAAAAGCCTATGGAGCCGATGTTATTTTACTTATTGCAGCTATTTTAACCAGAGAAGAGATAAAAAGCTTATCTGAGTTTGCAAAAAGTTTAAACTTAAATGTATTGCTTGAAGTTCATAATAAGGAGGAATTACAAAAGTCTATCATGCCGAGTTTAGATATGCTGGGTGTGAATAATAGAAATTTAAAAACTTTTGAAGTTAGTTTAGAGACAAGTAAATTCTTATCAAAATTAATTCCTGATGATTTTGTGAAAGTTTCAGAAAGCGGCATTAGTTCTATTGAAGCTATTAAAGACTTAAAAGCTTATGGCTATCAAGGATTTTTAATAGGAGAGAATTTCATGAAAACGGATAACCCCGGAGAAAATGCAAAAAGTTTTATCAACCAATTAGAGTCAATTTTATAACTATGGCTGCTTACAATTATACCGTTAAAAAAGAAACGCCATCAACCTGGGGAAATACGTCGTTAAAGTTGAAAATTTGTGGCATGAAATTGAACACGGCAAATGTTGCAACATTACAACCAGATTATTTAGGGTTTATATTTTGGGAAAATTCAAAGAGAAATTTCACTGGAGCAATTGAAGCTATACCGCATCAAATTAAAAAAGTAGGTGTGTTTGTTAATGCTAGCTTAGCAGAAATAAAAGAAAAGGTAAAGAAGTATGGTCTCTTAGTTGTACAACTTCATGGAGATGAATCTCCTCAATTTTGCGAAGCGCTAAAAAAGGAAATGAATAGTATTCAACTAATAAAAGTTTTCTCTATTAAAGATGAGTTTGATTTTAGCGTACTAACCCCTTATGAAAAAATAGTCGATTTTTATTTGTTTGACACGAAAGGAAAGCTTCCTGGAGGAAATGGCTACACCTTCGATTGGGATGTGTTAAAAAACTATCCTTTTAAAAAACCATACTTCTTAAGTGGAGGTATTGGATTGGAGGAAATCAATCAATTAAAATCGTTTTTAGAAATTCCAGCTTCCAAATACTGCCATGCTATTGATGTAAATAGTAAGTTTGAAATAGAACCTGGTTTAAAAGATGTACGTTTATTAAAAGAGTTAAAAGAAAAGCTATGAACACTTATAACGCGAACGAAAAAGGATATTATGGAGAATTCGGCGGTGCATACATCCCTGAAATGCTCTATCCGAATGTAGAAGAATTGCGCCAGAACTATTTAAACATCATGGCCGAACCTGAATTTAAAAAAGAGTTCGACCAACTATTAAAAGATTATGTAGGAAGGCCTTCCCCACTTTATTTCGCAAAACGACTATCAGAAAAATACAACACTAAGGTATATTTAAAACGTGAGGATTTAAACCATACAGGGGCACACAAAATAAACAATACTATTGGTCAAATTTTGATGGCCAAAAGATTAAATAAAACTAGAATTATTGCGGAAACTGGCGCAGGACAACACGGTGTTGCTTCAGCTACTGTGTGCGCATTAATGGGAATGAAATGTGTTGTTTATATGGGCGAAATAGATATTACTCGACAAGCACCGAATGTAGCTCGTATGAAAATGCTAGGTGCAGAAGTTAGACCAGCATTATCAGGGAGTAGAACATTAAAAGATGCAACAAATGAGGCTATTCGAGATTGGATCAACAATCCTGTAGACACCCATTATATTATAGGTTCAGCCATTGGCCCTCACCCATATCCAGATATGGTGACAAGATTTCAATCTATTATTTCAGAAGAAATTAAATGGCAATTAAAAGAAAAAGAAGGTCGTGAGAATCCAGATTATGTAGTTGCTTGTATTGGTGGTGGTAGTAATGCTGCCGGCACTTACTATCATTTTTTACATGAAGAAGAAGTTGGTATCATTGCCGTTGAAGCTGCCGGAAAAGGCGTGAATTCTGGTGAGAGTGCTGCAACCTCCGCTTTGGGTAAAGAAGGTATTATTCATGGTTGTAAAACCTTATTAATGCAAACGCTAGATGGGCAAATTACCGAACCTTATTCTATTTCTGCTGGCTTGGATTATCCTGGCGTAGGCCCATTGCATGCGCATTTATATAAAACGGGTCGAGGTGAATTTTATTCAGCTACAGATGATGAAGCCATGAATGCAGGATTAGAACTTACGCAATTGGAGGGAATTATTCCTGCTATTGAAAGCAGTCATGCCCTTGCTATTTTTAAACATAAAAATTTTAAACCAGATGATGTTGTGGTGATTAGCCTATCGGGTCGCGGTGATAAAGATTTAGATAATTATATAAAATATTTCAACCTTTAAATTAATGTTGAGGCTTAAGTACAAAGCAGTAAACCAAGCTATACTTCGTACTTCTTACTTTGCACTTCATACTTTTTAAAATGAACAGAATAAATCAAAAAATGCAGGAGAATAAAAAACTCCTCTCTATATATTTTACTGCTGGATACCCATCATTAAATGACACCGTAAACATTATTCAAGATTTAGAAGCTAGCGGTATTGATATGATTGAAATCGGCCTTCCTTTTAGTGATCCTTTAGCTGATGGCCCTACCATTCAAAATAGCTCTACTGCAGCACTAAAAAATGGAATGACCACTAAGGTATTATTTGAGCAACTTAAAGGTATTAGAAAATCGGTCTCTATTCCCTTAATTTTAATGGGCTATTTTAATCCTATGCTACAATATGGTGTGGAGGCTTTCTGTAAAAAATGTAATGAAATTGGTATTGATGGTTTAATCATGCCTGATCTACCTTTAGATGTTTATCAAGAACAGTATGAAGCCATCTTTAAAAAATATGATTTAAAAAATATTTTTCTAATCACCCCACAAACAAGTGACAAGCGAATCAAGCAGATTGACGCCGCTTCCGATGCCTTTATTTATATGGTAAGCTCGGCAAGTGTTACAGGTTCTAAATCTGGTTTTGGCAACGAACAAACCGCATATTTTAAACGTATTGAGGCTATGAATCTTAATACCCCCCAAGTTGTTGGTTTTGGAATTAATAATGCTGAAACTTTTCAACAGGCTACAAAATCTGCTAAAGGAGCTATTATTGGATCGGCCTTTATTAAGCATCTAACAGAACATGGAGTTGGCACTATATTAGAGTTCACAAAAGGAATAAGATAACTTAATATCATAATTGAGATGAATGACTTTATCAATAACTGGAAAATAGTATTTCTTTTATGCCTTACCTTAGGATTAGCACCCTTTTTTCCTGAACCTCATATTTGGGGGAAACTAAAATGGATTGCAGGTGGTGCAGTGGGTATGGGAGCACAAGATTGGTTTGATGTTATATTACATGGCTTCCCTTTTATACTGGTAATTCGCTTGCTATTCATAAAAGTTTTAAAAAAGACAAAACAATAGGTGATACTTAAAAAATAACTACTTTTAATACTTACATTTATTTAAAATTTTCGATGAAAAAAAGCCTCTTAGTTTTACTGATTTTAACAACTTGCCATCTACACTCCCAAGAAGCCATACAACTAAAATCACAGGTACGCCATAGTATAGATGAAATAAGAGATTTTGTTGCTATCCCTAATAATGCAAATGATCATGCAAACATTAATCGAAATCTTACTTGGCTGACGAAGAAGTTCAATGAAAGAGGATTTAATTCATCTGTATTACCTACTGACGGAGAGTCCATATTTTTTGCAACACTACCTATACAAGATAATAAACCTACCATTTTATTTTATATGCATTTTGATGGCCAAGCTGTTGATGCCTCAAAATGGAATCAACCAAACCCTTACGAAGTGGTGCTTAAATCACCAAATGGTGATGATTTTAAAATTGAATCTTTTGATGAGCTTAATACGGATATTAATTATGATTGGAGGCTTTTCGGACGATCAACTTCAGATGATAAAGGGCCAATTGTAATGTTCTTAAATGCTTTTGATTTATTAAAAAAGAACACTATTGAGCTTCCTTTTAATATAAAAGTGATTTTAGATAGTGAAGAAGAAAAAAGCAGTAAGCCTTTACCGAATGCTGTAAAAAAATATCGAGAATTATTTGAAGCCGATTTTCTAGTTATTAATGACGGTCCTGTGCATAGTTCTGGAAAACCTACAATCGTATATGGTTGCAGAGGAATAACAACATTATCACTCACCACTTATGGACCTATAAAACCTCAACACAGTGGGCATTACGGTAATTATGCTCCCAATCCAGGTTTTCAATTAGCAGAAGTACTATCAAGTATGAAAAATACAGATGGTAAAGTTGTAATAGATGGGTATTATGATGGTATTTCGATTAGTGAAGAAGCAATGGCAATTCTTAGAAATGTTCCTGATGAAGAGCATACAATTAATAACAACTTACAAATAAAATCTGCGGAAAAAGTAGGATCCTTTTATCAAGAATCTTTACAATATCCTTCACTTAATATACGAGGTCTATCATCTGGTTGGACAGGCGAAAATGCACGTACAATTGTGCCCGAAAACGCAACTGCGGATATTGATATTCGGCTGGTCCCTGAATCTGACGGTACTTATTTGAAAGAATTAATTAAAAAGCATATAAAAAATCAAGGTTTCTATATTACAAATGCTGAACCTACCAAAGAAGAACGATTAACCCATGATAAGATTATTAAAATTACAGAGGGTGAAGTTACTGATGCTTTTCGAACGGATTTAAATAATAAGTATGGAAATTTTATAGTATCAACGCTAAAAGATAAATTCCAAGAAGATATTGTTCAAATACGCATAATGGGAGGAACAGTACCCATTTCGCCATTCGTAAATGAGCTAAAAATTCCTGCATTTATTGTTCCAATGGTAAACCCAGACAATAATCAACATAGTCCAAACGAAAATTTAAAAATAAGTCAAATAGCTTATGGGATTAAAGCCTTTTATGCGCTTTTGGCAACACCTTTGGATTGATAATTAACATATAATAACAAACCTTTATACCTGATTTAACTTAGATTCCCTTCTACATTCCTTATTTTGAGGTGAACAATAAAAATAAATTATGGGAGTTATTGATGAAAAAAGATTAAAAAGATTAAAAAGACAAACTAACCCTACAAACCCTTCTGGGAATACAAATATTGACACAAATAAGTTTGATATTGAAAAGAAGACTATTAAAGGTCAACAAAATAAAAGGTAATGTCTAAATATAATTTATAATCTAAAAATATTTAGCATATTGTAGAACCCGAAAATCAATCGTATTGAATTTCGGGTTTTTATCTTTTAATACCTTATAGGCGCTTAAACTACCAATAGCACGATTAGCCGCTCCTGAAGGAGCTATTAAGGAAACTGTTTTTATAACTCTACTATTAAATTTAAAAGAATGTATTCGCGGCACCTCATCAGCTATTACTTCTAATTTCAGAGCATTTTCTTTTAAATGTCTTCTAAAAAAATACTCCGGCCCATTTTTACTATTTCCCCCGGTAAACAATAGCGTATCCACATTTGGGTATACTGCTACATAAGATAATACATCCCTCAAAATAATATTTTGCATTCCCAGATCTGAAGCATCAATTTTTTCTCTTTCAGCACTTGCTACAATATCACAAATACCAATTTTACGTTTTTTTAAAAAATTAATTCGTTGTTGAATTGCCTTATCTGTAGTCTCAAACGCTAATTTCAAATCAAAAATGCGATTTAATATGGGCCATAAAAGTCCGTCTCTGCTTCCATAGCAAAAATCAACATCACTTTCTTTTAATTCTCCACTCGTAAACCGTGGAGGCGGTAAAGTACCTACAATAAGTTTTGTGGCTTCTTTAAATAAAAAAGGTTCGTATGGATGTGTATGGGAAAACAAATAACTTAGTATTAATGAATTGAACATCAATAGTACAAAAATAAAATTTATCAATTTCGTTACTCTTTCATCAATCAAAATCCTATTTCCATAAAAAAACCTGTAAGCTTCACATGCACTTACAGGTTACATTTAGTTTTAATTTATGAATCTATTACGCCGAATTACGACTAGCATTAATATTCCCATAAAGAGATCGGGTAACAATTTTTTCGTACAACTCTTTAAATGATGAGTTCTCACCTACTTTTTGTAACGCATATTGCTGTATCACTAATAACGGAAGTACAATATTCTCTCTAATTTTTATGGATTCACGAGAAATTATTTCCTTCTCCATCAAAATTTCCGTTTCAGAAATAAGCAAAAGCATTTCTTTAGATAACTTATATTCATCATGAAGTATCATCCAAAAATCACCATATTCCTTATCTTCTTTCATGTAGCTTGTTAATTCAAAATAACACTTAGAAAGTGACATCATACTATTAGACATCAATGCTCGGAAAAATGGAACTTCCTTATACAAAGCCTTTACTTCTTCCAATTTACCTTGATCTTTCAATGTTTTAATTGCTGTTCCCAAACCAAAATATCCTGGTACATTTTGCTTCAGTTGACTCCATGAACCTACAAATGAAATGGCTCGAAGATCAGAAAGTTCTAGTTTTGTTTTGTTACCTCTTTTGCCTGGGCGACTGCCAATATTAGCTTTTGTATAGTATTTAAGCGTACTCATATTTTCTAAATACGGCATAAATTTATCGTGATGTTTCAAGGCATCATATTTTTCAAAGCTAAGATCAGAGAGCTTTTCAATTAAAGCTCTTGCATCTTTTGTAATTACATTTTCATCACCGAAAAAGTTATTAGATAAACCTGCTGTCAACAACTGCTCACAGTTATAAATAAACTGTTCTTTTGTGCCGTAGGTACTTGTAATCGTTTGCCCTTGAATGGTTAGTTGAATTTCATTATTGGCAATAGCTTTAGTCTGTGCAGCATAAAAACGATGTGTTTTTCCACCTCCACGGGCTGGAGGACCACCACGTCCATCAAAAAATATAGCTTTAATATTGTTCTTAGCACATACCCCTGATAGGCTTTCTTTTGTTTTTAAAATTGACCAGTTTGCTTTTAAATATCCCCCATCTTTTGTACCATCAGAAAAACCAAGCATCATGGTTTGCATTTTAGTTCTTTTCTTCACATGGGCCATATACTGTGGCATATCAAACAATTGTTGCATGATAGCTTCTGCGCCTTCCATGCCTTTCATGGTTTCAAAAAGGGGAACAATATCAAAGGTAATAGCGTCTGATTTCCAGCCACACCATTTGAACAACCCGAATACAAAAAGAACAGAATATACATCTTCGGAATTACTAATAATATACCTATTGCAACCTTCTTCACCATTTTTTTGCTGAATAGCTTTTAACTGTCCAATATTTTTAATGGTATCTTTTACGATATCTTCCTCATAATCATCGGCTACCAGTTTTAAATCTTTATGCAAAAGAATATCGATAAGTTCTGAATCACTAAGTTCAGACAAATCACTTTTAATAATTCCGTTTTGCTTAAGAACCGCGGTGATTACTTGTATATGTATACTATGATCTTGACGCACATCTAAAGTTGCGAAATGCGTCCTGAAAATTTTCACCTTATCTATAAAATGGTCAAGATCACTTAAGTATAATTGATGGTATTTATCAATTAAAATCTCTCGTATTTTATTCAAAGGGCCAATAATATCATTGTAACCAACATGTTTATTAGGGTTAAACATCGCTGTATATAAATTAGCACGCAGCTCATTTATAAAATCTTGAAGATCAGTAAAAGTAAGCTTCTGCTGTAACTTCTTTAAATCGTTATAATAACATTTCATTAAAGTTACTCGAAGTTCATCAGCAACATCACTGGTGATATCAGCCGTTACAAATGGATTACCATCACGATCACCACCAGGCCAAAAGCCAAGTTTCATAATATTATAGTTCTCGAAATTAGCATTGTTAATATTTCTTTTTAAATAAGCATACAAATCTCCTACAGCATCATAATACACATTTCTTAGAATATAAATAATGTTTTTAGCTTCATCTAAAGGAGTTGGCTTTTTAGAGTTTATCAGAGATGTAAGTCCTAATTGCTGTAAAGTCACATCAATATCATCTATTTTATCACCTAGAATTAATGTTCTTAACTCTGTAATAATATCCAATACTGCAGGTGTGTAAAACTGTGTTGGATGCGCTGTAAGAACCAAACGAGCACTGAATGTGGATAATTTTTCAGCAATTCTATCCCAACTCTTGTTCTTATCTACCAACTCAAAATAATCTTTTATGGTAAGATTACTGCTATGCTTATACAATTTCGGAAAAGCCGCATCTTCAACACTATCATACAAAACCACTTGACGTTCCACATACTGTATAATGCGGAACATAAAATCTATTCGTTCTTTTTCAGATGCAATATCTACATAATTCTGAAAAAAAGATTCTAAGATTTCTTTAGGATTTTGACCAGATTTAAGTCCTTTTTGACACTGATCCAACATTAAAGGTATAACCATTCCCACATTTTCGATATTGCGGTATGGCAAATTCAAAAATAGGCTGTTATAAACATTAAACTTGTTATTAACCGATTTTTTGAATTCCTTTAATCTTTCTTTCTGCTGCATAGTAATTCTTTTTATTTACGTCTTTCAATGATACAATATATCAATGAATATAATTTACTTTTTATTTTTATTTCAAAGTTAAAACTAAGTCATCTGAATTCACCAATGTCCCCCCATTTAATTGAATTAAAGCCACGGTTCCTTCTTCTGTGGCAGTAACAGTAGTTTCCATCTTCATAGCCTCAATAACAAATAAAGGCTGATTACGCTGTACCACTTGTCCTTTCTTAACTAAAACACTAGACAACAAGCCTTGCAAAGGAGCGCCAATTTGCTTGTTATTAGTCGCATCAGCTTTTGCATTTTCAATTTTAGTCACCTTTATTGAGGTATCTTTAATAACTACATTACGCAGCTGACCGTTAACTTTAAAATAAATACTAACATTACCAGATTCATCCGGTTCACCTCTCAACATCAAGGAAACCAAAATGTTTTTACCTCTATCCAATTCCACCATAATCTCCTCTCCTATTTCCATTCCATAGAAGAAGTTTTTTGTGGGGATGTTCATTACGTTACCATATTTCACATGGTTATTGTACGCATCAGTAAATACCTTAGGATATAATTTATAAGAAAGAAAATCTGTAATTAATAATTCTCTACCCATTCCTACATTGAATTTCCTTTTAAAAGATTTGAATTCTTTATCAAAATCAATGGGTTCCAAATGCGCATTAGGTCTTTCTGTATATGGTTTTTCATCCTTCAGAATAATTTGCTGTAATTTCTTTGGAAAACCACCTACTGGTTGACCCAAATCTCCTCTAAAGAAACTCTTAACAGATTCTGGAAAAGAAATATCATCTCCTTTGGTCAACACATCATCAACTGTAAGGCTATTGCCAATCATATACTGCGCCATATCACCTACCACTTTAGAACTAGGCGTTACCTTAATCACATCTCCAAAAAGTTTATTTACCTCTCCATACATTTTTGTGATTTCAGGAAATTTATCTTCCAAACCTAAAGCAATCGCTTGTCCCTTTAAGTTTGAATACTGCCCCCCAGGAATCTCGTGTTTATACACTTCTCCGGTTCCTGATTTTAAGCCAGACTCAAACGTGTAATAATAATTTCGAACGGTTTCCCAGTAATTAGAATATTCCGCAAGCTTATCTGTATTCAAAATATTTGCCCTTTCTGTAAAACGTAACATCTCTACAACAGCATTGAAATTAGGCTGTGATGTTAAACCAGACAAACCACCTAATGCAACATCAATAACATCTACACCTGCCTCCACAGCTTTTAAATACATTGCTGCTTGAGTAGAAGAAGTATCGTGCGTATGCAAATGAATGGGAATATTAATCTCTGACTTAAGCGCAGAAATTAATTCGTAGGCCGCATATGGCTTTAACAAGCCGGCCATATCTTTTACTCCTAATATATGGGCGCCAGCATTTTCAATATCCTTTGCTAATTGTACATAATATTTTAAGTCGTACTTAGATTTTGATGGATCTAAAATATCACCTGTATAACAAAGTGAACCTTCAGCTAACCCTCCTGTTTTTGTTCTAACGTGTTCTATACATGGCGCAATGGATTTCATCCAGTTTAACGAGTCAAAAATTCGGAATACATCAACACCTGTTTCCCATGATTGTTCTACAAATTTTTCAATTAGATTATCAGGGTATGCTGTATATCCTACTCCATTAGAACCTCTTATCAACATTTGCAATAACACATTAGGCATTGCTTTTCTTAAACTAGAAAGACGCTCCCATGGATTTTCATACAAGAATCTAAGACAAACATCAAAAGTAGCTCCGCCCCAAACTTCCATACTGAAGATTTCAGGATGATTTTTCGCATAGCCTTCCGCAACTTTCATCATATCAACAGTACGCATGCGTGTTGCTAATAAACTTTGATGTGCGTCTCGCATGGTGGTATCTGTAAAATGAACTTTCTTTTCATTTTTCAACCATTCCGAAAATTTCTCTGGGCCTAAATCTGTAAGTAGATCTTTAGTACCTTTTGGATAAGCTTCAAACTTAGGAAAGGAAGGTACTATTGGTTTTGAAAATACGTGCTTTGGATCTTTTTTCTTTACATCTGGATTCCCATTTACAATTACATCACCTAAAAATTCAACTAATTTATTTGCACGATCACGCGGTTCAACAAATTCAAAAAGTTTAGGCTCATTTTTTATAAAATTAACGGTAACATTACCTTCTCTAAAAGTTGGATGCTTTAAAATATTATCTAAAAATGCCATATTGGTTTTCACACCGCGAATACGGAATTCCGCCAAGGCCCTACGCATTTTTCTACAAGAACCATCTAATGTTCTGCTGATTGCAGAAACCTTAACGAGCATAGAATCAAAGAACGGAGAAATTACTACGCCTTGATATACACTACCCGCGTCTAAACGAATCCCTAACCCCGAAGCACTTCTATAGGTGGTAACAACACCATAATCTGGCTTAAAATCATTTGCTGGATCTTCAGTTGTTATTCTACACTGAAGTGCATAGCCCGTAATTTTTACAGACTCCTGACTTTCAATTTTAATTTGCTTATCCGATAATTTGTAACCACCAGCAATAAAGATTTGAGTTTTTATCAAATCGATATTCGTAATCATTTCGGTTACGGTATGTTCGACTTGTACCCTAGGATTAACTTCTATAAAATAGATACTCCCGTCATCGTCTACCAAAAACTCAACCGTACCAATATTATTATAATTAACAGCTTTACAAATATTGATAGCATGCGCATAAAGGCTATCGAGAGTTTCTTGAGGCAAACCTAAAGACGGTGCAAACTCTATTACTTTCTGGTATCGCCGTTGTACAGAACAATCACGTTCATATAAATGAACAATGTTCCCGTGCATATCGGCTACAATCTGTATTTCAATATGCTTCGGATTTTCAACAAATTTCTCCAAGAAAACAGTATCGTCACCGAAAGCATTTAACGACTCTCTTCTCGCCTCAGGAAAACCCTTTATAAGTTCATCAGCTGTTCTAATAACACGCATGCCACGACCGCCACCACCAGAAGCTGCTTTTAACATAACTGGATACCCTATTCTCTTAGCTTCTGATAAAGCAATTTTTATATCAACTAAAGAGTTATCACTACTTTGTATTACAGGAATATGATTAGCTACCGCAACCTCTTTTGCTGTTATTTTATCCCCTAAAGCCTTTAAAACAGAAACTTTAGGACCAATAAATATGATTCCGTTTTCTTCACATTGTTGTGCGAATTTGGCATTTTCAGAAAGAAAACCATATCCTGGATGAATAGCATCTACATCATTATCTTTTGCTACTTTAATAATTGCATCAATATCTAAATAAGGTTTTAAAGGCTCATTTTCTTCACCAATTTGATAACATTCATCTGCCTTATACCTATGTAAAGAATAACGATCTTCATAAGTGTAAATCCCAACAGTTTTAATACCAATTTCTACGCAAGCTCTAAAAATACGAATTGCTATTTCACCTCTATTTGCTACTAAAACCTTTTTGATTTCCATATAAATAATACGCTAAAAATTCTTAATAAACTAAGCTGTAAATACGCTCTAACCACATAACAAAGCTACAGTTTTTGAAATAGAGTAACAATTATATAAATCCATATAGTTAAGCTATTTTGTTACAATTTGGCAGCATATTGGAATGGAAAATGAAATAAATCAATGAATTCCACTTTTAGCCAAAATAGCAATACCTCCATTACTCATATTCGTTATTAAATAACAAAGGCATTTTTCTTTGCTATTGCTTACGAAAAGTAGTATTTTTAGATAAAAGGGTAAACCATGGGAAAAGGAGATAAAAAATCAAGAAAAGGGAAAATTGCAAATAACTCTTACGGCGCAAGAAGACCAAAAAAAATAAAAAAAAGAATTACTGTTGAAGAAAAAATAAACATCAAAAAAAAGAAGTAATTATTATGTATTATACTAAAATTATCGAATAAAAACAGGCTGATTTTCTTTTAAGGTATGCTCCTTACTGAACATATACCCATCTAGATTAAAGCTTTTTATATCATCAAGTGTTTCGACTTCATGGTCTATGATGTAGCGAACCATAGAACCTCTTGCCTTTTTTGCAAAAAAACTAATTATTTTTAATTTATCATTCTTCCAATCTTTAAATATTGGAGTAATCACAGGTACCTTTAGCTTTTTTTCATCTACTACTCCAAAATATTCATTACTGGCTAAATTTACAAACAATTCATCAGGTTCTAATTCCGAATTCAAATAATCGGTAATTTGCTTTTTCCAAAACTCATGTAAATTTTTATTTCTACCTACTTTTAATTGCGTTCCCATCTCTAAACGATAGGGCTGCATTAAATCTAGTGGCTTTAAAACACCATACAAACCTGATAATATACGCAGTGTATCTTGTAATTTAACTAATTTGTTTTCATCAATAGTATAGGCATCAAGACCTTGATATACATCTCCATTAAATGCATAGATTGCAGGACGTGCATTTAATGGAGTAAATGGTACTGAAAATTGTTGATTCCGCTCCCAATTCAACTCAGCCAAATTTGCTGAAATACCCATTAATTCAGAAAGCGCTTTTGGCTTTTTCTTAGCTAATATGCTGTTTAATTTTTCTGCTTGTACAATAAACTTTGGCTCTGTATATTTTGTTGTCGGTAATTTACTTTCAAAATCAAGCGATTTGGCTGGCGAAATAACAATTTTCATAATCCTATTTTAAACAAAAGTAATAAAGAGTTTGAGTAGCTGGCTTTTAGGTGAAAATGAATTATCAATAGGAGTATTTGAAAAATCTATTCCGTTGCACTATGCTTAGCATAGTGCCTCCATTTTTCTATACAATTAGCCATATCTTCTGGAATTTCTGAATCAAACTGTACATATTCTCCACTAATAGGATGAACAAAACCTAAAGTTTTCGCATGTAAAGCTTGTCTTGGTAATATTTTAAAGGCATTGTCTACAAACTGCTTATATTTTGTAAATGTAGTCCCTTTTAATATTCGTTCTCCGCCATAGCGTTCATCATTGAATAGTGTATGCCCGATATGTTTTAGATGTACTCTTATTTGATGAGTTCTTCCTGTCTCTAATTTACAAGATATTAAGGTTACATACCCTAATCGCTCTATAACCTTATAATGAGTCACTGCTTCTTTACCTTGTTCTCCATCAGGATAAACGGTCATTTGCAATCTATTAGTAGGATGCCTACCTACATGACCTTCAATTGTACCACTATCTTCCTCCATATTTCCCCAAACCAAAGCCACATATTCACGTTCGCTAGTTTTGTCAAAAAATTGTTTAGATAACTTAGTCATCGCTGCATCAGTCTTAGCGATCACCAAAAGTCCAGAGGTATCTTTATCAATTCTATGCACTAATCCTGGCCTTTCATTGCCATTTACAGGAAGATCTTTAACATGATGCAATAAAGCATTGATTAAGGTGCCTGAGTAATTACCATGACCTGGGTGCACCACCATGCCAGGAGCTTTATTAACCACCAATAACACATCATCTTCGTAAACAATATCTATTGGAATATCTTCTGGAACAAGCAAAAACTCATGTGGAGGGTGTTCAAACAAAACACGTACTTCATCACCAGCCTTCACTCTATAATTCTGCTTCACAGGCACATCATTAACCCAAATATGACCTTCTTTAGCTGCTTGTTGAATTTTATTCCGCACAGCATTTTCAATGAAATTCATCAAAAATTTATCTACCCGTAATGGTTCTTGACCTTTAGATGCAACTACTTTATGATGCTCAAAAAGATCGTCTTTTTCTAACTCTGAGCCTTCTTCTACTTGCATAAATTATTGTGAATCTGATTTGATTTGTGAACTTTGACTTTCATTGCCATTACCACAAATCAACTCTATTTTTGAGGTTTTAGGTAATTTATACCCTTCTTCTATATATTTTCCTTTGTATTTTATACGGTACACCATATCTTTTCCAAACTCGTCTATATAAGTAACGCGTTGAACATCGAGACCAACAGCTCTTAATTTTGCAGTTGCATTACGCAGGGTTACTTGAATTATATTTGGAACGGTAACTTTTTTATAGCCAGAAGGATTAACAGTAACGTATACTTTTCTGCTTTCTTTAACCTTATTTCCTGCTGGTGGGGTTTGTTCTATTACAGAAAATCTTGGATAATCGGGATTATAATTTGCTGAATCTAAAACTTCATACCTTAAATCTGCATCTTCAATAACTTTTCTCATTTGCGTAACCGAAAGTTTTGCCAGATCAGGTACTTCAACAAATTTATTATGATTAGTAGAATTCTTTAGCCATTGCAAAATACCAAAAACCAATATAATTGACGCTAAAAGGGCCAATCCTAATTGAATAAAAAAAACTTTGCTTTTAAGAAAGTTTAAAAAATTTCTCATGTTATTACATCTTGTTTGGCAAATATAAGAAATGCCTAATTACAAATGAATGCTATATCCTAAAATGTAAATTATATAAATGCACTTCAAGGAAAATAAATAAGGCTTAGTAGCTAAAAACCATGTCTTTTTTCTTTACTTTGAGCACTCTTATTTTTTTATTTATTCAAATACCGTACTTAGAAATGAAGAAAAATATTGCCATAATAATGGGCGGCTATTCAAGTGAGTATAAAATATCACTTAAAAGTGGTAGCGTAGTCTTTAAATATACTGATAAAGAAAAATTCAACCTCTATTGCATTCATATATTTAAAGAAAAATGGGTTTATTTAAGTGATACTAAAGAAGAATATCCTGTAAATAAGCATGATTTCTCCATTGTTATAAACGGACAAAAAATTACTTTCGATTGTATATTCAATGCAATTCACGGTTCTCCCGGTGAAGATGGCCTCATGCAGTCTTATTTTCAATTATTAGAAATCCCTCAAACATCTTGTGACGCCTACCAATCTGCATTAACTTTTAATAAACGTGATTTACTAAGTGTTTTAAAACCCTATGGGATTAAGTCAGCCGAATCCTACTATCTTAATCTTGGAGATGTTATAGACGAAGTAGGTATCATCAAAAAAGTGGGTCTACCCTGTTTTGTAAAAGCAAATAAGGCAGGAAGTAGTTTTGGAATATCAAAAGTTTACAACAAGGAGGATTTATCTACCGCTATCGAAAATGCCTACAAAGAAGATGATGAAATAATCATTGAAAGCTTTTTAAATGGCATTGAAGTTTCTGTTGGTGTAATTAAATACAAAGGAGAAACCAAAGTTTTACCAATTACGGAAATAGTTTCAGAAAATGATTTTTTTGATTACGAGGCTAAGTATGCTGGGAAGTCAAAAGAAATTACCCCAGCAAGAATATCTAAAATTCAAGAAAAAAATGTTACTGAAATTGCTAAAAAAGCATATGATGTTTTAAAAATGAAAGGATTTTCTCGAAGCGAATTTATTTTCATTGGTGATGAGCCATTTATGCTCGAAATGAACACGACACCAGGTTTAACAGAAGAAAGTATTTTGCCACAACAAGCACAAGTTGCCGGAATATCGTTATCAGAACTTTTTGAGAATGCGATAAATGAGGCTTTAAATCAAAACTAAATAACTTAAAATATTAAATTATGAGACGCGCTATTTTTCCTGGTTCATTTGACCCACTTACATTGGGCCATTACGATATTATTCTTAGAGGAATAACTCTATTTGACGAGCTTATTATAGCAATTGGCGTAAATTCAGATAAGAAATACATGTTCTCATTAGAAGATCGTAAACGTTTTATTAAAGATGCTTTTGCAAATGAACCCAAAATAAAAGTGCTGACATATGAAGGGCTTACTGTTGACTTTTGTAAAAAAATTAATGCTAATTTTATTTTAAGAGGATTACGAAATCCAGGAGATTTTGAATTTGAAAAGGCAATTGCACATACTAACAGAAAGCTTTCAGAAATTGAAACTGTATTTTTACTTACATCTTCTGGTAAATCATATATTAGCTCATCGATTGTAAGAGATGTTATAAAAAATGGAGGTGACTATACCGGCTTAGTACCCGAAACGGTACGAATAAATTAAAAAAAACACACATCAAGAATTCCTACATATTAATATGTTCACACACATACTATGATTTTCTTTTGTTTTTACCAAAAAAATAAAAGAAGTAAGTATACTTATAACCCTTCAAAAATAGGCATGCAATAACACTAATTGTTGTGATCACAACTACTTTTCAAGAATTCACAACAATAGGACTGCTGTTTTAATTATACTTTATACTTTAGTAGGAAATTTATTACCCCCTGAGGCAGAGAGTGAAAAACGCGAACAATTACCTTATCAAACAGTTACCAAAAGCTACAGCTTATGTTAATATGGATTATGAAGTTATTCATATTTCCGATAGTTGGGTGAATACCTTTGCATCTACTCATCAAATTACAATTGGAATCAATATTTTAGAACTTTTTCCAACGCTGCGCCAAAAATGGCATCAAGAGATCAGCATTGCTCTTTCTGGCACTGTAAATACTCCAAAAACCGATAGATATTATGACATAAACCATTCCTATAGCTGGTTGGAATGGGTGATTACACCATGGTATAATGAAGAAGCAAATATTATAGGCGCTATTATTCAAATAGAAGATGTTGCCGAAAAAATATTGAATCAGCAAAAATTAGAAAAATTAGAAATTATCTTAAGTGTTAAATCTGAGATTGCAAAAATAGGTAGTTGGGAATACAATGCAATAACTGATGAATTAACTTGGTGTCACATGACCAAACTTATCCATGAAGTTCCACCTGACTATAAACCGAATATAGAGACCGCAATAAATTTTTATAAAGAAGGAGTTAGTAGAGCTACAATTACCGAGTGCGTTGACCAAGCAATGAGGATGGGCACCTCTTGGAGTGAAAAACTACAAGTAGTAACTGCTCAAGGAAAAGAAATATGGATTATAGCGGCAGGTAAACCTCTTTTTGTTAACAATAAATTCACAGGTATCGTTGGTTCTTTTCAAGATATAACTGAGGATGTAAAGAATCAACAAAAAACTAAAGATAATGAGCTTTTATTAAGAACCTTGATTGATAATCTACCCCTTAATGTTTTTATTAAAGATTTAGAATCTAGAAAAATTTTGGTAAACAAATCGGAATGTGAATATTTGGGTGTAACAGATGATGAGCTTATTGGTAAAAATGACTTTGATCTTTATGATGATGAAATTGCACAAATATCAAGAGAAGAAGACCTACAAATCATTAATTCATTAGAACCTATAGTAGGTAGAGAAACATTAAACATTAAGAAAGATGGTACTAAGACTGCATTCTTAACCTCCAAAATTCCACTTTTAAATGAAAACCATGAAGCGACGGGCATTGTTGGTTTTAGTCTTGATATTACTCATTTAAAACAGAAGGAAGAAGAGCTTAAAAAATTAGTTAATATAACCTCGTTACAGAATAAAAAATTAATAAATTTTGCGCATATTATTTCTCACAATTTAAGATCACATACGGCTAATTTTTCTATGTTATTAGGTTTCTTAATTAAAGAAAAAGATGATTTAGAACGCGAAAATCTACTGCAGATGCTAATAACTGCTTCAGATAATTTACTTGAAACACTTGATAATTTAAACGAAGTTGTAGAAATCAACACCAATCAAAATTTAGCCAAAAAATCTATTCACGTTAATACAAAAATTAATAAAATTCAAAAGAGTTTAAGCTATCTTATTAAAAACAAAAAGGCAACTATACTAAATTATATACCTAATACTATCTATGTGAAAGGAGTACCCACATATGTATATAACATTTTATTAAATATCATATCAAACGCAGTTAAATTTGCAGACCCCAATAAAGAACATATGATAGAATTAAGTGTAGAAAAAGACACCGATTATACGGTTATAAGTGTTAAAGATAACGGCCTTGGAATTGATCTAGAAAAACATAAAAATAAGCTTTTTGGAATGTATAAAACTTTTCATCAGCATGAAGATTCGAGAGGAATAGGCTTATTTATTTCTAAAAATCAAATAGATGCTATGAAAGGAAAAATTGATGTGCAAAGCAAAGTGGGACAAGGCACGACCTTTAATATTTACTTTAATGAAAATGATTAATTCTATTTGCATAATTGATGATGATGCAATTACTGTATTTGGGATAAAGAAATTGCTTTCTTCAGTAATTACTTGTGCCCAAATAGACACTTACGGTAATGGTAAAATTGCCATTGATGAGATTAAAAAATTAATATTTGAGAATAAAAAATTACCTGAAATTATTTTTTTAGATTTGAATATGCCTATTATGGATGGATGGGAATTTTTAGAAGAGTTTATTAAACTTTCGATAAATGAAACAATTACCATAAACATAGTAACTTCTTCTATTAATATTGAAGATCAAGAAAAATCTGAAATCTATAAATGTCGTACACACCACTTCATTACCTATAACACCAAGCCTTTAAATAAACAGGAAATACAAAAAATCACAAATGCAGCCTAACAACAGGATGAAATTTTGATTATTTTTGAAGATTAGTATTGAATACAGCACAACATTTTACGAGCAAAATTCTTTCAAAATTAATTATTTTGAATGCGTAGTTTTTTTGATTGCTGTGAAAATAAACAACTTCAAATGAAATTTTCCTTCAGTCTATTAATTATTCTGTTTTTACTATCCTGCGAATCTCAGAAAGAAAGAGAAACATCTGATTACAAAACACAGTTTGAAATCTCTAATGGCGAAGAGACTGCCTCGTATCAAGAAGCAATCGACTTTTATATTAAACTTGCTAAAGAATTTCCCCAAATAAATATTCAAACAATCGGAGAAACAGATAGCGGATACCCCCTTCATTTAGTGACTTATAATTTAGATGGTGATTTTAATTTCAAAAAAATAAGGGAATCAAAAACTACAATTCTAGTAAACAATGGTATTCATCCAGGTGAAAGTGATGGTATTGATGCTACTATGCTTTTATTCCGAGATTTAGCCTTAGAAAAGATTGCATCTCCAGAAAATACGGTAATAGCTACCATTCCCATCTATAATATTGGTGGTGCCTTAAATAGAAATACAGCAACCAGAGCAAATCAAAACGGACCTAAATCATATGGTTTTAGAGGAAATGCACAAAATTATGATTTAAATCGAGATTTTATAAAAGCTGACACAAAAAATGCTAAAACTTTTGCCGCTATCTTTCATCTGGTAAAACCTGATATTTTTATAGATAACCACGTAAGTAATGGCGCAGATTATCAATACACGCTTACGCATTTATTTACCCAACATAATAAACTAGGTTTAGACGTAGGTGAGTATCTACACAATGAATTGATGCCTAAATTAGAACAAAGCCTATTAGAAGATGATTGGGATATTACTCCTTATGTAAACGTTTATAATACCGTTCCAGAAAAAGGTTTTTCGCAATTTATGGATTACCCTAGATATTCATCTGGATATACAACCTTATGGAACACTTTAGGACTGATGATAGAAACCCATATGTTAAAACCCTATAAAACTAGAGTAGAAGGCACCTATGAGGTAATGAAAAAAATGATTTCAATCGCTGAGTTGGATGGGCAAAGAATAAAGGAACTAAGAGCAAAATCAAATAAAGAAGTCTTAGAATTAAAAAACTACCCTACACAATGGGAGTTAGATACTACCAAAACAACAATATTAAACTTCAAAGGCTTTAAAGCAGACACCCTACTTAGTGAAGTCACAGGTTTTCCAAGGCTTAAATATGACAGAACTAAGCCATTTACAAAACCAGTAGTTTACCATAACTATTACAAACCTTCAGAAGTAATCAAAATTCCTAACGCTTATCTCGTAAAAAAGAATAAATATAAAATAATTGAACTTCTTGCAAATAATGAAATTGCGTATACAAGATTAAAAAAAGACACTCTTTTAACAGTAGAATCTTACAGAATTGAAGCGTATGAAACTCAAAAAAACAGTTATGAAGGTCACTATCCTCATTACGACACCAAGGTTTCTAAAAAAACAAAAAAAATACAATTCAATCAAGGAGATATATTCATTTCAACAAAGCAATTAGGAATCAGGTACCTTATAGAAACGTTAGAGCCTACAGCTACTGATTCTTTTTTTAACTGGAATTTCTTCGACACTATTTTGCAACAAAAAGAAGGGTTCTCCCCCTATGTATTTGAAGATATTGCTTTCGAATTACTACAACAAAATAGTTTATTAAATGAAGCTTTTCAACTTAAAAAAAGTAGCGATGACGATTTTGCTAATAATTGGTATGCACAATTAGAATACATCTATCAACATTCAGATTATTACGAAAATGCACATTTACAATATCCAGTATATAGAGTCATGAATGATTTTGAAATTAAACCAGACTAACTGTCTCAAACCATTATGTATTGGAATTTCGTAATCAAGCGTGAGTATAAAAATACTGGTGCTCTAGTAATCTTATAATACATAAGGGGTTTAATCTTCAAATAGAATTTTAATATTTGTATAAGAGTTATCAAGCGCCTTTGCAATCTTATGAGGTCCTTTCCATTTCACTTTTACAATACCCTCATCAAGTTGCCCTATTAATTCTCCTTTATATGAAGTTTTCATAGCAAACCAATGAACCTCTTTAAGTTTATAGGTGCCATTTCTTTTAAATACATGATAGGTGGTTTTTAAAATATTCTCGATTTTAAGACCCTGAACACCCGTTTCTTCCTCCACTTCGCGCAATGCACATTGCTCTAGTGTCTCCCCTTTATCAAGTTTGCCTTTTGGTAAATCCCATTTATCATTTCTATAGATAAATAAAACCTTACCTGCTCTATTTGTAACCACTCCTCCTGCAGCAACTACTAATGGGATTTTTTTTGTAAATTTATTTAAAAGCTCCTCATTATTAGGGTGATAGATATAAGCAATTGGAATTTTATTCTTTGCTAGTAAATCTATAGCTTCATTTATTGACTTTTCATTCAATAAAAAATATTTGTTATTGGCAATATCAGAGAGTTTATTTGTCAAAATCAACTGAGCCTCATTAACAAAAACTTTATACATTTGCATTATGGTTTTAAATAAAGACACTGCAAAAAAAACAGCCGAACTTCTGTTGCAAATTAATGCAATTAAGTTGAAACCTGAAAATCCTTTTTCATGGGCTTCGGGTTGGAAATCTCCTATCTATTGTGATAATAGAATTATTCTGTCATATCCTATAATAAGAAATTATATAAGAGAAGAAATGGCGAAGCAAGTTGAAACGCTTTATGGTAAGCCAGATGTAATTGCGGGTGTTGCTACAGGTGCAATCGGAATTGGCATGTTAGTTGCTGATTATTTAGGGCTACCTTTTATTTATGTTAGACCTGAAGCTAAATCTCATGGGAGACAAAATCAAATTGAAGGTGCTCTAGAGCAAAATCAAACAGTTGTAGTTATTGAAGATTTAATAAGTACTGGTAAAAGCAGTTTAAATGCTGTTAAAGCACTCGAAGAATCTGGCGCTAACATAAAAGGTATGGTGGCTATATTTACGTATGGCTTTGATGTTGCTGAAACAAATTTTAAAGAAAACAATATAGCGCTGCACACTTTAAGTGATTACGACCATTTAATTCAACAGGCCTCTGAGACAAATTACATTAAAGAAGAACAATTTAAAACATTGCTTGAGTGGAAAAAAAATCCATCAGAATGGCAACAATAAACGTATGCATATAGAAACTCCAAAAAAAACAATTAATAAAAGTAGTCAAGAAGTTTATGACTTTTTAACTGATGTAAAAAACTTTGAACACCTAATGCCTGAAAACATTAGTAAGTTTGAAGTAATCAATGAGGATCGTTTTCTTTTTGCATTAAAAGGAATGCCGGAAATTGTTTTACAACGTAAAGAAATGATTCCAACAAGTAAAGTAGTTTTAGGTGCTGCCAGCGAAAAACTACCTTTTACTTTAACCGCTAATATTATTGAATTAGGCGCTAAAGAAAGTGAGGTTGTACTAAGCTTTGAAGGTGAATTTAATGCAATGATGGCCATGATGATAAAAAATCCAATTACGAACTTTATGGGAACTTTATCTGATAATTTACATAAAGTCTAATACAAAAGTTTTATCTCTTTTAAATCGTAGGCATTGAGAATTTCATCTTCAATCTCAACGATAAGTTTACCTTCAGTAGATATATTTCTAATGATACCTGTAAACATTTGGTCGGATTGATTTTTAAAAGTCGATGGTTTGTCTTTTCTAAATAAATCATTTAAATACGCCTTTTTTAATGCTACCTCTTCCCCATCCATAAATTGAGAAAAGACTTTTTTTAGGTTTAAGATCAAAAGATTAAGAACTTCATCTAAAGCTATATTCTTTCCTAAAATTAATTTTAGGGAAGATACATTAGGAAGATTATCAAAGTTTATTTGGTTTATATTTAAACCAATACCAATTATAGAAGCCTGAATTTTTGAGCCTGAAAGTATATTTTCAATTAAAACACCACATATTTTATCATTCCCTGACAAAATGTCGTTAGGCCATTTTACTTTTAAATCTGGAATTTGAAGCGCTTCTAAAGATTGAAATATAGCCAAAGAAACACATATATTCAACATAAATTGTTGTTGTACATGCAGTTTATTATAATATTTCAAAATACTGAACGTTAGGTTTTTACCTTTTTCAGACTCCCATGTAGTCCCCATTTGACCTCTTCCTAGAGTTTGATGATCAGCAACAACAACGGCATAATCAGCTAGCCTACTATTCAGCATCAAATTTTTCAAGTACAGATTTGTGGAGTCTGTGGCATCAAGTTTGATTATTTGCATGTGTTAACTATTGTATAAAACTTCAATCTTATTACGAAAAACAATAGCTAAGAAAACAAAAATATAATAACTTTGCGAAAATTAATTTTTTAAATGCAGAAAAAGCAAACTAGCGTAGATGAGCTCATCGGTTTTATTCTAGAGGGAATAGAAGAAGTTAAAGGAAATAATATAAATTTACTTGACCTAAGAGAAATTGAAAATACGGTTTGCGACTATTTCATAATCTGTAACGGTACTTCTAACACGCATGTAAATGCAATTGTAGGTTCTATCCAAAAAACAGTAAGCAAAAACATTAAAGACAAACCTTGGCACGTAGAAGGTTCAGAGAATTCTGAGTGGATTTTAATGGATTATGTGAATGTTGTTGTACATGTATTCCAAAAACATGTAAGAGAGTTTTATGACATCGAAGGACTTTGGGGAGATGCAAAAGTAACAGTGATTGAAAATAGTCTTAAATAAGAAAAAAACAAAATGGCAAAAGAAAACAATACAAGTCCGAAAAAACCAAAATTTAGTTCTTGGTGGATTTATGGTATCATAGCAGTTTTATTAATTGGTTTTCAATTTTTTAGTAATGCTAACTTATCCAATACAAAAAAAACAACTACTTCTGAATTACAAGAATATTTAAGAAATGGTGATGTTGCAAAAATTTTAATAGTTACAAATACGAGACAAGCAAAAGTATTTTTAACAAATGAAGCATTAGCTAAAGATGTACATAAAGATGTGGCTGAAAAGCCATTTGCACTCTCCAATGCTGAAAGCCCACAATATGTTTTAGATTACGGAGATCCTCAAAATTTTGAGAATGACATAAACAATGCAAAAGTAGAATTCAACCTTGACACTGTTATAGATTATACTACAGAGTCTAATGTTTTTGGAGATATTCTTTTGAGCATATTACCTTTTGTACTTATAATCGGTATCTGGATTTATCTAATGCGTAGAATGTCCGGCGGAGGTGGCGGCGGTGCTGGCGGTCAAATTTTCAATATCGGAAAGTCTAAAGCCAAACTTTTTGATGAAAAAACGGATACAAGAACATCTTTTAAAGATGTAGCAGGCTTAGAAGGTGCTAAAGAAGAAGTTGAAGAAATTGTAGACTTTTTAAGGAATCCTGATAAATACACTTCTTTAGGAGGAAAAATCCCAAAAGGAGCATTACTTGTAGGGCCTCCAGGAACGGGTAAAACTTTATTAGCAAAAGCAGTGGCAGGGGAAGCAAAAGTGCCTTTCTTCTCGCTATCTGGTTCTGATTTTGTTGAAATGTTTGTTGGGGTCGGAGCATCAAGAGTGCGCGATTTATTCAAACAAGCAAAAGATAAATCTCCAGCAATTATATTTATTGATGAAATTGATGCCATAGGTAGAGCTAGAGGTAAAAATAATATCACAGGATCTAATGATGAACGTGAAAACACATTAAACCAACTACTTACGGAAATGGATGGTTTTGGAACCAATACAAATGTTATTGTTTTGGCTGCTACCAACAGAGCTGATGTTCTTGACAAAGCATTAATGAGAGCTGGTCGTTTTGACAGACAAATATATGTTGATTTACCAGACATTAGAGAGCGTAAAGAAATTTTCGAAGTACATTTAAGACCAATTAAAACCGCAGAAACTTTAGATTTAGATTTTCTAGCAAAACAAACACCTGGTTTTTCTGGTGCAGATATTGCAAACGTTTGTAACGAAGCTGCTCTTATTGCTGCACGTAAAGAGAAAAAAGCAGTTACCAAGCAAGACTTTTTAGATGCTGTAGACAGGATTGTTGGTGGTCTAGAGAAGAAAAATAAAATCATTACTCCAGGCGAAAAAGAAACTATTGCTTATCATGAAGCTGGTCACGCTACGGTAAGTTGGATGTTAGAGCATGCTGCCCCATTGGTAAAAGTTACTATAGTACCTAGAGGGCAATCCTTAGGTGCTGCTTGGTACTTACCTGAGGAGCGTTTAATTGTAAGGCCAGATCAAATGAAAGATGAAATGTGCGCTACTTTAGGAGGTAGGGCAGCAGAAAGAGTAATCTTTAATAAAATATCCACAGGGGCACTTAGCGATTTAGAAAAAGTAACCAAGCAAGCAAGAGCTATGGTAACCATCTACGGATTGAATGACAAAATAGGTAACATAACTTATTACGATTCATCTGGTCAAGATTCTTACGGTTTTTCTAAACCATATAGTGAGGAAACTGCACAAACAATCGATAAAGAAATTTCTATTTTAATAGAAGAACAGTACATTCGAGCAATTGAGCTTTTAGAAAAAAATAAAGATAAGCTTACTACGCTAGCACAACGTTTACTAGAAAAAGAAGTTATCTTTAAAGACGATTTAGAAAAGATTTTTGGAAAGAGACCTTTTGATAAAGATGTAGCCGAAGAAGCGGATAAAAAAGATGCAGATAAAATCGAATCTGAAGAAGCTGCTAGAAAAGAAGAAGAGAAAATCGAATCTGACGCTGATAAAAAATAAAAGAGTCAAATTAATCACTTAATCTAAAACTTCCTTTTATTTTTATAGAATGAATTGTTAACTGAAGTCTTAAAATGTAATGGGTTTATTTGAGAAACTGTTTGGAGGAGGTAAAAAAAAAGTTCCCAGGGAAACTGAAGAAACTAGGGGTGTTCATATGCCCGACCTTGACATTCCTGCAGATGAAAAATTTACTATTTATTTTAAAAAAAACGGAGGAAAATTTATTTATTGTGATGGCTTTTCAGATGTTAGAGAAGCTTTAAAAAATATTATTGAAGAAAATAACTGGAAGAATACCCCTTTTTATTCTATGGATAAGAGGCTTGAAGATAAGTTTTCTCGAGAAGCTATTACATTTACTAATAATTCCAATAATAGCGTTGTTTTTTTTACTACCTGTGAACACTTAGTGGCACAAAATGGCTCAATACTTGTCTGTTCAAATCAACTTAGAGACAGTAAGTTGCATGATTTACCTGAAAACTTTATTGTGTTTGCCACAACGAGCCAGCTAGTCAATTCGATAGGAGAAGGGTTGAAAAAAATTAAAAATAAATATAAAAACAGCATCCCTTCAAATATAACTACCATCAAACATTTTCAGGCAATTACTGAAAATAAAAATGACTTTCTTACTTATGGTAGTAGTTCTAAAAATTTATATCTTATACTTCTGGAAGATTTGTAGTATGAAAGAAATTTTTAGGAGGTTAATTACGGGTGTACTATATGTTGTGCTTTTGCTTTCAGCAATTTTCTTAAGCTCTGATGCTTTTGACTTTTTATTCATGGCTTTTGGTTTAGCATGTTTATATGAATTCAAAAGAATGACAAAACTAAAAGGGTATTATATTTTCACTGCCTATTTAGGTCTTTGGTGGGCTTTTATTTATCTCATTAATGATTATACTTATAGTAAGTCTATTATTAACATCTTAATGTTTATGACAATTACCGTTAATTTAGTTTTGCTATTGTATCTCTTTTCCAAAAAGGAAAAATATTTTTCAACTATACAAAAATTTCTAATAGGCCTTTTTTATATTGGTGGAGGATGTATTTTTTTAACAATGATCCCTTATCAGAACAACGATTTTGCGAAGTTTATAATCATGGGTATTTTTATTTTAATTTGGGTCAATGATTCGTTTGCTTATCTTGTCGGGAAAACTATAGGAAAGCATAAATTATTCCCATCAGTTTCACCCAAGAAAACTTGGGAAGGCAGTATAGGAGGTTTAGTATTTGCATTAATAGCCGCTTATTTTATGTCTAAATACGAAACAAAATTAGATCTAACACAATGGATTATTTTAGCAATAGTAATAGTAATTTCAGGCAGCTTAGGTGATTTATTAGAATCAAAATTTAAGCGAGCCGCTGGCGTTAAAGACAGTGGAGCTATATTACCCGGTCATGGAGGGATGTTAGATAGATTGGATAGTCTAATATTTGCAGCTCCATTTGCATACCTAACCTTAAATATTTTTAATCATGTTTCATAAAGAAGGGCAAAAAATAATTTTAATTAGCTTTTTTATAGTTTGTGCTATTGTATTTGCTGCCAATTTTTATATCGATATCTATTGGTTAAAATTATTAATACAAATTAGTGCGCTATTATTTCTTATTATCATACTTCAATTTTTTAGAAACCCTAAAAGATCAGTTAAAAAAAGTTTTGATGAAATATTAGCCCCTGTCGATGGTAAAGTTGTTGTTATCGAAGAGGTAGAAGAAACTGAGTATTTCAAAGACAAACGTATACAGGTGTCCATATTCATGTCTCCAATAAATGTACATGTCACAAGATATCCTGTTAGTGGAGCCATCGTATTTTCCAAATACCATCCAGGTAAATTTTTAGTCGCATGGCACCCAAAAGCTAGTGAAGAAAATGAAAGAACTACTATTGTAATAAAAACACCAAAATTTGGGCAAATACTTTATCGCCAAATTGCTGGAGCTTTAGCAAAACGAATTGTAAACTATGCAGCAGTCGGAGAAAGCGCACAACAAGGTGAAGATGCTGGTTTTATAAAATTTGGCTCAAGAGTAGATTTGTTCTTACCTTTAGATTGTGCAATTACAGTAAAATTAAATCAAAAAGTAATTGGAGCTAAAACCTGTATAGCAAGCCTAGCAATAAAAGATGAAGACAGATAAATTGCAAACTAAATTTTTAGAAGCGGTAAGCTTTGTAAACGATTTTAATGATCCTTTACCTGCTGATCTCCTATTAAAATTATATGCATATTACAGAATTGCTAATGAGAATTTCGGCAACCCAGGCAGCAAAACCCCATTAATTAATGCTTTTAAGGCAAATGCGCTAATTCAAGCCAAAGACTTATCACGAAAAGAGGCAATGAAAAATTACGTCGAATTAGTGAATAAAGAATTAAGAGACATAAAAAAATAATACTACTGTAACACCTTATTATTTACTACACTTCCTGTATCTAGATAGGTAAAATAAATGGCGCATAGCACAGTAATAAAAAAATACCCCGCAACGAGATAATTCCCAAAAGCAACGTATTGATTTAATCCGAACCAATCACCGCTAATTACTAAAAATGCTATTCCCGCTGTTCCTCTAAAAACTTCAACAAACACAGCATTTTTATCTCCATCTATTAACATCGCATACCCGAAAATTCCAAAAAATACAAAAGCCCCGAATTGCAAAAGTCCATAAAACCCAATGTCACTATAATTGTAAAACATAAACAGCAATAGCAATACACTAAATAGCACTTGAAAAACTGCATAGACCTGTAAAGCCTTTGACGAATTTGGTTCATACCGCTTAAAACCATATACATCTTCAATAATTTTTATAGGAAATTTATCTTTTACATCTGAAGGTCTCCAGCCAGTTGGCATAAACCAGATTCTAATTTTATCCCAAAAATTACTGGTGCTCCAGGCATCTTTTATTAATCGCCCTAAATGCTGAAAGTTAATATAAACAGGGTTCCAAGTTCCTACCGGCTTTAAAACTCCATATTGCGGAGGCACATCATGTAATTCTTCTTGGTAAGTACCAAATATTCTATCCCAAATAGATAGTATTTGTCCTAAATTTTTATCAATATATTCTGGATTAATAGCATGATGAACCCGATGTTGAGACGGAGTTACAATTACATATTCTAACCAGCCCATTTTACCAATGTGTCGGGTGTGATACCAAAATTGAGCAAATAAATGAATAGGCGCCAAAATAGCTATTACTTTATAAGGAACACCAAAAATAGCAGCCGGGATAAGTAAAATTGAAAAATAACCTATTAGATTGGAGATAGGTTGCCGTAGTGCACATGCTAAATTAAATTCTTCACTACTATGGTGAATCACATGTTGATTCCAAAAGATGTTTATTTTATGGTTTAAACGATGATTCCAATACCCTGCAAAATCTATCACAATAAAAGCTACTAACCAAACGAGCCATGTTGCTTTAATTTCTGTTACTGCTAAATATTCATATAGAAATGGATAACTTATGATTACAAAAGCTAAACCCAAAGAATCTTTAATAATATTTGTTAAACCTGAACTAATACTAGACACCGTATCCATAACGCGATACGTTTGCTTTTTAACAAAATACCCATAAGATATTTCTATCAATAGCAATAAAATAAAAAATGGAATCGCGTAAAGTAAGGCATTTGCATAAGCTTCCATAAAAGATCTTTTCTGTAGAGTTCTCTAAATATACTAAAAAGAGCGCTTTTTATTTATCCTCTTTAATAAAAAGTATGAATCCTTGTCTATGTACATTCTCGATTTTTAGTGCAGGGTCTTTACTCAAGTATTTTCTTAAATGTGAAATAAAAACATTCAAGCTTTTCCGATTGAAATAATCATTCTTGCCCCATATCGAAACTAAAATATCTTTATGTGAACATAATTGGTTTTTATTTTTCACTAACATTAGCAAAAGTTGATTTTCTCTACTCGTTAATTTAATAATCTCCTTTTTGTGCTTTAATAGCTGACTTAAGGTATCTAAAGTATAATTCCCAATAGTGTAATTCACACTTGTATTCTCCTTAGTTTTCAATGGCACTATTCGCAATAATAGCGCTTCGATTCTAGCCACCAATTCCTCCTCATCAATAGGTTTTTTTATATAATCAACTGCTCCAATTGAGAACCCTTTTAAAACATCAATCTTCATTGATCTTGCTGTTAAAAACATGAAAGGTAAGTCTGTAAATTGATCTTTAATTTTTGTTGCAAGAGAAAAACCGTCCATATCTGGCATTGAAATATCAAGTATAGCTAAATGAAAAATATGTGAATCAATTGCCATCAAAGCCTCATGACCTGTTTTTACCCAAGTCACATCAAAACCTTTCATCGTGAGATATTCGGAAAGCAGATACCCAAGAGAAACATCATCTTCAACTAAAAGCAGTTTATTTTTATTTGAAATCATCATAATTTATTACTGGTAATTGAATAGTAATTGTTGTTCCCACACCTACTTCACTTTCTAAAAATATTTTTCCATTATGCTTTTGTACTACTTTTTTCACATAGCTAAGACCCAATCCGTAGCCCTTAACTTTATATAAATCTCCATCAACAATTCTATAAAACTTCTGAAAAACACGGTCTTTATCTTTTTTCGAAATACCTTCGCCTTTATCGATTACACGTACCACTAATTTTTTTCTTTTAACTTCCGCCAATAGTATTATTTCAGAAAATTTTGAATATTTCTTTGCGTTGTCCAGCAAATTATTAAAAGTATTTTCCAAATGAGAAACCTCAGCCTTAATAAGTATTTTTCCTGGAGGAATTTTGTATTTAAATACGATATCATCTAGAGTAGAAAGTGTTTGAAACTCTTCACATAGTTTATTTAAATAAGGGTTAAAATCTACAATTTGTAAGTCAAAAACTTTCTTTCGCTCTTCAAGACTTCCTAACTCCAGCACTTTATCTATATGGTTTTTTAAACGATCTACTTGCTCTCTAATTAATTTAAGTATTGGTTTTTGTTCATCTTTAATATCTTTCTCTAAAATCTTTGTAGCCAATCCAATGGAAAACACAGGAGTTTTTAATTCATGAGTAAGATTATTTATAAATTCATTTGTTGTCACTAAAACCTTTCGTTGCCAATAAAAAGATTTCAAGACCCAAATAACAACAATAATTATCGCCAAAATAAAAATAAGACTAGGAATTGTAAGGCCATTTAATTGATATAAAAAATAGGTATTGATATCGTTAAACTGCAATTCTAAAATCAATTTTTCACCCAATAAATTAGGTAAATAACCATCTAACAAAATAGGATACGAATTCAATTTCATTTTATCCTTAAAGACACTTGGAGACCTTAAATAACCAGTTGAATCTCTTGAAATTAATTGATAGGAGAAATTAGTAGTGATACTATTTGCTGCTAACCTATCCACCAAAAAATCATTCAAAAAATTACTTGAAGCCTCTTGAACACTGTCCAAACTTAAATTAAAATAAGTTCCATCTTTGGTTATCGATTTTCCAATTAAAAAGGTTAATTCATTTTCTTGCGTGAGGTCTCTTTGAATTACCCTACTTGCAGCTGTAATATTTTTATTAAACTGAACCTTAGCTAAATTGAGGCCAATTTTCAAATATTGGTATTGCACTACGAATAATCCGAGAACAGAAACTACAAAAACGATTATATATATTTTTTTTCCTTTCAAAATAGGCACCAAAGTAATTTAAAAAATCATGTATTTAGCTTAATTAATATTTCATTAGCCTAATTAACTTTTCATTAATCTATTTCACCTATAGTTAATCTAAAGCAAAGTCAAAACCCGCTAATTTAGCCATCGAGTTAAGTTAATGATATTTTGAAAATATTTTACTAAAAGGCTAACCTATTGCAAGGTTAGCTTTTTAGTTTAACACACATAAAATATCCTTATTCTAAAAATTTTACAATTACTATTTATCTGATTTGCTACAATTAAATGAAAGAACTAAACAGAAGATTTATCAATCAGATTACAAATAACAATTTACTAGCTCTTTCAATTGGCCTGGTGTATCTACTTTTTGGGGTATTAAAATTTTTCACTTCATTGAGTCCTGCAGAGGACGTTGCTATACAGACTATTAATAGGTTAACATTAGGATTGGTTCCGGCTCAAATCTCCATTACATTTCTTAGCATATGGGAGTCCGGGATAGGGATATTTTTGATTTTAAACTGGTACCGCAAAACAACAATCCTATTTGCATTGGTTCATATCACAATGACTTTTACCCCATTATTTCTTTCACCCGAAATAATTTTTTCAAATGCAAGCCTAGCACCTACACTACTCGGACAATATATATTTAAAAACATCATAATTGTAGCCGCTTTAATAACTGTATTACAAAATAAAACACCGTCTTATGCATCATAACAAAACATTAATTTTGACCATTGTACTATTAATTACCACCCAATTCTATTCTACTATAAATGCCCAAGGTTGTGTTGCCATTCGCCACTTTTCATCTTGTGTAGGAAATAGCTTAGAAAATAATCTTTTACATAAAGGAGACCTACAAATTGGAATGAATTACCGCTATTTTAAATCATTCCGCCATTTTAGAGGTACAGAAGAAGAACCCGATAGATTAACGAGCAATACTGAGGTAATTAACCATTCTCATGCATGGGACTATTTTCTTACCTATGGCATCACAGATAGGCTTTATACCAGTATTACCATCCCTACTGTAATCAATTCTCGTTCTTCATTATACGAACATGGCAGAACAGAACGTCATAACTCATTCTCTAGAGGTTTGGCTGATATTCGCATAGGTGCAGGGTATTGGCTATTAAATCTGGAAGACCATATGAATGGTAATATAGCTATAGGATTAGGGGTGAAACTTCCGACGGGTAATTACAATGCCTCAGATATATTTTACAATGTAGGCCCGAATGGTGAACCTCAAGTTAGACCAGTCGATCAATCAATTCAACCAGGAGATGGTGGTTTTGGACTTACGTTAGATTTACAATTCTATCAAAAAATTAGTACTAATCTGTTTGCATATGGTGGAGGCTTCTATCTTTTAAACCCGAGAGAAACCAATGGTATTCGAACATTTAGAGAAACTTTGAGTCCTATATTAGAAAATGAAGCTATAATGGCTGTACCTGATCAATATTCTGTACGTAGTGGTCTAAGTTATAGTATTTCTCCAACTATTTCTACTTCTTTAGGGGCTAGGTTCGACGCCGTTCCTGTTAAAGATCTTATTGGTGGTAATGAAGGGTTTAGAAGGCCCGGTAATGTACTTTCAATAGAACCCGGAATTGCATATATGAAAAATAATTTTACGATAAACATGAATCTCCCTTTTGCTGTTCGAAGAGATAGACCTCAAAGTGTGACAGATAAACAAACAGAAATTGCTACTGGTGAACCTAGAAACGGTGATGCGGCTTTCGCTGATTACCTGATCAATATAGGTGTCTCTTATCGCTTCTCAAAAAAAGAAAAAATAGCAATTGATCCTACCATTCAGAACACTTTTAACTAGGGATATCTATTATCCAAATAAATATAATATCAGAACCTCATCGTGTGATATGAGAAATTTTCAATCATAGAGAATGCTTAATCCAAATAATGTAATGCATCTAAAATGATGCGTAATACAAAAATTAAATACATTGAAAAAGCGCATTTTTATAATAATAATTTCAATACTAATTAACTTTCATACTGCTATTGCACAAGAGCAAACATTGATTTCTGGTAAAATTGTAGGAAAAGAAACGAAAGAACCTTTAGTTGGAGCACTTATCAAGGTGAATTCATCTGACCTAAAAACATCCGTAATTTCTGATTATAAAGGAGTATTCTCCATTTTGCTACCACATGGAAAATACACACTTCTTATTTCATTCTTAGGGTATGAACCAAAAGAAGTAGAAATTAATTCGAATAATCCTCACCTTGGAGCTATAGAATTACAGGTAAGTGGAATCTGTTTAAATGAAATTATTCTGAGTGCTTCCTCACAAAATTATAAGAAAGATTTTAAAGGCTCCAATTACCTCATTAGCGCTTCATCTATTCAAAATACCAACCCTCTCAATACCGAGGAAATACTGAGAAAGGTTCCAGGAATCAATATAGTAGGAGACATGGGGTTATCCAACCGACCAAATATAAGTATTCGCGGTTCTTGGGGCAGGCGTTCAAAAAAAATACTACTCATGGAAGATGGGTCTCCTTCAGCACCAGCACCTTACATTGCTCCAGGTGCTTATTACAATCCTGTAAGTGATCGCATTAAAGCTATAGAAGTCTATAAAGGGGCCGATATGTTACGTTATGGCCCAAATAACATGTATGGCGCTGTCAATTACATCACTGCGCTTCCACCACAAAAACCTGCGTTACGACTTAAACTAGTAGGTGGTCAAAGAAATTATAAGACAGCACTAATGTCTTATGGTGGCACATGGAGCAACCTTGGTGCACTTATAGAAGGGGTTTATAAAAAATTTGATGGCTTTACTGATAATTCTCAAGTTGATATTTTGAACCTCAATGCCAAAATATTTACCAAACTTTCAGACAAGCAATCCTTATATTTTAAAGTAAGTGGACAGTTCGAAGATAATAAAGCCTCTTTAAGTTCTCAAACACCATTTACCTTTGAGCAAAATCCTAAAGAAAATCCTTTTGATGCAGACCAGTTCACTATGCACCGCTATGGATTGGACATAATCCATAAATGGGCGCCAAATTCCAATATCAACCTTACCTCTAAACTATATGCATCAAATTTTGAACGGGATTGGTGGAAACAAGTAACCACAAAAATTAAGGCTTCCGAAGTTGAAAACTATGTAGGTGCAGCTGTTTTTAATGAACGCTATTCCCATTTAAAAAATGCAGCTTTTACGGATGAGGATTATGTCCGGGTAGGTAAAATTACAGATGGAAAAGAAAGTACAACGGATAGCAGGTGGGCTTTTACGGTATCTGGTATACAAGAAACTTTTAAACTCGATTGGAGAAAAAAGCATAAGCTTGAAATTGGCATAAAACTACATCAAGAAACGTATACAGATCGCTCTTTATCTGCCGCTAATTCGCGCTGGGTGAGAAGTGGCACCATCACCAACGATTTAGAGTATTATTTATGGTCAGCCTCAGGATATCTTAGAAATGAATTCCGATTTAAATCCTTCGGAATAACTCCCATATTAAGATACGAGCATATAAATATGTACCGGCAAGATCTATTGGCATTGACGCAAAACAATGAGCTTTCAGGAATAAAAGATGGCAGAGAACACAATAATTATAATGTAGTTATGCCAGGAATTACTTTAGATCATAAAATAGCAGATGGAGCAATTTTTGGAAGTATTTATAAAGGATTTATTGCCCCCTCCAAAGTTTTTGGTTTTCTAGTAGAGAAAGATGGTGTCGTAACTAATCCTTTTTTAGGGGAATCTATCAATATAAAGCCAGAATTAAGTTTAAATACCGAAATAGGATGGCGCGGAAGCTTACTCAATAGTCTACTGAACGGACAAGTGACCTACTTCAACAATACCATACATAATTTTTATGCTGGGGGCAGAAATGAAGTATTTGAGACTTTGGGGAAAATAAATATCCGAGGATGGGAAATTGCTTTAGAAACTCAAATTTTTAGGAATGCCAATAATGAAGTTAGATTTTTCGGTAATGCTACGCTATTAAAATCAAAAATTTTGCAGGGAAGTTTATGGGATAAAGATTTGTTTGGACAAGTAATCCATAATAATGCTTCAACCCAAGAATACTTAACCAAAGTCAATAGTCATAGAGCTTCTTATGAAATTTATAGAACTGATGAACAAGGAAATGAAAACATGATTACCAAAGAGACTATAACAAATGACGACTTTTCTTCTATTTCTAAAAGTGTCTTAATTTTAGGTGGAAAAGAACTAGATACAGAAGCTCCATACACTCCAAGAATAAATTTTACAACTGGATTCAATTATAGGTATAAAAAATTTGGTACTGGAATAAGTGGTAGCTATGTAGATAAACAATATACAGAATACAATAATTTTGAGGCAGAATCCGCTGATGGTTCTATTGGAGCCTTACCCTCTTATTTTACCATGGATGCTTTTGCCAATTATGAATTTACTTTAAAAAACCAAACTCAAATATCTGTATTTATCAATGGAAAGAATATCACTAATAACATTTACAAAGCCTCTCGATTAAATCGCGCTAGTTCTGGTATTTTCCCAGGTGGCTTTAGACAGCTAATTTTTGGTGTAAACCTAACCATGTAAATAATAAATCTACCAATCAATTGGTTGATAATCCTTTAAGAATTTACCACACCAATGTTTGCCCGTATTTATACCATCTATTAATGGATCAAGAACTCTTGCTGCTCCATCAACAATATCTAAGGGTGGTTGAAAATCGTGCACTTCCTGTTTTTTCTTAGATAATTCTGCAGGATCTTCATCGGTAACCCAACCGGTATCAACAGCATTCATATAAACGCCATCTTTAGCAAAATCTAAAGCCGAAGTGTGGGTCATCATATTTAAAGCAGCTTTTGCCATATTGGTATGTGGGTGCCGATCTTCTTTGTAAAATCGATGGAATTTACCCTCCATTGCAGACACATTTATGATATGCTTTTGCCCTGTATTTTCTTTTCGCATTAACCTTGAAAGACGGTTACAAAGCACAAAGGGCGCAACAGCATTTACCAATTGCACTTCTATCATTTCAGGTGTTTCTATCTCTCCTAATTTCAAGCGCCAGCTATTCGTCTTACGTAAATCTACTTGCTGTAAATCTGCATCTAATTCTCCTTCTGGAAAAACCTCAGCAGTCGAAAGCGAATTATCAAAACTGTAAGGTATTTGCGATAATTTTGCTGAAGCACGAATCCCAATTCCGGGTTCTGGAGCATGCCATGTTACTGGTAATGTATTGTTCTGTTGGCTAGAAGTATTCTTCCCAAGGGCATTCAATTCATTTAAACAATACAAATGATCCGCCAGAACTTGCTTTGCCGACTTAGGCAAAGCCTCAACGGGTATTTCTTCATTCTTCATTAAATGCTGATAGAATCCCGCTGGTCTACGGACTGTTTGCGCTGCATTATTTATCAGAATATCTAATCGATCATATTGTTGTTCGATAAAATTACAGAATATTTCTACACTCGGAATATGACGTAAATCTAAACCGTGAATTTTTAATCGGTGTGCCCATTTCGAAAAATCATCTTCTTGAGCAAATCGTAATGCTGAATCTACAGGAAAACGCGTAGTAGCGACAACAGTTGCTCCTGAGCGTAATAAAATAAGCGTAATATGATACCCTATCTTTAATCTAGAACCAGTAACAATTGCTACCTGCCCAGTTAAATCTGCCGTTTGAAATCGTTTCGCATAATTGAAATCTCCACAATCTTGACACATGGTATCGTAGAAATGATGCAACTTGGTATATACGGTTTTACATACATAACAGTTACGAGGAGACTCTAATTCTTGTTCTTCTAAACTTTTAAGCTTTGGAGCTTCTAGCAGAATTGGCGCTTTAAAAACAACTGCTTCACGAGCACTTCGTATGCCCGTTTCTTTACGTGCATGTTTATCACGTTCAATCATTTTACGTTTAGCAGCTTTCGCAGCATCTTTCTTTTGCTGCTTAAACTCATGGCGACTCGGTCTAGAGATTATGCCTGCGGCCTTCAATAAGGCTACACGTTTTTCTTCTGGAAGCTCTAAAATCTGATGCGCATTCTCTCCTAATTTATCTAAAATGGCAATACATTTCTCAATCTCTTCAAGACTAACATTTTCGTTGGTCTTGTCTCCTATTTCATTTGATGTATTCAAATCCATGCACTCAATTTTCTTATCATTAGAACGCTGCAAATGTACAGTTAAAATCAAATAATCTGATCGGTTTTTACGGACATACAATTTTTTATATCGCTTTTGTCACTAAAACTTTTTCACCTTCTAAATAGCCTATCATCAAATCTCCAGAATTTATCTTCCCTACACCATTTGGAGGTGTTCCTGTCAAAAGAATATCGCCAGGGTTCAAAGTCATGATAGCAGACACATAAACTATAAAATCAACGAGATTCGTAATCATGTATGAACTATTTCCTTTTTGAACTTCTACACCATTCATTTCGAATGAAAAATTGATATCCGCTACATTTGGAAAATCAGCAATTGGATAAAATGGTGCAATTGGCGTAGCACCATCAAAACCTTTAGCTAGAGCCCAAGGCCCTTTATTTTCTCTGCTGGCAGCCATTACATCTTTTGCAGTTAAATCATTAGATAAAGTCACAGCATCAACAAATGATAGTGCATTTTCAACTGTAGCATTTTTACATTTTACTCCTATTCTAAATGCCAATTCAGCTTCATACCAAACATCATTGGAAAAAGCAGGCAATACCAAATCTTCATTATGCTCTAAAAGCGTTGTATCTGGTTTTGTAAAAACAATTGGAATTATCTTTTCCGAGGGCATGTCATTCAAATCGCTTACATAATTTTTACCTACAGCTATTATTTTCATCTTCTTCTAAAATTATCTTTATTAACTTAAACTTGCTAAACTCTTCTCTAATGTTTCAATCTTTGCTTCTGCATCTGCCTGTTTCTGGCGTTCTATCGCTATTACTTGCTCTGGCGCATTGCTTACAAACCGCTCATTAGACAATTTTTTTTGAACAGACATTAAAAAGCCCTTGGTATACTTTAATTCTTCTTGTATCTTCTTGATTTCTGCTTCTATATCTATAGCTCCACTAATAGGTATAAAATATTCATTACTTTTTACCCTAAAAGAAAGTGCACCGTCTACCGCCTTATCCACATAGGCAATTTCAGAAACATTGGTCAACTTTTGTATAATTACATCCCAATTTTTCGAAATATCACCATCGTTTAAAACTAAAAGCTCTAAATACTCTTTCATCGGAATATTCTTTTGTTTTCTGACGGTTCGTATTCCTGCAATTACTTCAGCAGCAAAATCAAAACCTGAAATTAATTCTTCAGTAACAGCGGTAGCTTCTGGCCATTTTGAAACTATTAAAGCTTCCTCTGGAGAACGTTCTGCGATATGTTGCCAAATTTCTTCTGTTAAGAAAGGCATGAATGGATGTAACAATTTTAAGTTGTTTTCAAAAATTGCGACAACGGCATCAAACGTAATTTTATCTATTGGCTGTTGATATGCTGGTTTTACAATCTCTAATAACCAGGAACTATAATCATCCCAAACCAATTTATAAGTTGCCATAAGGGCATCAGAAATACGGTATTTATTAAAATGATCCTCTATTTCTAATAGCGTTTGACTGAATTTAGCGGTATACCATTCAATTCCCAATTTAGAAGCTTCCGATTGTGGCAAATCTGCTACCTCCCACCCTTGTACCAAACGGAAACCATTCCATATTTTATTAGCAAAATTTTTGCCTTGCTGGCATAATGCCTCATCAAACATTAAATCATTTCCTGCAGCCGAACTTAGTAGCAAACCAACACGAACACCATCTGCACCGTATTCCTCTATAAGACCTAATGCATCAGGTGAATTCCCTAAAGATTTAGACATTTTTCTACGTTGCTTATCGCGAACTAAACCAGTTAAGTATACATTTTCAAAAGGCGGTTGATTACGATACTCATATCCTGAAATAATCATTCGGGCAACCCAAAAGAATAAAATATCTGGACCTGTAACCAAATCATTCGTCGGGTAATAGTATTCTATTTCTTCATTTTCTGGCTCTAATATTCCGTTAAAAACGCTAATAGGCCAAAGCCATGAAGAAAACCAGGTATCTAAAGCATCTTCATCTTGTTTTAAACCAGCTGCCGTAAGTGAGGTATCCCCTGCCTTTATTTTTGCTTTTTCTAATGCTTCTTCTTTACTTTCAGCAACAACAAAATCTTCTGCTCCTTCCCCATAATAGTACGCAGGAATTTGTTGTCCCCACCACAACTGGCGTGAAATATTCCAGTCCCGAATATTTTCCATCCAATGACGGTAGGTATTTTCAAACTTTTTAGGAAATAATTTTACATCACCAGTTTCTAAAACAGCTTTTATTGCAGGTTGTGCTAAATCTTCCATCTTTAAAAACCACTGATCGGATAATCGTGGTTCTATGACAGCTTTAGTTCTTTCAGAAGTACCTACTTTATTTAAGTGATTTTCCGTTTTTATCAAAAACCCTTTTTCTTCAAGCTCTTTAGCTATTTCTTTGCGCACTACAAAACGATCTTTACCCTCATAGTGTAACCCATGATGGTTTAAGGTAGCATTGGCATTTAAAATATCAATTACATCTAATTTATGCTTCTCTCCTAAAGCCTTATCATTTATATCGTGAGCCGGGGTAACTTTTAAACAACCTGTTCCAAACTCCATATCAACATACTCATCTTCAATAATAGGAATCACACGATTGCAAATAGGAACAATAGCTTTTTTACCTCTTAAATGAGCATAACGCTCATCATTAGGGTTGATACAAATTGCAGTATCTCCTAAGATGGTTTCTGGTCTGGTGGTGGCAATCGTAACTTTTTCATCAGAACCCTCAATTTGGTAGCTAAGATAATATAGTAATCCTTGCTTTTCTTCATGTATAACCTCTTCATCAGATAGTGTGGTCTGCGCTTCTGGATCCCAATTTACCATTCGAAATCCACGATAAATCAATCCTTTTTCAAATAAATCGACAAAAACTTTGATTACAGAAGCCGACATATTGTCATCTAACGTAAACTTTGTACGATCCCAATCACAAGAGCAACCAAGTTTTTTTAATTGTTCAAGAATTACACCGCCATACTCATGCGTCCAATCCCAAGCATGTTTTAAAAACTCTTCTCGAGTTAAATCAGCTTTATTAATGCCTTGCTCTTTTAATTTAGCAACTACTTTTGCTTCAGTGGCAATTGATGCATGATCAGTACCAGGAACCCAACAAGCATTTTTCCCCATTAATCTAGCCCTTCTAATCAAAACATCTTGCAATGTGTTGTTCATCATATGCCCCATATGTAAAACACCTGTAACATTTGGAGGTGGTATTACGATTGTATAAGGCTCCCTTTCATCTGGTGTTGAATGAAAATAACCGTTTCTCATCCAGTACTCATACCAATGCTTCTCTACTTTTTGAGGTTCATATTTTGATGCTATTTCCATATTCTGGTACAGTTTTTGTTTTTAAGGTGTATGTATCTTTTAGATGATGCGTTACAAATGTTAAATAATATACTTTTGCACATCTAGAAATACGAAACAAAAATAAGTAACGTTATTAGATAACAAAAGAATTTTGAGGTTCATATGAAAATAGTTACATTTGAATCTTACCCAAAACTAAAAATGATGAAAAAAATAGTACTAGTTTTATTTGTTGGACTATTAGGAATTAGCCTAAACGCACAAGACAAAACTGCAAAAATTGAATTTAAAAGTGATACAGTAGATTACGGTGAAATTCAAAAAGGTGCTGATGGAATACGTGTATTTGAATTTACAAATACTGGAGATGCTCCATTAATTATCAGCAAAGTTAGTTCTAGCTGTGGATGTACCATTCCTAAAAGCCCAAAAGATCCAATTTTACCTGGTAAAAAAGGTGAAATTCAAGTAAAATATGACACGAATAGAGTTGGCCCAATTAGAAAAGCAGTAACAGTTATTTCTAATGCAGATACACCAACAGTTGTATTAAAAATTAAAGGTGAAATTAAAGATGCTGTTGTAGTACAGTAAATTTTAAAATTAAATAAAAAAAGCTCTAACTAATTGGTTGGAGCTTTTTTATTTAAAGAGCTTTTTTAGTACAAAAGAAAACTGCAAATCTTTATTAGATCGCTCAATTACCAATTTTACCCGTTTTCCTTCGCGTTCATTTAACATCGAAAGTACTTCTTGCAACTTATACTTATGCACACTCCTACCATTTACAGAGAGAATTAAATCCCCTTCTTGGAGTCCAACTTCATGAGCTGGACTGCCGGTTCGTATAGAAGAAACAATTATTTCGGGCACTAAACTTAATCGTGTTGTTCCTTCAAATAAAATTTGAACATTACCAAATGAAGAATGATCATTCTTATCATTTTTTACAACTCCTTTTGAATCTGTTAGATTTTCGGTAATAAATCGCATTCCAGCATGCATTAGTTCAATTCCACTCATATTATACTGAAAAGGTGTCTTAAAATTTTTATTTCTTTTTAGTATGATTTCTTTTTTAGGATAGTTAAATACAACGTTGAATCTTTTCAATATTTCACCTCCAATACTACCATTTCGATCACCTATATTTTTTAAAGAATTATAATTTTCCATTTGAGGAAATGCCACTTTAGGCCCTTTTAATGAATTTTTACCCAATCGAAAACCTTCTACCATTGTTCTTTTCCCAAAAATGTTTCCGCTTAACCCTTTACCTAAAAAGTCTTCATAATTTTTTTCGGGTATATCAATACCTTTTTCTCCATCTTCAAAAAGCCATATAGCATCAGAACTCCCTGTATCTATAAGTAATCTTACGGGAATCTCGTTATCATTTCCAAAAAACACATTACCACCTATATAAGCCCTTCTGTTTTCTATATCTAATGGTAATATTTCATGACGCTTGGTTAATTTTGGAGAGTAGTGTTTTGGGTCATAGAATTTAATTACTTTACTTGAATAATTAATATCAACTACAAAATCTCTGAAAAGATCATAGCCAATAATGCCATGTACAGGTATTCCAAGACTTGACGAAAAATTAATATCCTTATCAAGGACAACAAAAAGACTCTGATTTGTATTTTGAATCTCATTTATTTTAAAGCTATTACCCTTAGAGCTCAACCCTTTAATAGGCTCTCCACCTCCTAAGCCTTTTATTTCTACTTCAGAAACATTATTTATTTGAATAGAATCTTGATCCGAAATATTAAACAAAATAGGGGCACTAACACCAGAATCTAAAAGGAAAGAAAGTTTAGCGCCATTAACATCAATTGGAATAATAATCAGATTATTAATCAATTGAAATTTTACCTTTTGAACATTATTCCCACCTCCCAATTCAAAACCTTGAGAAAAGGAAAAGACTGGAATGCAAAATATCAAAAGTAAAAAATATCTAAAAATAACGCTCACTTTTATGAATTATTTAATTAAAGCTCCATTAATTTACGATTATAAATGGTTATACCATAATATATTAACAAATAATTGGGGGTGTAAAAATTAAGGTTATTCTTATTGGTTTGCTCATTTTGATTTCTCACTTTTGCAAAAATTTTTTAGCCAATGCCAAATATATCGCATAAAGGCAGATCAATGCCGGAGTCTCCAATTCGAAAATTGGTTCCCTTTGCAGAAGCAGCAAAAAGTAGAGGTATTGATGTTATTCACCTCAATATTGGACAACCGGATATCAAAACTCCTGAGGTTGCCCTTGAAGCAGTAAAAAATAATACAGTATCGATATTAAGTTATAGTAAAACCGAAGGCTCTGATTCATACCGCAATAAACTTGCGAATTATTATAAGAAACATAACATTTGTGTATCAGCTGATCAAATTCTAGTTACAACAGGGGCTTCTGAAGCACTATCATTTGTCATAGGAAGTATTGCCGATAATGGAGAGGAATTAATTGTACCAGAACCATTTTATGCAAATTACAATAGTTTCTCTATTGCATTTGGAGTTAAAATAATCCCAATAATTTCTGAAATAGATTCTGGTTTTGCCTTACCACCTATTGCTGCATTTGAAAGAGCGATCACCCCAAAAACAAAAGGTATTCTAATCTGCAATCCCAATAACCCAACGGGTTATCTATACAGCAAAGAAGAAATACACGAACTGGCAAAGCTGATAAAAAAGCACGACCTATTCTTTATTGTTGACGAAGTCTACAGAGAATTTGTTTATGATGGCAGAAAGCACTACTCCGTCCTAGAAGAAAAAAACATAGATGACAATGCTATAGTTATTGATTCTGTTTCTAAACGGTATAGCATGTGCGGTGCACGAATTGGATGCATTGTAACGAAAAATAAAGTTTTACGAGATACCGTGCTAAAATTTATGCAAGCGAGATTATCGCCTCCATCATATGCACAAATTGCAAGTGAAGCGGCTTTAGAAACACCACAAAGTTATTTTGATGATGTAATTGCAGCATATGTAGAGCGCAGAAATGTTCTAATTGAAGGCCTAAACAAAATTAAAGGGGTAAAAGTTGTAAACCCTCAAGGTGCTTTTTATTGTATTGTTGAATTACCTATAAAAAATTCTGATAAATTTGCACAATGGCTACTAGAACATTTTAGTATAGCTAACGAAACGGTTATGGTAGCTCCCGCGGCAGGCTTTTATGCTACTGAAGGTTTAGGAAAAAATCAAATACGAATTGCTTATGTACTAGATAAACAACTATTAAAAAGAGCAATTCATATTTTAAGCGAAGCGTTAAAAACATACAGCCTCAATGAAAATTCATAAGAATATCTCCTTAAAGAATTATAATACTTTCGGAATTGATGCTAAAGCGAAGTTCTTTTGTGAAATTAACACCTTAGAAAATTTATCTGAAGCTTTACAACTTAAAGCGTATGCTAAAAAACTCATAATTAGTGGCGGCAGCAATATGCTTTTAACTAAAGATATTAATGACCTTGTGCTTCATATTAATATTAAGGGAAAAGAAATTGTTACCGAAAACGATGATTATGCAATCATAAAAGTTATGGCGGGTGAAAATTGGCATCAACTGGTACTTTGGACTCTAGAAAATAACTTTGGCGGTCTAGAAAACATGTCTCTTATTCCTGGTAATACAGGTACCGCTCCTATTCAAAACATTGGGGCGTACGGAGTGGAATTGAAAGATTGTTTTGAATCTTGTGAAGCTATGGATATGAGTAATCAAAAACTTAAAACCTTTAGCAAGGAAGAATGTCATTTTGGATACCGAGAATCATTCTTTAAAAATGAAGGGCTTGGTAAATACATTATCACTTCAGTAAATTTCAAATTAACCAAAAAAAACCATAAGCTGAATACATCTTATGGCTCAATTGATACTGAACTTGAAGCTAAAGGCATTAAAAAACCAACGATTAAAGATATTTCTGATACAGTCATAGCGATCAGAAAAAGCAAGCTCCCAGACCCTAAAGAATTAGGGAATAGCGGTAGCTTTTTTAAAAACCCAATTATAAATAAGGCCGATTTCTTAGTATTTTCAACAAAGAACCCGAATGCACCCTTTTATAAAATAGCAGAAAACGAATATAAAATTCCTGCAGGCTGGCTAATTGAACAATCTGGTTTTAAAGGAAAACGGTTTGGAGATGCTGGTGTGCATAAAAATCAGGCACTAGTTTTAGTTAACTATGGAACAGCCACGGGAAAAGAAATTTTAGAATTAGCTGACAAAATAATTAATGAAGTTGAATTGAAATTCAATATTTGTATCTTTCCAGAAGTTAATATTATAAAATAAATAACCCCGGCAATAAATACCGGGGTTATACCAAACCAAACTAACCAAAAATAAAGTATACAATAACCAGTTGCATACTTATACTAAATTTGAAATTCTATTTGTAACAATCAATTTTATAAATTTGCGTTACATTATAATTACGTAATAAAAGTAATTTTAGATTTTTTGGACACATTTTTTTTTACCCTACTTTTTAATGAGCGCATTACTTGAAAACCATATTGTTGAATTGTTACAAGAACGTAATGAAAAGGCGATTTCACTTCTTTATGAAAATTATAGTGATACCCTATACGGTGTTGCCTACAAAGTAGTAAAAGATGAAATGTTAGCTCAAGATGTACTGCAAGAGAGTTTTGTGAAAATTTGGAAAAAAGCAGATACTTATGACCCTACTAAAGCAAAACTTTTTACTTGGCTTTTTAGAATAACTAAGAACACCGCTATTGACAAGCTTAGAAGTGGCAAGTCTAAATCTGATAAAGAAATCCAAATAGATGTTTCTGACGTATATAAATTAGGTATTGAAGGAGTTAATCCTGATTTTATAGACATACGTGAGAATCTCATGAAAATAGATTCAAAGTATAAAATTGTACTTGAAGCCCTTTTCTTTGAAGGAATGACGCAACAAGAAGCTAGCGATGAACTCGAAATTCCGTTAGGAACGATAAAATCTCGATTAAAAATAGGTTTACGAGAATTGCGTAAAATATACATAGAACCTACAATACTGCTATTTTTAATTAACTTAATAGCATGGTATTATGAAAGATAAAATAAAAATATTTTTAGATACGGATCTTCTTGAAAAGTATCTATTAGATGCAACAACAGAACTTGAAACACTACAAGTAGAGCGGTACATAGCCATGTACCCTGAAGTGCGAAAAACGTACAACGAATTACAAGATAATTTAGAACATTTTGCTAAGTCATACTCTTTAAAAACTCCTGAAGGTTTAAAAGAAAAAATTCTATCTAAAATCAAAGCACAAAATAGTTCAAAACGAAAGTTTATGAATTATGCTATAGCGGCTAGTTTTGTAGCTATGCTTTTTGCTGGTGCTTCCTACTTTTTCTACAATCAAAACCGTAATCTACAAGAGGAAAACTCAGTTGTTACTAATCAAATCAAGCTATTAGAAGCTGATATGAAAGAAAGGTTAGAAGATGTAAGAAACCAATTTATCGTACTGAACAATCCTCAAACTAAAAAATATACCGTTCGGGGTAACAAAAAAGCAAAGGATTTGAAAGCCGTTGCCTATGTTAACCCTGTAAAAAAATTATCCTACATTAACGTTCAAAACTTGCCTCATTTACAAGAAGGTCAATGTTTACAAATGTGGGCAGAAGTTAATGGTAAGATGATTAATCTAGGTATTCTTAAAGAAGCAGGAAATAAAGATAATTTATTTGCTATGCCTTATGCAAAAAACGCTGTTGGCTACATCACTATTGAACCAGAAGGAGGTAATGAAACACCAACTGTTGATAATATTGTCGCAAACATTGCTTTTTAAATACTTCCTAAATTTTAATATCTCTGCTCAAAAAAGCTAATAATTTAGTACCTTTGTAGAAATATTTTACAATGAAATTAGTACTATTAACTATTGGGTTACTTGCTATTGCTTTTGCAGGAATAGCCATAAAAATATGGTCTAAAAAAGATGGTAAATTTGCGGGCACATGTGCCAGTCAGAGTCCTTTTTTGAATACTGATGGTGAAGCCTGTGGTTTTTGTGGAAAATTACCCGATGAACAAGATTGTAAAAAAGAAACGGCTTCCCAACTACCATAAATTACTGCACCTTTAAAAGCTCTTTTAAAACACAAATTTGGACAAAACCAAAGACACATTACAAGAAACTATTGCCAAAGCTAAAGCGGGTAATCAAATTGCTTTTAGTTTATTATTAGATTCTTTTTGGAATGATGTCTATAGTTTCCAATTACAGCGTACTAGAAATGAAAATGATGCCGAAGATATTACGGTACAAACATTTTCTAAAGCCTTTGATAAGTTAAACACCTACGATGAAGCCTACCAGTTTAAAACATGGCTGATTACTATTTCAAAAAATATCCACGTTGATCTTATCAGAAAAAGTAAAAGAAATATTCTCGAAAATACATATAATGGATCTGACGCCATAAAAAAAGTATTAGATGATAGCCCTACCGCTGAAGACCAACTAATCAATCAACAGAATCTCGTCACCCTTTTGGAGCATATTAAAAGCTTAAAACCTCATTACCAAAAAGTAATTAATCTTAGGTATTTTAATGAATTAAGTTATTCAGAAATTGCAACAGCACTCAATGAACCTATCAACAATGTAAAGGTGAAGCTGTTAAGAGCTAAAAAATTACTAGCCTCTGCGATAAAAGAAACTAAAACGTAGTTTACTTCACTTAGAATTGCTCCTAAATACTATTTTCACTTCTTTTCTACACATCCAATATCACCGTTTATAACCTAAATTTGTTTGTATCTTTGTACAAAAATTGAAGATGAGCGATACCTCTTTAGAAAGTGTTTCACCACCAAAAGGAAAACCAAAATGGCTACGTGTAAAACTTCCAACAGGAAAAAAATATACGCAATTAAGGGGCTTAGTTGACAAATACAACCTGCATACTATTTGCACCTCAGGCAGCTGCCCCAATATGGGTGAATGCTGGGGTGAGGGTACAGCAACTTTCATGATTTTAGGAAATATTTGCACGCGTTCTTGTGGTTTTTGTGGCGTTAAAACTGGTAGACCAGAAGATGTAGATTGGGAAGAACCGGAAAAAGTGGCTCGATCTATAAAAATTATGGAAATTAAGCATGCAGTCATTACCTCTGTAGATAGAGATGACATCAAAGATATGGGTTCTATTATTTGGGCAGAAACAGTGAATGCTATACGCCGAATGAACCCGAATACAACGCTTGAAACACTAATACCTGACTTTCAGGGTATAGAAACACATTTAGATAGAATTATTGCCGTAAATCCAGAAGTCGTTTCACACAACATGGAAACGGTTAAAAGACTCACCAGAGAGGTACGGATACAAGCTAAATATGAGCGAAGTTTAGAAGTATTGCGTTATTTAAGCGCTAACGGAATCAATAGAACCAAATCGGGTATCATGCTTGGCTTAGGAGAATTAGAACATGAGGTAATTCAGACAATGCGAGATCTAAGGGATGTAGATGTTGATGTCATCACTATCGGCCAATACCTTCAACCTAGTAAAAAGCATTTACCCGTTAAAGAATTCATAACTCCGGATCAATTTAAAAAATACGAAGAAATTGGACTTGAAATGGGGTTCCGACACGTAGAAAGTGGGGCATTAGTAAGGTCGTCATACAAAGCACATAAGCACATTAATTAAACCAAGACTTATCTGTTCTCATCATTTGTGATAATCTGAAAATGATAAAGACAGATTATTTTTTCTACTATGAGACAATTAAATATTGGCATTAACGGATTTGGAAGAATTGGTCGTACACTATTTAGATTACTACAAAACCATTCGAATATCAACGTAGTTGCAATAAATGATTTAGCGGACACAAAAACATTAGCACATTTATTAAAATACGATAGTATTCACGGTGTTTTTCCCTACAAAGTATCGCATACCGAAAATTCTATTTCTGTCGCAGATCAACACCCCATTACAATCTTAAATGGTGCTAGTCCAGAAAAAATAGACTGGAGTAAACACAATGTAGATATTGTTGTGGAAGCAACAGGAAAATTTAAAACAAGATCCACTCTTGAACATCATATTAAAAATGGAGCAAAAAAAGTAATACTTTCTGTTCCTCCAGATGATGACACCATAAAAATGGTTGTTTTAGGAGTCAATGAACATATACTTAATAATCAAGATGATATTATTTCAAATGCATCTTGCACAACAAATAATGCCGCTCCAATGATACAGGTAATAAATGATTTATGCGGAGTTGAGCAAGCATATATTACCACAATACATTCGTACACAACCGATCAAAGCCTTCATGATCAGCCACATAGAGATTTAAGAAGAGCTAGAGCTGCTGGACAATCTATCGTTCCAACAACAACTGGCGCTGCAAAAGCATTGACAAAAATATTTCCTAACTTAGAGGGTTTAATAGGTGGTTGTGGCATTCGCGTACCCGTACCTAATGGTTCTTTGACCGATATTACATTTAATGTAAAAAAAGAAACATCAATAGCAGAAATAAATAAAGCCTTTAAAGAAATTTCAGAGAATTCTTTAAAAAATATACTCTTCTACACCGAAGATCCAATTGTTTCTATAGATGTAAACAATAGTTATTACTCTTGTACGTTTGATTCTCTGATGACTTCTGTTATAGGTAAAATGGTGAAAATTATTGGATGGTACGATAATGAAACAGGTTACAGCAGCAGAATTATAGATTTAATTAATTTAATACAAACCAAATCATACATTTGAAGAAAACTATTCTACATATCAACCAATGTTTGAGTTTTTTTTCATTGCTATTTTTATTAACATGGCAAACTTCCTTTTCTCAAGAAAATTCATCTTCTAGAGCAGAGATAGAACAGTATTTCATGTCCTCAAGATCTTTCAAAAATCAGGACAAAGTAGCTTTGGCGATGGAGTCTCTCGAAAAAGCATTAAAGGTTGCTGAAAAAATAGAAGACTTTAAATCAATTGCGGATTGCTATCACGAATTTTCATTATTATATTTTAAACTTGATAAAATAGAAGAATCTATTACTTATTGGGATCGTGCTGAAATCTTACTAAAGGATACTGAATATCCTTACGGGAGTGCCGTTCATAAATATATTGATGCATTACATCTATACAAGCAAAAAAAATACTATCTCGCAAACTACGAGTTAGTTAGGGCAGAACAAATGACTAATGTACGTAATTTGACATTACATATATTACTTGCCAAAGGTTATATTTACTTAGAACTACCTAAATATGGAGAAGCCTTAAAAAGTTTTAATTCATTAATTGTTAATAACGACCCTGATGAGAAAGACTACATTGCTACAAGAGCATATATAGGCTTATCAATATTAAAAGCAAAAACTGGAGAACCACTAAATAGCATAAAATATGCTACAGAAGGATTAAAACTTGCGGAAAAAAATAACTTTTTTCAAGAAATACTTGAACTCAATAAATTTTTAGCTGAAACGAATGAAGACCTTGGAGATTTTCAAGCTTCACTCTTTTACAGCAAAAACTTGATTGGCATAAAAGACAGTATCTATAATACGTCTAAAATTAAAACAGAAGCCAAAACTGCTGACGAGATTCACAATAAAAACCTAACTGACATCATCAGTACTCAAGACAATGAATTAGAACAATTGAGAGCATCAGATAGTAGAAATGAAATCACAGCCATTCTTACTTCGGCATTCTTAACTATAATTTCTCTTTTGGCCATTTCTCTTTATAGAAATAACCAAATTAAATTAAAAACCAACGACTTATTACAGACAAAAAATTACGAGTTAGAAGCCTCTCGTGATGCCGCCGTAAAAGCAATGGAAACCAAAACCAATTTTCTATCTACTGTAAGCCATGAACTTCGGACACCGCTGTATGCTGTTACAGGACTTACACACCTTCTCTTAGAAGAAAATCCGAGTGAGAGTCAAAAAGAACATTTAAAAGCATTAAAATTTTCAGGGGATTACCTGCTTAGCTTTATCAATGACATTCTTCAATTAAATAAAATTGATGCTGATAAATTAGAGCCGGTAAATGCAGAATTTAATCTGAAAAAGGTTTTAACAGAAGTCATAAGTTCGTTACAACAAAGTGCCAAAGAAAATCAAACTAAAATAGTATTAGAATACGACGATCAGATACCAAAAAACCTTCTTAGTGATTCTATGAAGCTTTCTCAGATTTTAATAAACTTAGTTGGTAACGGATTAAAATTCACCAAAAAAGGACAAGTTACGGTCATTACTAAACTACTTAAAAAAGTTGACGATAATGTAACTATATATTTTGAAGTAAAAGATAACGGAATCGGAATCGACCAAGACCAGGTAGCTAATATATTTGATAGTTTTGAGCAAGGTTCTATACAAATTAATAGAGAATATGGTGGTACGGGACTTGGTCTGACAATCGTAAAGAGTTTATTAGGTTTATTTAATAGTAAAATTGAACTGAAAAGTGAGATCGGCAAAGGAAGTTCTTTCTTTTTTGAAATTGAAATGACTAGCAAGAATACTATTGTTGATGATATTGCATTTGAAATTATTGATCAAGATTACACCTTTAAAGGGCTACACCTACTTATTGTAGAAGACAATAAAATAAACCAGGTCATCACTAAAAAAATGTTACTTAAAAAAGAAATGACTTGTGATATTGCAAGCAATGGCACCGATGCTGTGGAAATGGTTTCACAGACTAAGTATGATGCCATCCTGATGGATATTCACATGCCAGGTATTAGCGGTGAGGAAGCGACGATACTAATTAGAAAATTTAATATGCACACGCCTATAATAGCCCTAACTGCTATTTCATTAGATGATAGCTTAGAGAGTTTCTATGCAGCAGGTTGTAACGATGTTGTTACCAAACCTTTTAAACCAGAAGTGTTTTATCAAAAAATTGGCGAGAATATATTTCACCCAAAAACAAAAGCTACTACGTAACAGCTTCCATTAGGGCTTGCTTAACAACTTCTCTCCCTTCACCTATAAACTGATGTTCAATTGCTATATAAGCCAAGTTCGTTACTTTTCCTTGTAAACGCACATAGTCTTTCTCAGTAGTTATTACAAATTCTTTTGTATTAAAAAAAGCTATTTCATCTTTAGTAAAAAAATGATGATCTCTATAATTCAAATGCTCTACCGTAAGTTCGTTTTTATTCAAAAATTGAAGTAAAGGTTTTGGATTTGCTATCCCTGTTACTAAGGTTATTTTTTTAGTTTTTAAATCTTTTATATTGAGATTTTCACTCAACCCCTTTAAAACTTTGTCATACTTTAAATAAGCAAACAATATTTGTTGATTCGGGTGAGGTTTTAACCTTTGAATAATGTTTATTTGATGAATCTCTTCCAAGTTATCTGGACATTTCGTTACAATAATTAAATTTGCTCGTTTAGCCTCTCTCTTACTATCACGTAAGGTTCCTGTTGGCAAATACCAATCATTACTGTATAAATTATCGAAAGCCGTTAATAAAATTGAAAATGTAGGCTTTACTTTCCGGTGCTGAAAAGCATCATCTAATAAAATTAAATCTGGTTTAGCATTTTTTTCTAAAATGGAGATCCCGTTTTGACGATTCCCATCAACTGCTATTATAATTTCGGGAAACTTAGCATGTATTTGATAAGGTTCATCACCTAAATTTTCTACGGTTGTTTTTTCGTTTGCTAATAGAAAGCCTTTTGATTTTCTACCATAACCACGACTAAGGACTGCAATTTTATTTTCTGCTTTAAATAAGTGAATTAAATACTCAATCATCGGAGTTTTCCCTGTTCCTCCAACACTTAAATTTCCCACACAAACAGTGGTCGTTTTAAACTCTTTTGAGGTAAAAAAACCGATATCAAATAAGAAATTTCGAATATGCACCACTAGCGCATAAATCAATGAAATTGGGAATCCTAATATTCTTAACACTTGCATCAAGAACGAAAATATAATATTTTATCTTTGGTTAATAGATAAACTTATAAAATGATTGTAAAACAAGTAACCGATATTCTAGAAGAATTAGCTCCACTAGCCTATGCAGAGGATTTTGATAATGTCGGTCTTCTAGTCGGCAGCCCACAATTAGAAGTATCTGGAATACTAGTTACGCTAGATACTTTAGAAAATGTTATTGATGAAGCCATTGAAAAAAATTGCAATTTTATTGTCAGCTTTCATCCTATTATTTTCGGAGGATTAAAAAAACTCACAGGCGCAAATTATGTTCAGCGTGTTGTCATAAGAGCCATTCAAAACAATATAGCCATTTACAGCATGCATACCGCTCTGGACAACTCTAACCATGGGGTAAATGCAAAGATCTGCGAAATATTAGGCTTAAAAAACACTAAAATATTAATTCCTCAAAAAGGAACCATAAAAAAACTATCTACTTACGTTCCAAAAAATGATGCTGAAAAACTAAAGAGCGCATTATTTGAAGCTGGCGCAGGAAATATTGGCAATTATAGTAATTGTAGTTTTACTTCTGATGGCACAGGCAGCTATAAAGCCGGTGAAAAGGCCAATCCTGCAAAAGGTGAAATCGGAAAAACACATTATGAGCCAGAAACGCACATTAGTTTAACTTTTGAAAAAGGAGTTGAGCAGAAAGTGTTAGACGCTCTTATCAAAAATCACCCCTATGAAGAGGTTGCCTATGAACTTCAAACTTTAGAGAATAACAATCAAAATATAGGCATGGGAATGATCGGAGCGTTAGAAAATGCCTTAGCTGAAAGCGATTTTTTGAGCCTTGTTAAAGAAAAAATGAATGCTGAAGGTATTCGTCATTCTGCTTTATTAGGTAAGAAAATAAAAAAAGTAGCTGTTTTAGGCGGTAGTGGTGCTTTTGCTATCAGTGCTGCAAAGCATGCAAATGCTGATATTTTTATCAGTGCTGACATTAAATACCATCAATTTTATGAAGCTGAAGGTGAATTGATTATCGCTGATATTGGACACTATGAAACTGAGCAGTTTACAAAAAATTTATTAGTTGACTATCTTACAAAAAAAATCCCTAATTTTGCAATCCGTTTATCGGAAAGTAAAACAAATCCCATCAAGTATTTTTAATATATGGCAACAAAAAAAGAAACAACGGTAGAGCAAAAATTAAGAGCATTATATGATTTGCAATTAATTGATTCTAGAGTTGATGAAATACGCAATGTTAGAGGTGAATTACCTTTGGAAGTTGAAGATTTAGAAGATGAAGTTTTAGGTCTTAAAACTAGAATGGAAAAGTTGAAGACTGATGTTGAGACGATCAATTATGAAATCACTGGTAAAAAAAACATGATTGATGATGCTAAGACTTTAATGAAAAAATATAACGAGCAACAAAAAAATGTTCGTAACAGTAGAGAATTCAACTCAATCACTAAAGAAGTTGAATTTCAAGAATTAGAAATTCAATTGGCTGAGAAAAACATTAAAGAGTTTAAAGCTCAAATAGACCAAAAGAAAACGGTCATCGCAGACACTAAAGAACGTTATTCTGAACGTGAAGCGCATTTAAAGCATAAGAAAAGTGAATTAAATGCTATTCTTGCGGAAACAGAAAAAGAAGAAAAAGCATTGTTAGCTAAATCTATTGAATATCAAAATGATATTGAAGAGCGTTTAGTTACTGCATACAAACGTATTCGTACCAATGTAAAAAATGGTTTAGCAGTTGTAGCTATCGAAAGAGGTGCTTCTGGAGGATCTTTCTTTACTATTCCACCACAAGTACAGGTAGAAATAGCTTCACGTAAAAAAATTATTACAGATGAACATAGTGGTCGTATATTAGTTGATCCTGTTTTAGCAGAAGAAGAGCAAGAAAAAATGCATAAGTTATTTTCTAAGCTATAAGAAATAACCTTATCCTATAAAAAAACCATCTACACAACGTAGATGGTTTTTTTATTTACGGGTATTAAAAGGCTACAATAAACTTAACATAAAGTCTTCAACCTCTTTAGTATCCCATTTGTCTTCAATAGCCTCTAGCTGCATCACTTGCTTCATAATAGCCTCTTGATAATCACCTTCCGCCAAAGCCTCTGCATAAGGTCTATTAGAAAATGTAACCCTAGAATAAACTGGAATCCATTTATCTGGGTACTTTGCTGCAAAATGCTTTTCTATTTTTTTTTGCAATAAAAATTTAGGATCCGCTGTTTTGCTGCTCATTTCCATAAAATTGCGATAACTGAGTTCCGCTATAGCATCTGCATTTGGTTTACGCTCTTTCTGAAACTCTTGAAAAATAGCTTCCCAATCATCGCCATGTTTTTTAATAATTGAATTAAGTGCAAATATATCTTCAAAACCAGCATTCATACCTTGACCATAAAATGGTACAACTGCATGTGCTGAATCTCCGACTAATGCCACTTTATCCCAATACGTCCAGGGATAGCATTTCATAGTCACCATAGCACTTGTAGGGTTCTTAAAAAAATCACCTGTCAGGTTTTCTATATCTTGCATTACATTAGGAAAATAGGCGCTAAAAAATTGTTTAGCATCCTTTTTAGTTTTTATATTCTCAAAAGAAATGGCTCCTTCAAAAGGCATAAACAGCGTACATGTAAAACTACCATCTAAATTTGGCATGGCAATCAACATAAATTTACCTCTTGGCCAGATATGAAAAGAATGTTTATCTAATTTATGGGTTCCATCGGCATTAGGAGCAATAGATAACTCTTTATAACCTACATCAATAAAGTCTTGTGAATAATCAAAACGACTTCTTCGTTGCATTTTATGCCGAACTCTTGAAAATGCACCATCACAACCAAAAATTAGGTCGTATTGGTATTCCTGCCACGCCCCTTTCTCTGTTTCACCAGTATATAATTTAGCTTCGGGCAGGTCTACGTCCCAAACTTTTTCTTCAAATCTAAATTCCACACCTTCACTCTCTGCTAAATCAATCATTTTACGATTTAGAACTCCTCGCGAGATAGACCATATAGCTTCTCCCTCTTTGCCGTATTTTTGATAATATTCTGGCTGTCCAACCACATGCATCGCACGTTTATCTAACGGAATAGCTATTTTCTTAACCTCAGTTTCAATACCCACCTCACGTAAGGCATTCCAGCCTCTATTACTCATAGCCAAATTAATAGATCGCCCTGAAAAGTCAATATTTCTAATATCTGGTCTACGATCAAAAACTGTAATTTCATGGCCGAATTTTTTAAGATATATGGCCAATAATGACCCTACCAAACCCGATCCTATTATTGCAATTTTTTTTGAAGATTGAATCATTTACTATTAATTTGGAGGATATATTTTAAGTGTAAAAATTATTAAAACTAAAAAAATCCTTCACTTTTTATCGCGAAGGATTTGATACTTAATAGGTTTACAAACCTAATTAATTATTCTAAAATACCGTCAACAATACCGTAGGCTACAGATTCTTCTGCGCCCATCCAGTAATCACGATCAAAATCTTTCATAACGCGATCGTAATCTTGACCACAGTTATCCGCTAATATTCTTGCACTAAGCTCTTTAGTTTTGATAATTTCTTTGGCTTGTATTTCTATATTAGAAGCTTGCCCTCTTGCTCCTCCACTTGGTTGGTGAATCATCACTTGTGCATGTGGTTGAATAAAACGTCTTCCTTTTTTACCAACAGATAACAAAATAGAACCCATAGATGCTGCTAATCCAGTACAAATAGTTGAAACAGGACTTTTTAATGACTTTATAGTATCATACATTGCAAAACCCGAGGTTACATAACCCCCTGGACTATTTATATATAATTGAATTTCTTTATTGTTCTGCATATCTAAGTACATTAAACGATCAATGACATGTTTTGCAGTATCGTCATCTACCATACCCCAAAGGAAGACCTTACGCTCTTCCAACATTTTTTCGTCTATAGCCTCTTGTATTTTTCCTTTTTTTGAACTCATTTCTTTATTTCTTATTGAATATCAAATTTAATCAAAAATCGGGATTTGTAATGCTCAAAAACTTATCCATTTTAAATAAATACTATTAAAAGCCATTATCTTTGATTAAAAACGACAAAAATGAAAAAAATAACCAGTATCGCAGCCCTTGCCTTAATCTTAATTACAAGTTGTAAAAACGCTAAAAAGCAAGAAATTACTACTCCAGAACCAGTGTTAACCATTTTACAAAAAGTAGCCTATGCACATGGTTATGAGAATTGGAAAAATGTCGATGAATTAAAATTTACATTTAATGTAGATAGAGATACTACACACTTTGAGCGTGATTGGTCTTGGAAACCTAAGACAAATGAAGTTTCTGGAACAAGTTTCGGTGAAACAATTAGCTATAATAGAACTGCTTTAGATAGCACAAGCATAAAATCAAATGGTGCTTTTGTGAATGATAAATATTGGTTACTTGCCCCTTACCAATTAGTATGGGATGCATCTAACTTCACACATGAATACCACGCACAGGCAGAAGCTCCAATTAGTAAAAAACCTATGCAAAAACTAACTATTGTGTATAGCTCAGAAGGCGGGTATACTCCTGGCGACGCCTATGACTTTTATTTTGGAGATGATTACATGATTCAAGAATGGGTATATCGCAAAGGAAATCAAGCAGAACCCTCTATGACAACAACTTGGGAAGATTATACGGTATTAAACGGACTCAAAATTGCCAAAACACACAAAAATGCTGAAGGCAACTTTAAATTACATTTTACGGGTTTAGCAGTTAACTAGTCTTAGGTGCTTCTTTTCCTTTTTAAAACAAAAGAAGCACCCAAAACTAATAAAGAACAAGCGAGTAATAAGGTGAAACTAGTTTCTAAAGAATAGTGTTCCGCCAAAAAACCTAGCACTACTGGACCCAGTAAAAACCCTGAAATACCTGTTCCCGCTATAAAAGCAATGCCTTGCGAAGATGCTACTCCTTTCACATTGCCACCAATTCTGAATAATTCGGGTATAATGGCCGAAAAACCCAATCCTATTAATGCAAATCCACATATAACAATATATAACGGACCTATTAAGACTAAAAAATACCCTATAATTGCCAGTGCTGCCCCAAGAGAAACAATTTTAATCGAACCAATTTTAGCGCTTATCCCGTCACCTAAAAACCTACCTACTGTCATCGTAATCGAAAAAGCTAAAAATCCCATTCCAATTAGTTTTTCAGGTGCTAAATTTACTTCTTGCAAGAATATACCACTCCAATCAATAATAGCTCCTTCGCTTCCCATTATGACAAAAGAGATAATTCCTAACAAAAATAACGGTCTGAAATTTTTAATTTTAAAAGCTTCTTTTTCTATTGGTGCTGCGACAATATGCTTGTATTTTTTATGCAAAAGGATATTTATAAATAACACAATAATCACGGTACCTACAATATGAATAATCTTATTGTTCAACACTATAATTAAAAAACTACTCAAACCAGCAATAACCCCTCCCAAGCTAAAAAAGCCGTGAGCTGCTGACATAAAATTTTGTCTGTCTTCTTTTTCAATTTCAGTAACTAAGGTATTCATAGCGATATCTATAAATCCGTTTGCAGCCCCATAAACAAACAATCCAGCTATGAGCGTATAATAGTTAAGTGCTAAAAAAGGTAAAACTGCTGTGATACAAATCAATATCACCCCATACCAAGTAGCTTTTCCGACTCCAATTTTATTAATTATTTTAGATGCTAATGGAAAAATGGTAAAGTTCCCTAGTGATAGAAAAAAAATAGCGAACCCTAAGGTCGCTTTATCCAAAACAAGAGTTTCCCTAATAATAGGGATATAAATTGCCCAGGTACCAAACAGAATATTTAAACTGGCAAAAGCCCAAGCAGGTCCAAAGTAACGAGGATTAGAAAGTATAAGACGTAGCGATTTCATTTAAACATTAGTTGGTTGATGGTTGATGGTTGATGGTTGATGGTTGATGGTTGATG
>TARA_R110002050_G_scaffold66296_1_pt1 | contig 73367 bp, 59 predicted proteins | sample TARA_R110002050 | Tara Oceans TARA_R110002050 (sample SAMEA4396988) | marine metagenome | biome: Polar Biome; feature: [DCM] deep chlorophyll maximum layer (ENVO:01000326); material: water (ENVO:00002006), including particulate matter (ENVO:01000060) such as... | depth 25 m
ATTTTCACTTCTTTATTCCCAAATTGGGCAAAAGGTAACCCCTGAGTGGAATTTATTTTATAGTTGTATCTGAATCAGTGGTTATGTGCTTGCTTAGGCATTATCTTCCAGGATCTTTTTATATTCGATGTCTTGCTTGATGCTTTTTACCAGGTACTCTTTGCATTTGTATTTACGTTTTTTCGCGTATTTTTCACTTTGATAGCCCATAACCTGAGCGATTTGCTTCAAAGGAACTTTGTCAAAAAAGAGTTGAAGAATCTTTTGGCAGTCTTTGCCTAAGTTTTTGAAGTGTTTTTGGTAAAGTTTATATTTTTCGTTCAAGTCTGCCGTTTCTTCGAAGCTACGATCGTAAATTTCTTCGTTAAACTCGTGGTTGTCCTGGATTCTTTCCTTTTCATTTTTTCGTTTCTCAAGTTGCTTTAACCACAGGAAGCGGCAGACTGAATAAATGTAGGTTTCGAATGTACAATCGAGAATCAGGTCGTTGGCCTTTAGTTTCCGATAAATAATAATAATCGCTTCCTGAAAGATGTCGTTTGAATCTTCATCATCCCCGCTATTCTTTTTTATAAAGAAATTAATCTTATAAAAGTAATTCTTGTAAATATACTGTAGAATTAAATTGTCGTTTCTAAGAATCCCATGAAGAAGTTCTTCGTTCGTGTAGTTAATCATTGTCTCTATTTAATTCTTTATAAAAATACCAGCGCCGATCTTATTTGGTTGTAGCAAATTTACTTCTGCTTCGTGAAACATTCATTTACGTGTTAAATATGTCTATAAATTGTTGAAAAAGCAAATGAACTGCTCGCATGGATTTGATTCCAATTTTTCTACCTGAATTAAGATGTGTGTTGATATTAATAGCAAAAATACAAAATTAGCTGACTCAATAAACTGGGCTGGTTTAAAATAGTTTGACTCGGAATCGAATTGTTGGATGGTAGTTGTGTTCTTGGGATCATCTTTTCGGATGAAGTAAGTGGCAATTGGGAAGTGTAAAATTAAAAAGGTAGACCCTCTGGCCTACCTTTTCTCACTAAACTAACTAACCTAACTAAACCTAAACTTATGAAAAAAAACGTACTACAAAGATATGCTTTAAAGCATTAACGTGAGTTAAAAATCTGTTAATTGTTGTTAAATAATTGTTTTTTCCTATGAAAAGAAATTATTGAGCGACGAAAGTATAGGAAATCGTTCCTTTTTGCTGGGACGGAGCCGACTCGTCGGTGTTGAAAACGGTTCGTTGAGCTGCTTGGAGCGCATAGATTTCGAGCATGGGATCTTTCAACTCCGAGCTGTTCCTGACTTCTGCCTGAATCACTCGCCCCCGTCGGTTTACTACAATATCAACAACGACCAATCCTCCTCCCTGAGCAAGGTAGACAGGAATGGGGAGCCGAAGGTGATAGCGGTTTTCAAGAAAATAGTGGATGTTGCTTTCGCCGGAATAGATCGTGTTTTTTATGGAGTCAGGGTCCATTCCCTCTGTGGTTTCTTCGGGCATGGCAAATTCTTCAAGGTCTTTCACTTCTTTTGAGAGCTGCTTGTTGACATCGGAGACCAGTTTTTGAGCTTCAGCAATTTCCCGTTGATAATCCGCATCAAAAAACGGGTCTTTTGCTGGCGCATCATTAACCGCTCGGTTGCTTCTTGATGTTGTTTGCTCCAACTCGTTTTGATTGGAAGGTGTATTTTCTTCTTCCTGTTCTTCCGCAATTTCTTCAAAATTGGGTTCTTCAATGTCTTCCGGATCTGTGAAATCAAGAATGATAGGTTCCTCCTTGACCTCACCTTTGAGGTTCATTTCAGCAAGCATAAAACTACCGACCAGCAAGATATGGAATATCAGCGTTCCAATGATGCCGTATATATTTTGTTTGTATAGCTCCTTAATTTTTGACATGCCCGACAAAGTTAATAACAAATAGGCCTTAAATGGCTTCTGAATTTGAAATTTGAATTCGAAACTTTTATCTAAATAAATTTCGGAGTTTAGCGCAATGTCATTTTTTAATGTAATTTAATGGCAATGTTATCATGTGGTTTCAGTCGACATGATCGCTAGTTGCTTGTTAAGATAATCAATTGAATGTTTTTACCGTTTGTTATTGCAAGGAACATGGCTAAAAATTAGATTCCGTGAAGCGGCAGTTAAAAGTGATAATAGTATTTGTATTGTGTTTGCAGGTAAGCAATTTGCATGCACAGGAACAAAACAGAGATTCTGTTTTTAATAGTCCTTCTACGTCTGAACAGTTTTATGATAGCCTAAGGCACAAAGCATATCGTAGTCGGATTACCCGACTGGTATATGACAACCTCGTCTCTGGAGAGGGAAATGCAAATCAGCTGCAGATAGAAAAGGAGCTTTTACGGATGAGTGAGCTGGAAGGTAAAACCATCGCCTCTGTGAAAGTTCGTCAGCTCGATATTATCGGGCCATCGTTTGCCGATACGGCCAGAGCCAGCCATAGCTGGCTGGGGCAAATGGCCAATAAACTTCATACCCAAACGAATGAGCGGATTATTTGGAAAAATATCTTGGTGCAGCCGGGAGACACGCTTAATGTTGAGTATTTGCTGGACAATGAACGGATCATTCGACGGCTTCCGTTTATAAAAGATGTTCGTTTTTGGGTTGATCAGGACTCGTTGAACCCGGAACATGTTCACGTGGCAGTTCTTACCAAAGATGTTTTTTCTTTTGGAGTAGGGGGAAATATTAACGGATTGCAGGCCGCCACTCTGGAAATGTATAACCAGAATATGTGGGGAGCCGGACATCAAATATCGGCAGCCATTGTGGGGCATGCCGAAGAAGTGCCCTATGTTGGATTCGAAGGATTCTACAGCATTAATAACATTGGAGGTAATTTTGTGAATCTCTCCATTGGATACGCGAATACCTACCGAAGAGAAGGTGTTACATTGGTGTTTGATAAAGAATTTCTGCGTTCAACGACCAAGTGGGGTGGAGGCTTGACTTTTTCGCGTTGGGAAAGGGCAGATCGCTTGATTGAAGATGTTCCCATCGTGATTGATTTTGAATTGGATTACCGCTACAGGGATTTGTGGGGTGGCTATTCCTTTCAGTTGTACGAAGGCATTCCTTATCGGAATAAACAACTTGTGTTGTCGGGACGGATGAGGCTTTACGATTTTTTTAAGCGTCCGGAGCCTGACCCCATGAATAATCAATATTTTGCGAATTCAAAATTTTACCTGGCAAGCTTAAGTTTGTCCAAGCGATCCTACTTTCGCGATCACCTGATTTATAGCTTCGGAATAACCGAAGATATTCCCAAGGGTTTTTTGCACGAGTGGGTGATTGGGTATGACGATAATGAATTCAACAAACGTTGGTATTCTCATTTGTATTTCTCCTCCGGAAACTTCATTCGGTATAAACCCTCATTTTTTCATGCTTCGGCCGGAATCGGTGGATTCTTTCATTCACAGCAGTTTGAGCAAGGACAAATCGAAGTGAATGCGGACTATATTTCTCGACTTTACACGGTTGGAAACAAGGGATTTCGGCAGTTTTTTAAACTGAACTATGTTTTAGGGTTGAGTCGTTTTGATGTGGAGAGCCTCTCCTTATATCGCGATAACGGAATTCGGGGGTTTAGAAGTCGAACGGCACTAGGCAAACAGCGTTTGGTTATGAGCTTTGAATCAGTTTTGTTTCCCCCCAAGCATGTGCTCGATTTCAATTTTGCCTTTTTTGGTTTTGTCGATCTTGGCATCATCGGTTCGAACAAACATTTGATATTCAATGAAGATTATTACGCCGGGATTGGAGCTGGGGTCCGTATTCGAAATGAAAACCTGGTTTTCCAGACCTTGCAGTTACGACTATCCTGGTTTCCTAATCACCCGGCTGATGTTGGAGGTTTTGGAGGTGATTTTACCGAGCGAACCAAAACACAGTTTTACAGCTTTCAACCTCGAAGACCCGATGTTCTCCGGTTTGAATAAGGATTACAAATAATCGAAAAAATATTGACTAATCTTTTGCATCAGATGAAGACGATCCTTGCCGCTCACGTTGTGCTCATGGGTTGGGTAAGCAAAAAAGTCAACCGCTTTGTTTTGTCGGACACATTCGCGTAAGAATTGCATGCTGTGTTGCATAACCACCGTTTCATCTTGTGTTCCGTGAATAATCATCAGCTTTCCCTTCAGTTTATCGACGTGATTGATCATATTGGATTCCTGGTAGCCTTTTGGATTTTCCTGTGGCGCATCCATATAGCGTTCACCATACATCACTTCGTACATACTCCAATCGACAACCGGTCCGCCGGAAACTCCGACTTTAAAAGTCTCGGGATGGCGCAACATAAGGTTCAGCGTCATAAACCCTCCGTAACTCCAGCCATGAACCCCAATTCTGTTGGCATCAACATACGGAAGGTTTCTTAAATACTCAGCGCCTTTTACTTGGTCGGCAGTCTCGGCAAGGCCTAAATTCCGGTGGATAATATTTTCAAAAGCTGCTCCGCGGTTGGCTGATCCACGGCTGTCGACTGTAAATAGAATATAGCCGTTTTGCGCCATGTAATAGTGCCACCAGTTGACATCGTAGTGCCAGGAGTTGTTGATCAGTTGAAGGTGTGGGCCGCCATAAACGTAGATAATGGCCGGGTATTTTTTTTTCGAATCGAAACCAGGCGGCAAAATCATCCGGCAAAACAAATCGGTTTTGTTATCGTCAGCTTTGATTGTGAAAATTTCATTCTTGCCAAATTCATATTCTGATGCAGGGTCCGTGGCAGTATGAAGGGTTTGAATCAATTCCCCGCTTACTGACCGCAAGTAAGTTTGATGCGGAACATCGCACGCTTCCCAGCTGTCGATAACCATTTTTTTGTCTGGAGAAAATTTACCGCTGTGGGTCCCGGCATCGCCATCGATTTGGGTCATTTCACCGTTGGATATTTTCACCCGGTACAAGTGGCGTTCAACAGGGCTTTCCTTTGTTGCCTGAATATAGACGAATTGGTCGTCGGTTCCGTAAAATTCGGTGACTTCCCAATTGCCTTTCGTAATTTGGTTAAGTTGCTTGCCATCGGTGTCATACAAATACAGGTGAAACCAGCCATCCTTTCGCGACAAGTAATAAAATTGCTCCGGATTTTTCTTTGAGAAAACTAGTGGATGCTGCGGCTCCACATAAGTTTTGCTTTTTTCTTCGAACAGTGTTTTTGTTTTCTTTCCTGTAGCTGCCTCGTATTGATTGAGTTGCATATGATCTTGGCCACGATTGAGTTCGGCCAGGTAAATATACTTATCTTGCAGATCCCAGCTGATATTGGTCAGATAATGATCATCGGGCTCGCCGGTATTCAAAAAGTTGGTTTTGCCGGTTTCCAGATCATAAATGCCGAGCGTCACCTGGTGGCTGGTCATCCCGGCCATAGGGTATTTCACTGGCTCGAGTTCAGCTTGTCGAGTCATGTAATCCACCAGCGGATAATCTTTAACCATGCTTTCATCTTTGCGGTAAAAGGCCAACTTTCTCCCGGTTGACGACCAGAAAGTTCCTTTGGTAATTCCAAATTCGCGCCGGTGAACGTACTGTCCGTTCACAATGCCTTCAGCGCTGTCGAAGGTGATTTGCTTTTCGCCATTTTCATTCAAAACAAACAGGTTTTGCCCGTTGGTGTAGGCAGCAGTTCTGCTTGCTTCGCAAAAATCGAGGTTTTCAGCGTTGTCCGGAATTTCAAGATGAAGTTCAATCTGCTTAGTCTCCAAATTGAAAAGAATGAGCTGTTGATGCTTCCGGAAGCGGATCGTATTTTCATTGACAAAGGAAAAGTCAGGAAAACTTGAATAGGTCAGTTTCCCATTCAGCGATGCAGCTTGGTCCAAATCTTTTTTTGTGAGCAGAACTTCTTTGGGGGCTTTGCTGACAGTATATTGAAAAAGTGTATCGTTCTCTACCCGAACAAAGTGCTTGTTGTTTCTCCAGGCCAGTCCTAGCGGTTTTTCAACACGCAGGTGGCCAGACTTCCCCAATACGGCATCTTCGAGAGTCAATGACTTCTTTTGCGCAAAAGCCAAGGTGGAGAGCAGGCAAAATAAAATGGTAAAATGGACTATTTTCATCGATAGAATTTTTTTCAAATTTAAGCAGCGGCGAAACTACCACTTTTTTACTTTTTTGATCATGAGTTTGTTCATGGTTCGTTTTATTACAAACTGGAGGTAAAATTAACTCAGGAGGCTGATAATTTCTTTTTGGGTAATTTCCAGGAATGGGTTGTTGGAGTTGACAAATTTCTCGGCAAGCGAAGATTTACGCTCTTTCAATAATTGGATTTTCTCCTCAATGGAGCCTTCGGTGATGAAACGGTAAACAAACACTTTCTTGTCTTGTCCAATGCGGTGCGCCCGGTTAATGGCTTGGTTTTCGGCTGCCGGGTTCCACCAAGGGTCTATAATAAACACGTAGTCGGCCGAGGTGAGATTGAGTCCAACGCCACCAGCTTTTAGCGAGATCAGGAAAATCCGATTCTCGGGGTCTTCCTGAAAATTTTTAATCACCTGTTCGCGTTTGGTGGTTTGGCCGGTCAATATCGAATATTTCCACTTTTCCGATTCAATTTTCTGTTTCAACAATCCCAGATGTTTGACGAAGGAAGAGAAAATCAGCACTTTATGGTTTTCAGCCATTAAACTTTTCAGGCTGCGAAAGATTTCGTCAAACTTGCCCGATTCAGCTTCATCGTCGTCATTCAGCATGGAGGGGTGGTTGGCCAGTTGGCGAAGTTTGGTCAGCCCCTGTAAAACAACAATGGCCGACTTTTTCATTCCTTCCTGTTCGATATTTTTCAAAATATTGTTGCGAATAATTGACTTCTCTTTTTCATAGGTCGTTTGCTGTTCTTTCGACATACCGCAATAACGGATTTGCTCGGTCAGTGGCGGCAAGTCGCGGGCCACTTCTTCTTTTTTGCGTCGTAGCACAAACGGGCGGATAAGAGTTTGCAGCTTGCTTTGCTTTTCGGGATCGTTCTTTTTTTCGATGGGCGTAATAAATTCGCGCTTAAAATAAGCCTGGTTGCCCAGCAAACCTTTATTCAAAAAATTGATTTGTGACCACAGATCCGACAGCGAATTTTCAATGGGAGTCCCGGTCAACACCAGCCTGTATTTGGCTTTTAGCTTGGTAATAGTTTGGTAAGTTTTGGAGCCGGAGTTTTTAATGTTCTGGCTTTCATCCAAAATCAGGTAAAAAAACTCTTGATCTTTTAGCAGCTCGTAGTCGTTACGAATGGTACCGTAGGTAGTTAAAATAATGTCGTAATAAGAAATGATGCCTTTCAGGTCGAGCGATTTTTTTCGTTGCACACCAACATATTTGTAGGCTTTCAGCGAGGGCGTGAACTTCCGTATTTCGTTCTCCCAGTTGTGAATCAACGACGTGGGCATCACAATGAGTGTGGCGGCTTGCAAAGATTCGTGCTCTGGTACGGGGAGGGCAGAAAACATAGACAATTGACGATCGTTCGACCGAATGTCCGGAACGATGATTTGTTTCTTCAACCGTTTTAGTTTCAGCAGCAAGGTTAGGGTTTGCAGCGTTTTCCCCAGGCCCATGTCGTCGGCCAGGCAGCCGCCAAACTGGTGCTCATACAGACGGTACATCCACGAAAAACCTTCTTCCTGGTAGGCTCGCAGTTTGGCCTGAATGTTGGCTGGCACGGCAACCGGCTCTGAAGCAGATTCACTGATTTTATCCAACCGCTGAAAAAAACTTTTATCGATGCCACGCAGCTGCTTTTTAAGGAGTTGGTAGTGGTACTTTTTGAGTTTCATGGTGTTCCCGTCTTGCTTCACAAAAGGGAGAAGATCTTCGTATTCGGCAAACCATTCTTTGGGCAAAATGGCCACTTCGCCGTTGGGCAATTCAAATTCGCGAATGCCACTTAAAATATTTCGTTTCAGTTTGATGAACGGAATTTCGTAATCACCAAAGCGGACTTTCGCATAAATATCAAACCAATCCTCTTTGGTTTTTATCTCCACTTGCAAGTCTTGTGTTTCAGTAGAATATCGCTTTTCAAACTGGTTTTGCTGCAGCTCGAAACCGGCTTCTTGCAAACGTCTTTTGTTTCTGTTGATCCAAGTCAGCAATTCAAATAGTCGGTCGGTAGTGTCAAGCAATTCAGCGCCTCTAGGATGGAAGTGGCCGTTTCTTTCTTCCAGTCCCAGTTGCTTCAGTACATTCAGCAAATCGGTTTCCCATTGCTGATCGCGGACGTACTTTTTGAAAGCGTAATTGTCGTCTGTTTTATCGAGCACCACAAACACCGACGATTTGCTGTTGGGAAGGTATTCTGTTTGGCCGTACCTGAACTTGGGAAGAAAAACCGCTTCTAATTTCAGGTTGGGCTCCAATGACAAGAGCGCCTGTTTGTCGCTGGTTCGCTCTTCAATGGAAAAACCGGAAGCCCGCACCGGGTAGTTTTTGACAATGTTTAGCACAAAGCTCTGGAAGTACTTTTCTTCTACCGCTTTGGGAATGGCAATGACTTCTTTCTCTAAAAAGGGAGTCAGCTTTTTGGCACTGATGTGTTGGAAAAGGAACAACTTGTTTTGCCAAACAAAGCTACAAGGCTGGCTGGTAACCACCGTCAGCTTTTTGTGCAGAATTTTGATGGGCTGATCCTTGTGTTTTATTTCAAGCGAATACCGGGTGCCTTCGTTGGTTCGTTCAAAACAAAAGGTGGCTTTCGAAAACTGGTTGGGTACTTCAATCTGGTCTTCGTCATACAGGTTGGAGTATTTGGCTTGCTTAAAAAATAGTCGCGTGTTTTGCTGCATGAGTACAAGGGCTATTCTTCGCATGTGCCGGTCAATGTAGGGGCTGATGTGCTCGTGGAACAGTGTTTGGTCAAGCTGCTGAAAAAATTTTCCGGCTTCTTTTTGTTTCGAAAATTTCTTCACCAAGGTTTCGTCGCTGTACTGGTTGGTCAGTTTCACCAGTTCTTTTTCCTGTTCGGTCAGGTTTAATCCGTCCAGGTCGTGCAACTTGACTAGTTTCATAATGCTGTAAAACGAGACCTTCTTTTCGATTAAAAAAGCTTGAAACAGATTGCCAAATGTTCGATGTTCAGTTAGCCCGATAATTAATTCCTGTGCCATGAATAAAAACCTGATTGAAAAAATGAGCGGTAAACAAGCTAACGCTTGAAAAAACCGAACCTCAAATATAATTGAAGTTTTGAATCAACCGATTGCTTTTCATTCAAATTTTACAATAAGGTCAAACCAGGAAGAGAATCAGCTTGATTCCTCTTTCAAGAATGAATATAAATAAGCCAAAAAGCAGCATTTTGGGCTTGCCGTTAAGGAGACATTATTATTTTTGGCTAGCCAAATTGATGGCTCATTTAAAAAATACCGATTAAGCATGTATCAAATCGTTCAAAAGGAACAGTTCTCCGAAAAGGTAGTGAAATTGGTTGTTCACGCTCCGAGGATTGCACGTTCGCGAAAACCCGGGCACTTCATTATTTTAAGAATTGATGCGCAGGGGGAGCGTATTCCCCTGACCATTGCGCAGGCCGACAAGACAGCCGGAACCATCTCGCTGGTGGTGCAAAAAGTTGGCGTCAGCTCAACCCGCTTGTGCGAAATGAATCCGGGTGATCAAATCCTGGATTTGGTTGGTCCGCTCGGCAAGGCCACCCATATCCATAAAGTGGGAACCGTTTTGGCTTGTGGAGGTGGCGTTGGCATTGCACCTCTGTTGCCCATTGTTGAAGGCTTTAAAAAAGCTGGGAATCGTGTCGTTACCGTGCTGGCCGCCCGCAGTAAAGATTTGATTATTTTGGAGAAGGAAATTCGACAGTGGTCAGATGAAGTGATTATCATGACCGATGATGGATCATACGGAACCAAGGGGTTGGTAACTACAGGTGCGGAACAGGTTATTCAACGCGAGCAAGTGGATGAGTGTATTGCCATTGGTCCGGCAGTGATGATGAAGTTTACCGCCCTGCTGACTAAGAAATACAACATCCCGACACAAGCCAGCCTGAATGCGATTATGGTTGATGGAACTGGCATGTGCGGCGCTTGCCGTGCCAGTGTTGGCGGAGAGACCAAATTCACCTGTATCGACGGGCCCGAGTTTAATGCGCATGAGATTGATTTCGATGAGCTGGTTCTTCGCTTGGGAGGATACAAAAGCGAAGAAAAGAAAGCTTGGGAGAGTGTTATTGGATAATTAGTCATTGGACAATTGGTCATTAGATAATTAGTCATTGGTCATTGGGGAGTTGGGGACTGAAAATGGGGTCGAGTGAAATTGGAATTCACCCAAAAATGGATTAGACAGCCGGACTTTGAAATAGAAAAGAAATGGAAGAATACCTGAAAATAGAACGTGAAAAGGAGTGGCGTGTTGAATTACGCACCAAACTAAAAAATAAGGAACGCACAACGATTGAGCGGGTACACATGCCAGGATTGGATCCGGTGGAACGAATCCAGTACCAGGATCGAGAAGTGAATATAGGCTTGGGTCAAGCCAGTGCCATGACCGAAGCTTCGCGCTGCATGGATTGTGTGAATCCAACCTGTATTGAAGGTTGCCCGGTAAGCATCAATATTCCGAAGTTCATTAAATACATTGAAAGCGGCGAAGTGCTTGAAGCAGCTAAAACCTTAAAGGAAACTTCGGCATTGCCAGCCGTGTGCGGGCGCGTTTGTCCACAGGAGAAGCAATGTGAGGCGCAGTGCTTTTACACGCTGAAATTGAAAAAGGAACCGGTTGCCATTGGCTATCTCGAACGTTTTGCCGCCGACTTTGAGCAAAACAGCGGAAGCATTTCAGTTCCAGAAACAGCACCAAAAAACAACATCAAAGTGGCTGCCATTGGCTCAGGTCCGGCATCTCTGTCGTTTGCTGGCGATATGGCCAAACTGGGTTATGATGTCACGGTTTTTGAAGCGCTGCACGAAGTCGGTGGTGTACTGAAATATGGGATTCCCGAGTTTCGATTACCCAACCGGGTGGTCGATGTGGAGCTGGACAGTCTTGAAAAAATGGGGGTTAAGTTTGAACGCAATTTTATTGTGGGCCGCACCGCATCCTTCGATGATTTAAAGGAAGAAGGCTTTCAGGCCTTTTTTGTGGCCAGTGGTGCCGGACTGCCCCGTTTTATGAATATTCCAGGCGAAAACTTCAATGGTATTTTGTCTTCCAATGAATATTTAACCCGCGTAAACCTAATGAATGCGGCTAAAAGTGAATTTGACACACCCGTGCTCCGGGGTAAAAATATTGCCGTGATTGGTGGTGGAAATACCGCGATGGATTCGGTGAGGACAGCCAAGCGGTTGGGTGCTGAGCGGGCAATCATTGTTTATCGCCGATCGCGCGAAGAGATGCCAGCACGGGTCGAAGAAGTTTTGCATGCCGAAGAAGAAGGCATTGAGTTTTTGAACCTGAACAACCCGATAGAATATTTTGCTGATGAAAATGGACGGGTGAACCGCATGCGCCTTCAAAAGATGGAGTTGGGCGAACCCGATGCTTCTGGCCGCCGCCGCCCGGTAGTGGTGGAAGGTTCGGAATACGATATCCCGGTCGACGTGGTGGTGGTCGCCATCGGCGTGTCTCCAAATCCGCTGGTACCTTCCGAGTTGCCTGAGCTGAAAGTAAGCCGGTGGGGAACCATTGAAGTGGATCCGGAAACCATGCAAAGCTCCATTCCTGATTTGTTTGCCGGTGGCGATATCGTTCGCGGCGGGGCAACCGTAATCTTGGCTATGGGCGACGGGCGTAGAGCTGCCGCGGGCATGCATCAGTATTTGCAAACAAAACAGAACAACTTACAGAACGAATTGTCTGAGATTAAGAATGCGCAATAAATTAAGTCGATGCTGCTAATAGGACATCAAGAATCCAACATCCAGAATCAAAAAAATAAAACAATCATATGGCTAATTTGTCAACTAAATTTTTCGGCTTAGAATTAAGAAGTCCCATCATTGCGGCCAGTTGCAGCATGACCGGTGACTTGGAACAAATCAAAAAACTGGCTCGGGCAGGAGCTGGGGCCATCGTCCTTAAATCGTTGTATGAAGAGGAAATTGATGCCCAGTTGCAGGAAGAATTGTTGCAACGAAAAGCGCTGGAGCCCGATCCAGAGTATTTGGATTACTTCGACTACATTATTAAAGATGAAAATCTGAAAAACTATACCGGATTGATCCGACAGGCCAAGCAGGAGGTGGATGTTCCCATTGTGGCTAGCGTAAGTTGTATCAGCCAGTCGGACTGGGTTGTATTTTCGAAAAAATTAGAGGAAGCTGGAGCCGATGCGTTGGAACTGAACTTGTTTTTATTACCTGCCAAACTTGAAAAGAGCGGAGAGGCTAACGAACAGTTCTATTTTAGTACCGTGAAAAAAGTGCTCGAGGCGGTTTCCATTCCGGTTACCATTAAAATAAGTCACTATTTTTCCAACCTGGCGGCAATGATCAAAGCCCTTTCTGAAACGGGAATTGCAGGTATCAGCCTATTCAACCGCTTTTACTCGCCCGATATTGACATTCAAAATGAGAAAATGATTTCGGCTGACGTGTTAAGCCATTCAACCGATTATTTGCTGCCCCTTCGCTGGACCGGCATCATGTCGTCGCAAACGGCCTGTCCATTGGCAGCTACAGGCGGCATTCATTCAGCGGAAACAGCTATCAAATTTCTGTTGGCGGGGGCGGCTGCTGTTCAGGTAGCTTCGGTGTTGTACAACGGCGGAACGGAAATCGTAGCTGAAATAAACCAGAAGATTGCAACTTGGATGGATGCGAAAAACTATGATCAAATTGCTGATTTTAAGGGAAATTTAGCCATTCGAGATAAGCATGTCGCTTTGTATGAACGCTCCCAGTTTATGAAATATTTTACACAGAAAAACTTCTAAGTAGCTCCTTCCGAATTAGACAATTAAAAACTTTTTAACACGTTCTTGGGGTGTACATCGGTTGATAAACCTTATTTTTGGGGAGTCAATTCAAGAAGCGCCGCCTATTGGCGGTTTCTTTAAATCGAACTTAAAAATAATGAAGACACAATTGATCATCACTCTTATAGTGTTTTTTTATGCTGTTGCCGTACAGGCTCAGGAGCGCCGGATTCAGGAGAATGGAAAGACTTTTCTAATTCATGTCGTTGAAAAAGGGGAGACCATTTTCTCACTCAGTAAGACCTATTCCGTGGAGCAAAAGGAATTGCTAAATGCCAACCCCGATTTGATTTTTGGTCTGAAGACCGGGCAGGAACTTAAAATCCCGGTGTCGGAAGTACAGCAGAAAGAAGCCTCTCATTCAGAGTCGGTTGCTTCGGTGCAGCCCGAAGAATTACCTGCTTTTAAAACATATAAAGTGAAGCGCCGCGATGGACTTCATTTCATTGCCAAAGAGTTTAACGTTGCTGTAGACGATATCTTGAAATACAATCCGCAACTGGAAGAAAACGGATTGGAACGAGGGCAGACGCTTCTGATTCCGGATGCCAATGATTTGAAACGGATTCGCGAATCAAAAAGGGAACAGCGGGCTTTGGTTGAAGAAGAAGCATCTGGCTCCCAAAAACACAAAGTAGAGGGCGACGAAACATTGTATTCTATCTCAAAAAAGTATAATCGTCCGATTGCCGATTTGGTAAAAGCCAACCCCCAGGTGAAAGATGGCTTACGCATTGGCATGGAGCTGACCATTCCGGAAGCGACTTTTTCAGCCGGGCAAGTTATGCGGCCAGCAGGTGGATTTTTTACGCATTTGGTTGAATCTGGTGAAACATTCTGGAGCTTGGAGCGAAGATACAACGTCAGCCGCGATGTGCTGGAGAAGTATAATCCGGCCCTCGAGCAAGGTCTGCAAGCCGGCTTACGCATTCGGGTTCCTGTTTCGCATGAAACACCCGATATTCAGGTAGAGCCAGTCAACGAAGCGGCATTTAATAAACATACCGTTGGGAGCGGCGAAACACTTTACAGCCTTTCCAATCAATATAACGTCAACATTGCAGCTATTAAAAAGAGCAACCCGATGTTGGGCTACCGTGGATTGATGGCGGGAGAGACGATTTTAATTCCGAAACAAGCCGACGCTGAGCCCGAATTGGAGACTAAAACGCAACCGGCGATTACAACAGATCGAGAAGAAGAGCATTCGCAAAGAGGTTTCGACAGAAAAGAATATACCTTGCAGATTTCGGCTATGGAACGGCCCGAAGGTTGCCGGCCAAATCTCAGAAGTTCATCTGAGAAATTTGATGTGGCACTGCTGTTACCCCTGTACCTGGAGGCGAACGACACAATTAACCGGGTGCGCATGACTAAAGAGGAAATGCTTATGGACGAAGATTTCATGGACAAGGTTCAAAACCCCGATGACTTGCCGGAAGATACTTTTTTGGTTCGTGACCAGGAGATTATTTATCCCCGGTCTGAGAATTTCGTTCACTTTTATGAGGGTGTTTTGCTGGCGGTCGACAGTTTGAAGCGTGCCGGCATGAATGTTCAGCTGCACGTGTTTGATACCAACCAGGAGCAGGCGGCAGTTGATTCAATCATCCGGCTGGATATGTTTCGCAAGATGGATCTGATTATTGGTCCGGTATATCCCGAGCTGCAGGATCCGGTGGCCAGCTTTGCTAACTTTAACCGGATTCCGATAGTTTCGCCTTTGTCAGCTTCCGGAAATTTCGAGTCCAGCAATCCGTGGTATTTCAAAATCAATCCAACGAAAGATTATTTGGTTCGTGAAACGGCCAACTACATTGGTGAAGAATATTTCAATAAGAACCTGATTGTGCTTCAAATGGGCGAGTATAAACATCTGCCTGAAGCAACTCTGGTTAATTTGTGTCGTGAGAAGTTTTTTTCGGCTGGATTTTATGAAGCCGACCGTGATGTCCGGTTTCATGAGTATAACTTTACCGCTGAAGGTTATTGGGGATTGCGACGTATTTTGAGCAAAACGCGTGAGAATGTTTTTATCATCCCTTCTGCTACCGAAGCACAGGTGAGCGTGGCGGTTTCCAACATCAATTCGCTGGCCGAAGATTTTCCGGTTACCTTGATTGGCTTATCGAACTTCCAGCGCTACAACAGCATTCAGCCCGAATATTTTCACCAAAGCAACATGCACTTGCTGAGTCCGTATTTTATCGACTACCGGGCACCGTTGACCAACCGCTTCATTCGAAATTTCCGTAGCAATTTTGCGGCTGAACCCAACCAGTTCAGCTTCCAGGGGTACGATGTAGCCTTTTATTTTATGTCGGCCTTGTTTCAATACGGAAAAGAATTTGCCGATTGTTTGCCTTACCATCATGTCGAATTGACTCAGGCCGAATTCTATTTCGATAAGGTCAGCCGTAACGGTGGCTATATGAACCGGGGCTTGTTTGTACTGAACTACCAAAAGAACTTCGAAATTGCGGTCGATGGGCTGAAAGGTATTCCGTCGCTTTTGCTGACGGAGCACTGACTTATTCATCCGGCTAAGCATTCAAAAACCCGTAGTTTTCTGAATAGGTAAGCATTTGCGTGGTGTAATCGGGTGCATACTGCACTTCTACATCTACGACATCGCCCTTGTCATTTTTAACGAGTCGAAGTTCGGGATTCAGGAAGCCGGCGTAGGGTGCGATGTCCAGTTTTTTGAAGCGATTCAGCACTTCGGTATGCAGCTCCCGATCCACCTTCACCCCAAAGGTTTCTACCAATTGGGAGGCCGCTTGCAGGTCGCCTTCCGACTTTATGCGCTGCACTTTGGCCAGCAGTTGGCCAAACAGGTCCCGTAGTTTCTGGTAATCGTTGATTTTCAGATACGACTTGCCGTCACGCTTTACCCAGCTCACTACGCCATCAGCTTGCCCCTGTTCGAACGCCCATTTCGCAATCAACTGCCGGTTGCGCATGTGTGATTCTTCCAAATCTTTGCCCGGCTCAATACGCGTCAATTGGGTAATCAGGCCATTCCGCAGGTAGGCATCGTACTCTGCCATTCCCGTCTCCATTGAAGGAACCAGGCCAAGGGCAAGCAATTTCTCGTCCAGCACATAGAACAATGCAAATAGGTCGGCCCGCGTTTCTTCTAGGGTCGAATAGTAGTTCTTCAGATCTTCAGGCTTCACCCCCGGCATCATTTTCCCGGAGCCATGCCCCAGGCACTCGTGCAAGTCGGTGTGCAGGTTTCCGGCCAGGTAGCCGTAGGTTTTGGCCCGCTCAACTTCTTCGGCTGATTCGGCAAACTCTTCCAACATGCCATTGCCCAACGAATCCAGAAAATAGGATTTGGTAATGTTTTCGATGGTGACCGATTTGGAGCCATACTCCTCGCGAATCCACTCGGCATTGGGCAAGTTGATGCCAATGGGCGTGTGCGGATAGCAGTCACCGCCCAGCATGGCCACATGAATAACCTTGGCGCTCACACCTTTCACCTCCTTCTTTTTAAACGAATCGGCTACCGGCGAGTGGGTTTCAAACCACTGCGCATTGTCAGACAAGATGGTCGCGCGCTTCGTGCCTTCCAAATCCTTGTAATTCACGATCGACTCCCAGCTGCCCTTAATTCCCAGCGGGTCACCATACACTTCAATAAATCCATTCACAAAGTCAACCATTCCGTCCAGTTCGTTCACCCACGAAATGCTGTATTCGTCAAACTGCTTCAGGTCGCCGGTCTGGTAGTAAGCAATCAGTTGGCGAATGTGCTTCTGCTGCAGCTCATTTTCGGCCAGAGGCAGGGCTTTTTCGAGCCAGAAGATAATCTTCTGAATGGCCTGTCCATACAGACCATCGGCCTTCCAAACCTTTTCCTTCAGCTCGCCATCTTCCTTCACCAACTGCGAATTTAGTCCAAATAAAGGAGCCTTTTCTCCGGCAGCCTGGTTTTTGGCCTTATAAAACGCCTCGGCCTCTGCCTGCGAAACGCCGCGGTAATAATTCATGGCCGAAGCCTGAAGCAAATCGCCTGAACTATCTAGGCTCACGCGCTTGGCTTCGAGCGCCGGATTGGTGATGACTTCCACCAACTGGTCCAGTTCATGCTGAAACGGAAAGCCCGACAAATCGGACGCACCGATGAGCTGATGCAAGTCAGAAGCCGAAAATCCCGGCTCGATTTTATCCATCGAATAATGATGGTGAATGCCGTTCGAAAACCACACCCGTTTTAGATAAACCTCGAATTGTTGAAACAAGTCCGACTGCCGGTCGCCCCGGTACGTTTGGTACATGGTTTCGAGTAAGTGGCGCACTCGCAAGTTGTAGCGGTTGTTTTGGTCCCACAACATATCGCGGCCACAAAGTGCAGCCTGTCCCAGGTAATAAATGTATTGTTTCTGTTGAAGACTTAGCTGTTCAAAGTCGGTGAGTTCGTATCGTAATATTTTGATGTCGCCAAATTTTTCTGCAAAAACCTTCATAATTTTCCTTCGTTTTTTAATTCCTGATAACGTTGCTCTAACAAGTCCGACCGTTTTAAAGTTCGCTTAATCCAGCTTAGTTTGATGGCAGCCTGATCCTCATCCGACAAATTCCAGTTGATGGCCGGATTGGCCCGCATTCTAAGCGTAAGGTGATGCAGGATAATGGCAGCCGAAACCGAAATGTTAAAGCTTTCGGTAAAACCATGCATGGGAATTTTCAGAAATTCGTCCGCCTCATTTTGCACCACCTCCGAAATTCCGGTAAGCTCGGTACCGAAGATCAAGGCTGCTTTTCCCTTTTCCAGATCGAAATCTTCCAGCTTGGTATCGCCTTCATGCGGGCTGGTCGCTACAATCCGGTAGCCCTGCCTGCGCAAATGTTTCATGGCATTCAGGCTGTTGTTTTCCGTGTTCTTGTACTTTTTTACCGTGAGCCATTTTGAAGCGCCCATAGCCACCTCGCGGTCAACCGTAAAGTGGTTCCGGTTTTCGATGACATGCACATCCTGCAAGCCAAAGCAATCAACCGTACGCAAAACGGCGCTGGCATTCTGCGGCTGAAAAATATCTTCGAGAACAACCGTCAAATAACGGGTTCGCAGTTCGAGAACACGTTCAAACAATTCTTTTCGTTCTGGAGTCAGGCATTCCGACAGGTATTCGATCAATTGATAATCCATAAGGGCGTAATACTTGAAATTTGGTGAAGGCGCTAAGCCTTTGGCCGCTAAAAATAGTGATTTTTGGGGATTGGGCATTGGGGATTGGTTATTATTGGGGATTGGTGGCGCTCGCAATGCGATACTGGATACTAGATGTTGGATTCTCGATCCCGAGCCTTCGAGCTTATCCATCTTTTTTATGAACGGAAAACCTGCTATATTTGCCTAAACCCTATTTCTGAAAGATGACAGTAGATTTATTTATCCCGTGCTTTATTGATCAGCTCTATCCCGACACAGCATTTAACGTGGTTAAGTTGCTGAAAAAAGCGGGAGTTGACGTAGAATATAATCCGGAGCAAACCTGCTGCGGACAGCCAGCATATAACAGTGGTTATTGGGACGAAACACGATCGTTGGCCCACAAATTTGTAAAAGATTTTCCGGGAGACCGGTTGATTGTGAGTCCATCGGCCTCCTGCACAGGCTTTGTCAAAAACTACTATTCCAGTCTTTTCAGCAAAGGAGATTCAGACTACGAGCTTCATTTAAATCTTCAGAAACGATTGTTCGAACTCACCGACTTCTTGGTGAACAGGCTTCAGTTTACAGACTTCGGAGCCAGTTTCCCGCATAAGGTATGCTACCACGATGCCTGCACAGCTTTGCGCGAATATGGTATTAAACGTGAGCCACGCCTTCTGCTTTCCAAGGTGAAGGGATTGGAACTGGTTGAAATGGAAGAAACAGAAACCTGCTGTGGGTTTGGAGGAACGTTCGTCACTAAATTCCAGGCTATTTCTTCGGCCATGACCGAGCAAAAAGTAGAACATGCCCTGAATACCGGAGCCGAATACATTATTTCAACCGAATCATCCTGCCTGTTAAATATTGAAGGGTACATCAAGAAAAACAAACTGCCGATCACACCCATTCATATAGCCGATATTCTTGCAAGCGGGTGGGAAAGCTAGCTTTCCTGGCAGCTGGCCTTGAATTTGCACAATCATTTCCGGCGACAATGTTCTCCCGTCTTGCCCCACAAATCTGGGCCACTTAACTATATTTAACGAAACAACAACAACCTTTAACTTAACCGGTGCGTAATAGTGGATAGTTGACCGTTTACCTCAATTCTTAATCTCAATTCACTTTCAACGGAAACGATAAGCTCTCTCACGACTTTTCCTATTTTCAGCTAGAGCATCAGGAAAAAAATGGGATTGTAAGAATAAACAAGTTGTTAACTTTAAAAATCTAGTCAAGATGGCAGTAAAAGTGAATTCAATAAAGAAACGCCAATTGAAGGAGGCAAAGGGAATCCATCGGTTGAGAGATCGCAACGAAAAACTTTACCATCCTTGTCCTGGCGAGGAAGGATTGCATTGTGAAGGTGAGCGCTTTGATTTTGTTGTAAACTGGGAGATTCATGGAAAAGAGACCGAAAAAATGTTTGCTGATTAAATGAAGCACATCTCCAAAAAAAAACACAATACCTTTCATTTTTCAAGAACTTTTCTTCACATTTTCCCGTAGTCCTATATCCAGCAGAACTAAAATAGCAAGTTGCTGGGAGTGCTCTTAGATCTCGAAACGTGAGTTTTGCGAATTTTTACATCAGCTTGGACAAGATTCGAAGACTTCCGTATTAAGCAAAATAAGATACATCCAATTATCACTTTTGTAAAATGGAAGCCCATGAAAACGAAGTTTAAAACCGACAAAGTTCCTTTCCTATCGGAAACAGCGATAGACATTAGCTATCTAAAAAACACACGAAGACATCAGTACCAGCCCTTCTCAAATGAAAAGGGCTTACAATGCAAAGGCGACAAGTTTGATTTTGTTGTTGAATGGGAAATTCATGAGAAAGCTTACAGGGAGTAGAACCTCACGAGGTTTCATACGACACTACATGTTTTAACCATTTCTTCTGCAATCTGAAATTCCTTGCATGTTCGACTCTCACGACTAACCAATCCTGATCGCCGATTCTCCATTTTTTCGAACTTATTGATTCGAAATGATTGTATGATTTACAAGCCGTTCGCCCAAGTAAAACAGTGGACGGCCGGACTTGCTAGACGGTATAAAAATAGACACATGAATGTGCTAATGTTTGGATGGGAATTTCCCCCAAATATTTCCGGTGGCTTAGGAACAGCTTGTTATGGCATCACCAGGAGCTTGGCCGATCGGAAAACTAGAATAACCTTTGTTATCCCCAAGACGTATGGCAACGAGCCGCATGATCAAGTCCGGGTAATAGGCGCCAATCAAATCGATTTAATCAAAAGTAAGATCCGAACCGAACGCCTTGAAATCCCCGTCGAATGCCTAAGTGTGGAATCGCAAATGGTTCCATATGTTGATCCGGAACTTTTCCGGAAGCAGCACATGGCACAACAGGAAAAGTTGAAAAGCACAACAACTTCAGACCGATCACTTGCTGTTGAATTTACGGGACAATACGGACCGGGCTTGATGAGTGAGATCCATAACTTCTCTGTGGTCAGTGAATACATTGCCAGTCAGACTCAATTCGATGTTATTCATGCCCACGACTGGCTCACCTTTCCGGCAGGAATAGCGGCAAAAAAGCTATCGGGAAAGCCGCTGGTCGTTCACGTACATGCCACCGATTTTGACAGGAGTGGAGGAAGAATCAATCCGCGGGTATTTCAGATTGAACAAGACGGCATGGAACAAGCAGACTGCGTTATCTGTGTCAGCAACCGAACCCGCCAAACGGTAATCGAGAAATATAAGATACCGGCTTTTAAAACACGAACAGTTTATAACGGTGTTGAATTTGGCAAGACAAACAACACCATCTCGCTTCCGCTCAAGGACAAAAATAAAATCGTGACGTTCCTGGGGCGGATTACCGTTCAAAAAGGGCCCGAGTATTTTATTCGTGTGGCTGAGTTGGTGCTCGGTAAAATGAAAAATGTCAAATTCATCATGGCCGGCAATGGAGATCTGCATCACGAAATGATTCGGAAGGTAGCTGATTTGCACCTGTCAGACCGCTTTTTCTTCACCGGGTTCCTGAAAGGCGACGAGGTCAACCGAATGATGAAACTATCTGATGTGTTTGTGATGCCCTCAATATCTGAGCCTTTTGGAATTTGTCCACTGGAAGCCATGCAAAGTGGAATTCCCACTATTATTTCAAAGCAATCGGGCGTTTCGGAAGTGGTGAAGCACGCCCTTAAAGTAGACTTTTGGGATGTTCATGCCATGAGCGATGCCGTTCATGCCTTGCTAAGCTATTCTTCGTTATCGAAGATGATGGTTCGATTCGGAAAAAAAGAATCCGGAAGCATCAAATGGGAAGACGCGGCCACAAAAATTCAGACCATCTACCGGGAACTTATCCGGGCCTGATCTAAAGGTTCATTTTTTTTTTAAATAAATTTGTCACTTACTAATTAGTAAGTATATTTGACGCAAATTTAATTTTAAAGAAGATGTCTGTGACACGTGAGCGAATAATGGAACTGGCAGAAGAGCTGATCTTGACCAGAGGCTACAATGCCTTTAGCTATCAAGACATTTCTTCTGAGTTGGGGATAAAAAATGCAGCTATCCATTACTATTTTCCGTCCAAAGCCAACCTGGGGACTAGCATTATCAAAAACAACGGCCAGCGTTTTGAGGAAATGGTTCAGAACATGAAGATTATGAAGTTTGACGAAGCTAAACAACTGGAGTCTTTTTTACGCATTTATGCCAAAAGCAACCGGGAACAAAAAATATGTGTTATCGGATCGCTGGGCCCCGATTTCAATACGCTTCCAGAGGCATCACAGGCGGAATTAAAACAAATGACCAACAGAATCTTACAATGGTTATCTTCGATTTTGGAGACTGGCAGAAATAGCGGAATCTTTTCGTTTAAAGGTGACTCGAGAAACCGCGCTTTGCTGATTTTATCAAATATGATTGCCAGCCTGCAGTTGACCCGCGTTTTGGATAAAACAGAATTTAAAGGAATTCATCAGACATTACTTGATGATCTTAAAGGTTAAAAAATTTTTACCCGAAACACTTACCTATTAGTAAGTATATAAATTTGAAATATATGAAACGCGTTGTTATAACAGGACTAGGAGCTATCACTCCTCTGGGAAATGATGTTGAAACATTTTGGAACAACCTGCTGGAGGGGAAAAGTGGTGCACTAACCATTACCCGCTTCAATCCCGAAAACTACAAAACCAAGTTTGCCTGCGAAGTCAAGGACTTCGATATCGAAAAATACCTGCAAAAAAAGGACGCTCGCAAAATGGACCTATATACGCAATACGCGATTGGAGCTGCAGAAGAGTGTATGGTGGATTGTGGATTTAACACCTCCGATTGGGATCGCAGCCAGGCGGGAGTTATTTGGGCTTCCGGGATCGGTGGAATTCAAACCTTTGAGGAAGAATTACTCAACTTTGCACAGGATATTGAAAATCCCCGTTTTAGTCCTTTTTTTATTACGAAAATGATTCCGAACATGGCAGCTGGGCAGCTGTCTATCCGCTATGGACTGCGAGGTGTAAGTTACACCACCGTTTCAGCTTGTGCTTCTTCCAATAATGCCATTGCAGATGCCTTCAACTTCATCCGGTTGGGAAAAGCCAAAGCCATCCTTACAGGTGGTTCTGAGGCGCCGATAACTCGCACTGCGGTTGGAGGATTTAATGCATCCAAAGCGCTTTCTACCAACAACGAAGATAGCCGGGGAGCCTCACGCCCGTTTGACGAAGCACGTGATGGCTTTGTGATAGGCGAAGGCGCCGGTGCACTGATGCTGGAGGAACTTGACCACGCATTGGATCGGGGCGCCAAAATTTATGGTGAACTGATCGGTTGCGGATGTGCGTCTGATGCTTTTCATATCACTGCTTCGCACCCGGATGGGCTTGGTGCGGCACAAGCTATGCAGGAGGCCATGCGGGACGGCGGGATCCGTTCAGAAGAGGTGGATTACATTAATGCCCACGCCACTTCAACGCCGGTTGGAGACATCAGCGAATGCAAAGCCATCAGCGCTGTTTTTGAGAAATCATTGGCGCGGCTGCATGTCAGCGCTACAAAATCAATGACAGGGCATTTGCTTGGCGCCGCCGGAGCCATTGAAGCCATCGCTTGCCTAAAAGCAATCGTAAACGGAAAAATACCGCCCACAATCAATCTGAAAAATATTGATGCTGCCATCAATCCTCAACTTCAGCTAACACCAAACCAAGTGATGGAAAAGGAAATAAACATTGCTATGAATAACACTTTTGGATTTGGAGGGCATATTGCCGTTTCAGTTTTCAAGAAATATGTACCTCGCTAACATGATAAGCAGAACCCTTCAAAAAAGTAGCCCCCTGTCAATGAAAATCAGTTTCGTCTTTCCAGATGAAGCTGACTTTCAACTATTCCTTTTGAAAACTGGAATAGATGCCGAGACTTGCCAAACGCAATCCAAGCTCTTCATTAATTCAACCCTATTTCATTTAAAATCCGCAGGGTTAATTCGTAGGCAGGAACAGCCATCGCTCCGTGATCAAAGCCATCCAACTCAAAAATAAAAGTGCTTTCGTGCCCCGCAACCTTCATCATGCGGTACAAATAGGCATTTTCCTCATAGCGTCCCAGCATCTCCAGTTCGCGGTCGCCGGTAATCAGAAACAGCGGTGGTGCGTCATTTCGAACATGAAAAAGCGGTGCAAATTCATCAATAATGGGCTGTGTTCCGGGAATGCCGCGTTCGGAACGAATGGTGAAATGCGTGATGGTATGTCCGCTGAAAGGGATCAATGCTGCAATTTGGTTAGCATCTACATCATAAGCTTCCAAATAATGTTTATCCAGTCCCACCATGCTTGCCAAATAGCCGCCTGCTGAGTGTCCGGAAACCGCGATTGAACTTGTTGAACCGCCATATTCTTCAATATGGTTGAAGACCCAGGCAACAGCCGCGGCGGCATCCTCAACGTATTTTGGATTTTTCGCCTTGGGACTGAGCCGATAGTTCACCGCAACGACAGCCAGTCCTTTGTTTTTCCATTGCTCCGGAATAAACTTTTGGCCACCGGTAATGCCTCCGCCATGAAACCAAATCAGGGTGGTAAAATCGGAGACATTTTCGGGATAATACAAATCCAGACGGCAACGCTCACTCATGTAATCGGTGATGACGCCACTTTCCCGGTAAAGAATTGACTGCTCTGTTTTATAAGTGGTTTTTTCCTGCGCTGTAAGCGAAAGGACAGCAAGAAGAAGACAGCAGGTACTAAAGAGGATTTGAAACTGTTTCATAATAATTTAATTTAAGCGTTGCGTCGCATGTTCACCTGAGTTTTACTGTCAGGGACATTTAAAACACCTGCATCTGATGCAGTTTCTGATAACGGCCATTCTGCTCCAAAAGCTGCTGGTGGGTCCCCATTTCAACGATCTGTCCTTTGTGAAGAACACAAATCACATCCGCATTTTTAATGGTCGACAACCGGTGTGCAATAACCAGCGACGTGCGGTTTTTCATTAGGTTTTCCAAAGCTTCCTGCACCAACTTTTCCGATTCCGTATCGAGGGCCGAGGTGGCTTCATCCAGAATCAGGATTGGAGGATTTTTTAAGATCGCCCGCGCAATGGAAACCCGCTGTTTCTGACCGCCTGAAAGCTTGTCTCCTCGGTCGCCAATATTCGTCTGATAGCCCTTCTCCGTAGCAATAATGAACTCGTGGGCGTTGGCAATTTTCGCCGCTTGAATCACTGCTTCCTCCGTCACATTTTCAACACCAAAAGCAATGTTGTTGAAAAAAGAGTCGTTAAACAAAATTGGCTCCTGGTTCACATTCCCCATCAAATTACGCAAATCGTGCAGTTTAATGTCACGAATATCAGTCCCGTCAATTCGGATACTACCATCCGAGACGTCCCAGAATCGCGGCAGCAAATCAACCAAAGTCGTTTTTCCTGAGCCCGACTTACCGACAAAAGCAATGGTCTGCCCTTTCTTGATTTCCAGGTTGACGTGATTTAAAACCTTTTCATTGACATATTTGAAGCTAACATCGCGGTACTCAATTGTCTGCTTAAATTCTGTTTTTGCTACCGCATTGGGCCCATCCTTAATGCTGTTTTCCTGGCTCAAGATCCGGTCAATTCGGCTCATCGAAGCAAGCCCTTTCTCAACACTATAAAGTGCGGTAGAAAATGCTTTTGCCGGATTAATAATGCTGTAGAAGAAAACCAAGTACCCGATAAACGCCTGGGCCGAAAGGGAACTTTCGTTTGTTAGAACCAAGGCGCCACCATACCACAAAACAATGATGATTACCATCGTCCCCAATAATTCACTCATGGGATGTGCCAAAAATCGCCGCCACATCAACTTATTCATAATGTGCAGGTAGGAGTCATTCTCACGGTCAAAGCGCTTATAGGCTTTTTCTTCGGCATTGAAGGCCTTAATCACGCGCAGACCTGAAATATCTTCTTCGGTAATCGACAGAATATCGCCCATTTTGTCCTGCCCTTTCAAACTGGTTTTCTTCAGGCTTCGGCCAACCCGGCCAATAATGTATCCGGCAATGGGCAGCAGAACAAACACAAAAAGGGTTAGCGACCAGCTCATATAAACCATGGCCAACAAGGAAATGATAATGATCACCGGGTTTTTGAACAGCATTTCGAGTGAGTTCATTACCGAGTTCTCCACCTCCTGCACATCGCCCGTCATTCGGGCCATGATATCCCCCTTGCGCTCATCGGAAAAGAAGCCCAGCGGCAGTTGCAGAATCTTGCGATACATTTGCGCGCGAATGTCACGAACCACGCCATTGCGGAGGTAGACCATGACAAAGCTGGCCAGGTAAGTGAAACCTACTTTCAGAAAAACCATGATAATGATGAAAATACCAATGTAAATCAGGGCACGCTCATTTCCCGAGGTGAGTACCACCTGGCTGATGAAGTAGTTGAATAGCTCCAATGTGCCGTCCAGACTGAACGAATCCATCACTGGTTTTTCGGTCACCAATTCCTGCGTGTTGAATAGAATTCCAAGCGCCGGAATAAGCATGGCAAAGGAAAACGCCCCGAACAGTGCCCCCAGAAAGTTGAAGAGGATATTTAGAATTACCTTTCCTCTGTAAGGAGGAACAAAGCGTTTGAGCAGGCCAAAAAGGTCTTTCATTTGTATGATCTCTTTTAATTTACCGGGTCTAGCTGAAAATCCCGGTGTAATTATGCGGTGTAATTGTTTTGAGCTCAGCTTTCAGTTGATCACTGATTTCCAACGTATCAATAAACTCATGAATTACTTCCTGACTCATTTTTTTGTTGGTACGCGTCAGATTACGCAAGGCTTCGTAGGGGTTCGGATACGCTTCGCGACGCAGAATCGTTTGAATGGCTTCGGCCACTACTGCCCAGTTTTTCTCCAAATCAGCATCAATGGCTTCTTTGTTCAGCAGCAATTTACCTAAACCCTTCAGGGTCGAACTAACTGCGATTAACGTGTGTCCCAACGGCATGCCAATGGTTCGCAAAACTGTGGAGTCCGTCAGGTCGCGCTGCAAGCGTGAAACCGGCAGCTTGACTGCCAGGTGTTCCAATAAAGCGTTGGCAATCCCGATGTTTCCTTCTGAATTTTCAAAATCGATGGGGTTTACTTTGTGTGGCATGGCCGAAGAACCAACCTCGCCGGCCTTAATTTTTTGTTTGAAATACTCCATCGAAATGTAAGTCCACAAGTCGCGATCCAAATCCATGATGATGGTATTGATGCGTTTCAGGGCATCAAAAATAGCCGCGTGATTGTCGTAATTAGCGATTTGCGTGGTGTATTGTGAGCGCTCCAATCCCAGGTATTTTTTCAGGAAGTGATTTCCAAACGCCTTCCAGCTAATTTCGGGATAGGCGATCTGGTGCGCGTTGAAATTACCGGTGGCCCCCCCAAACTTGGCATCGCAGGTCACCGCCTTGAGCTGCTCCAGTTGGATCTTGATCCGCTCCGAGAAAACCCGGATTTCTTTGCCCAGGTTGGTGGGCGAAGCAGGCTGCCCATGCGTTTTAGCCAACATCGAGATGCCTTTCCATTCATCGGCCAACTCTTCCAGCGTATCAATCAAATCGTTAATGGCCGGGTAATATTCGTTATCCAACGCATCCTGAATGGACTTGGGCACAGCGGTATTGTTAATGTCCTGCGAAGTCAGGCCAAAGTGAATAAACTCCTTATAGGCATGAATGCCCAATTTGTCAAACTCTTCTTTTAAAAAGTATTCGACGGCTTTTACGTCATGGTTGGTCACCTTTTCAATGTCTTTAACCCGCTGGGCATCTTCGACCGAGAAGTCGGTGGCGATTTGCCTCAGTCGGCCAAACAGTTGGTGGTCAAAACCGGACAGCTGTGGCAAAGGGAGTTCGCACAGGGCGATAAAATACTCCACTTCAACCAGTACCCGGTACTTAATCAGGGCATACTCGGAAAAATAGTTTTGCAGGTTTTCTACTTTCGATCGGTACCTACCGTCGATGGGTGTAATGGCGGTCAACAAATTCAGTTCCATGATTTTAATTTTTCGAGCCACAAAGGTAGCAAAAAAATTAGTGCAGCTCTTTTCCTGAGTGCGGGTTTCACCTCGGTTGAGAGGCCAATTGCAAACCCCCGTGTTCTGTGAATACATGCGGAAGTGAGCCGCCAATGTAAAGCGTACGCATGCAGCATCTGATTGGAGGTTACGTGTGTTGAAGTCGGCTTTGCATCATTTTATCCGAATTCTTTTTGACCTTGCAATTAAATCTTCAAGGTCATTCTTTTCTATAATCGATTCTTTGCCAACATTTAAAGTCATTTTGACATGTTTCACAATGGCCTTTTTATCACTTTCTATTGTAGCAAACCCGTGAATAATCAATAGAGCTTCCATTAATCTGATGATTACAGCTGTGCTTCCCGCCGAAAACTGACGGATTTGATTAAACGCCGCATCCAAAACACCCTCAAAATCTAAGGCGTTTGCAATGACCCGCAGTTCTCTTTTATCGTCAATCCGGTATTTCGAGGGAAATTCAATCTGCGCCAAATAACAGATGGTTGTTGTTAAATTATCGATACAAGCAATGGCCGTATAAGGGTCATTAACACCAGGTGACAGCGCACGTGCTGCAATTTCAACCATTTGGTGGATCGGGAACTCAATATCTTGTTGCGAAGTTTTTGTTTTTCCAATAACGAATTGAGAAAGAATCTTTTCTAAGGTATTTTTTTCTGCTTTTTCGTTGGTGTATAGTTTCCCGATCTCAATACCCTCAACGATAAAATCACCAGGTCGGTAATTTAACTCAAATAGCGTATTAAAATTGGTCATTAAATGCAAGAGTGACTCGCCATCAATGTATTGAAGGTAGCCGCTTTGGGTGCTTTTCACGGAAACTATGATTGCATATTGTGATTTAATGGTATCAACAGGCAAATCCTTGTCATGATCTGCTTCATCGCCCATTTTTTCAGGAAACAACACCCTGACCTGTTTTGACATAGATACCGCTATATCAGAAATGACTCGATCGGCCTGAATGCTGATGGCAATTTGGTGGATAAAAACAATGAGTAGAATAATATTCACAATTGCTGCAATAATCGCCAAAAAAATGGAAAGCGATGGAATAAAGGTAAAACCATCCGTTTCCTGGACGGAATTTAAAACAATAAGGCAGTACAAATAGGTCGAAATATAGGATCCCAGCACTATTTGATTAAGCCGGATGTACATAAAGTTTTTGATCAACCTCGGGCCCAATTGGGAAGAAGCCAGCGTTAATGCTACCAGAGTAACTGAAAAGACCGTCCCTGCCACACCAATCATTGCTCCCGATATGGTCGATAATATGCTACGGGCAGAATCCGTACTATTCACAAAAAAGAAGCGTCCCAAACCCTCCTGAGAGAATGTAACGGTTTGGTCAATATAAACAAATCCAATGGCCAAAAAGATTGAAAGAAGAATGATCAGGACCGGGATAAGCCAAAAGGTTGCCATTAATTCATTCCAAAAGAAAAGGAGTTTTTTCATAAGTTACGGTCAATTATTATGGTGTCCTAATATTTCTTAAAGAAATCACTTCGCCGATTAGGGCTTTTTTCAGTCTCCAAGATAATGGTTTCTGCTGGTAAAGAGTTTATTTATTCTCTGTTTTATGCGTTTTGGAAGCGCTTATGCATAATAAGTACAGGTTAACTTCAGAATAAAAGTCATTAAGTTGTACTTCGTATTTTTGGAAGGCAAAAAATGTCGAACGATCGCGCCTTTACAACAGGTATACGAATGAAACGTGCATGTTTAGTCAACCCAAAAGGGAATGGAAAAAGTGCGAGTTCCATCCGCCGGCTGGCGGATCATATAAAAGCAAACAATTTAATCAAATGAATGATCTGCCCATCGATTGCGAATGGAAATAGGATACTCTATGGGAGACATTGAAGTATTTCTCGGACAATATGGTTTCCCTACGGATAAAAATCAGGGCCGTGGTTTGTGATTTTTCCGCCCATTCGTCAAACGAATTAAAACCTGAGCGTTCGACCCTGTTCTGAAACAAAGATTCGGCGTAACGATCATTTAAATCTTTTAGAAACTGAAGGGTTTATTTCTTTCAATTGCACGATTTTCATATAGCGGACAATCAGATATGTAGGCCACATCTTGAGTAGGAGACGGTAAACATAGACAGAGGAATATTTAATGGATAAAACAAGCAGAATAAGAAGTCCTGCAATTAATGGGGTTAATACAATTGTTCTAAACGTTTTCTTCCTACGCTATGATTTAATTTCGGATGGTGATTTTTGTAAGCCTTTATAAATCAGCCATAAAGCCATCAGGATTTCAGCAAGTGCCATAGGGGTAGCAAGAATATTCTCGCCTAAGTTGAGTACTCTGAGATCGAATAAGCGCAGTTGACGGGAGCTATGCAAAAAAGCGTAACCAAGCCCTCCAAAATAGAGTAAATAGCCTAATAGCTTGGGCACTGACTTTGATTTGACCGACAAATAGCCTAAACCGATTAAGTGTAGTCCAAATAGAATAAGGCCAATAGACCATATTTTTTCAAACAGTTGAATATGAACTGTAGTTTCTGATACGGCATGTTGTTCTAAAACGGGGGTATCTAATGATAAGACAGGAAGTATTTTAAATAGCTGAATGATGGCGATCCCTAGTATTAAAGTGTAAGTGATTCTTATTAAGGAAGTTATTGTTGATATCTGTTTTGATGTATTACGAAAGAAGAAATACAACGAGATAGCTACGATTAAGTCAGTCATAAAAATGATGCTCCAACCAGACAATTCCGCATAAAAGAGTGATTTATTAGCTTGCAGATTCTGTAAAGTAATTTCAGGAGAATCCATCACCAGGTTATTGTGCGCATATCCAAAAGAGAACCCTGCCACAATAGCCATAATAATCAAAGAAATTCCTGCAATGACTCCATGTCTTTTCTCGTTGTTTAACATCAAGTGGTGAGTATGGCGAAAGAATGTTATCACAGCTAATTGTTTAACGTTAGTATCAAGAGCTTTTAAAACCCACTTGAATCAGGTTAAGCTCTTCTTTTACTTCTCACAATTTTTACGATACGATTATATATGATTTCCGATAGATTCCAATTGTATCCATCAAAATTGGTCGTATTTGTAAACTGAATAACAACCGTGTCAATGTTTGTGTGGTATTTGGCAATGCTCTGATAGCCGGGAATCAGCCCCGTATGTTCGTACACATATATGGATGAATAGATTTCCTGTTCTCCTTCATCAAACAAAAAACCATCGTTTAAAGCCCGCAAAAATATGCCCACGTCTTCGGCTGTGGCAATCATTGAGGTAAGCTTTGAGCCATATTCAGAAGTTTTTATGTCCTCCTCAATACCAACGTAATAACCACTCATCACATCGTCGATATTTACTTCATGGACCGATCCGAAAGTATTTTTGAGTCCGAGCGGGTGCAAAATTTCCTGCCTGATGTATTCGAATTTGCTCATGTCCGTAACTTTTTCAATGAGTTCGGAAATCAACAAATAATTGGTATTAGAATACCTGTACTTTTTATCCGGTTCAAAGTCAGCCGGTAAATCAAGGACTAATTCAAGTGCTTCTTTACTGTTTTCTGGTGGGTTTGACCAAAAATTTGGGGAATCAGTTAAATTGGGAATGCCACTTCGGTGCTGCACCATCATTCTCAGGGTAATCTCTTCTGCATTTTCAATTCTTCCCACCAGTTCAGGAAAGTAATTGGCAAGCGTTTTATCCAACGACAATTGTCCGTCATGCACCAATTTAGTGATGGCGACGGCATCGTATAACTTGCTGATGCTTGCAATCTTGAATAAGGCATTCGGGTCGGCGGGTATTTTATTTTTTCGGTTGTGCCAGCCTGCGGCATAAAAAGCAGGTTCTTTTCCAGCTTGGTCGACATAGACAATTATTCCATCAAACCCAAGTTTAATGGCTTCATTTGCTTGTTTCTGAACCGTATCTGGGAGTGGGGTTAACCAAGCCCTGACCAAAATCCAGGGTACGAAGAACAAGGAGCCTATACTTGCAGCAATAAATAATATTCTGAATATTTGTTTTGTTTGTTTCTTTGTCATGATGTCATTTCTTTTCAGGATAATGTTCTTTCATAGTATATTCAGAACAGTCATTCTCCTACTTTGTTGAACTTTCATTTCAGCCCAAATAGAGGTCTTAAAAAACCAATTCTTCTAATCATGAATTCATAAATGAGATAGCAGACGCCAAAGGTGAACATTGTTATTAATACGAATTTCAGTGCAGGTGGTATTTTCAAGGGCAAAATGATTAAAGCCCCGCTATATAAGGCAAACATATGAATGATATATACCGGATAGGCGGCCTGACTCAAGTAACTCAGTGCTTTACCTGGCTTGTTCAGGTATTGGTAACCGAAACCGAAAACTCCATATATCCAGCAATTCGATTCGATGGCCATGAGATAGCCTGGTGAAGTCGTTTCAAATACCAGCAACCGGATGATGAATAAAATGGCAGCCAAGCCAATATATAAATTTTTCCATTTCGAAACCGTTTGCCAAAATATCTTTCCGCAGTAAACAAAAAGAAATCCGAAGAAGAATGCCAGAAGTCCAAGTATATAGCCATGCAAGGTTTCTGCGTACAAGGTAAATAGTTGGGGGTTGACAATAATGGCTTCTGCAACAAAAAAGACAGATATTGTCAGTGGGCCCAGTGGTTTGTTCATGAAAGAGGATAATCCTTTTCTGAACTTCCCCGCTTCTTTTTTCATCAGGAAAAGAAAAAGAGGAGACAGCACCAGCACATAGAGAAAGATATTTCCCAGGAACCATAAATGGCCGACATGCGGGTAATAGCTTAACGGCAAGTGGTAGAACTTCTGAAAAATTAAAAAGTGCAGCGGCGCTATGGCCACAATCCCAAAAATGAAGGGCACCAGAATCCGCTTCGTTCGTTCAGAAATTAACTGCCGGAAGTTTCGTTTTTTCATGGCAAAATATAAGCCCATGCCCGATACGTAGAATAGGAATGGGATCCGCCATACGTTTAGCATGGTCATAGGTTTCCAGACGTTTTTCAACGGTTGTTCGCTTGTGATAAAGCCAACAAACATGGCCCACGGTTGGAAAATGATGGCTATGTGGTAGATTAATAGCAAACCAATAGCCAGCACGCGCAACCAATCAATATCGTGTCTTCTTTCTGTTGTCATAATCGTATTCGACTTTGGTTGATTATTGCAACATCATGGCAACGACCGGCCGTTTTTTTTGCACTTCTCCTAAATCCATGGTGATCCCAAGCGGCTCTATTTGCCTTTGAATCATTTCATAAATGGGCTTCATTTCTGCAAAAGGAACCGTAACTGATTCCCTCGGTGTTGCTCCGAAGTTGTTTTTTATGGATTTATCAGCCTTGGCATCGATAAGCATCTGCACAATCTCGATATGACAAAAGAACGCAGCGACATGTAAAGCGGTCGATCCCTCATTGTTCTTAAGGTTCAGATCAGCACCAGCATCAATCAGTGCTTTGGCAATCGCTGTTCGGCCAAACGACACGGCTGAGACTAATGGTGCTGAACCACTCATTTGATCTTTCCTGTTAATATCGGTTCCGGCTTCGATGTGTTGTTTGACGACTTCGAGATTGCCTGATATTACAGCTGTCTGTATGTCCATTTCGGGCGCTGCTGCGCTTGACTTTGCCGGAGCATTGTTGTCCGACGGAGTGTTATTCTTGTCACCCGATTGCGAGCACGCATTGAATAATAGAAAGATAACAAACGAAAAACTGACGATCATTTTAAAAGAATTAATTTTTAGTGCTTTCATAATTTTAAATTTTAATTTTTGACATTGAAAAAACTGTTTTACAAAGGTGGGCTGTTCTGCCAGGCAAGGCCTATGAAGTATGCAGCCATAAGTGTTAAATTTGAATTGGGCATAAAAACTATGACGCATAAATGCCACATTTGAAGCATGGAGCCTGTTTTTATACTCCGGAAAAGTAAGTTTGCAAGCGTTTCTATAAATTTTCCTACTTTCGCTTTTACAAGTATGAACATGTCGAACACACCAATCATTTCATCAGACTTCATTGATAAGGCGGAAGCGAATATTCTGGAGAACATCTCGAATGAACAATTCGGTGTTTCAGAACTGGCCGAACTCATGAATATGAGCCGTTCCAGTTTACTTCGAAAGATCAAATTGCATACAACGCTTTCTGCAAGCCAATTTATTCGTCAGGTTCGTCTTGTAAAAGGTCTGGAAATGCTCAAGCAAACCTCACTAACGGTGGCTGAAATTTCATACCAAGTGGGTTTTGGAAACACGTCGTATTTCATTAAGTGTTTTCGGGAACATTACGGATATTCACCCGGGGAGGTAAGAAAAGGAATCGTGCCAGCTGAAAATTTAGCGATCGAGGTGAGTTTTTTGGATAAATACAGATGGCATCTGGTATTGGCGGTTGTTTTACTGGTAATCGTTTTATCCATCGTGCTATTCAGAAATAGAAGCGCCGCTCCTACCGAAATTGACATTGAAAAATCGATTGCAGTGTTACCTTTCAAAAATGAAAGTGCCGATTCGTTAAACCTGTATTTCGTAAATGGGCTTATGGAATCGACTCTGACCAATTTGCAAAAGATTGGAGATTTACGTGTCATTAGCCGGACTTCGGTGTCGAAGTATCGGAATACGAATAAGGGCATTCCCGAAATAGCAGAAGAGCTTCATGTTAATTACCTGGTCGAGGGCAGTGGTCAACGCGCTGGAAATCAGGTCTTGCTCAATATTCAATTGATTGAGGCGTCAACCGACCGACCGGTTTGGAGTGAGCAATATACCCGTGAAGTGGGAGATGTATTTGCGCTTCAGAATGAAGTGGCCAGAAAAATAGCAGAAGCTATTGAGGCAATTGTAACACCTGCCGAATTGAAACAAATTGAGAAAGTACCGACGGAAAATTTAGTGGCTTACGATTATTACCTCCGGGCACTTGACCATCTCAACTCCGAAACGAAGGAAGGCTTGGAAAAGGCGATTCCCTTATTTGAGAAGGCAATAGAAAATGATGAACAGTTTGCCCTGGCCTATTCCAATATCGCAATCGCGTATTTCTTTTTGGATATGTATCAGAAACAAAAACACTACACCGAACAAATCAACAACTTTGCTGACAAGGCCCTGCTTTACGATTCCAAATCTGCTGAAAGTCTCATGGCCAAGGCACTTTACTACATACAAACCGAAGCGTATCAACTGGCCTTGCCACATCTTGAAAAGGCGCTTGAATACAACCCTAACGCATCAGCGGTGGTTCAGATGCTCGGTGATATATATGCCCGGGTTATCCCCAACACTGGCAAATACCTGGAATACGCTCTGAAAGGCATCCAACTAGATGTTGCCGCCAACGATTCCATCACACAAAGCTTTATTTATCTGCACCTAAGCAACGCACTGATCCAAAATGGTTTTGTAGATGAGTCGATGACTTACATCAACAAGTCGCTGGACTACAACCCCGAAAATGATTATGCACCATTGCTGAAAGCATTTATCCTATTCGCCAAAGATGGCAATATCGAGAAGATGAAAGACCTGTTAATCAGGGAATGGAGCAAAGATACTACCCGTTTAGACATCTTACAGGAAGTGGCCAAAGTCTATTATTTTCAGGAAGCGTACGACAGTGCCTTTTATTACTATGAAAAATTTGTCAGAGTTAGGGAGAGACTCGATCTGGATATTTATCCTCAGGAAGATGTCAAAATTGCCGCCGTCTACAAAAAGAAAGGCTTGGAAGCACAGGCCTCAACATTTTTTAATGCCTATACTCAGTATTGCGAAAAGGACCAATCCATATACAAGAGCGCCAGTATGGCGGTAAAGTATGCTTATGAAGGAAAAAACGACATGGCAATAGAGCAACTCAAAGCATTCGCGACACAGGACAATTACCAGTACTGGATTCTGCTATTCCAGCAAAAGGACCCGATTATGAAAGCATTAAGAAGCCATCCAGAGTATGATGAGACCATTCAAAAGATAGAAGACCGCTTTTGGGAAAAACAGGATAAACTGAAACAGTTACTCGATAATAAGGAATTAATATAAGCAATCTAAACCAGTACTATTGTCGAATTTATCTCCGAATTCATTTACAGGATGACGTTGAGGAGCAAATTATAGCATCCTTCCTGCTGCTTCCGCTTGAGAATCCATATTGCGTCCAATGATCAACCCAATTAGCATTCCAATACACATGCCCAAAGCGATTCCCAAAGACCGCTCTATACTCGACAAAAACACAATTCCTAAAAGAATTCCAAAAGAAGATCCTAAACCAATACCAAGCTTGGTGTAATGCCCGGTTGAAATTAAAGAAAAGGTATTCTTTAAAAAATTTTCAAATTTACTAAGTGCTTTGCCGAAGTGTTTTTTCCTGTTTTCAGGATTCGATTCTAAATTTAAACGATCAAGCTCTGCTTCAATGGATTGAATTTCAACTTTTGAGAAGTCTCTGTTTTTCAATTCGGATAGGATATGAAGGAATTTTTCATAAATCCTGATTTCCGAATTTTTAGTGGTTTCAATAATTCTTAATCGTTCGAAAAAATTATAAGCTTCTTGTAATGTCATAATAATTAACGTTTTCCTGGTTAGTGGCTCAGCGCAAAAAATCTTACATGTAAAATCTGTTTTTCTTATCTATTTTTTTGAAAGGCCACATAAACTCATTTCGATACAAGCTGTTTTAATGGTTTAAACTTTCGATATCAGTCAGCAATTCATCCAGTTTTTTGAATACGTTACCGTAAATGAGGTTGACATCCCATTGATAAATCCTGCCGCCACAAAATGCCAGTAACCCTAAAAATAGAACGGCGATAACGATTCCTATTAGCGGAATTCCGAATATTAGAATAGTGTCAGGAAAATTTGAGAGTATTTTATCTACAAGTCTTTCGCCCAAAGGGATGTGTTCTGCATCTTTAAACCAAAAGCCTAGAGCAAGCGACAGGAATATAATAGGGTACAAAAATGTAGATATCCTCTTATTAACGGCCACCTGTTTTTTTATCCATTGGTTAAATGCCTTGAGATATTCATAACTACTGACACCTTGATCTATTTTCTCTAACCCATTCAATAACCTACTATTAATAATAACAAGTACTATCAGGGTAACAAAAAACATCGCGCCTGTTATCGGTATTCCTACAAAATAGGAAACGATTAAAAAGGTGAACGAGAAGACAACAATCGCAATCAAGTTTATCCTGAACATCCTTTTAAATTTGTCAATGATATGAATTGATTTTCGGGTGTACAGCTTGTTTATTTTTGGTGCTACTAAAGCATCGCTTTTCAGAAAACCCTCTTTCCAAATGTTTTCAATTGATTTTTCCATCTAATATTTTTTTTAATTTCATTTTGATTCTTTGAACTCGAACGCCAATATTATTTGGATTTGTTCCAATAATATCAGCGATTTCCTGATACGATTTTTCTTCCAGATAAAGCATGATGATGGCTCGGTCTATTTCCCCCAGTTTCCGGATTGCAGCATATAAAAGATTCAGAGACTCGTTTGAAAACGCATCATTATTTTCCGTTTCTTCAGCTGGTAATGTGTCTGATACAAAATGCTGACTATTGTTTGTCTTTTTTTTCAGCAAGGTCAAACAAACGTTCAGTGAAATTCGGTAAACCCAGGTGCTCCATTCCGATTCCTCACGAAAGTTTTCTTTACTCCTCCAGATTTGCAGACACACTTCCTGAAAATAATCTTCAAAGTCTTCTTGTGAGTTCGTATATGCCCTGCATATTTTGATAATTATTCCCTTGAAGGGTAAAATAGATGTATTATAAAAATCGCTACTCAATTCGTTTTATTTTAGTTAGTGGTGAAACTCAGGAATTATTACAGCGAGAGAATTATTTGTAAAAAAGATACGATTTCAATAGATAGCAAACACATGGAATTCCTTATAAGATTTGTGCGGCTTGAAAATTGGAGATCCCGCCTGTCCGTCATTTGAGCAAGTGACGTTAAATAATCGACATTGTGTAACGAATCATCGTTTGCTAATTGATCGTTCCTGAAACTGGTATTCAAAGCGCTTTCGGGAGCTATTGGCGGCTAGGCGTAAAAACACCCGAACCTTTCGATGGTACAGGCTTGACACCGTCAAAAAAAACAATAACCATCCTCGGAGCGGAACCCGCGGTATTCAGCCGCCAAAAAGTCCCGGCAGATTGTTATTTTTGTAGACGATGAAAGAGAAGACGATTAGACGATGGCTACTTTTTGGTTTGCTTTTAGCCTTGTTTGTTCCGGTGTCGGGGCAGAGCCAGGTTATACAGATGGACACTGATAAACTGCAGCTGGCCAATCAGTATTACCGGAATAGGGATTTTGAGAAGGCGGCGGTCCTGTACCGCGAGATTTATGATAGGTCGGGAAACGATTCTTACTTTAATCTGTACTTGAATTGTCTGTTGGAACTGGAGGATTTTGCGCAGGCCGAAGAGGAGATCCGGAAACAGCTGACACGACGCAAAAATGACGCCTACCTCTATGTGCAGTGGGGTTTTATGCTTTCGCAGCAGGGCAGGCAGGATGAAGCGGTGCGGAAATATGAAGAGTCTTTGCGGGTTGTTCCGAACAACAAAAGTGACTACATAAGGCTGGCCAGTGCCTTTTTGGGGCGCCAGCAATATGAATTTGCCCGCCGGGTTTACGAACTGGGCGACCAACGGCTGCCAAACGAGTCCTTTCATTATGAACTGGCGCGGGTTTATTTATACCAACGCGACTATGAGCAGATGTTTCAGGCTTACCTGGACTTGCTGAAGATTGATGAAAGCAATCTGGGGCGGGTCCAAAGTAGCATTCTGACGGCTTTTCGGATGGACGTGGGCAATTCGTTGCGCGACGAGTTTCGGATTTCTTTGCTCCGGCGTATTCAGGAAGATCCGGATGTAATCGCCTACAATCATTTGCTTATCTGGCTATTTATTCAAGAAAATCGTTTTTCGCAAGCCTTGCGACAGGCCATTGCGCTGGATAAACGCATTGGGGCAGGCGATGCCAATATTGCCAGCCTTGCGCGAATAGCTGCCGGAAACGATGGAGTTGAGGAAGCCATTCGGGCGTATGACTACCTGATTGATAAGGGCCCGGGCGGTGAGTTTTACAATGAGGCCCATCAGGGAAAAATGAAAATGCATTATCATCTGTTTATTCACTATCCCGAGCAAAATCCGGATGCCTTAAGATTGCAGTCGCAGTTTCAAAAGACCTTTCAGGTCGTTGGTTTTTTGCCTGAAACAACTTCGCTCGTGATTGACTACGCGCATTTTTTGGCTTTCTATCAACAGGAAATTGATTCGGCAACGGACGTGTTACAAAACCAAATGACAATAAAAGGAATTAACGCTTTGCAACGCGATCAGCTGAAAAATGAGCTGGCCGATATTCAGGTGTTGAAAGATGATTTGTGGGAGGCGGTTTTGCTTTATTCACAAATCATTGATACCAACAAAAACAATCCGCTGGGCGATGAGGTAAAGCTGAAGAAAGCCAAACTCGGTTATTATATGGGCAATCTGAGCTGGGCGCAGGCCCAACTGGATGTGCTGAAAGCCAGTACGTCGAAGCTGATTGCCAACGATGCGCTGGAATTATCGATTTTTATTAGCAGCAATACTGCGCTTGACACCACTGAAGTTCCCATGCAGTTGTTTGCAAAAGCTGATTTGTACCAGTTTCGCAGACAGGATTCGCTGGCTTGGGCTACCTTGGATTCGATTGAAGCTCAATACAGCTACCATAGTTTGCTGGATGATATTTACTTCCGCAAAGCGAAAACCTTGACCAATCGTGGTGATTATGCGCAGGCAGCCGCTTTTCTCGAAAAAGTAAGAGACGGTTTTGCTTTCGATCTACTGGCCGACGATGCCTTATTTTTATTGGCTGAACTGTATGAGAAAAAGTTAGATCGGTCAGAGGAAGCCGGTGAGTTGTACAAGCAGATGCTGACCCAATACCCGGGAAGCATTTATGTGGAGGATGCCCGCGAACGATACCGTCGTTTGCGTGGTGAAATTCCGGTTGACAAAGAAACCCTATTTTTCAACGAACCCGACAACAACTAAATGAAGAATCAACGAAAAGCCATTTTGTGGGCTTTGCTGGCAGTGGTGTTTTGGTCTACCGTGGCGTCAGCGTTTAAAATTGCGTTGAAGGTTTTAAGCCCTTTTCAGTTGATTTTGGTGGCTTCCATTACTTCTTTTCTGATCTTTTTTATTCTGATATTGGTTCAAGGCAAATTCAGACTTTTGCTGACCGTGAACCGGCGGGGCTTGCTTTTGTCGGTGGGGCAGGGACTGTTCAACCCGTTTTTGTATTATTTGGTGCTTTTCAAAGCTTACGATTTGAATCCCGCACAGGTAACCCAGTCGCTAAATATGGTTTGGCCTATTGTTCTGGCCGTGTTGTCAGCTCCGGTTTTGGGGCACAAAATCAGTTCGCGCAATGTTTGGGGAATTCTGTTGAGCTTTGTGGGCGTGGTGTTTATCGCGTCGCAGGGAAGTATTTCCGGCTTTTATAAAACTGATTTGATCGGTGCACTGCTGGCTTTGGCAAGTAGTGTTATCTGGTCGTTGTACTGGATTTTTAGCGTGCAGGAAAAGCGCGATAAACTGGTGGTTTTTTTCTGGAACTTTGTCTTTGGAATTTCTTACTTGGTTGTGTACGGACTGTTTGCGCCTGGTGAAAGCTTTCAGATACAACCAGATGGCTACTTCTTTGTTGCAATTTACATCGGATTGTTTGAATTGGGACTTACTTATGTGGTGTGGATGAAAGCTTTACAATACAGCGATAACAATGCCGTAACAGGCAATTTTATTTTTCTTTCACCGTTTTTATCCTTGATCTTCATTCATTTTATTTTGCATGAAGTGATCCATCTGACCACCTTTTTTGGCCTTGCCTTGATAATTTTTGGCATCTTTGTTCAGCAGTTAAAAGTGAAACGATGGCGAATCCGTTAACAGTCGTGAAGAAAAAAGAGGTTTAACATAAAGATGACTCTAGCGATGAAAAATATAAAAAAAAGGGGGCTGTTAAGCCTTTTTCTTTCCGGGGTGTTATTGTTTGGAATTTCATGCTCCAAGGAAGAAGTCATTCCTGAGATTGAGTTGGAAGAGGAGCTTGTCGAGAATAGCAAGACTTACATCTACGATATTTTTCAGGATTGGTATTTTTGGCTTGATAAGCTGCCGGAACTCGATCCGAACACTTACAGCACCAACGAAAGTCTGGTGGGCGCCTTAATGTATGATGAGTTGGATCGCTGGAGTTTTGTGACTAGCCTGGATGCCTATCGAGCGTTGTTTGAACAAGCGCAGACTAAAGGTTTCGGCGTTGGAATGGCGGTAACGCCGGACCAAAAACTAATGGTTAAGTTTACTTACAAACAGTCGCCGATGGGGCTTGCCGGCGTGGATCGCGGCTGGGAGTTCATTGAGATTAATGATGTTCCGTTGCAGGATATCCCAGACTTGGGCGCTACTTTTGATACCGATTCGGAAGTGAAGTTTACTTTTGTGACGACTGAAAACGATACGGTTTCTCATTCGATGACCCGGACCGACTACAAGATGAATACCGTCTTGCACTGGAACGTACTGGCAGTCGGAGCAAAGAAGGTGGGCTATTTGGTTTTCGAAAGTTTTCTCGAGCCATCGCTGAAGGAGTTGGAGGATGTATTTACCGATTTTCAGGAGGAGGGTATTGATGAGCTCATCGTCGATTTACGATACAATGGTGGTGGCAACTTGGGCATCGCCTTCCTTTTGGAAGAACTAATTGGAGGCAGTGACATCGAAAAAAAATTACTGGGGCGCATTATCTACAATGAAAATCACACCGATGATAATGTCGATTTCGGTACCGAAGGCAATGAGCTGTCGGTTGATGTGGACCGGCTGTTTTTTATTACCACCGGCGCATCGGCTTCAGCCAGCGAAATGGTCATCAACGGCATGTTTCCCTTTAAGGAGGTCGTTACGATTGGAACGACAACTGCAGGAAAGCCTGTTGGGATGAGTGTTTTTCAGTCCGAAGAATACGATATCGCCTTGGCTCCGGTTACCTTCAAATTGCTAAACGCCAACGACCAGGGCGATTACTTCAATGGAATTTCGGCCGATTACGAAGTGGTTGATGATATATACCGAGGATGGGGAAACCCGGAGGAAGCGTGTTTAAAAGCCGCTCTCGATATTATCCGGGGTAACGATGTCATCGCCTTGAAATCAATGCAACTTCAACCTCAAGGCTTGCCTTTGAAACGTGGCTTGCAGGAAATTACGGGAGCTTATTAATGGGAATTACATCGAAACGAATTTTGGGGATCGACCCGGGAACGGTGGTGATGGGCTATGCCCTGATCGAAATTGTGGATAACAATCCGAAGATTTTGCACACAGGTGTTGTGAAAACAGGCAAGCTAAAAGATCACTATCTCAAATTGAAACAGATTTTCATCCGAACTCAACATTTAATGAATGAGTACCTGCCCGACGAACTGGCGATTGAATCACCGTTCTATGGAAAAGATATCCAAGCCATGCTTAAGCTTGGACGGGCGCAGGGAATTGTGATGGGCATAGCGCTGGAGAAGGACATTCCGGTGTTTGAATACGCACCGTTACGCGTCAAGCAAGCCATTACGGGCATGGGACGCGCTTCGAAAGAACAGGTGGCTTTCTTTTTACGAAACATGTTTAAAGATGATGAACTGCCCAGAGAGCTGGATGCGACCGATGCGCTTGCTGTTGCGGTTTGCCATTACCTGCAGCTTCGAAGCCCGCTCAAAGGGAAATCATATAAAGGCTGGGGTGACTTTGTCAAAAAGAATCCCGGTAGGGTGAAGTGAATGCTTATTCCGCGATGCTCAACATTTGGAAAAAGAAAAGCCATCCTGAAAAACAGAATGGCCAGCACTATCTTTTAATTGATTCTCCTAATCAATTTCTTCAGCAATTTTTATCCGTAAGGCTTCAAATTCCTTCGGAGTCATTTTCACTTTGTCTGAAAAATGAAGCAAATCCTTTTCTGATTGCATGGGCACAAGGTGGATGTGTGCATGCGGCACTTCAAGGCCTAAAACCATCACACCTACTTTTTGACAAGGAACAGCTTTTTTCAAACCAACAGCCACTTTTTTTGCAAATTGGTGTAGACCCGTGTAGGTTTCATCATCCAGGTCAAACAGGTAGTCCACTTCCTTTTTTGGAATAACCAGCGTGTGTCCTTTAGCTGTTGGGAAAATATCCATAAAAGCTAAATAGTTCTCATCCTCAGCCACTTTGTAGGCTGGGATCTCTCCTGAAATGATTTTTGTAAACAGGCTTGCCATAGCTTAAAGTGAAATGTCGATGATTTCGAAAGGAATGATACCTGATGGTACCTGTATTTCTACCAAATCTCCTACCTTTTTGCCGAGTAATCCCTGCGCAATTGGCGTTTCAATTGAGATCTTGCCTGACTTCAAATCTGCTTCATGCTCCGATACAATCGTATATTGCATTGTGGCATTGTTTTTTTTGTTTTTGATGGTCACTTTGTTCAGAATTTGCACTGACGAGGTATCAATTTTTGACTCATCAATGATACGTGCATTGGCAATTTTGCCACGGAGCTGAGCTATTTTTGCTTCAAGCATACCCTGGGCATCTTTTGCTGCATCGTATTCTGCGTTTTCCGAAATATCACCTTTTTCAATGGCTTCCCCAATTTGCTTCGAAATTGCAGGACGCTCCACATTCATCAGGTGCTCAAGTTCCTTTTTTAGTTTGTTCAATCCCTCTTGGGTAATAAAGGTCACTTTTCCCATTGTTTTTCACTTTTTTGATGTGACTACATAAAAGAAAAAAGAATTCCGAACGAGTGGAACCCTTTAGCTTTACAAAGCTATATAAAATATTCGGTATTTGCGAGTGCTAAACTCCTGAAAAGCTTATAAAATATTGTTTATGAAACCGTTCTAGTATTTTCTTTCCAGAATTTCAGCGTAAATGATGGCTTTTCGCAGTGAGAAATCACTCATGACTGAATAGCGGGCACCTTTGGTTTCTGTTTCCGTTTCTGTTGCTGACGATGCAATCTTATTTTTATGAATGGCATCTCCAATTTCAGTTTTCTTCAGAAGTGATGACCGGAGAGGTTGTCGCTCCAGTTTCGGTTCTGGTATTCGTCGTTCAGCTTTCCTTGGTTCGGGAATAATTTGTGGCCTCTCCATGACGACCGGTTCCCGTACAGTTTTTGGCTGGGGCTCTTCCCTGAACATCGGATCATCGAAAATTTGGTCAAAGAAAGAAGGTTCGTGTTCTGGTTCTTGTTCTTCTTCCATCATTTGCTCCATCTTTTTCTTTTTGTTCTGATTGATCGCTCCAAAGATTGAAAGAACAATAGCGATAAGAATAAAAATATAATCTTCCATTTTATCTTAATTTTGTTGTGCCCAGAGTAAAATATCTTCGTCTTTTCGTTGTTTTAAGAGTTATAAAGATATAAAAAATGAATGGCATAAAATGGTTCTCCCGGAGGTTAAGTTTTTTATTCCTCCTTTTGCTTGCTTTTGGTTTATCTTGCGACGACGACTTTGACTCTTCGATCCCCTATGTTGAGGTGAATTTTTATATCAATTTGGTCAATCATAATGCGCTGAATACGGTAGGCTATCCCGAATATTTCAACGGAGGCTATGGTGGTATTGCTGTTATTAACAGTGGCGTTTCGTTCTATGCCTATGACATGACTTGCCCGTACGAAACGGATTTTAATTGCCGTCTGAACGACGATCATGATGTGATTGGAACGTGCCCTTGTTGCGAAACACAATACAACTTGCTGGATGGTGGCTATGTCATCAGCGGGCCATCGGCCGAGCCGTTAAAACAATACCGGGTCAATGTGTCGGGAGGCCGCCTGCATGTGACCAATTAATCATTAGCAAATTTCATGGAGTTCCCGATTCTTCTCCTCCAGCAGAAAAATACGGTCGAAGGACGAGTTAAAATCCCAATTATTGAGTTTGTTGCGGTAGTGGAAGTTCAGCTGATCCTGGAACGACCGGAGATGGATAAGTAACCACAATTCAACAGGCTTAACTTTTTGATAGAGATAAATTTTCTCTTCCTTGGCTAAGATCGTGTGTTCAATGTTTTGATACAGCAGCTCGGGGGTGTTGTAGTATCCCAGGTTGTCGTAAAACGTTTGTCCATGCAATTCGGTGAGCTCAATGCCAATCACTTTTTTTCGGTTCAGGCGAACTAAAAAATCGGGCGATTCCGTTTGCACCACTTTCCCCTTCGGAAAGTCGCGGACTAAATTCCTAAAGATTTGAAGTACCTGGTGCTCATGTATTTTTTTGTCGGACATGCCCGAAGATACAAAAAAAAGCAGCCCGTGAGCTGCTTTTTTGTATCAATTAATAACGATAGTGTTCTGGTTTGTAGGGACCTTCAGGTGCAACACCAAGATAATCGGCCTGCTCTTTGGTAAGCGTGGTAAGTTTCACTCCCAATTGCTCCAGATGCAGGCGGGCTACTTCTTCGTCCAGGTGTTTTGGCAGGCGGTAAACATCTGTTTTGTATTCATTTTTCCACAATTCAATTTGTGCCAGCGTTTGGTTGGTAAACGAATTACTCATTACAAATGAAGGGTGGCCGGTGGCGCATCCCAAATTAACCAGACGGCCTTCAGCTAATAAATAAATGGCGTGCCCATTTTGATAGGTGTATTTGTCTACCTGTGGCTTGATATTGAGCTTTGTAATGCCCGGCCATTTTTCGAGGCGCGAAACCTGAATTTCATTGTCGAAGTGGCCGATGTTACAAACAATGGCCTGGTCTTTCATGCCAGCCATGTGCTCAGCCGTAATAATGTCCTTGTTTCCGGTGGTGGTTACAAAAATGTTTCCTTCGTCCAGTGCATCTTCCATGGTCTTCACTTCAAAACCTTCCATGGCGGCCTGCAGGGCACAAATGGGGTCAATTTCGGTGACAATCACCCGGGCGCCATAGCCACGCATCGATTTGGCGCATCCTTTACCAACATCGCCGTAACCGGCAACGACAACAACTTTTCCACCAATCATCACGTCGGTGGCACGCTTAATACCATCGGCCAGCGATTCGCGACAGCCATACAGGTTGTCAAATTTCGATTTGGTGACCGAGTCATTCACATTGAAGGCGGGGAATAACAAGGTCCCTTTTTCCATCATTTGGTAAAGCCGGTGTACGCCGGTGGTGGTTTCTTCCGACACTCCTTTGATTTCGGGAGCTGTTCGGTGCCAGCGCTGGGGATCTTCGTTTAGAATGCGTTTCAGAATATTATTGAGTTGAATTTCATCTTCGGCCTCTAATTTCACGTCCAGCAAGGCGGGGTTATTCTCAGCGGCGTAACCATGGTGAATCATTACGGTGGCATCGCCTCCATCGTCAACGATCAGTGTGGGCCCTTGTCCTTTTCCAAAGTCGAGTGCACGCTCGGTGCACCACCAATATTCCGCCAGGGTTTCACCTTTCCAGGCAAACACCGGAATTCCCGCAGCAGCAATCGCTGCAGCAGCATGGTCTTGTGTGCTGAAAATGTTACAACTGGCCCAACGGACAGATGCACCGAGCTCAACCAAGGTTTCAATTAACACTGCGGTTTGGATGGTCATGTGCAAAGAACCCATGATTCGAGCGCCTTTCAGCGGTTTCTCCTTCGCATGTTTTTTGCGGATGGACATCAGGCCCGGCATTTCCTTCTCGGCAATCTCAATCTCTTTACGTCCGTAATCGGCAAGCGAAATATCAGCCACTTTATAATCAATTTTCGTATCTGTCATCGTTGTCATAATGTGTTCAATTTTAGTGGTGCAAAGATAATTATTCCAGACGAAATAATGGTCATGAAACAAAATTGTTTGGCGATTGGATTAGTAGACTGGAGTGAACGGTGGGCGGATAAAAGTTGGCTGGCTGATCAGTTGCTACTCCTGACTGAAAAATTCCTGAACATCCAGTTTGTCTTTTTGCAGTTGTGAACGCAAACCGTCGATGGAGCCAAACTTTTGTTCTTCGCGAATTTTGGTGACGAACTTCAACTCCAATTGTTTTTTGTAAATGTCTTTGTCGAAATCAAAAATATGGACTTCAATACTTCTGTTATCCGCATTGTTGTTAATTGTGGGGCGGGTTCCAATGTTTAGCATTCCACGGTGAATGACCCCTTCAATATTAACGAGAACGGCATAAACACCGTACCCTGGAATAATCTTATGTGGGTCGGAGGCTTCAATATTGGCCGTAGGAAATTGGATTTTGCGTCCCAGCTTTTGTCCTTCAATAACGGTTCCATGCAGGCTGAAGGGATAGCCCAAGTACCTGTTTGCTTTGCTGATATCGCCTATTTGAAGCGCCTGCCGAATTTTGGTTGAGCTGATATTCATATTGTCCGAAAGCAGCACATCCAACTTTTCCAGTTTGAAATTGAAGGCCATGGAAAGACCCTGAAGCATTTCAAAGTCACCTTTGCGGTCTTTCCCGAATTTGTGGTCATATCCAACGACAAGGCTGTCGATATTCAGCTGGTTGACTAAAAGAATGCGGACAAAATCGGTGTAACTTAATTCAGAAAAGTCTCGGGTGAATGGGTAGATAATCAGGTGATCGACGCCAGCTTGATCAAGCAGTTCAATTTTTTCATTCAGCGTGGTGAGCAAGCGCAAACTGCTCTGGTCTTTGGTCAGCACCAATCGAGGATGTGGGGAAAAAGTAAAAATGACCGATTCTCCTCCGTTTTGCTTGGCGATTTCATTCAGACGGTCAATGACCTTGCGGTGCCCCAAGTGTACACCATCAAAAGATCCAACCGTGAGGACTGGTTTTGCTACATTAAATTGGCTAACGTCACGATAAACTTTCATTCAAGTCTCATTTTGCAGTGCCAAAAGTAGTATAATTTTAGATTTTTGAATAACGCTTAACGATGAAAACCAGTCGAGTGTATAAAAGATTTCATACTTACCGGTGAATTGATTGGTAAATTATTATTTTTACGCACCAATAAAAAATTGAAAAATCCGAATTGTGAAAAGACTATTTGTACTCCTAATTTCGATTGCTGCATTCATGGTGGCTTGTGATGATTCCACGCATTACAAAATCTCAGGGCGCATTAGCAACGCCGAAGGACAGTATGTTTACCTCGATAAACTGAAGGTAAGCTCATCCGAAAATGTCGATTCAGTAAAGATAGGAAAGTCCGGGGAATTTGAATTTGACGGCATTGTTCAGCATCCTACTTTTTTTCTGTTGAAGTTAAGCGACCGAAATTTTATTACCCTGTTGGTTGACTCGGCTGAGCAGGTTCAGGTAGCTGGAGACGCGGCCAACTTTTCGCGCGACTATATCGTAAACGGCTCCGAAGGTTCAGCACAGGTACAGGAGCTAAACCAGCATTTAAGTCACACAAAACATCTGCTGGATTCAATCAGTTCACTACATGTTCTTTTTCGGACTGATCCAAATTATCCAAGGTTGAAAAAGAAATGGGAGAAGGAATATAACGAGGTCGTGGAGGAGCAGATCAAATATTCTCAAAACTTTGTGACCTCGCATCCGTTTTCCATGGCCAATGTTTTGGCTCTCTATCAGAAATTCGACAACGACAATTTTGTCATCCAGGATATTCAATCTCTAAAAACAGCTGCTTCAGCTCTGAATTCTTTTTATCCCGAGTCAGAACATGTCAAGGCATTATATGCCAATACGATTAAGTTGATGCAAGATGAGCGCAGCGCACGAATTCAACAACTGATTCAGGAACAAGGAGAAAATAGTCCTGACATTGTGCTGCCTGATCCTGATGGGAAGGAAGTTGCCTTGTCGTCCTTGCGGGGAAAATATGTTTTGCTTCAGTTTTGGTCGGCGCAAGACCGTGGATCAAGAATTATGAACCCGGTTTTGGTTGAGCTTTATAAGAAATACAACCGAAAAGGATTTGAGATTTACCAGGTTAGTGTCGACGAAGACCGCTACGAGTGGGTTGATGCGATTGACCAGGACAAGCTTTCGTGGATTAATGTTGGCGATATGGAAGGAAGCCGGACGGCTGTCATCAACTACAATGTGCAGCAAGTTCCTTTTAATTATCTGCTCGACGATGAAGGTGTTATTATTGCCAAAGACTTGAAGGGGCCTGCATTGGATCGCTTGTTGGGCGAAGAGTTGAATTAATTGCTGTCTGCACTTTTTGTTCGGATGGTTTGATGAAATGAATTCGTGAAACTTAATTTTTTACTGGTATATTTGTCGGGTTTTTTTGACGAAAAAGATATAAGTTGACTGACTATCAAGGTAAAATATATTTTATTTCAGACATCCATCTTGGTGCTCCGGCACTGAAGAATAATAGGGAGCGCGAGAAACTTTTTGTGGCGTGGCTCGATGATATCAAAAAGGATGCCGCTGCACTTTTCCTCATGGGTGATATTTTCGATTACTGGTTTGAATATAAGACCGTTGTCCCTCGTGGGTTTACGCGTACATTGGGGAAAATTGCAGAACTAGCTGATTCAGGTATCCCGGTTCATTTTTTCACCGGAAACCACGATGTGTGGGTGTTTGATTATTTGCCATCTGAATTGGGCGTTCATGTTCATCGCGAAGAAATGCGGGTGAATTTTTCAGGAAAGAAGTTTTTCCTGGCCCATGGCGACGGATTGGATCCTTACGACAAAGGCTACCATCTGCTGAAAAAACTTTTCACAAACCGTTTTTTACAATGGCTGTTTTCGTGGCTGCATCCAAATCTGGGTGTTTCGCTGGCTCACGCCTGGTCAAAAAAGAGCCGGTTGACCAAGGGCATGTTTGTGCCTTTTCAAGGTGAAGAAAAGGAGGGACTCTACCTTTTTGCAAAATCAACCCTTGAAGATGAAGAAGTTGACTATTTTATTTTTGGTCATCGGCATTTGTTATTAGATTTGCCCCTTGGAAAAAACACACGCTACATTAATTTGGGCGATTGGATTTCCCATTTTTCATATGGCGTGTTTGATGGTGAGAAATTTGAATTGAAAACATATAAAGGTCCAGGCGAAAGCCTATGAATTGATTGTTATGGCGAAGAATATCTATACGAAAATTATTGGTACAGGAAGTTACATTCCTGAGCAGGTGGTTAAAAACGATTACTTTTCTGATTACAAATTTTATGATCCCTCCACCCGGGAACTTTTCGACAAGACCAATGAAGAGATCATTGAAAAGTTTCATGAGATCACCAATATTGAAGAACGTCGTTGGGTAAAAGACGATCAGGTGGATTCGGATATTGCAGCTGAAGCCATTAAAAATGCTTGTCAGGCGGCCGGATTAAGTCCGGAAGAGTTAGACTTCATTATTGTAGGTCACAATTTTGGAGATGTCGCTTCCGGAAGGACACACTCCGACATTGTTCCGTCGTTGGCCAACAAAGTGAAAAGGAAATTAAACCTGAAAAACCCGTTCTGCATTTGTCACGATGTCATATCCGGTTGTCCTGGCTGGACACAGGGAATGATTATCGCTGACGCCTACATTCGGAGCGAAACCTATAAGCGGGGTGTAGTGGTGGGGGCCGATGTGCTCTCGCGCATTTCCGATCCGCATGACCGCGACAGTATGATTTATGCTGATGGAGCCGGAGCCACAATTGTTGAAGCGACCTGGTCGGACGAACCAATCGGAATTCTTTCCCATTCAAGTCGCTCCGATTCAATTCCTTATGCAGGATTGCTGACTATGGGTGGTTCGTCTAATCCGGATTACGAAGGAGATGATCTGTTCATAAAAATGATTGGCCATAAACTGTATGTGTACGCTTTGAGCTTTGTTCCTGGCGTGGTAAAAGATAGTCTTGAGAAAGCTGGTCTGCATTTGAGCGATGTGAAAAAAGTATTGATCCATCAGGCCAATGAAAAGATGGATGAAGCCATTTTGAAAGGGGTTTTCAAATTGTATAAAGAGAAAAATATTCCCGATGGAATTATGCCCATGAGTATCAATAAACTTGGGAATTCGTCGACTGCAACTGTTCCGACCTTGCTTGATTTGATTGTAAGAGGAAAGATGGAGAATCAGGAAATTAATGCCGGCGATTATATTATTTTATGCTCGGTGGGAGCAGGAATGAACATCAATTCAATCGTTTATAAATGGTAGAAGGCTGGTTGACAGTGAAAGCAAACAGACTCAGATTCTGATAGCTGTCTTGGCCCCGAGTCGTGTGAAATATCCAAGAAGAAGCCTTTATTGAATGTCCGGTGTGCGAAATTGGGAGCGATTCTGTGCCTGGCAACCCAATCACCGCTTAGTTTGATTTGCTACTGAAGTGGCGCTTTGGCACGAAAACCTACCAGTTGATTGGCGGCAGTTCCTGCTGTTTCAAGAAAGCATTGGTGCGGCTAAAGTGTTTGTTCCCAAAGTAACCCCTGCTTGCCGAAAGGGGTGATGGATGCACCGATGTCAACACCAGGTGCTTTCTTTCATCAATGAATTCGCCTTTGCGTATGGCATAAGTTCCCCACAAAATAAACACCACATGCTCTTTATGGGCGTTGATTTGGTGTATCACCGCATCGGTAAACTGCTCCCAGCCTTTTTTCTGGTGCGATCCGGCTTGCCCTGCACGAACAGTAAGCGTTGCATTTAAAAGCAGCACACCCTGCCTGGCCCAGTTTGTCAGGTTGCCGGTTGTCGGAATTGGTTTGCCAACATCTTGCTGTAACTCCTTGAAAATGTTTCGCAGGCTCGGAGGAAAGGAAATCCCGTCGTTGACCGAAAAACACAGACCATGCGCCTGCCCCGGGCCGTGGTAGGGATCCTGGCCAAGAATAACCACTTTTACCTGATCGAACGGACATTGGTCAAAAGCGTTGAAAATGAGTTTAGCAGGCGGATAAATTTTGTGTGTCCGGTATTCTTCGTGGACAAATGCACTTAGTTTCTTAAAGTAGTCTTTCTCAAATTCCTGGGCCAGAACCTTTTTCCAACTGGCATCAATCTTTACATCCATCGAACGGGGTTTTATTTTCGGAGCGTTAAAATAGTGCATAAGTTTCAAATTCCAAATTCCTAATTCCAAGTTCCGAGTTTCGGGCCGCACAATGTTGATGTTCAACCATAGGCTGACGAGCAAAGAACAAACCCTGAAAGGGTTACAGGGAAGTGAACAAGATAGATTGAAGGCGCACAGGAAAGGTCATTTGAAATACCAATCATAGCTGCGCCGCAAAGCAAAATCAAGCTGCCAGCCGCAACTTTAAACTTGAAACTGTAAAGGGAATCATAAACAATCATACCTGATCTGCGTCCAATTCCTTCAAGCCGCCTGCTGCAAGCATCCGGCCTCAGTCTCAGTTTTCGGTAACCTCTTATTTTTTTTTCTATGTGTCTATTGTTGTTTTTTTGAATTCTAATGTATTAGAAGAACCGCTACAAATGTTGACAAGCCTCAATCCAGCATCCAGCACTCCGCCGCTGATTTTATCCTTTCGCCTTCTCTTTCTTCTTTGTACTTTTAGCCTTCAAAGCTAAGGAAGATGGAAATTGTTTATTTGCTTGCCGGGCTGGCTGTTGGATTTGTTGTTGCTTTTCTGTTGTCGAAACTGAATGCCATGAACTCTGAGAATGAGTTGTTGGCGGTACGCAGTGAGTTTGAAAGAAACAAAGCTCAACTGGAGGAGCGGGTGACTTATTTGCAGGACGACAAGGAAAAGCTTACTGCGCGGCTGGAAACCAAGGAGACCGAAAGCGAGCAGCAGGCGCAACGCCTGATCAAATCAGAGGTTGAATTTGCCAACCTTCGCGAGACGCTGACCACGCAAAAACAAGAGATGGAAGAACTTCAAAAGAAGTTTACGACAGAATTTGAAAATATCGCCCACAAAATCTTAAAGCAAAACTCGCGGGATTTTACACTGGTCAATCAGAAAAATATCAGCGAAATACTGAATCCTTTGCGGGAGAAGATTCAGCTTTTCGAAAAGAAAGTGGAGGATACTTACGAGAAAGGCCTGAAGGATCAAACGGATTTAAAGGCCGAACTGAAGAAATTGCACGACCTGAACATTCGGATCAGCGACGAGGCCAGCAACCTGACTAAAGCCCTGAAAGGCGATGTGAAAAAGCAGGGAAACTGGGGGGAAGTGATTTTGGAGCGTATTCTCGAACGTTCGGGCCTGACTGAAGGGCGCGAGTATGAAAAGCAATTCAGTATGCTTGGCGAGAATGGCTCCCGTTTACAGCCCGATGTGGTAATCTATCTGCCCGATCAGAAGCACATTGTGGTCGATTCGAAAGTATCGCTGGTGGCTTATGAGCGTTTGGTTAATGCAACGGAAGAAGCCGATCGGGCGGGCTACATCAAAGCCCACTTACTCAGTATTAAAAGCCACATTAAACAGTTGAGCGAAAAGCATTATCAAAGTGCACCCGGGATGAACAGTCCCGACTTTGTGCTGTTGTTTGTGCCCATTGAGTCCTCCTTCAGCGTAGCCATCCAGGCCGATCAGGATTTATTTTCGTATGCCTGGGATAATAAAGTGGTTATTGTCAGCCCGTCGACCCTGCTGGCCACCTTGCGCACCATCGCTTCCATTTGGCAACAGGAAAACCAAACCCGCAATGCCATGGAGATTGCCAGACAGGGCGGCCTGCTCTACGATAAGTTTGTGAGTTTTATTGCCGACCTCGAGAAAGTAGGATACAACATTGAGCAAACCCGCAAGAATTACGATCTGGCTATGAACAAGCTGAATGATGGACGCGGTAACCTGATCCGCTCGGCCGAAAAGCTTCGCGAACTTGGCTCAAAAGTCAGCAAGGAATTGCCTCAGAAATATTTGGACGAATAGTCCGGACTTGGGGGCCGTCTGCGGATCTACTTGTTCGGTCACCGCTGTCAATGACTGTCATTCCTGGCCATTGATCGTTGTAGGACTGTAATCACCTCATGGCGATGAATGACTACTAATGACGATGAATGACCACCCAATGATCATTTTAATAACTTCAACATCAGGTAATCATGCAGATATTCATCCCCGCTATTTTAATACTTGCTGGTTTTTGATTTGCTGTAATCCGGGTGTTTTTCCGCCCGCTTTAGGCGTGGAGTCGGCCGAAAACTGATGTCAGCGGATTTTATCAGGCGGAAACTGTCCGTCCGGGGTTCGTCTGATGCTTCGCTTTTCAGATTCAGGCTAAAGGCTCGCAGCTCACCCAACTCCACGGTCCGGTTGTCGAGTAGCAGTTCAGGTATCAAATCAATCAATCCCACCAAGGTCGCCACTACGTCTCCTCGCGTCTGCGATGATCGGAGGGCAAGTTCGTCAGCTAGTTCATTCAGGGTCGCTTCGGTGCGGTCGCAGGCCCGAGCGTAATACTTGTATTGTCCCCGCCTTCTGCTCCCGGGGGTGCTTGCTTAATAGGCCGGTACTTTACAGTCATTTCCTTTTGTTTTTATAAACGTTTAATACTTGTCTATTGCACATTTAATACGTATTAAAAAGTCATAATGACGAAAGAAAAGTATCAATCGCACCCTGCCTTTTTGGCCTGATGCCGGTATCATTTCTTTCTGAAATCCGCTTATTTATTTAGAAACTCCACGAGTGGTCCGATAAAACGGTCAAAGGCTTCGATGTGGGGAAGGTGCCCAATATCATCCAACTCCACCAGGCGGGCATTCTGGATTTGTTGTTGGGTTCGTTTTCCCAGTTCGGGGTAGTTGCCCATGGTTGCCCTCACTTCGTCACTCACCAGTTGTTTTCCCAGAGCTGTGCGGTCGCGTTGCCCAATAATTAGCAGGGTAGAGGCTTTAATGCGTCCAAACTCATAGCAAACCGGCTGCGTAAAAATCATGTCGTAGGTCAGGGCTGCATTCCAGGCAATGCGCGGATAATCGATGTTCAGTGTCCAGCCGGCAAGCAGGTTCACCCATTCGTCGTATTCGGGTTTCCACTGGTTGTTGTAGTAACTTTCCAGTTGGTATTTTTTGATGCCTTCGTAGGTTTTTCCCAATTCGTTGGTATACCACCATTCCACTGGTTTGTAGGGGACTTTTAGCTTCCAGTCTTCGAGCCCGATGGGATTGGCTAAAATCAACTTGTCGGTTTGTTCAGGATACATCAAGGCGAAGCGCGTGGCCAGCATGCCGCCCATGGAGTGTCCCAACACGGCGATCGTTTCAATTTGAAGGGTATCGAGCAGCGTTTTGGTGTTGGCCGCCAGTTGCTGAAAGGTGTAGTGATAGTGTTTGGGCTTCGACGACTTTCCAAAGCCAATCTGGTCGGGAATGATTACGCGAAAGCCCTGTTCCCCGGCCAGTACGTTGGCGGTTTCGCGCCAGTAGGCACCGTTGAAGTTTTTGCCGTGAAGCAGCAGAACGCTTTGTCCATTGGGTTTAGCGGGCCTTACATCCATATAAGCCATTTGGTAGGTTTCGTTTTGACTGGCAATGGTGAAGTAGTTTACGTCGAAAGGATAATCGTAATTTTCGAGGTTGAGGCCCAAAGTTTTTATGCCGGTTTGTTGGGCCGGAACGCTGATGCCCATGATCAAAGCAATGATCAGCAACAAAAATTTATGGTATTTCATGATTTTCCTGTTTAAGGGTTTATGTGGTTTAAAACAGGAAGCGTGGAGGATGGTTTAATTTTCGGAGGACAACATGAGTTAATAGCTTGGTTTTTGGCTGTTTGTTCTGGTACAAAATTAGCGCTGATAACGGTCAAATTAACTGATTAGGTTGGTAATGACTTTTATATCACGAATTTGCCATGCTTTGTCGTGACTGACACACACTACTGTTTTCTTTGTATGGATAACATAGTTGATGAAGCGATGTTTCTGCTTTTCGTCCATTGCAGAGGTGGGTTCGTCGAGCAACAGCACGGGGCGGTCGAGCAGTTGCACCAAGATCCAGCCGAGTCGCTGTCGTTCACCACCCGAAATGAGACTGGTATTTTTTTGCATCAGTTCTTCCGGCAGTTCGAACTCCTTGATCTTCTCCAATAGTTTTTCGTTGGTGTATTTCAGGTGTTTGTTGGTTGGGAGTTGAAAAATCTCCTGGAATACGTCCTGAACTTTTCCGTTGGGAAAATCAACGTCCTTGCTGAGGTAGGCAATCTGGCTACGGATTTTGTACACGTTCTCTGCTGTGGCTTCTTTTTTGCCGAAAAGGATTTTTCCGGAATCGGGACTGGTAGAGCCCAGAATTAAACGCAGCAGACTTGTTTTTCCACTACCCGACGGGGCGGCCAGCAATACTTTATCGCCTTTGTTGATGCGAAGATTGAAATTTTTCAGCAATTGCTTATTTCCCAGCGTGAGGGAGACTTCTTTAAATCGAATCATTGGAAGAATCAGAAAAAGTAAGACAAAAAAGCCGGAACATGGTGTCCGGCTTTATATATTCTATCTTGCAACACGATCATTTCTCAATTCATATGTTTTTAAAAAACGAAGTGTCATTTGCGTTGTTTTGACTACGCGCCTTTAACTTGCTTTTAAACGGTGCGAGCTACTTGGGTCAATCTTTTGCATGGCATAGTCCTTTGTTATCACCAATTCCCGAATGTCATTGGACGGACTGTCAAACATGGCATCAATCATGATGCTTTCGCAAATTGACCGGAGACCACGGGCGCCGAGCTTAAACTCAACAGCCTTGTCAACAATGAATTCCAAGGCCTCTTCCTCAAAAGTCAGTTCAATGTCGTCGAGCTTAAACAGCTTGACGTATTGTTTGATGATTGAATTCCGGGGTTCGGTCAAAATGGCTCGCAAAGCTTGACGATCAAGTGGCTCCAGGTAGGCAAGCACTGGTAAGCGGCCAATAATTTCGGGAATGAGTCCGAAACTTTTCAAATCCTGCGGTGAGATATATTGCAACATATTCTCGCGATCCAGGTTGTCAACCAGCTTTTGTGCGCCGAAGCCAACCACCGATGTGTTTAGGCGTTTGGCAATTTTCTTTTCGATTCCATCGAAGGCACCACCACACACAAAAAGGATGTTTTTGGTGTTCACCGGAATCATTTTTTGTTCCGGGTGCTTACGGCCTCCTTGCGGTGGTACATTGACAATGGCTCCCTCCAGCAGTTTCAGCAAGCCTTGCTGAACACCTTCGCCCGACACATCGCGCGTGATGGATGGATTGTCGCCTTTGCGGGCGATTTTATCCAGCTCGTCAATAAAAACGATGCCGCGTTCGGCTGCTTCCACATTGTAATCGGCAGCTTGCAAGAGCCGGGTCAGCAAACTTTCAATGTCTTCGCCCACGTAACCAGCTTCGGTCAAGACCGTGGCATCAACAATGGTGAACGGAACATGAAGCATTTTGGCAATCGTTCGTGCCAGTAAGGTTTTTCCGGTACCCGTTTGCCCAACCAAAATGATGTTGGATTTTTCAATTTCCGTTTCGTCGCTGGTCACTTTCTGGGTTAACCGTTTGTAATGATTGTATACAGCTACTGATAAAATCCGCTTGGCCTGATCTTGTCCGATAACATATTGATCAAGAAAATCCTTGATTTCTTTCGGTTTCAATAATTTCAACCCTTTCAGGTCAAATTCGGTATCTCTCTTTAATTCTTCCTCAACAATGGCAAAAGCCTGCTCAATGCAGTGGTCGCAAATATGACCATCCATTCCTGCAATCAACAAGTTCGTGTCTTTTTTCTCTTTTCCGCAAAAAGAACATTTATCCATGATCTACTCCTCTGTCTCTAATGCTTACTTACTCTTAATTAAAATATCATCGATCATACCATATTCTTTGGCTTCTTCCGAGGTCATCCAGTAATCCCTGTCCGAGTCTTTCTCGACTTTTTCATAGGTGTTTTCTGAATGCTTGGCGATGATTTCGTATAATTCTCTTTTCAGTTTTAAAATTTCGCGTGCGGTAATCTCAATGTCTGAGGCTTGCCCTTGCGTTCCGCCCATGGGTTGGTGAATCATGATGCGTGAGTGTTTCAGGGCTGAACGTTTGCCTTTGGTTCCGGCAGTTAGCAATACCGCTCCCATTGATGCGGCCATTCCGGTACAAATAGTGGCGATATCGGGTGAAATGTATTGCATGGTGTCGTAGATTCCTAAACCGGCATGTACCGACCCGCCTGGGCTGTTAAAATAGATTTGAATGTCTTTACTTGGATCGGTCGATTCAAGGAACAGCAACTGGGCCTGAATGATGTTGGCAATGTAATCGTCGATTGGTGTTCCCAAAAAGATAATCCGATCCATCATTAAACGGGAAAAAACATCCATTGAAGCCACGTTCAATTGTCTTTCTTCAATAATATAAGGGGTCAGGCTGTTGGTAAACAGCGAATCAAAACGATGCAAGTTCAGACTACTAATTCCCATGTGCCCTTGGGCGTATCTATTAAATTCTCTTTTATCACTCATTTCTCTAATCTCTAAATTCTGGTTAAAAAAAAACTTTGTAAACTCTGGATTTCTAAAGCTTTTCAACTGAATAAACAGTTTTAGAGCCGAATCCAAGGGTTACAAAGTTATAAAATAATGCTATTAGCCTAAGCTACAGCCGGATTATTTTTCGAGTAATTCATTAAATTCATCCTGGCTGATTGGTTTTTCATCCAGATTAACGTTTTGCTTAATGACTTCCATGATTTTATCTTCCTGAACTTTGGTGGTGATGCGGCGTCTTTCGTCTTCATTCTGAAGAATTTGATCGGCGTAAGCGCTCAGTTGCTCGTCAGGCATGCTAAACATACCGTATTGGCGGAACTGCATGGCAGCAATTTCCTTAGCCATGGCTTTCACATCTTCCTGCTTAATTTCAATTTCATTGTCTTTGGCAATGCGGTCTTTAATCAGCTGCCAACGTAAATCTTTCATGAAATTGTCAAAATCTTCATCAATTTGCTCGTCTGTCAGCTCGTTGTTTGTCGCTTTCAACCAGCGCTTCAGAAATTCCTCTGGCAGTTCCATTTCGATTTTTTCGAGCAGGATTTCACGACTATCGATGGTGAATTTGTAATCACTTGAGTATTTCAGTTGCTCTTCGATATCGGCTTTCAGCTTGTTGCGGAATTCTTCTTCGGTCTTGATCTCAGTTTCGTCACCCAAGGCTTTTTTGAACAGCTCTTCGTTGACTTCTGCTTTTTTGAAGCGAAGAATTTCGGTGATGGTGAATTTGAAATCGCCTTCAATGGTTTCAGCTTCTTCATGCGAAACATTCAGCATGTGACCTACTTCGTGTTTGTTTTCGTACACTTTGATCGGGTCGAATACGATGGTGTCGCCAACCTTTTTACCTTGAATTTCTTTTTTGACTTCCTCGTCTTTCATCACATCCACTGCGATGATCACTTGCTCTGCTTTGATTCCATCTTCCAGTTCGTTTCCTTCGGCATCCAACTGCACAAAATTTCCGCGGATGGTGTCTTTTTCCTCTACGACATCAACATTTTCATTTTCTCCAAAGCGGCTGGTGTACGAGTCAACTTGTTGGTCAAGCATTTTGTCATCCACCTGAATCAGGTAGTAGGGGTATTTTTTGCGCTTGTCGAATTTTACTTCCACTTCGGGAGCAACAGCAATGTCGAAGGCGAATTCAAAATCTTCGGCTGTTTCCCAACTGAATTCGGGCGTTTTTTCTTCGTTTGGAAGTGGTTCACCCAAAATATTCAGTTTTTCATCAACAATATATTTGGTGAGGTTGTGAGACAACATCTTGTTTACTTCTTCAGCCAGAATTGCCTTGCCGTACATTTTTTTCACCAAACCTGCAGGTACTTTCCCCGGTCTGAATCCAGGCATGTTGGCTTTTTTACGATATTCTCTCAATTGTTCATTGATGGTAGCTTCGTAATCGCTTTTTTCAATTTTAACTGTAATCGTCGCATTCAGCTCGTTGATGTTCTCTTTTGTAATATTCATATAATTCCGCTTATAATTTTGGAAAATGTTCAAGTAACCAAATAGTTAACTCTTTTTGTCAAGATAAACTAAAGCCTATAAATCAATAAAAACCGCAGGCTTGGATTCGGTGAACCAAGCTTTGCGGTTGTTTTTCTTTTTCTAGTGCGGGCGAAGGGACTCGAACCCCCACGTCAAAGACACTAGATCCTAAGTCTAGCGCGTCTACCAATTCCGCCACGCCCGCTAATTGCGGTGCAAATGTATATTAATTTTTTTTATTCCCCAAACGCAGAATTGAAACTTTTTCGTGAAAAAGTGGCGTGCTTAAGTGGCTTACCTAAGTGTGAAATTCTGTCCCAGGTAAACCCGGCGGACATCCTCGTCGTTGGCCAGGTCTTCGGCCGATCCGGCTTTCATGATCGATCCTTCAAACAGCAAATAGGAGCGGTCGGTAATGGACAAGGTTTCGTGCACATTGTGGTCAGTGATCAGGACCCCAATGTTTTTTTCCTTCAGGGTCATCACAATTTCCTGAATATCTTCCACCGCAATGGGGTCAACACCGGCAAAAGGTTCGTCCAGTAAAATAAATTTGGGATCAATAGCCAGCGCCCGGGCAATTTCCGTGCGCCGTCGTTCGCCTCCCGATAGCTGGAACCCTTTGCTTTTTCGAATGTGTTGTAGCCGGAATTCTTCGAGCAGCGATTCTGTTTTTTCTTTCTGATAGGCTTTGGTGTAGTTGGTCATTTCCAGCACAGCACGCAGGTTGTCTTCAATGCTAAGTTGCCTGAAGACTGAAGCTTCCTGTGCCAGATAACCGATTCCCAGTTGGGCACGTTTGTACACGGGGAGTTTGGTAATGTCGCGGTCGTCTAAAAATACTTTACCCGACAGGGGCTGGATCAGTCCAACAATCATGTAGAAAGAGGTGGTTTTGCCAGCTCCGTTTGGGCCCAGAAGCCCAACAATTTCGCCTTGTTCAACCTCGATAGACACGCCTTTGACAACGGTTCTTTTTCGATATTTCTTGACTATGTTTTCGCCCCGTAGTTTCATATCTATTTGCTTAACGCCCGTTTCAAAAATTCATTATAAAGCTTCCAGGTCTTCTTCAGCTTTTTTGTTTACCCTCCGCGAAATGACGATCCCGATTTCGTATAGAAAAACCAGCGGGATACATACCATAATTTGGCTGAAAACATCAGGTGGCGTTATGATTGCTGAAATTAGTAGTAGCGCAACGTAGGCATGACGCCGGTATGTTTTCATTAAGCCGGGAGTCAGGATCCCCACCTTGCTCAGAAAATAGACAAAGATAGGTAATTCGAAAATAACCCCGCTTGCCAGGCTGATGGAGGTAACTGTGCCGATGTAGGATCGCATGTTGATTTGATTCACTACTTCGGCTGATATGGAATACGAACCCAGAAAGTGAATGGAAAGTGGTACAATTAAAAAGTACCCAAACATCACGCCTAAAATAAAAAGTACCGACATGTAAAAAACTGCTCCGCCGGAATGTCTTCGTTCTTTTTCATACAAAGCAGGACTGATAAATCGCCAGATTTCATAAAAAACATAGGGTGACGAAACGATTAACCCTGCAATGATGGAAACCATGATGTGGGTCATGAAATTGTCTGCCATCTTGATGCTGATGAGTTGCAGCTCTTTTGAGTTGATGATCAGGTCTTCGATGCCGGTAAATTCTGCCAGTTTGGCAAACATCCGGTTGGTCCAAAAGTCTGCTGTCTTTGGGTTGAAAATTACCGTGTCGAAAATAAAATCCTTGTTTACAAAAGCCAGAATAGCAAAAAAGACAATCGCTAAAAATGCCCGGATCAGGTGCCATCTTAATTCTTCCATGTGTTCGAGGAATGACATTTCCTCCTGTTTATCTTTCTTTGTCTTTTTCTTTTTGGTACTTTGCTGCTCTGAATATTTAGTGTCGGTCATATTGGCAATTTGGTTCAGAAAAAAGAATTAAAATTTGTTTTTCAAAAATCACGACAAATATAGTTTATATTACCGATTAAGCTTTTGTGTGCAGTCTAAATTTTTATGAAAGAAAGGGGACAAAGTTGTTACTTTAATAAAAAGCTTGCGATTTCAATTAGATTTTGTCTATCTTAGATTCTGCGATTGTGAAAAGAGAAAATTTTAACGACAACAAATTCAGGCTTTTATGAAGAATGAGCTATCATTAGCCGGGCAACTCCAAAAGTATTTTGGGTTTGACCGGTTTAAGGGGCAGCAGGAAGAGGTCATCAAAAGTGTGCTTGATGGCCACGATTCTTTTGTGCTGATGCCTACGGGGGGAGGAAAGTCATTGTGTTATCAGCTGCCGGCTTTAATAATGGAGGGGACTGCCATTATTGTTTCGCCACTGATTGCCTTGATGAAAAACCAGGTGGATTCGATTCGTAGTTTTGGAACGGAGGATGGAATTGCCCATTTTTTAAATTCATCATTGACCAAGCTGGCAATTCAAAATGTGAAAGACGACGTACTGAGTGGCAAAACAAAATTATTGTATGTCGCTCCGGAGTCATTGACCAAGCAAGATAACATCGACTTTCTGAAGAATGTGAACATATCTTTTTATGCCATTGATGAGGCACATTGTATTTCGGAATGGGGTCACGACTTCAGGCCTGAGTATCGTCGCATCCGTGCGATTGTTCAGGATATTGGCTCAGCGCCGATTATGGCATTGACGGCCACCGCAACTGCCAAAGTGCAACACGACATTCAGAAAAATTTGGGCATGCTCGATGCCCGGGTGTTTAAGGCTTCTTTTAACCGGCCAAACCTGTATTATGTGGTTAAGCCAAAAGTGAAGCCTGAAAACCAGATCATTCGTTTTATCAAAGAGAATGAAGGAAAATCAGGGATTATTTATTGCCTGAGCCGTAAGAAAGTGGAAGAGCTGGCCGAGGCGTTGCAGGTGAACGGAATCAAGGCCCTGGCTTATCATGCCGGCATGGATTCGGCCACCCGGTCGGGAAATCAAGACAAGTTTTTGATGGAAGACGTGGATGTTATTGTCGCAACCATTGCCTTTGGGATGGGGATTGATAAGCCCGATGTGCGTTTTGTGATGCACTATGATATTCCCAAAAGCCTGGAAGGTTATTACCAGGAAACCGGACGGGCAGGACGTGATGGCGGCGAGGGGCAGTGCATTGCATTCTATTCGTATAAGGATATTCAGAAACTTGAAAAGTTTATGCAGGGCAAGCCTGTTGCCGAGCAGGAGATCGGGCGGCAACTGTTGCTGGATACTGCTTCGTATGCAGAGACCGCTATTTGCCGCAGAATTATGTTGCTGAATTATTTTGGCGAGAAACTGGATGAGCCCTGCGGCAATTGTGATAATTGTCTCAACCCGAAAGAACAGGTGGAGGCCAGCGATGAAGTGGTGCGTGCGTTGAAAGCCATTGCCGAAGTGAATGAAAAGTACAAGGCAGATCACATTTCGGATATTCTGACCGGGAAATTGTCTGCGGCAGTTAAATCATTTAAACATGATGAGCTCGAGTCCTTTGGCTCGGGCGATGATCATAGCGACCGATTTTGGAATGCTGTCTTTCGGCAAAGCATGATTGCCGGTCTGATCAACAAGGATATTGAAAACTATGGCTTGCTGAAAATCAATGAAAAAGGGCACCAGTTTATGGCTAATCCCGAATCGTTTTTGCTGGTTCGAAACCACAACTACGATGAGCTGGAGGAAGAGGCAACATCATCAGGAACTGGGCCATCAGGTGGTTCCGGTGGTGATCCGGAGTTGTTTGCCATGCTCAAGGATCTGAGAAAGAAAGTAGCCAAGAAACACAATCTACCGCCTTTTGTTATTTTTCAGGATCCGTCCTTGTCTGATATGTCTATTCAATACCCGGTCAACTTGGATGAGTTGAAATTTATTCAAGGAGTGGGCGAAGGCAAGGCCCGGCGGTATGGAAAAGAGTTTGTGGAGCTGATAAAAACCTATGTGGACGACAACGAGATTGAGCGGGCACAGGATATGGTGGTGAAGACAGTGGCCAACAAGTCAAAACTAAAAGTATATATTATTCAGAGTATCGACCGGAAATTGTCGCTGGATGATATCGCTGACTCGAAAGGCATTGAAGTGAAGGACGTGATTACAGAGATGGAGGCGATTGTCAATTCGGGAACCAAAATCAATATTGACTACTATATTGATGAGGTTATTGATGAAGACCATCAGGAGGAAGTGTTCGACTATTTCCGCGAGGCTGAAGATGATTCAATCATGGTGGCCCTTGACGAGCTGGGTGAAGATGAATACTCGGAGGAAGATATCCGGCTGATGCGCATTAAGTTCATGTCAGAAATGGGAAATTGATCCAAAAGCCACGCGATAAAAAAGAGGCTGATTCAATGAATCAGCCTCTTTTTTGTGCGCGGTGACCAGTCTCTGCTGGCGGGCAACGAGATGCGAATATCAGGAATTCCGAATTATTCCGGTGCTTACTTCAAATTGGCAATTTGTTCCTGCAGCACTTTTATTTTTGCTTCAGCGTCGGCTTGCTTGGCCTTTTCCTTAGCTACTACCGCTTCGGGTGCGCCACTGACAAAGCGTTCGTTGCTCAGCTTTTTTGTGACTGAATTCAGGAAGCCTTCGGTGTATTTCAGTTCTTCCTTCAGTTTTTTAAGCTCCTCTTCCACATCAATCAGGTCACCCAAATCAATAAAATAGCTCGATGAAAATACACGGTACGAAGCGGCGCCTTTCACTTCTTCGTTCACCAATTCGATAGCCGAAAGGTTGCCCATTTTGACGAGAATCGGATCGTATTTTTGATGATATCCTTTGTCGCCGGGCTGAATTTTCAGCTCCAGCTGGTCTTTCATGGGAAGATTGTTGTTTTTACGAACGGTTCGAATTCCGGCAATCGCTTCCTTCACCGACTCAAAATCATTCAGCAAAGCGGCGTCCACTTCGCCAGCGTCGGGCCATTGGCTGATCATGATGCTTTCACCCTCTTTTCGTTCGCGCAACAGTTGCCATATTTCTTCAGAAATAAACGGCATAAACGGATGCAGCAGGCGCAACACCTTGTCCAGCGCCTCCAAAACCTCTTCGTACGTTTTTTTGTCGATGGGCTGCTGGTAGGCCGGTTTCACAACTTCGAGCAACCACGACGAGAATTCATCGCGAATGGTGGTGTAAATCGTCATTAGTGCGTCCGAAATGCGAAACTTGTCAAAGTGGTCGTTCATGATGGCAATTTGCTCGTCCAGCTTTTGGTTAAACCAGTCGATGGCCAGTCGTGAGTGGTTGGGCTGTTTCAGAAAACCCGCCACTTCCCATCCTTTAATCAGGCGGAAGGAGTTCCAGATTTTTGCGGTAAAGTTTCGTCCTTGCTCGGTTAGCGCTTCATCAAACAGCAGGTCGTTCCCTGCGGGCGAGCATAACAGCATGCCCACGCGAACACCATCGGCGCCATATTGGTTAATGAGTTCAAGTGGATCGGGTGAATTTCCCAGCGATTTGCTCATTTTACGATGTAGTTTGTCGCGCACAATACCGGTGAAGTAGACATTTTTGAACGGTTTGTCCTGGCGGTATTCGTAGCCGGCAATGATCATGCGGGCCACCCAGAAAAAGATAATCTCCGGGGCTGTTACCAAATCGTCGGTGGGGTAATAATAGTTGATGTCTTTGTTATCGGGATCTTTTATACCGTCGAAAACTGAGATGGGCCATAACCACGACGATGCCCAGGTGTCGAGCACATCATCGTCCTGTTTAAGATCAGCCATCGTCAGGGCAGGATCGCCTGTTTTTTCCTTGGCCAGTTCCAACGCTTTGTCGGCTGTTTCGGCTACCACAAAGGTACCGTCGGCCAGGTAGTAGACCGGTATTTGATGTCCCCACCACAGCTGCCGGCTAATACACCAGTCTTTGACGTTACCCATCCAATGGCGGTACAGGTTTTTAAATTTCTTGGGGTGAAACTCCACGTCGTCAGATTCTACCGCTTCGAGGGCGGGTCTGGCCAGTTTTTCCATCGCCAAAAACCACTGGGCCGACAATTTGGGTTCAATCACTACATCTGTCCGTTCCGAATAGCCCACCTTATTTTTATAATCTTCGACCTTCACCAGGTTGCCGGCTTCCTCCAGCATTGGGACAATTTGCTTGCGCGCTTCAAAACGGTCAACGCCAACCAGTATTTGTGCTTTTTCGCTCAGTGTACCATCGTCGTTAAAGGTGTCGATGGTTTCCAGGTTATGCCGCATGCCGATTTCGTAATCGTTGATGTCGTGCGCCGGCGTGATTTTCAAGCAGCCAGTTCCAAACTCCATGTCCACGTAATCGTCCATAATAATGGGGACACTGCGCTGTACCAAGGGCACCAAAACCCGCTTGCCTTTCAGGTGCTGAAAACGTTCATCATTGGGGTTGACACAAACGGCCGTATCACCTAAAATGGTTTCCGGACGCGTGGTGGCGATGGTTACAAAATCCCCTTCTCCTTCAATTTGGTAACGGACATAGTAAAGTTTTGACTGCTCTTCCTTATAAATTACTTCCTCGTCGGATACGGCAGTTTTTGCCTGCGGATCCCAATTGACCATTCGTACGCCACGATACACCAAGCCCTTATTGTACAAGTCCACAAATACCTTGATCACCGATTCGGAGCGGGCCTCGTCCATGGTGAAGCAGGTGCGTTCCCAGTCGCAGGATGCTCCCAGCTTTTTCAACTGCTCCAGGATAATGCCGCCGTGCTTGTCGGTCCAGTCCCAGGCATGCTTCAAGAATTCGTCGCGTGTCAAATCTTTTTTTGCGATTCCTTCGTTTTTCAGTTTGGCCACCACTTTGGCTTCGGTGGCGATGGATGCGTGATCGGTACCCGGCACCCAGCAGGCGTTTTTACCCAACATGCGCGCGCGACGCACCAAAATATCCTGAATGGTATTGTTGAGCATGTGTCCCATGTGCAGCACCCCGGTCACATTGGGCGGCGGAATAACAATGGTGTAGGGCTCACGCTCATCGGGCTCGGAGTGAAAATAGTTTTGCTCCAACCAATATTGATACCACTTATCTTCTACTTCCACCGGATTGTACTTGCTCGGAATTTCCATTATGCTATGTGATTTTTGTCGAATTGTGAATTAAGGCACAAAAATATAAAAATTCCGCTAGTGCCCGTCGGTTTTAAACCGGATTATCCTGCCGGACCATCAGACGGCGGCCGGGGAATCGAATTTACAACGACAAGCGGTTTTGTAACGCATGCTATGTCAGAAGTCTTTGTTTTACCTTTCGAAGAAAAAGAAACAAATGCAAGCCAGGTACTCCGAAGGTGTAGGAAACGGATCCTTGCATCCATACCAATCCGGGTGGCCTCCGAACCGAATTCAGTTTTGATTTCAAGAGTTGAAACAAGATGTGTGGCGATATCCGCACTATAATCTGTTCATTGTCATTGAGGTTATTTCCCACCTTGAATTTTTCAAGGATTTTTGTTTCTTTCCTTTCCGGCTGGTCTATTAAAAGGTACAAGGAGTTGAGTCCGCATGAGGATATGGCTGACTTCGCGTTGGCCATTAACCAGTGAAAAGACGAATACTCTTTGGAAAACAATACAATGGTGTCGTACAACAGGCGCAGGTACTCTTCGGTGTGCCCATCTGGGTTTTCTTTTTCGTCAAACTCCGGAATGATTTTATTCCCAGCCTTTTTATAGGTAATGGTACTGCCGTGGTTGGTCATGGCGAACACTTGCTCAGCCACGGCAATAAAACCACCATTCAACGACCGGTCGATTCTCTCCGACCAGATGGTTTCTTCGGGGTAGAATCCAGCTGTATAAGGTCCGGCCAGGTCAGACAGCATCCGGTCCTTAAATACACCGAAGTAATATCCAAACACTTCGGTTGTGCCGAGGATTGAATTGATAGATTTTTGACAGGTTCGTGTCCATCCCAAATCCACTATGGCTACACGCGCGTTTTCGTCAAGCATCCCTTCCTGCTTCAGGTATTGGCGTGCAGTGGCTTTTTGTTGTACGGCTTCGCGCAGTATTTTGGGCAAGCTGCTCTCATTGGTCAGAAGGTCGAGAAACTGCTCAGAACTTTCCGCGGTTAGTTTTTTGTCATAAAATTGTTGGTCGATAGCGCTGGCATTTAGGGAACTGTCCAGAATATGAACATTCAGGTTGAGGCGCTTCATCATTTGCCTTGGCGTACGTCCGTTGCTTCCGCCCATGATTCTCCGAAACTCCTCTCGGCTTCCATTTTCCAGACCAGCCAAATAAAACGTCCGGCGTGAGCCATACAAGTAAGAGAATTTGATGTCGGGATAGCTCCTGCCAAAAGCCTTTGCGATCTGCATGAAGATATAGGCATCGCGTGCCAGAAAGTAAATCCGATTAATTCCTCGTTTGTGGGCATCTTCCAAAACACCTGCCACAAACGGGACAAACAGCGGAGCAACCACATCAGCAATTAAATCGGTTACGGGTGATTTTTCTGAGCACAGGCGGATAGTCCGGGCAATTCCGGCCATTAATACACCTTGGAGTGGATTATCGGAAAGGGTTGCCGATTTGATCCACTCCAACTCATAACGGGAAAAACCGATGTCGGGCATCAGTTTTGTCGTAATCCCTTTGCTTTTGGGAACCCGGTAGTCGTTTTTTTTGTCGTCGCCGAAGTGATGCCATTTTTTAAAAGAGATCCCTTCTTTTTCTGAAATGAGATCAAATAGTCCGCCGCTTGCCTTAGTGCAGCCCGCTTCGTTCGAAACGTATAGCTTGTCGCCTTCCTGCCAAAAACCGTGCTTGATCAATTGTTTTTTAATGAATGCCGACGGTAAGTACATGTCGGATATGTACATGACGCTTTTTCCCTGGCTGTGAAGAGATTCGATTTCCTTTTTGGTTGAATATATGGGCCGCAAAACCTGGTCTTCAATCTGTAATTCCAACTGAATTAATCTTTCTGAGCCAAATTGTTTTAAAATACCAAGGTTGAAACAAGCATAGATTTCCTGTATGGAAACATCGTCTTGCGTTGAGGTATTTCGCGCAGAAACAGCCTGCTTTTCGGCAGACATTCTCGCATTTACAAAATCATAAATAAGGGTGTCCGCTGCATCTTCGCCATACAGTTCGAGCGCCATGAGGTAGAAAACAACGCTTGGTTTGCCGCAAGCCCGAAGAAGACAGGTATCAAAAATATCAAAAGAATACAGTTGGCAGGAAGGTTTTAGAATGTTACTATATTTAATCATGTGAGTTTTCAATTAGAAATAATGATCGCTTTTCGCTTTCTGTTCAGTGTTCACATGAACTATAACGTTTCTTTGGGCTAACTGATATTAGTCAAAGTCAATATTAACGATTTGGTAACCATTTTTTTTCTGCTGTCAATCCGCTCGGTGATCTCCGAATCTCGATTTTGATTCAATTGCGCATTCGAAGGATTGGAATTGAGATCGAGTCAACTTTCTGCCAAAAGATTAACTTTTGGTGTTTTGTTTGCTTAGCTGAGCTTCAGCAGGCTTGCTTTTTTTCCGTTTCTCTTTAGCCGAGCCTCAGTTGGGGTGTCGCGTTCCTGATTCTGCTCAGCTGAGGCTCAGCCGAGCTGTTGTCGTTCTGCTTCTGACCATCTGAGGTTCTGCCAGCATCAATATTTGCTTCCCGTCTCATGTTTCTTTTTCTGCAAAAAAAAGGTGATCTTAATCAGCAAGATCACCTTCATGGAAATTATCAATCGGTTGGTTTTTACAAGACTGCTTCAACTGGCACATAAGGTAGCCCGAAAGCGTCGGCCACTTCCTTATAAACGATTTTCCCTTCCACCACATTCAGTCCTTTGCGTAAGGGAAGGTCATCGGTGCAAGCTTGTTTCCATCCTTTGTTGGCCAGGTGAAGGGCATTAGGTAAGGTGGCATTGGTCAGCGCAAGTGTTGATGTGCGTGGCACCGCACCCGGCATGTTGGCCACACAATAGTGAATCACATCGTCGATCACAAAATTTGGATGATCGTGCGTAGTGGGTTTGGTGGTTTCAAAACACCCACCCTGGTCAACAGCTACATCCACCATCACCGTTCCCGGGCGCATGGTCGGCAGCATATCGCGCGTAATCAGCTTGGGTGCTTTGGCTCCCGGAATAAGCACAGCGCCTATAATCAAAATGTGCGTCTGCACCATTTCGCGAATATTGAATTCGTTGCTCATCATCGTATTCACATTGGCCGGCATAATGTCGTCTAGGTAGCGCAGGCGTTTCAGGCTTACATCCATAATGGTTACATCGGCACCCAGTCCGGCAGCCATTTTAGCTGCTTCGGTTCCCACAATACCACCCCCAATAATCAGTACTTTGGCAGGCGTTACTCCGGGCACTCCGCCCAGCAATACGCCGTAGCCACCGTAGGTTTTTTCAAGGTACTTGGCCCCTTCCTGTACAGACATGCGCCCAGCCACTTCCGACATCGGAATCAGCAAGGGCAGCGAACGGTCGTCAAGCTCTACTGTTTCGTAAGCCAGGCAAATGGCTTCGCGCGCCATCATGGCTTTGGTTAGTTCTTCCGACGAAGCAAAATGGAAATAGGTGTATAAAATTTGGCCCTTTTTTATCAGCGGATATTCGGAGGCAATGGGTTCTTTTACCTTAATAATCATGTCGGCAATAGCGTAAACATCCTCAATGGTGGGCAACATTTTTGCTCCGGCCATTCGGTAGTCCTCGTCTGTAAAGCCACTTCCGATACCAGCAGTAGCCTGCACATAGACTTCGTGCCCGCGTTTTACCATTTCCGCAGTTCCGGCAGGTGTCAGCGCGACTCTATTCTCGTTGTTCTTAATCTCTCTGGGTACACCAACTATCATCTTATTTTACTTTTAATTTGATTTGCTTTGAGTCCAAAAGTAGCCGATTCGGATTTCGGAAAACATGATAAAAAACAAGAAAACGGACTCTCTTATGGCCTTGTTTCCAAAAAATTAGGGTAAATTTTTCAAGGATCCAAATTGCTTGATAAAATCATAGTCATTTCGATGTTTAAATGTCAAATTACAAGCAAAAAGACTGTTTTTATTTAAAATTGTTAATCGTATCTTTGTCGCCCTAGCGAAATTATATTATTCAACATGCCAACAACATCAATTCGAGGAAACAGGATGCCCGATTCACCGATCCGCAAGCTTGTACCGCTGTCGGATCGTGCTAAAGCGATGGGTAGAAAGGTATATCACCTGAATATTGGACAGCCAGACTTGCCCACGCCCCAGCGTGCACTGGATGCCATTCGGAATATTGACCGGAAGATTCTGGAATATAGTCCAAGTGAAGGAATTTTTTCGTTGCGGCAAAAGCTGGCGGAATATTATCATAAGTACAGCATTTATGTTGATGTAGAGGATATTATTGTTACCACGGGAGGCAGCGAAGCGGTGACCTTTGCGTTTATGTCGTGCCTTGATCCGGGTGATGAAATTATTGTTCCTGAGCCGGCTTACGCCAATTACGAAGCCTTTGCCATTGTGGCGGGTGCGGTTATCAAGTCGATTCCGGCGAAGATTGAAGAAGGTTTTGCCCTGCCGCCTTTTGAAGAATTCGAGAAGCTCATCACTCCCAAAACCAAGGGTATCATGATCTGCAATCCGAATAATCCGACCGGCTATTTGTACACGCAGGAAGAAATGAATAAAATTCGCGACTTAGTTAAGAAGTACGATTTGTACTTGTTTTCTGATGAGGTTTATCGCGAGTTTTGCTATACTGGAGCGCCCTACATTTCGGCTTTCCACCTCGAAGGAATTGAGCAGAACGTGATACTGATTGACTCGGTTTCGAAACGCTACAGCGAATGTGGATTGCGAATTGGCGCTTTAATTACAAAAAATAAAGAGGTTCGAAAAAACGTGATGAAGTTTTGCCAGGCGCGGCTAAGTCCACCACTGATTGGGCAAATTGCCGCCGAAGCTTCGCTGGAATATACCGACGAGTACCTGCTAAATTCATATAACGAATATGTGAGCCGCCGAAATTTTCTGATTGACGGACTGAACCGAATCAATGGGGTTTATTCGCCGATCCCGATGGGTGCGTTTTATACTGTAGCGCAACTACCGGTAGATGATGCCGACCAATTTTGCTCGTGGCTGCTCAGCGATTTCGAATATGAAAATCAAACCATTTTTATGGCTCCGGCATCGGGTTTTTACACTACGCCCGGGCAAGGGAAAGACCAGGTTCGTATCGCCTACGTATTAAATAAAGTAGATTTAGGTAAAGCCCTGAAAGTTTTGGACGAAGCCCTGAAAGTTTATCCGGGAAGTACACTCAAGCGATAGAGGAAGAGATTGGATAAAGGGGTCGCTGGTTGCCGGATGCTGCTTCAAAAGCCTGATATTTTTTGAGCTAACGTTTGAATTTTGATTCTTCGAGCTTAGCTCGCTTTTACTGGATGGAATTTGTCCTGTTCCTTTTAATTTCCGATTGGGCTGACTATTTTTAGGGCTTAATTTGAAACATATGCCGTCAATTCAGAATAATCCAAACTTGCTGGTACAGTACCTTCAAAAACCAGCCTCGGAGTTTAAAAAAGAAGACTTGATCCGGTACATTGAAGAACGGGAGATTGAAATGGTCAATTTTCGCTATGCCGCCGAAGATGGTAAGCTGAAAACCATCAATTTTAAAGTGACCGGTCGCGATGAATTGGATATGATTTTATCAACCGGCGAACGCGTTGACGGCAGCAGTATTTTCTCCGTTCTCGAAGCCGATTCGAGCGATCTATACCTTGTTCCACGTTATAAAACTGCTTTTCTGAATCCGTTTGCGAGTATTCCTTCAGTCGATATTTTGTGTTCTTTTTACAGCCAAAATGGAGACCCCTTGGAAAGTTCGCCTGAGAATATTCTGAGGAAAGCCCAAAAACAGTTCTTTAAGGAAACCAGCATGACGCTCAAGATGATGGGCGAACTGGAGTTTTACGTGATCAGCGAGACCACTGAAGAGGAAGATGTTTCCGAAAACGGATATCAAAGCGGCCAGCCTTTTACCCTTCATGAAGACCTTCGGGTGGAAGCACTTAAGCTGATTGCACAGTGCGGAGGCATGGTGCGTTTTGGACATGCTGAAAATGGACGATTTACCCATCACGGCAAACATTACGAACAACATGAAATAGAGTTTGGACCGGTTGATCCTGAAGATGCGTCCGACCAATTGGTAGTTGCCAAATGGATTCTTAGGATGCTTGGCTTGAAATACAGGGTGAATGTCACGTTCATCCCTAAAATATCACTCAATCAGCCTGGAAGCGGCATGCATATCCATTTTCTGGCCGAACAGGGTGGCAAAAATTGTCTCATCGAGAATGGTGAATTAACGTCAACCAGCTTACGGATGATTGCTGGTGTATTGGATTTGGCGGCAGCCTTAACAGCATTTGCTAATCCAACGCCCATTTCATATCTGCGTTTCATGCCGGGTCAAAATGTGCCGCGCCATATTTGCTGGGGAAAACAAAACCGTTCGACCTTGGTTCGTGTACCTTTGGCCTGGAACAGCAACATTCCTTTCGGGGCAATATTGAATAAGCAGGAACAGGCAAAAATCGACTACACGTTCAGGCAAACCATTGAGTA
>TARA_R110002050_G_scaffold158246_4_pt1 | contig 72873 bp, 68 predicted proteins | sample TARA_R110002050 | Tara Oceans TARA_R110002050 (sample SAMEA4396988) | marine metagenome | biome: Polar Biome; feature: [DCM] deep chlorophyll maximum layer (ENVO:01000326); material: water (ENVO:00002006), including particulate matter (ENVO:01000060) such as... | depth 25 m
GGTGGCGATTGCCCGGGCGATCGCCAAAAGACCCGACGTATTGCTGTGCGACGAGCCCACCGGCGCGCTCGATTCGGCCACCGGCATCATCGTGCTCGAAGCACTGGCGCGGGTGAACGACGAAACCGGCGCGACCACGGCGATCATCACCCACAATGCCGGGATCCGGAAAATCGCCCACCGGGTTTTCTTCTTTCTCGATGGCCGCATCGCATCTTCGGAAACCAACCCGTCCCGGATCAAGCCTTCGGAGGTGAGCTGGTGAGCTGGCTCAGCATGCTCGACCGCAAGCTTGTCCGGGATCTGGCCCGGTTGTGGGCGCAGTCGCTGGCAGTGGCGCTGGTCATGGCATGCGGCGTGATGACCCTGATTCTTGCGTTGGGCGCAACACGCGCGCTCGAGGAAACCCGCGCGGCGTTTTATGACCGGACACGGTTCGGCGATGTGTTTGCCACCGCAACACGGGCTCCTGAAAGCATCAAGGCCGACATCGCGGCCATCGACGGGGTCTCGGCGGTCGAGACGCGGATCGTCAACCCGGTCATCATCGAGATCGAAGGCATGGCCGAACCGGCGACCGGCATGGTGATCTCGATCCCCGATCATGGCGAACCGGCCGTCAACCGGCTCTACCTGCGCTCTGGCCGGATGCCCGAGCCGGGACGCACGGATGAGGCAACGGTGATCGAATCCTTCGCTGACGCCCACGGGTTCCGGCCCGGTGACAGCTTCGATGTGCTGATCAATGGCCGCAAACGTCACCTGTCGATCACCGGAATCACGCTGTCACCCGAATATGTCTATGCCATCGGCCCCGGCGACATGGTGCCGGACCAGAAGCGTTTCGGCGTCATTCACATGCACAGGGCAGTGCTGGAGGGCGCCTATGACATGAACGGCGCGTTCAACAATGTCTCGCTGACGCTGGCACGCAACGCCGACAAGAACGACGTGATGGCGCGGCTCGACACCATCCTCAAGCCCCATGGCGGCACCGGCGCCTATGAGCGCACCGACCACATGTCCGACGCATTCCTTGACTCCGAACTGACCCAGCTCAGGGCCATGGCAAAGGTGATCCCGCCTATCTTCCTGTTCATTTCGGCATTTCTGGTCAACATGATCCTGACCCGGCTGATCGCGCTGGAACGCGAGCAAATCGGGCTTCTGAAGGCTGTGGGATACTCCAATGCAGCGATTGCCTGGCACTATGCAAAACTGACATTGCTGATCTCGCTCGTCGGGGTGGTGATCGGCGGCATCGCCGGTACACGACTGGGGCACGGAATGGCGGCGCTGTATGGCGAATTCTACTCATTCCCGTTTCTGGTGTTCTCGCAACAGCCCGATCTTTATGTGATCTCCATTGTTGTCACCATCGCCGCCGCCCTTGCGGGCGCGGCCAATGCGATCATGGGCGCGGTGCGGCTGCCGCCGGCGGTGGCCATGCGGCCGCCGGCGCCGACCGGCTATCACAGCTTTTTCAGCGGCACACCCGGCGCCTTTCGTCTGCCGTTCTCGCAACTCACCATCATGGCGATGCGTCATCTGGTGCGCTGGCCGATGCGAACCGCGCTGACAACGCTGGGCACCGCGCTGCCGGTGGCGCTGCTGATCACATCGCTGTTTGCCTTTGATTCCGTCGATCACATGATTGACACGGTCTGGTTCAGGGCCGACCGCCAGGATGCGACGCTGACGTTTGCCGCGGATCTCTCTCCCGACGCGATCAGGGACGTGGCGCGGTTACCCGGGGTGATCGCGGCCGAGCCGTTCCGCGCGCAGGCCGCAACGTTGCGAAACCGGAACCTGTCGCGCAACGTCCAGATCATCGCCTCGGACCCCCAAACCGATATCAGCCGGATACTGGATCAGGATTTCAAGCCGATCAAACTGCCGGAGGCGGGGATATTGCTCTCCGAACGGCTGGCCGACCATCTCGACGTTGCGCCGGGGGACCAGCTCGAGGTGGAACTGAGCGACGGGCGGGGCAGACGCGTCTCCGTGCCGCTTGTGGGGCTCACCAACAGCTATGTCGGGCTGAACGCCAACATGAGCCGCCAAGCACTCGACCGGCTGTCGGGCCTGGGCCCGCGCCTGTCCGGCGCACGCGTGATCGTGGATGAAAACGATATCGGGAAACTCTATGCCGAGATCAAGCAAACGCCGGCGATCGCCTCGGTGGCGCTGCAAGGTGTTTCACGCCAGCGGTTCGAACAGGTGATCGACGAAAACATCGGCATCAGCGTGACAATCTATGTTTCGCTCGCCGTCATCATAACCTTTGGCGTGATTTACAATTCGGCCCGGATACAATTGTCGGAGCGAGCCCGCGAACTTGCCAGCCTGCGCGTGTTCGGCTTCACCAATGGTGAGGTATCGCGCGTCTTGCTGACCGAACTCGGGGTCATGGTGGTTCTGGCGCAACCGCTGGGCTGGCTCATCGGCCGAAGCTTCTCGGAACTCGTCGCCAAAGGCTTTGAAAGCGATCTGTTCCGGATTCCGCTCATCATCAATCCGTCCACCTACGCGGTGTCGAGCCTGGTAGTGCTCGGCGGGGCACTGGTGTCGGCGCTGATCGTGCGCCGGCGCATCGACCGGCTCGACCTGATCCGCGTCTTGAAAACAAGGGACTGAAATCATGGCATCTGTGCTTGTCAAAAGCCTTGCAGGATTGGTGGTCGTCGCGGCGATCGGCGGGGCGTTCTATGTCGCGTTCGGCGAAAAGACCATTCTCGTTGATCTCGCCGAGGTGACCGCCGCGCCGATGCAGGTGACCGTCGAAGACGATGGCATCACCCGCATCCGCAATGTCTACGCGATCTCCTCGCCCATAGCAGGACATCTTGACCGGATTACCTACTCGGTCGGTGACCCGGTCCGCGCCGGCGACAGCATCGCCCAGATCTACCCTCTCGATCCTCCGTTCCTCGATACCCGCACGCGGACCGAACTGATGGCGGCGATAGATGCCGCGCGCTCGAATATCGCGGTGGCCGAGGTCGAGCTGACACGGGCACGCACAGCGCATGACCTCGCCCGCGCCCGTCAGGACAGGGCGAGGAAGCTCGCGGCGACCAATATCGTCGCCGATAGCGAACTGGAACGGATTGACGGCGAAGTCGAACTCGCCAAGGCACAGGTCAAATCCGCCGAAGCGATGATCGCGCTGAGGCAGGCAGAGCTTGCCAGCGCCCAGGCACGGCTGGCGCAGCCCGGACAAACTCCCGTTTCCGCCGCCAACGGCCAATGCTGTATCAACATCGTGTCGCCGGTTGACGGGATCATTCTCTCGCTCAATGTCAAAAGTGAAAAACCTGCCAGTATCGGCCAGTTGATCGCCGAGGTCGGCGACCCGACCGATCTGGAAATCACGGTCGACGTGCTGTCTGCCGATGCGGTCAAGATCCACCCCGGCAGCAGGGCGCTGATCACCGGCTGGGGCGGGCCGGAAACGCTGGAGGGGCGGGTCGACCGGGTTGAACCGGCGGCCTTCACCAAAGTCTCGGCATTGGGGATATCAGAACAACGGGTCAACGCCATCATCGCGCTCGAGGATCCGCCGCCAGCCAATCTTGGCCATGGATTCCGGGTGATCGTCAATCTGATCACCTGGTCATCCGACGCCGCCCTGCAAGTCCCCGTCAGCGCGCTTTACCGCGATGACGGGGACTGGGCTGTGTTCAGGATGGAGGACGGCAAGGCCCGGATCACGCGGGTCGAGATCGGTCACATGACCGACAGGCGGGCCGAGATCCTGTCCGGCCTGTCGGAGGGAGATCCGGTGATCCTCTACCCCGGAGATTCACTTGAGGACGCAAGCCCGATCGAGGACCGGGCCGCCGCGCAGTGATTGCCGGTGCAGATCGTGTCCAAACGGATTTCATTTGCACGGCACCGATTATGCATCTTTTCAAGGCGTGACAGCGCCGCGTGAGATCACAAAATGCTCTATCCCGAGGCTCCGGCCAGTCGCCTGAGCTTGGCGATCGCCGTATCAGCGCTCTCGCCATAGGCGATGGTGCCCTTGAACTTGCCGTTTCTGTCTATGAGGAACACCGAAGCGGTGTGATCCATGGTGTAATCGCCATCTTCGGTCGGGATCTTCGCCGCATAGACATACCACGCCGCGATCACCTTGGCGATTTCATCGGGATCGCCGGTGATGCCGGTGACCCGGTCGGTGAAAGCGTCGGCGTAGCCTTTCATGATCTCCGGCGTATCGCGTTCCGGATCGACGGTGATGAAAAACGCCTGAAGCTCGCGTCCCTCATCACCCAGCGCATCGAACCATCCCGCCATTTCGTACAGCGTCGTCGGGCAGACCTCCGGGCAGCGGGTGAAGCCAAAGAAGACGAGCGTCGGCTTGCCTTCAAAGGCCGCCTGGGTGATCGGATTGCCATTGTGGTCGACCAGCTTGAAATCGGTCCCCAGTTTCATTCCTGCAGTCAATGACCTGCCGGTGCCCTGGACCGCATATTGCCAACCCAGGAATCCGGCGGAGATGAGGATCAGGGCGGCAATCGCCGCCCCTACCCAGATTTTCACCCCGAAGCGTCGCTCGGTGGAACCGGTCTGCATGGCTCAGCCGCCCTGCTTCATGGTGCCGTGATCCATCTTCATGTTGTCTTTCATCTTCTGGATGTTCTCGACACTGAATTCGAGCTCGATGGTACCGGCCTTTTCAAAAGTCAGCTTGGCCTTGCGCGCTTCACCTTCCTTGAACTGGCTGTCGATGCCGATGAACATGACATGGTAGCCGCCCGGCTTGAGCACGACTTCACCGCCGGCTGGAATTTCAAGTCCATCAGGGATCTGGCGCATTTTCATGACTTCGCCTTCCATCTTCATTTCGTGGATTTCCACGCGGTCGGCAAATTCAGCTTCGCCCGAGACCAGCCGGTCGGCTTCGGTGCCTGAGTTGCGGATCGTCATGTAGCCACCGGAAACCGGGGCGTTGGGGGGCGTCGCGCGGGCGTAGGGATGATCGATTTCGAGCGACCCCAGCTTGAACTCATGGGCGGCAGCGGAGGCGGACGAAAGACCGAGAATGGCGGCGGAGAGAATAAGAGCGATGCGTTTCATGGTGTTTGCCTTTGCATATGCGTCTTGCTCAGACGCTGATTGGGTGGTTGGCCCACGAACGTCGGGGAACGTTCCGGCAGCCGAGTATTCAGGGGAAAGCCGGACAACTGCGCTGACCGGGACCTCAGGAGACGTGTTTCAAGGCCGCCCAGACGCGAGGTCTGGCCGATCAGGCAGAAAATCAGGCTGAGAAGGAGGGAGGACCGCGGGGGGAAGCGCCGGGCCGCAAGGCCGGATAGGCGAGCCTGGCGTCCTGGGGGACCGCGAGCTCGGCTGCGGCAGACCAGCGGGTGATCACATAGCCGTTAAAGGGGGACGGCAAATCAACCGAAGAGACAATGCGGCAGGCTTCACAATGATAGGCGGAAAAATGATAGGGGCCGTCCTGGCCGGGCAGGCAAAGATCGGGCAACGTGCCATCGGGAAGAATGAAGGATGCAACATCGACATCCGAATAGCCCGCGACCGAATCCGTCAGGCTGAGCGGACGATGGGCGAAGGCGACAAGCAGCAGCGACAGGGCGCAGAGCATGCGCACCAATCCCGATCTGCTGATAATCCCTCGTGTCCCGACCATGCTCACAGCCTGATATTCGATCAACTGCAGGAGTATACATCCGATGCGGCGCCGACAAGGTCCTAGAGGCATGCCTGCGTCAAGATGCGCACCCGCCGGAATTGGCGGGCGTGAAAACCGTGATGCCGGGCAGGACCACAGCAATCGTGATGTTTCGCGGGTTTCAGACCAGACCTCCCCTGGCAATTTCGTCAATGATCGGACATTCGGGCCGGTCGTCGCCCTGGCAATGATCGGCCAGGGTCTTGAGCGTGTCGCGCAAGGATTTCAGTTCCTTCAGCTTGCGATCGATTTCCCGGACCTTGTCCATCGCCAGCCTTTTCACGTCCGAACTGGCGCGGGCCTTGTCTTCATACAGTGACAACAGCGACCGGCATTCGTCGATGGTGAAGCCGAGACTTCTCGATCGCTGAATGAACGCCAGCCTGTGAACATCCTTGGCATCGTAGTCGCGATAGCCATTGGCTGCGCGCAAAGGCTTTATGAGGCCGATATCTTCATAATAGCGGATTGTCTTGGCTGGCAGGCCGGTCAGATCAGATGCTTCGCCGATATTCATTGTCTGCCTCCCCGCTCCACAACGCGCTCATGCCCGCCAGACGCCTTGGCGGCAATGGCTGGAGGACCTTGCTGTCTTCCACCGGAAAAGTCTCCGCCGGCTGGAAGATCAAGCATCGAGCTTGACCCGCCGCAGCCGCAATGCATTCGAGATGACCGACACCGACGACAGGCTCATGGCCGCAGCCGCGATCATCGGCGACAGCAATGTTCCGGTGATCGGATACAGCACGCCGGCGGCGACCGGCACGCCGAGGGTGTTGTAGGCGAAAGCGAAGAACAGGTTCTGCTTGATGTTGCGCAGCGTGGCCTCGGACAGTTTTCTTGCCCGCAGGATGCCGCCAAGGTCGCCTTTGAGCAGAGTGATGCCGGCACTTTCGACGGCGACATCGGCTCCGGTTCCCATGGCGATGCCGACCTCGGCCGCAGCCAGCGCCGGCGCATCGTTGACACCGTCTCCGGCCATGGCGACCTTGTGGCCCGCCCTGTGCAATTCATCCACCAGGGTCTTCTTGTCTTCGGGCAGGACGCCTGCACGGACTTCATCAATGCCGAGCTGATCGGCCACCGCACGGGCGGTGGTCTCGTTGTCGCCGGTGGCCATGATGATTTTCAGACCGGCGTCATGCAGCGCCTTGATGGCGTCGCGGGCGGCGGCCTTGATCGGGTCGGCGACAGCCACCAGACCGGCGAGCCTGCCGTCGATGGCGACATACATGGCAGTCTTGCCCTGAGTCCGCAGCACCTCTGCCTGCTTGTCGGCAGCCTTGCTGTCGACGCCGGCAAACTCCATCATCGCGGCATTGCCCAGCGCAATATTGCGCTCGCCGGACCTGCCCGACACCCCCTTGCCTGTGACCGCCTTGAAATCCGAGACAGCCCCGGCTTCGATCTCTCGATGCTTGATGCCCTCGACGATGGCTTCGGCCAGCGGGTGTTCCGATCCGGATTCGATGCCCCGGACAAGGGCCAGCATTTCGGCTTCGTCAAAATCCCCGAAAGCGACCACATCGGTCAGTTGGGGTTTGCCCTCGGTGAGCGTGCCGGTCTTGTCGACGACCAGCACATCGACCTTGGCCATCCGTTCGAGCGCTTCTGCGTCCTTGATCAGCACTCCCGCCTGAGCACCGCGTCCGGTCGCCGTCATGATCGACATCGGCGTGGCCAGGCCCAGGGCGCAGGGGCAAGCGATGATGAGCACCGACACCGCCGAAACAATGGCGAACACAAATGCCGGATCGGGCCCGATCAGCATCCAGATCACGAAAGCCAGGACCGCGGCGGCGACCACGGCGGGGACGAAATAGGAGGCGACCCGGTCGGCGAGCCCCTGGATTGGCGCGCGCGATCTCTGGGCTGCCGAGACCATGGCGACAATGCGCGCCAGCATGGTCTCGTCGCCAACTTTCTCGGCTTCGACAATCAGGCTCCCGTTCTTGTTGAGCGTGCCGCCGGTCACGTGGTCGCCTTGCGCCTTCTGCACGGCAAGCGGCTCGCCGGTGAGCATGCTCTCATCAACCGAGGTGTGGCCCTCTATCACGATGGAATCCACCGGGATGGCTTCGCCGGGACGGACGCGGAGGCGATCTCCGGCAACGAGGTTTTCAAGCGGCGCATCATATTCGTCGCCATCAGGTGTGATCCGCCGGGCGGTTTTGGGCGCCAGATCGAGAAGCGCGCGAATGGCGTCGCCGGTTCGTTCCCGCGCCCTGAGTTCAAGCACCTGACCGACAAAGACCAGCGCGACGATCACCACCGCCGCCTCGAAATAGACCGGCATATGACCGCCGGGCATCTGCAGTCCCGCCGGAAACAGCCAGGGCAAAAAGGTTGCGATTGTCGAATAGGCATAGGCCGCGCCGACACCGATCATGATCAGCGTCCACATGTTGAGGTTCCACGTCCTGATCGATGTCCAGCCACGATGGAAGAACGGACGCGCCGCCCAGACAATGACAGGTGTCGCCAATACGAACTCCAGATAGATCGTGAACGTCTCACCCAGCCACTGGCGAACCGGAAGCCCCAGCATTGGCGCCATTGTCAATATCAGCAGCGGAATGGCTGCTCCGGCGCTGATCCAGAGCCGTCGGGTGAAATCGACAAGTTCATGGTTGGGGCCTTCGGCAACACCATCCATCGGCTCGAGCGCCATTCCGCAGATCGGACAGGTGCCCGGGCCTTCCTGGACAATTTCTGGGTCCATCGGACAGGTGTACATGGCGTTTTTGGGTGCCGGCTTCTTTTTTCTGGCCTTGTTGCCCGACAGATAGAACCAGGGATCGCGTTCGAACTTGTCGTGACAGCCGGTCGAACAGAAATGAAACGCGTTGCCTTTGTATTTGAGGCTCGGCTTGCCCTTGTCGAGAGCGACAGACATTCCGCAGACAGGATCCTTCACCTTGCCGTCAGCCGGAACCGTCGCAGCCTGGAAAAGCGCGTCAGTATCCACGACCGTTTCGGCATGATCATGCGCTTCAGGGTGATTTGGATGGTCCATGTCATCAATCCTTTTCGAATTGGATCAACCTTAATCCTTCCAGTCAATGGAAGGTCAAGCGATTTAAAATCACCGACCGCAACAAGCAATTCCGCTTGTGATCTGGCCGGGTCGCAACGCAATTGAAGCGGTCCGCCAATACCGGACAGCCTGCCAGGATCGAACCAGCCATGAAGTTGGAATACATGGGAATGATGACGAGACGCAGGCTTCGGACAGGTTCTGCGAAGATTCTCGTCTTGCCGGCTATCAGGGGGATACCCTGTTCCGGGTCAACTGGATCTGGGTGCTGCGCCCGTGGCTTACCGCGCCGGACATGGTCTTCACCGCCGATCCCGATCTGGATGACTTGCCGCGCCAGCCCGTCATCGCCTTTCCGACCCGGGCGACCGGCGAACCAATCCCGATAAGCGGCGCTCTCATGGGGGCATTGGCAGCAGCGTTGCGCCCAGCCAGACTGGTCATTTCCGGTATCGATCTGTACCGCCATCCGCAGGGCAAATATCCCGGCGGAGCAGACAATCCCGAAGGCTATACCGACCAGCATTCAGCCCAAACCGATTTGGATCTGATCGGCCGGGCAATCGCCGGTTATAACGGACGCCTGATCATCCTGAGCGACAATCTGCTGAACGCTCACGCGGCGCTGAACTCCTTGCAAGTCCTACGACATGGATGACAGGCGCAGAGTGTCCGGCGCGTCAGGCTTGCTGGTCGCGAAACATTTCCCTCAGCGCGATCTTGTTGATCTTGCCGGTGGCGGTGTGCGGGATGGCATCAACGAAAACGACCCGCTCCGGGATCCACCATTTCGCGATCTTGCCTTCCATGAATTTAAGGATTGCCCCGGCGTCAGGCTCCGCTCCCTGGCGCGGCACAACGATCAGCAACGGGCGCTCGTCCCATTTGGGATCGCTCACGCCGATCACGGCCGCTTCGGCCACATCGGGATGGTCGACGGCGAGATTTTCCAGATCGATGGTCGAAATCCATTCGCCGCCCGACTTGATGACATCCTTGGCGCGATCCGTGATCTGCATATAGCCCAGCGGGTCGATGTGGGCGACATCACCGGTCTCGAACCAGCCCTGGCTGTCAAAACTGTCCGCCCCGGCTCCACCATAGTAGGACGATGCCACTGCCATTCCGCGGACCTTGAGACGACCGAAGGTCTTTCCGTCCCAGGCAAGCTCCTGTTCACTGTCATCGACCAGCTTCATCTCCACTCCGAATGGCGCAAATCCCTGCTTGAGCTTGAGATCGTAAAGCTCCTCGCCGCCCAGCGCGGAATATTCCGGCTTGATCGTGGTCAGCGAACCCACCGGAGACATTTCGGTCATGCCCCAGGCGTGGATCACTTCAACATCATAATCCTTCTCGAAAGCCATGGTCATGGCGCGCGGCGAAGCCGATCCGCCGATGACCACGCGCTTGAGCCAGGGCAGCGTCTTTCCGGTCTTGCGAAGATAATCGAGCAACATCAGCCAAACGGTCGGGACAGCGGCGGTCAGTGTGACGCGCTCGCTGTCGAGCAATTCCCAGATCGCCTCGCCATCCATTCGCCCGCCCGGCATAACCAGCCTGGCGCCGGCCATCGGCGCCGCATGGGCAATGCCCCAGGCGTTTGCATGAAACATCGGCACCACCGGCATGACCGTATCGCGGGAGGAGATCTCCATGGCATCGGGCCGGGTCACCATCATGGCATGCAGCACATTGGAGCGATGCGAGTAGAGCACACCCTTGGGATTGCCCGTGGTCCCGGATGTGTAGCACAGCGCCACGGCGTCGTTCTCGTCGGCGGGCAACCAGTCCGACCCCGCAGGCGCGCCGGCGATCCACTCCTCGTAGGCAATCGCGCCGGGCAGCGAGGTCTGGGGCATGTGGGCCGCGTCCGTCAGCACCACGACCCGCTTCAGGCCTGCAACCAGGGGCGCGATCTTTTCCATCAGCGGCACGAATGTCAGGTCGACAAAGACCATGCGATCCTGCGCATCGTTCATGATCCAGGCAAGCTGTTCCGGAAACAGCCTCGGATTGAGCGTGTGGCAGATCATGCCTGCGCCCATTATGCCGTACCAGGCTTCGACATGGCGGCTGGTGTTCCAGGCCAGCGTGGCTATGCGGTCGTCGCGCTCAAACCCTTCAGCCGCCAGACGTGCCCTGACTTGCAGCGCGCGCAGCCGGATATCGGCATAGCTGGTGCGAATGATCGGCCCTTCAACCGAACGGGAGACCACCTCGCGTGCGCCGTGCTGGAGTGCGGCGTAGTCGATAATCTTGTGACAGAGCAAAGGCCATTCCTGGATCAGCGCGCGCATGGCAACCTCCGGTAAGAAAGCAAAATTTTTGGCAAGATCAGCATGAGGTTCCTTGCGTCCGAGCTGTTTCGGTCAGTTGTCCGTCAGGTTCGGCAAGGCGGTTGCCAATCCGGGAAATCTCTCGACCTGCTTCGGTTTCATCGGGACGAATTTCATCATCAGGCTGTTTTTGCGAAATGGTCGCCATCCACATTCTCAAAGTCGCCATGGGTGCATGTACGGGCAATGACATTGCGCTGGCGCGCGATCACCGAGATGCCGTTGACCTTGCGGGTGGGATGTTCACAAAGTCCAGTGATGCAGGCGTGATTGCGAATGCTCATTCCCTGTTCCTTCCGCATCGGGAGAGAGGGAACGCGGCCTGGAACCAACGCCAGCAGACACCCCTCCCGTTATGTCTCTGCGTCACGATAGGATATCCATTCTTTTTGTGTCAACAGACAAAATGTGTTGTACTGTGCAATACACTCTATCCAATTTCAACTCGCCGCCGCGCACCAGTCCGGCTCCGCAAAAATTCACTCAAATGTTATCTTATGAAACTATTTTTGCGTATTGACACACTTTGGCGGCTTGGATATCTCTTGGACGAGGATGCGGGGAGGAGAAGTTCATGACAACTTTCAAAGTTGGAAATGTCACCATCCGCAGGATCGAGGAAGTGCTCGAACTCGGCTATCCTCCTGAATTCATGCTGGTGGGCTTTGACCCGGCGATGCTGGACCGGCACCCCATTGCCGCCGACCAGAGATTCTACGACAAATCCAGCGGACGCTCATGGAGCAGCATTCATTCGTGGCTGCTTGAGATCGACGGCAAGACCATTCTCATCGACACCTGTTCGGGCAATGGCAAGGCGCGCGCGCTGCCGATCTTCCAGCGGTTTCACATGCTGGACCTGCCTTACCTGGACAATCTTGCCGCCGCGGGCATCTCGGTGGAAGATGTCGACATCGTCTTCTGCACGCACCTGCACATTGATCATGTCGGCTGGAACACCCGCCGCGATGGCGATGCATGGGCGCCGACATTCCCCAATGCGCGCTACATTTTCGGCCGCGCCGAATACGAGCACTGGACCGGTGACGGCGAGGGGCCGCAGGTATTTCCCGAAAACGCCGCCGTTATAGAAGACAGTGTGCTGCCGATCGCCGAGGCGGGAATGATGGAGCTGATCGATGCAGGCGAGGAGATCATGCCGGGGCTGCGCGTCGAAGCCGCTCCAGGCCACACCAAGGATCAGTTGATCGTCAAATACGAATCCGGCGCGGGCAGCTTCGTTATCTCTGCCGATGTTCTGCACAACCCGGTTCAGGTTTACGAGCCGTTCGTGACCAGCCGGTTTTGCGAATATCCGGATCTGGCAGAACAAACCCGGCGCAACCTTTTGGCCTACTGCGCCGAGCGCGATGCCTTGCTGCTGCCGATGCATTTCGGCGCGCCACATGCGGGGCGAATTGCACGAACCGCATCGGGATACGAGTTCCTGCCGGAAACGGCAGTCGACGAGACAATCAAGCGGGACCTGTCGCAGACCTAGCCCGGCCGGATCAACTCCGCGCCGCGCCGGTCCGGAACCGTCAGGCTCGCAAAAACAAGGAAGTGAAAAACCATGGGCTATACGATCACGGAGAAGATTCTGGCGCGGGTTTCAGATCTCGATCACGTCAAGGCGGGCGATGAGGTGATGGCCAAGCCCGACTACGTGACGGCCTATGATTTTCCCGGATACACCGATCTGTATTTCAAGCAAATGAAAGAGGATTTCGGCATCGAGAGGGTGGCGGAACCCGAGCGTTTCGCCATGTTCATCGATCACATGGTGCCCGCCGCCACCCCCAAGGAAGAGGAACTTCATATCGGCACCCGCAAATGGTGCGCGGAGAACAACGTGCCGCTGTTCGAACGCAAGGGTATCGGCCATCAGGTGGCTTCCGAAGTCGGCTATGCGGTTCCCGGCGCATTCGTGGTGCATTTCGACGGGCACATCAGCCAGTTGGGCACATTCGGAACCCTGGCGATGGGGATTCGCCGCAACCTGCTCGAAGCGCTGGTCAATGAACGGATCTCGATCAAGGTGCCGCATACCGTCCGGGTCAACCTGACCGGTACACTCTCGAAGGGCGTGCTGGCGCGGGATGTGTTCCATCATCTGGTCCGCGAAATGGGGCCTGCCTCGTGCCGCTTCCAGGTGCTCGAAGTGGGCGGCCCTGCGCTTTCGCAGCTGACGACCGAAGGGTTGCAGACCATCACCGGACTGGCCATGTTCACCGGCGCCATCACCGCGATCGTCAATCCTGATGAAGCGCGCCTGTCCTATGCGCTGCCACGGGCGCGCAAGAAGCTCGAGCCGGTCTACAGCGATCCGGATGCGGAATACGCCAAGGTCTACGAGATTGATCTTACCAAGCTCGAGCCGCTGATCGTGATCCCGCCGACGCCGGCAAACTCGCGCAACCTGTCGGAATTTCTCGGGCTCGAACTGACCAACGGCTATCTCGGCTCCTGCGCCTCGGGCCGGCTTGAGGATCTCGAAATCGCCGCGCGCATCCTGCAGGGCAAGCAGGTGGCACCGGGCTTCCAGCTCAATGTCGTGCCCACCAGCAATGAAATCATGGTGGCGGCCGGCCGCGCCGGTTATCTCGCCACGCTGACCGAGGCCGGGGCATTCGTCTCCGCGCCAAGTTGCGATTACTGCTTCGGGCGCATGGGCGCCATGTCGGCCAATCAGCGCGCGGTGTCGACCGGCACGCTGAACGTGCGCGGGCGCATGGGCAGCCCGGATTCGGAAATCTATCTGTGCAGCGCCGCCACCGTTGCCGCATCCGCGCTGGAAGGCAAGATTGCCGATCCGCGCAAATACCTGTGAGGAAACGAACATGGCGTTGGAAAACCTGCGCGGGCGCGTCGCCTTCATCTTCGAGGAAGTCAATTTCGACGTCGACCAGATCGTCGGTGTGAAGAACATCAAGATCACCGACATCGACGAACTGGCAGACGCTGCCATGCAGTCCTATGATCCGGACTTTCGAAATTTGGTCCGTCCCGGAGATCTCCTCGTCGGCGCCGACAATTTCGGCTACGGCCACCCACACTACCCGCCCATGCGCGCCATGCGTCATATCGGCATTTCCGGCGTGCTGGCGGAGTCGTTTTCCCCCGGATACTGGCGTGGCGAAATCTCGATGGGGTTCCCGCAAGCCACCTGCCCCGGGATTCTCGGGCTTGTCGAGCGCTGGGACGAAATCGAGATCGACTGGGCGGCCAGCGAGGTGCGCAACCTTACCAAAGGCAGCGCGCTGCCCATTGACCCGCTTTCCAACGCCGACCGCGCCATGCTCGATGCCGGAGGCTTGATCGGATACCTCCAGGGCAAGCGCCAGCCCGCAGCCTAATTCAACTCGAACACAGGAAATTCCAGTCATGTCCCATGGACCAAGCAATGAGTATCGCGATCGCGTGCTGGCACAAAAAACCGTTTGGGCAGCCGGCGCCTATGACGCCTTCTCCGCCAGAATGATCGAGCGCGCCGGCTTCGACGCGGTCATGACCAGCGGCTTTGGCGTGTCGGCTTCGCTCTTGGGCATGCCCGATGCCGAACTCTACACCATGACGGAAAATGCCGGGGTTGTTCGCAATGTCGCAAATGCTGTCAAGATCCCGGTGATCGCCGATATGGACACGGGCTACGGCAACGCCATCAACGTGATGCGGTCGATCCGGGAATTCGAAAACGCCGGAACATCAGCCGTCATCATGGAAGACCAGATCGCGCCCAAGCGCTGCCCGATCTGTGTGAGCGGCGTCGAAACCATCGGCCTGGAAGAAGCCGTCAAGAAGATTGAAGCTGCGGTGGAAGCCCGCCGCAATCCCAACATGCTGATCATCGCCCGCACGGATGTGGATTCCGTTCCCGAAGCCATTCGCCGCGCCAAAGCCTATGTAGGCGCCGGTGCCGACGTCATCCAGCCGATCAGCAACACGTTCAAGGATCTTGACGGGCTGAAAACGCTGCGCGCCGAAGCCGGCGTGCCGCTGTCGCTGCAGATTCTCGGCTGGCTCGAAAAGGACCTGACACCCGAGCAGATCGCCAGCGTGGCGGGAATGGCGACCTTCGCCCTGGTTCCGCTGATGACCGCGGCCGCCGCCCTGGAGAAGAACCTGACACAGCTTGCGCGCGAAAAGACCTCCCGGAACCTGCCGCTGGAGCGCATGGAGCATCGTGAGTTCATCGACATCATCGGCTTCCCCGAAATCGAGGAACTGCAGTTGAAGTATCTCGAACAGGTCTAAGAGCTTCCCCGACCAACGGATCCGTCCAGCAGGCGTCAACCTGGGCGGATCCTGCGGCTGTTCTCACAGCATGAAGCGGGCCTGACTGACCCGGCGACGCGCCGGACGCGGTTTTGTGACGCTCACTTGTCAGTGCTGGTGATCATCAAGGGTGATCATCAAGGCGAGACGCGTCCGTCTTTGCCAAAGACAGCGACGCCTTGCCGAGGTTTGACGCGCATTGCTGAAAATTGATGGGAAGTCCCGAAGCGTTACGGGAACTTGCAACCGGGCCGGGTCGGCGGGACTCCGGCCAGGATGCAATATATCAGCCGCCCGGGATCTTGCCCGACCGGCACTCAGCCGAGATAGGCTTCAAGCACTTCCGGGTTTTCGCGCAATGCCTGCGGGTTGCCCTCGACGACGATCTCGCCACGCTTGATGACGTATCCGTAATCGCAGACGGACAGCGCAATGGCGGCATTCTGCTCGACCACGAGGATGGTCTGGCCCTGCTTGTTCAGAGCTACAATGGCTTCAAACACCAAATCCACGATGGAGGGAGCCAGGCCCATGGAAGGCTCGTCCAGCAGCAGCATTTGCGGTTCGGTCATCAGCGCCCGGCCGATGGCCAGCATCTGCTGTTCGCCGCCACTGAGCAGACCGGACGGCTGGGTGCGCCTTTCCTTGAGCCGGGGAAACAGGTCAAACACGCGGGAGAGCGTGTCGCCGGTTCCCTTGCGTCCGGAAAACCTGCTCAGCAGCAGATTTTCTTCCACGCTCAGGGGAGCAACCACCATGCGGCCTTCAGGCACCAGCGCCAGTCCCGACCTGACAACATTGTACAGCGCCAGTCTGGAGATGTTCTTGCCGTCCAGCATGACACTGCCGCCGATGGGACGATGCAATCCGGCAATGCTTCGAAGCGTGGTTGATTTGCCAGCCCCGTTCGAGCCCAGAATGACACTCAGCGATCCGGACGCCACCGTGAAGCTGATGCCCTGGACAGCACGAATTGCGCCATAACTGGCGGTGAGATCAGTGACCGAGAGCATCGCGCTTCTTTCCGAAATAGGCAGTTTGTACGTCGGGATTGTCGATGCAGGTTCTCGGCGTTCCCTCGGCCAGCAATTGTCCGAAATTGATGACGGTGCAGGTCTCGCAGAACTCGGTCACCAGACTGATGTTGTGTTCGACCATCAGGATGGTCAGTCCGCTGTCGCGCAATTCATGCACGAGCTTGCCGATATCGCTCGCCTCGGCGTGGTTCATGCCCGCCGTCGGCTCGTCAAGCAACAAGAGCTTGGGATCGGACCCCAGCGCCCGGGCGATCTCGATCCGCCGCTGCTCGCCATACGACAGCGTTTCCGCCAGTTCATCGGCACGATCGGCCATGCCAACACGCTCGAGAAGGCGCATCGCGGTTTCGCGTGATTGCTTCCATTTGCGGCGCGCATCCGCGGTGCCCAGGAACGACGCAAACAGACTGGTTCCTCGTCCGAGATAACAGCCGGTCAGCACCTGCTCGAGAACAGACATGCCGCTGAACAGCCGCACATTCTGATAGGTGCGGCTGATGCCGAGTGCCGCGATCTGGTGCGGTTCGAGAGTATCCGTGCGCTGACCTTCAAACAGAATGGCGCCGCTGCTGACATCGAACAGTCCGGTAATCAGGTTGATGACCGTGGTCTTGCCGGCGCCATTGGGGCCGATCAGGCCGTGCACGGTGCCCTTGGTGATCGTCATGGACAGATTGTTGACGGCGGTCACGCCGCCGAACTGTTTGACCACGTTCCTGAGTTCATGAAGCACGTTGGTATCGGAGCTAGTCATGGGCTTGCCCTGTCGAGGTGCGCGGGAGCTTGGGGGTCGCATCGAACTCTGCCTGAGCGGCCTGCTGACGCTGGCGCGCCGCCTTGCGCAGTCCGCGTGCACGCGGGTCAATCAGCCCGCGCGGCAGATAGATCATGATCACCAGAAGGACGATTCCCTTGGCGATGTCCTGGATCTCCGGCAAGATCGCCTGGGTTATGGTGGGAAGGGCTGTAAACACAAAGGCGCCAACGATCGGTCCGAACCAGAAGAAGGAACCGCCAAGCACGGTCGACGCAATCATGGTGAAGGCCACACTAAGGTAGAAAGTGTCAGCCGAGATATATTGCAGCGTGGTGGCCAGTGCCGACCCCGCAAGACCTCCGACCACACCGCTGATCAGAAAGGCGATCATCTGGATCTGGCGGGCGCTCACACCCATTGTCGAGGCGGCGGCGGCATCCTCGCGCACAGCGCGAATGGCCAGTCCGTACCAGGATTTGTGAAGCCTGAAGAACACCAGCGCAACGATGGCAAGCAGCACGGCGAGTTCGAGTATCGAGGCTCGCACCGGCACCACCATACCCATCACGCCACCAGTCACGGACGGAGTATTGAGCACCACCACCCTAGAGATCAGGATCAGCGCGAGACTGGCCAGCGCCATCCAGTGGGTTTCAAGCTTGAGGAAAATGGCGGATATGATTGCCGCGGCGAGCCCGCCGAACAGGCCGGCGATCACGAATGCCAGCCACAGCGGGAGGCCGAAGGTCCCCATCATCTGTGCCGCCGCAAAGCCGCCGACGGCTGCGAACACCACCGTGGTGAAGCTCAATATTCCCGCCGACAGCACGGAATACATGCTGAGCGCAAACAGCGAGTTGACCATGCCGAAAGCCAGGGTCGCCGAATAGGCGTACCAGAAATCGAGAAGTGCTTCCATGAGATCACGCCCTCATGAAGTCACGGCTGCCAAACAGTCCGCGCGGTCTTGCGACCAGGAAAGTGAGCAACAAAACATAGGTAAATCCGTCACGGTAGGTGGTGGACAGATATTGAGCGACGAAGACCTCGCAGATCCCCAGGATGATGCCGGCGATGACGGTGCCGCGAACATCGTCAAAGCCTCCGACAACGACGGCGGCAAATCCCTTGAGCAGCAAGCCCTCTCCCAGCATGTAGGAGATATTCGAGGTGGCGGCGCCGCCCAGGACACCGGCCAGACCCGAAGTCGCACCGGCCAGAAAAGCGGTCAGCAAAATCACCATACGCGGATTGACGCCGCTGAGCGCGGCAGCTTCATCGTTCCATCCGACAGCGCGCATTGCCGCGCCGATCCTGGTCTTCTGAATCAGCGCATAGATCCCCGCGCCGCAGACCAGTGTCGAAACGATGATGATGATCTGCATCTGCGGTACCCGGATAAGGCCCAGATCGACCATGCCGGATGGAAAGCTGGATGACGGGAAGGCCCAGCTTTGATGATTTGTCGCCATTCCCGCCAGACTGTCGAGAATGATGAGAAAGGCGATGCTGGTGATCAATGCCCCCAGCATCCCTGTCTTGCGCCCCCTGAGCGGCTGAAACCCGATCTGGTCGACGGCGATGGCGATCAAACCACCACCGAGGACACCGACCGCCACTGCGACCGGAAACGGAACGCCGAAATACTCGACGCTGAAATATCCCAGAATGGCCGCCCAGCTTGCGTAGGCGCCGTGTGCGACATTGAGAACTCCAAGCGTCGCGAAGACGAGCCCGAAGCCAATGCCGAACAGGGCATAGAGCGATCCAAGGGAAACCCCGTTTACCAACTGCTCAAGGAACAGAGTCATGTTATGGCTTCTCCCACAACTTGACTTCGCCATCCTTGGTCCAGTTGACGATCAGCGTGTTTGGCGTACGGGCCTGACCGTTAGCCATTTCCTGGCCGCCATATGGATTGACCGTAATTTCCTTGGTGTCCCACATGGCCTTTGCCAGATCCTGGCGGGTCGGCTTGCCGTCCAGGGTCTTCAAGCCCTGTGCGATAAACTGCATCGCCATATATCCTTGCGCGGCATAGACATCCGGCAGCGCATCATATTCGGCCTTGTAGGCCTCGATGAAGGCCACCGCGGCCTCGCTGTCCGAGACACCCGGCTGGAACGAAAGAGCGAAGGGGATGCCGACAATGGTCTCGCCGGATTTCTTGAAGATCGCCGGTGGAGAGAGCACTTCGGATGTGACAATCATGCCCTCGTAACCGCGCTGGCGAAGCGCCGTGATGATGCCAACCGCCGGCTGCTGCGTTGTCATGACGACAACGAGATCCGGATTGGTGGCAATCCCCTGGGTCGCGGGGCCGGTGAAATCGGTATCGGCGCTCAGTGTCGAGATTTCAGCCACCGTTTCGGCGCCCGACTTCTCGATGACTTCCTTCATCGCCATGGCGCGCGCCTTGAAGATGTCGTTGTCGCCCGAAAGGAAATAGGCGACCTTCTGCGGCTTGAGTTCGGCGGCAATGCGCTCGGACATCGCCACTTCCTGCGGGCCGGGCAGCGCCACCACGGAGGTCACATAGGGATCCTGTGGCAATGATTCGCGGGTTGCGCCATAGATGACGAGCGGCACTTCGTTGCTCATGGCAATCGGGCTCACCGCAGCGGCAATCGAGCTCAGGATGCAGCAGGTGGTGGCGAGAATATTGCGGTCGGAACCGAACTGGGTCATGGCCTGAACGGCACGCGCGGCATCGGAGCCGCTGTCCTTGACGTCGAGAACCAGGGTTACACCCTCGCCTGCCAGTCCCTTGCTGTTGATTTCCGCGACCGCGATGTCGGCGCCTTGATGGTAGGACTGGCCTGCGGAGGCAATCGGGCCGCTGTCATCGGACACCATGCCGATGCGGTACTCGCCCGCGTCCGGATCGGCATAGGCTGGTGCGGCGAAGCCGAGCGCAAGCGCCATATAGCCAACGGACAAAAGTGCCCGCTTACTGGTTTCAAGCATGTTCATTAGGACCTCCCAGGGTACTGTGCAAATTGCGTCGGGAAGAAATCGCCATGAGCGTTGTCGGGGACAATGTGGGCCATCCCGCAACTCAACGCCGAAGCCCCTCCCGAAGCCTCCCGTGCATGCTTTTGCAATGCCGGTCTAGACTAGGCGGGTGGCGCCAGATAAGTCAAGCAACAAAATTAGGTTCATCTAGTGAAATGCACTTGGTGACCCGGATTATTCCGCCAGGTCATGTCTCGATACCCGCTCGCACCGCTTCGGCCGCAGCCTGCAACCGCTTCAGGAAGACGGGCTTGCCCCGCTCCACCATTTGCGGCGTCAGACCCGCCATGCTGACGCAGCATGTCATCTGCCCCTCGGAATCAAAAACCGGAACGGCAAGCGCGGTAATCCCGACCGCCACGTCATCGATGGCGCACTCCCAGCCTTGCTTCCGGATCAAGCGAAGCTGTTTGCGCAGCACATCGGGATCCGTTATCGATTTGGCATTCAGCTTCTCCAGCGGGCCTGACAGGATCCGCTCGATCACTTCGTCGGGCTGGTAGGCCAGGAAAACCTTGGGTGCGCCGCCGCAATTGAGCGGCAAGGTCCCGCCGATCGCCCACCAGTGAACCTCGATCCCACGCATATCGTGCACCCGATCGAGGCAGACCGCGCTGTCATCCTGAAACACCGAAATAAAGGCCGTCACACCCAGTTCATTGGCCAGTTGCACCAGAATAGGCTGGGCAATCACCCGCAGATCGCGACTGTCCTCGACATTCGCGGCCAGCCTCCGGATCGCGGCTCCCAACCGGTAATGTTGGGTGACGGGGTCCTGGCTTATGAAGTCGCTGTGCATCAGGGTCAGCAGCAGCCGACGGGTCGTTCCCTTGTCGAGCCGGGTCGCAGTACTGACTTGCGCCAGCGATTGCAGGCCTTTGCCCGCGAAGGAATTGAGTACGGCCAGAGCGCGGGACACAGCTCTGACATTCTGCACCGTTGCCACCTTGTTGTCAGCATCTTCAACCACAGTTTATTCGCCCCCAGATTGTAATCCGCCAACCGAAAAGCGTGACGGCAAGATAGTCTGATACCCGATTGGCCGGCATTGGCCAAGATGACCCAACAGCGAGGGAGTATGCACAAAAATTTCACCAGATGAAATAACATTTGTCTGTTGACATATTTCGACTGAAGGGTTTTTCTGACCCGCAATCAAAAGCGGAGGAGGAGCTTGGCGCATGTCGATCAGTGAACACATCCGGGCCGATGATCATATGGCGCTCGAGACCCTCAAGCAGGCGCTGGGCGACGATCTTGTTCGCCACGACATCGAAACCCGTACCTATTATGCCAATGACGTGTTCTGGCAGCCCGGAATCGCGCCGCTGGCGGTGTTGCTGCCCAACACCGCCGACGAGATTGCATTGGCGGTGCGTACGGCTACCGAGGCCGGACTTTCGGTGGTGCCGCGCGGCGGCGGCATGTCCTACACCAAGGGCTACATTCCGGACCGGACCGATTCGGTGATCATCGACACCCGCAAGGTCAACGCAATCATCGAGGTCAATCCGGCGGACCGCTATGTGACGGTCGAGGCGGGCGCCACCTGGGAACAGGTCAATGCAGCACTGGAAGGCACCGGCTTGCGAACCGGCTACTGGGGGCCGCTGTCGGGCATCAACGCCACAGTTGGCGGCGCGTTGTCGCAAAACAGCGCATTTTTCGGCTCGGCGCTCAATGGCACTGTCGCCGAAAGCGTCCTCGGGGTGACCGTGGTGCTTGCCGATGGCCGCACCGTGACCACCGGTTCAGGCGCGCGCAAGGGCACCAAGCCGTTCACCCGTTACGGCGGGCCGGATCTCACCGGCGTTTTCCTGGGCGACAACGGCGCTTTCGGCATCAAGGTCTCGGCAACCCTCAGTCTCTGGCCCAGGCCCGAACATGTCGAATTCCTTTCCTTCGGCTTCTCCAAATTCAGCGATATGGCGCTTGTCCAGGCCAGCATGGCCGAAACCCGGCTGGTGTCGGAAGGCTTTGGCATCGACAAGACCAAGGTCGAACACTCGGCCAGCGTCAACAAGCTCTCTGACGGGCTGCAGGCGCTGGGCAATGTCGCCTCCTCGGCGGGATCGCTGCTCTCCGGGGTCAAGCAAGCCGTTCAGGTGGCCACGTCAGGCACCGCCTTTCTGCGCGACCACGCTTTCACTTTGCACATCGTCACCGAGGCGCAATCGGCGGCCGGCCTGACCGACAATGTCGCAAAGCTGCGCGCCATTGGAAAACGGACCGGCGTCGAACTGCCCAACAGCGTGCCCAAGGTGATGCGCTCCAAACCGTTTGGCCCTGTGCGCGGCATGTTGGGGCGCAACGGCGAACGCTGGGTTCCCATTCATGCCGTCTTCCCGCTGGGCGAAGCCGCCAGAATCGCCGAAGCCAATGCGGCGTTCTTTGACGATGAAGCCGAGTTCCTGAACGATAACGGCATTGTCTATTCGGTGATGACGATGACGGTGGGCAACGAGTTTTTCATCGAGCCGGCGTTCTACTGGATGGACGAAATCACACCGCTTCATGCCAGGAGCGTTGGCGAGGCGACCGTGGCGCCCTGGCTCGACAGGCCGGCCAACAGCCAGACCCGTCAGGCGGTGGTGGAGCTGAGGCGCCGGACACAACAATTCTATGCTTCCATGGGAGGGGTGAGCTGGCAGATCGCGGGGGATTACCCCTTCCGCGAGATCATGGATCCCGACAGCTACGCCCTGCTCGAAGCGGTCAAGAGCGCGCTCGATCCGCAGCGCCTGATGAATCCGGGGATGCTTGGCCTCGACACAGTCCCAAGACGCTGACCGGCGTCGATTGGCGCGTCAAGCCGATGGCTTGGCGCGCCTTTCCCTGTTGGTGCTGGCCGGTTTCAGCCCGCGCCATTCACCAGAGGCGGTGCCCGTTGATGATTTCATGGGCACGAACCGCAAGCCGCGCCGCCATGGGCGCGAGATTTCCCGCATCGGCAGCGGCCGCGTTTCCGAGCCGGGCACGATCGGCAACCCCGACAAAAATCACCGCGAAGCGGAACAGGGCGAAGACCACATGGAAAGGTTCGAGAGCCCCGTCCGATGGTGTGTGGGCGAAATAGCGGTCGATGAACCCGGATTGCGCGGGAATGCCCGATGCGGCCAGATCAAGATCGAGAATGCCGCCATATTCCGCCGATGTCGTGTGCCAGGGAATGCAGCAATAGCCCAGATCCGCGAGCGGATTGCCAAGTGTCGCCAGTTCCCAGTCAAGAATACCGATCACCTCGGCCCGCTCGGGATGGAAAATCAGATTGCCGAGCCGGAAGTCGCCGTGGGCGATGGCGACACGGCCATCATCGGCGGGCATGTTTTCGCGCAACCATGTGCCGACATCAGCGAGATGCGGCACGGTCTCGCCTGTCGACTGCTCAAGCTGGCCAGCCCATCGCGCTATCTGCCGTTCGAAATAATTTCCGGGGCGGCCGAAATCCCCAAGTCCTACCGCTGACGGGTCCACGGCGTGGAGTTTGGCCATGGTATCGGCCATGGCCATGTAGATTTCGCGGCGCTCGAGCGGGGTCTTGCCGGGGAGCGCGGCATTGTGGAACACCCTGCCCTCCAGTCGCTGCATCAGATAGAACGGCGTCCCCAGGATCTGCGCGTCGCTTTCATAGAGCAACGGCGCTGGCACCGGCACGCCGGTGTTCGCGAGGGCCTTGAGGACCCGGTGCTCGCGATCGACGGCGTGCGCACCGCGCAGGATCGGGCCATTGGGCTGCTTGCGCAGCACCATGCGGCGGTCGCCCCAGCCGACGAAATAGGTCGGATTAGATTGCCCCCCGGAGATGCGTTCGAGCGACAGCTTGTCCGCCCCGAAGCGCCCTGTCAGATAGGCCTCGAGAGCAGCGACGCCGAAATCGACAGGACCGGTGATGGCCGCTTCTGATTTTCCAGCCACCTGGATCAGCCTTCCTGTCCGGTCACATCCCAGCGCCAGAAACCGCGATCCTCTTCGCCCAGGTGCCGGTTCAGCACCATCTTGTGCACTTCGTCGGCTCCATCGACGAGCCGTGCCTGACGGGCGTAGCGATAGATCCATTCCAGAACAGTATCCTTGGAATAGCCGCGACCGCCGTTGATCTGGATGGATACATCGGCTGCCTTGTGCAGCAGGTTTGCAACATGAACCTTGGCCATGGAAACCTCCTTCTTGGCGAAGCGGCCCTGATCGAGCTCCCAGGCGGCCTTCATCACCAGAAGCCGCCCGATCTCGATCTGCATGGCAAGGTCGCCCAGCATCACCTGAACGCTTTCGCGATCGGCGAGACGGACCCCGAAGCCTTCACGCCGTTCGGCGTATTCGCGGGCGATTTCGACGCAGCGCTTGGACAGTCCCAGCCAGCGCATGCAATGGGTCAGCCGCGCCGTGCCGAGGCGGACCTGGGTCACCTTGAGCCCCCGGCCTTCGCCGCCCAGAATGTCGGTGGCCGGCACTTCCATGCCGTCAAATTCGATCTCGCAATGGCCGCCATGCTCTTCGGGCCCCATGATCGGAATCCGGCGGATGATGCGCCAGCCCGGCGTGTCCTTGTGAAACATGAAGGCAGTGAGACCGCGACGCGGATCATCCGACGTCCTTGCCATCAGGATGAAATGACTTGCGCCATCCGCACCGGTGATGAACCATTTGCGCCCGGTGATGCGGTAGATGTCGCCGTCGCGCACCGCATGGGTCATGGTCATTGACGGATCGGAGCCGCTGCCCGGTGCCGGTTCGGTCATGGCGAAGGCGGATCGAATCTCGCCATTGACGATGGGTTCGAGCCAGCGCTGCTTCTGCGCCTCGGTCCCCATTGCCTCCAGCACCATCATGTTGCCGTCGTCCGGCGCGCTCGAATTGAAAACCAGCGGGCCGAAGATCGACCGGTTCATCTCCTCGTAACACACCGCCATTCCAACCTTGCCGATCCCGCCGCCACCGGTTTCGGGCTTGAGCTGAAGGCACCACAGGCCTTGCGCCCGGGCTTCCGCACGCAGCTCGTCGAGAAGCTCCAGCCTGATGTTTTCATGATCGTCGTAACTCGCCGGATCGGATTCAAGCGGCAGCACGCGACGCTCGACGAAATCGGCGATGCGACGGCGATAATCTTCGATTTGGGCAGAAATGGTAAAATCCATGATGGGCCTCACAGGGATGAAACGAGATGGCCGCCATCGGCGACGAGTACGGTGCCGGTGATGTAGGTTCCGGCATCGGTGACAAGAAGCAGCAAGGCGCCGTCGAGGTCTTCGGGACGCCCCAGCCGGCGCTGCGGGATGCGCCTGATCAGCGCCTGCCCGGGTTCGGTGGCAAAGAACTCGCGGTTGATATCGGTCTCGATATAGCCGGGACAGAGCGCGTTGACGCGGATATCGTCGCGCGCAAACTCCAGAGCCAGCGCCTTGGTCAGGTGAATCAGTCCGGCCTTGGAGGCGCTGTAGGCGCTGACGCCGCCGCCGGTGCGCAGGCCCAGGATCGAGGCGACATTGACGATGGCTCCGCCGCGGCCCATCGCCTTCAGGGCTCGCGCCACGCCCTGGGCGACCAGAAACGCCCCCTTGAGATTGGTGTCCATGACGGCATCGAATTCGGCTTCGCTGATATCGAGCGCCCGGCCCGCGCCGCTGATGCCGGCATTGTTGACCAGAATGTCGAAGGGCCGGCCAACCGAGGCCAGCGCATTCGTCACGGAGGCTGCGTCACTGACATCCATTTCAAGCCCGTGGGCAATGCCGCCAGATGCCGTGATCTCCTCGCAGGCCGCTTTGATCTTCTCCATCCGTCGAGCCGCCAGCGTCACGTCCGCGCCGTTGCGCGCCAGAAGCCTGGCGAAATGCAATCCGAGACCGCCGGATGCTCCGGTAATCAGCGCGGTCCGGCCAGAAAGCGGCAAATCGGTCATGTGGAAATCCTTTTTCGAGCGAGCGCTCGCTTTATTACCGGTTTCGGTCTATCATGCAAGAGAAAACAAGACCTGCACAACCGCTATCGCCCGATTGGACGCCGGAGTTTGGAATTCAAGACCTTCTGCTAGTTTGCAATCCGTCCAGGCGGACGCCCCGGATTTCCAATGTAACTTCCGGGCGGGTGTTGTAGATGGGGGATGAGACGCAAGAGAGTGACCGCGGCCGCCATCGCGCGGAAGCGGTTGAGAACCGGATGGATACTGCACTCCGGAGCCAAACCCGGAGCCACGGGCCGGATGGCATGGAGGAACAATGCAACAGGCTACGGACGTATATTTCGACACGGACTATTCAAACATCGCCCTTTGCAAGCGAATGTACCGCCGTCACGTCGCCACCATAAAGGTGCAGAAGGAGGCTGTCGCGGTGACAAACCTGGTCCGGATCTGCGAGGCGACTTTAAAGCTTGCCAACGAGAAGGGGTTTCACGCAGCGTCGCTGCGGGACCTGTCGCGGGTCTCGGGCATCAGCATGGGCGGACTTTATGCCTATTTCGACAACAAGAACACACTGCTGACGATGATACTGGAGGCGGTCACCTCAAGCGCGATGGAGATCATCGCCGAACCGCCGCCGGCCATCGCTCAAGATCCGCGCCAACACCTGCGCTGGCTGATCGAGCGTCACGTCGCGCTGACCGAGATCATGCAGCCATGGTTTGTCTTCGCCTTCATGGAGGCAAAGAGCTTTCCGCCGGCCAGCAGGCGAACCGCGGTGGAAAGCGAAGCAGCCACCGAAACAGCCATTGCCCGGATACTGCAAAACGGCGTCAGCACCGGCGTCTTTCGCATCGAAGATCCCTCGCTCACCGCAGCACTGGTCAAACCCCTGCTCCAGGACTGGTACGTCAAGCGCGGCAAATATCGAAAACGGAAAATCCCGGCCAGCGCCTACGCCCGCGCCGTCTGCGAATTCGTCGAGACAGGCGTCCTCAACCAGACACCATGACCGGCCGCAACGATCCGGCCTTCAGCACATTTCCCAGATCGCCTACGCCCAAAACCGGACACTGACGTAAGCTCCGAATTGTTGTCTGCTGATCTCAGCACGAAGGAGATCAGGGATGTCGAAATGGAAGCAACATCCCCGGGAATTCAAAGCCAAGCTCGCATTGGACACGCTGCAAGGCGAAGATACGGTCAGCGGATTGGCCAGTCGGTTCGGCGTGCATACAACCATGACTGACCAATGGAAGCGGTCTCTGGTGACTTTGAGCGCTGCAGCAGGAGAGCGCCGGAAGCAGATGAAGAGCAGGTGAAAGACCTGCACGTCAGGATCGGGGAGTGGGGGCTCACAAATGATTTTTGGCCAGAAAGCTTAAACCCTGGACCGGCAAGTGAGGCGCAAGATGATAAAACCAAACCTGCCGAACCTGTCAGGCGGCAAGCAATGCCCTTGCTGCCGATTTCACGGTCGTCCTTTTACCGCTAGCCCAAAGGCGAGGTCGAGATGAACCTCGAACTGGTGCGCGGGATTGATCGCCAGTTTCATGAGACATCCGCTGAAATCCGACTGCGTCTATCTGCACGCCTGGGGTACCGGATCAGAGGCCAAGGTCGGGATCAGGATATGGTTAGAGCTCTACAACCACAAGCGCCCACACGCAGCCCTTGCTGGCAAACCATCCGCTGTGGTCTATTGGTTCAGAAGTCAAACAACCACCCCCGATCTCCAGCAGCAAAGAGGAGCTTAAACCACGCCAGAAACTGTCCGGTACATGGGGAGCAGCTCACTGGGGAAGAGGTCGATTTCGCTCCACCGCCTGGCCGGGTTTTAGTCCGGCTTTGAGACCCCACTGTGAATCCGGCGGAACTCGGGTTTGCGCTTCTCGCGGAACGCAGCGCCACCTTCCTTGGCTTCGTCAGTACCGTAGTAGAGAGCAACCGCTTGGAATCCGAGACTTGCAATACCGCGGATATTCTCGCTGTCAGCATTGAATGATCGCTTTGCAATGGCAATCGCCGTCGGACTTTTCGCAAGAATTTCCTGGCACCAGCTATCGACTTCCGCGTCCAGTTGTTCTGCAGGCACCACCTTATTGACCAGGCCCATTTCGAGTGCTTCTTGTGCAGTATATCGGCGGCACAAAAACCAGATTTCACGCGCCTTTTTCTCGCCAATGATACGCGATAGGTAAGCAGTCCCAAAGCCGGGGTCAACCGAGCCTACTTTTGGCCCGACCTGACCAAAGACAGAACGGTCAGAAGCTAGTGTCAGGTCACAGATGGTGGCTATCACATTGCCCCCCCCGATCGCGTAGCCGTCTACTTTGGCGATCACCGGCTTGGGAATGTCGCGGATTAAACCATGTACTGTTTCAAGCGGGACGCCGAGAATACCTTGACCTGCACGACCGGATTTCTTGTCGCCGGAATCGCCACCCACGCCGAATGCCTTGCCTCCAGCACCTGCAATCACCACTACGCCGACCGACTTGTCCCAGCCGACGTTGGTTAGCGCATCAATCATCTCATAATAGGTATTTTCCCGCCAGGCATTCATTCTCTCAAGGCGATTGACCGTGATCGTCGCAACACCTTCTTCAACCACACAAATGATATCTTCGTAGACACGCTCTTCTGACACGTTCTTCTCCTTTGGTCCTGCAAACAGCGGACCCTGTGTTTCAGGATCAGCGTCCCGCAAATTTCGCTGGTCGTTTGTTCAGGAAGGCGTCAATACCTTCGCGGCGGTCTTTGGTCTCGTAGATGGAAGCGACAATGAACGATTCAAAATCCAGTGCCGAAACCAAATCCATCTGCATGCCGGTATGGACGGTATGTTTGATAAAAGCATGGCTCAGTGGTGCTCTGGTCGCAAAGTGCTCGACCATCTCCTGTGCCTTCTGGAGCGCCTCGCCCTTTGGAACGAGCTTGTTGATGAGCCCAATCCGGTACGCCTCTTCCGCATCGATTGGATCGGCGTCAAACATCAGTTCGAGCGCTTTTGCGGCGCCGATGATCCTGGGCAGCCGTTGCGTTCCCCCGGCACCGGCTACCGTACCGATACGCGCACTGGTGATGGCATAGCTGGATTCCCGGGCACCGACGCGGATGTCACAGGCCAGAACAAACTCGCACCCGCCCGTCATGCAAAAACCCTCAATGGCTGCGATGACCGGCTTTTCGTTTTCTTCAAACGCCCGGCAGACGCGATGCCATTTTCGGAGATACTTCAATGTTTCAGCAGGAGCGCTCAGTGCCTGAGCATCGTTCAAATCCGCGCCAGCGGAGAAGAAAGTGTCGCCGCCGGTAACGATGATTCCGCGAACACTCGGATCATCCTGCGCTTCAGTGGCAGCGAGGATGAGATCGTCCATGACCACGGTGCTGATGGCATTTCGTTTATCCGGGCGGTTAAACCTGATTATGAAAGCAGGGCCGTCTCGTTCCACCAGTATCGACTTGTAAGTCATCGCTTGATCCCTTTGATTGTCGTCAGAACATTCATTGCACACACCATTAATCGGAACGTGGAAGTTTGAGCTCTGTTTCAGCCAGCCTCAGCAGGTCAGTTCTAAATGAGACGGCAGAGACCCTGGAGGCACGCACATCGCGCCACTTGCGCTCAATGTCGTATTCGCGTGCAAACGCAAAACCGCCGAATGTTGTGAATGCTGCATCGGCCATCGCCCAGGCGGCTTCAATTGCCAGATGCCGCGCGACCAGTGCAGCACCTGTGGCATCAGAGCGGTTGTCATAGAGGATTGCGGCTTTCCGCATGGACACGTCAGCCGCCTCGATCTCAACCTGGGCCTTGGCGAGCGGAAACTGGATTCCTTGGTACTTGCCGATCAGATTGCCGAAAACGACACGTTCGTTTGCATAGGTCACGCCACGGCGGCTGAAGAAACGGCCGTCGCCAATAGCTGCAGCGGCATCAAGAACCTGCCGAAAAGCGGATATGTCTTCGAGATGCTTGGATCCGTTGCCCGTCTCGCCAATAACCGCGCCATTTCCAAGGGTCAGCCGGTCAAAGCAAAGGACTGCCGAACAGTCATTGTTCATTTCTTCATAGGGGGAAATTTCCATCTCGCCCTGCTTGATCCGAGAAGGCTCGATCAGCAGCAAATCCGATCCGGAAGAATTTTCACGGTGGGCCAGCACCACGATATAATCCGACTTCGACGCGAAGCATGTGCGGGATTTTCGCCCTGTAAGGCGGACACCTGACGGCTCCTGCACGGCCACTAATGCAAAGCCTTCGGTTTCATTGCACTCACCCTCATCGAGAGCAGCGAGGGTCTGCAGACGCACCTCATTTGCCGCCAGCTTTGGCAATATTTCCGACTTTTGCGCCTGATTTCCATACCGGGAAACAAGTTCGGTCATATGGGCTTGCGCAACAAAGGTCGCACTGTTGCATCCCGACTCATTTATGGTTGCGGTGATCGCAGCCAAAGCGGTCAAGGGCAGCCCGACACCACCAACTTCTTCGGGCACGGCGGCCGCCATTATTCCGGATTCGCCCAACGCCTGAACGAAATGCTCCGGATAGCCCGAGCCCGCTGGCAGATCGTCAAGACCGCGCCAATACTCGCCAGGAAAACCGGCACAGATCTTGCGAACGGTGTCACAAATATCAGTATAATCGTTTGCCGTTACGGGCATCATGGGTAACGTGTCACTCATGGCAGGACCTGAGCTCCAGTTTTTTGGTCAATAAGATCTGGGCAGCCCAAGCACGTGCTGACCAATGAAATTGAGGATCATGTTTGGAGAAACCGGCGCATTCCGCGACAGCCGCGAATCGCGCCATTTACGCTCGACATCAAATTCCGCCTTGAGCGCGTCGTCACCGAACACGGTGAAGCATGCCTCGGCGCAAGCCCATACAGCCTCACCCGAACAGTACTTTCCCATGTTCGCTTCGGCGCCGCATACCAGCCCGGCATCGAACATGGCATTGGCCCGGCGAACCATCAGATCAGCGGCTTCCAGCTTCGCATATGCTTCGGCCAAGGCGTTCTGAACCATCTGCCGCTGCCCCAGCGGGCGGTTACCAAAGGTCTGCGTTTTGACGTAGTTGGTTGCCTTGTCGATGAAGAACCGTCCATTGCCAATTGCCTCGGCTGCCACCAGGCAACGTTCCGCGTTCATCCCGTCCAAAATGTATCGAAACCCCTTTCCTTCCTCCCCAATAAGTGAGGCAGCGGGTAGCGGGACGTCGTCAAAGAAAATTTCTGTGGTGTTGTGATTGATCATCGCATCTATCGGCTTGATAGACATGCCGTTTTCCTTGGCCGCCTGCATGTCGACCAGAAACACAGAAACCCCGTCAGAGCGCCGTTTGACCTGATCCGCCGGGGTTGTCCTGGCCAGAAGCAGCATCAAGTCGGAGTGAGCCGCACGGGAAATCCAGACTTTTTGACCGTTGATGACGTAGCCGTCGCCACGCTTGTCCGCCCGGGTTTTCAGCTGGGTCGTATCTGATCCCGTCGTTGGTTCGGTAACGCCGAAAGCCTGCAAGCGCAGCTCGCCACTGGCAATTTTCGGAAGATATTTTCTCTTCTGATCTTCACTTCCGTGCCGGAGCAAAGTTCCCATTGTATACATCTGCGCGTGGCATGGACCGGCTGTACAGCCGCTTGCATGGATGGTTTCCAGGATCACGGCTCCAGCCCGTACCGGCAATCCCCAGCCTCCATATTCTTCTGGAATCAGAGCAGCAAGATAGCCACCATCGGACAGGGCGTTGACGAACTCGGTCGGGTAACTGCCAGAGGGCGGCTGCTTTTCTAGATTGCGCCAGTAAGTGGCCGGAAACCGCTCGCAAAGCGCCCGGACTTCTCGACGAAAATTCGGATAATCGTTGCCAATTTCAAAGAGCGGAACAGTATTCAAACACTTTTCTCCGGCGGATTTGCGACACAGGTCTCGCCCCAAACGCAGATACGAATGAGTATCTGACAGCAGCAATTCTGAAGCTGCAGGGTCAGGACATTCCTCATATTTCCACCTTAAGGGCGACGTGTCTACATAAAAATGGAACGTATTCCATTTTTTGACTCAGCCAGCGACTTCCCAGTTGACAATCAGTCATAAAGCTCTAATTTTTTAGAATGAATTCCATACAGTGAAATTTTGGTTTGTTGGAAATCAGCTTGTTCCCAACAATTGATTGGCAAATTTGCAATCAACCACATCGGCCGGATGCTTTGAAATACGTGGAATAGATCGCTTGCCGTAACTTTGATTTGAGGAGGCTAAACCCGGATGCCAGGTCTATTTTCACCGATTGAACTGCGCCAGCTAACGCTGGACAATCGCATCGTCGTCTCTCCCATGTGCCAATACAGCGCGGCTGACGGGTCGGCGACAGATTGGCACCTGATGCATCTGGGACAGTTTGCAATTTCCGGCTGTGGGCTTGTCATCATTGAAGCCACCCACGTTGAAGCGCGCGGACGGATAACACATGGATGTCTGGGTCTGTATTCCGATGAAAACGAAGCAGCCCTGAAACGTGTGGTTGAATTTTGCCAGCAGAACGGCTTCGCCAAGATTGGCATGCAACTTTCGCATTCGGGACGGAAGGGATCTGCCAAACGGCCCTGGGAAGGTCGCGGACAACCGCTTCAGGACAACGAGGCCGCATGGCAAACAGTGAGCTGCTCGGGCATCCCCTACTCCGACGATTGGCCGGCACCTGCCGCACTGGATCTGGCAGGCATCGAGGACGTAAAGCAAGCCCATGTCGACGCGGCGATCCGGGCCGACAGGATCGGCATAGACCTGCTGGAACTTCACGCAGCACACGGATATCTCTTGCATGAGTTTTTATCACCCCTGACCAACAAACGCACCGATCGGTACGGCGGGAGCCAGAAGAACCGACGCCGCTTTGTGGTGGAAATTTTTGAAAGTGTGCGCAAGGTCTGGCCGGCTGAAAAGCCACTGGGCATCCGCATTTCGGCTACCGACTGGGTCGATGGCGGCTGGACCATCGAAGAATCCGCCGCTCTATGCAGTGAACTGAAAAGACTTGGCTGCGACTATGTAACCGTTTCGTCCGGCGGGCTATCGGGGGCTCAGAAGATTGCAATCAGCGAAGGCCATCAGGTTGGCTTTGCAACCCATATCCGTACCGAAACCGATCTTCCGGTAATGGCCGTTGGAATGATCAATCGGCCCGAACATGCAGACCAGATTATCGCATCAGGTGAATCTGACATGATCGCCATTGCCCGTGGCATGCTTTTTGATCCGCACTGGACCTGGCGGGCAGCAGTGGCACTGGATGCGGAAATCCGGACACCGCCTCAATATATCAGAGCGCACAATTCCAAATGGCTTCGTTCGCAAGTCACAAAACAGGAGGTATAACGAGAGCGTCTTTGTATTGACGCGCGTCAATCAAGGCAATGCGACACTGCTGCCCAGACGGGCGGAAATGAGATTGGCGGATTCTTTCAACGACTTGACGATTATTTCCAAATTCGAGTTCACCCGAACATCGGGTCCGTACACCCCGATAGAATATTTGCAGTCATCGTGCATATCGAAAATGGCTACGGCTACACCCACGGATCCCGGCATCCGCGAACCGGTGGTGATTGAGTAGCCCTTCTCGCGGATATGTTCGATCTGTTGAAGGATCTGGTCGCGTTCCGCCTTGTTCTTCTTCAAATAAGCATCGAGAACATCGGGATGATGGGCCAGATAAAGCTTCCCTGTGGCGCCCACATCCCGAGGCACGGACTCGCCAGGTCTCAAAACGAACTTCAGCGGTTGCGTGCTTTCGACCACATCAATGATGACGCGCTCGCTGGGTAGAAATTCGCTCAGCGCCACGGTCTCGTTTGTCGCCAGATTGACCCGCTGCATTTCCGGGCGCGCAATCTCCCTCACACTCATGTTTGGCAAAATGCTGTTTCCGAGCCGAAGTATTTTCAACGACAAGCTATAATACATTCCGTTGGTATGGATCAGGTATCCCGCATCGACCAACGTCTGCAAAATTCTGAAAGTCGTAGACTTTGCAAGACCAAGGGCCTCACTAATATCGTGAAGCGTCCATTGCTGCTTATCCGGCTGAAATAAGTCAAAGACACTCAACGCGCGTCGCACCGATCTAATACTCAAGAAATTAGCCTCAATATGTTGTTATGCAAAATTTCCATTTCGGAATTGCATTGCCCTTCTACACCAAATCAGGCGCATCCTGACGTTGAAGATCAGGCTGTTGCTTTCATTGAAACAAGACTTCTAATCGTATTCATGTCTCCGCTACCGAACACGGAAAGTTCGTCGAATAATGCGTTGGCGTTACCGTCAATTACAGGAACCGTCAAGCCAAGAAATTTTTCCCTCATCCCTTCGAACGACATTGGATTTTCGGGGTTTCCCAGAGCAGACTTGATTTCCGCCTGTGCATCCTGACCGTTTGTATAGTTGATCACGAGACGTGAAGCAATCTTCGGCACTTCCTCGTCGACAGTCAAAGTGACCTTGTCAGCCAGCTGCATAATGTCCTGATCAGCAATATTGGCAGGGACGAAACTGTCAAAGGTCAGCGGCCGCCCGCGGAGCGCCATCGCGACGCAGAATGCAGTGCTGAATTTGGCCTCAAGTGGCGTCGTCACTTTTGTTTTACCGGCGAGTTTCGGCGTCATCGGATTGACGTAGGCGACAATCGACGCAATTTCTCGACCCCGGCTTGAAGTGGATAATTGACGAGCTGCATCAATCACCGGATGGGTCAGCAGGCAGGATGCGTAAGGCTTGAATGTGTTCTTTGCCAATTCCCAATCGCCGTCAAACTTGATCGACGGGATCTGTACCAAACCGTCTTGGATAAGTGCTGCGGCCAACCCTCCATCCGGCTCAAGTAAATCCAATTTGGGCACAAAGCCTGAGCGTGCGAGTTGTGTTGAAATGATTGCATTCAACGCCGCCTTGCCTGCGTGGAAGGGCTTTGACATCGTACCGAAGGAGGCTGTCAGGCCGCTGACCTGCGTAGCTGCCGCGCCAAGTGCGCGTTTGATGTGATCCTTATCCAAATCATACACTGTGCAGGCAGCGACTGTTGCCGCAAGACAGGCCAACACACCGGTCGAATGCCAGCCACGATGATTAAGCGAACTGCCGAAATCTGCGGAACCAAGCCGCGCACCGACTTCAAAACCGCAAATGAAAGACCTGAGAATACGATCCGGCGTCGCCCCGATTTCCGTACCGACGGCCAATGCCGCAGCAAGGGTTGCACTGCTCAAATGAACTACTGAAGCAATGTGAGTGTCATCATAATCCAGGCAATGGGCCATGGTTGCATTGATCAAGGCGCCAGCCGCTGACGGTGCGGGAGCGCCCAACAAAACCATTGATGAACCGCTACCTGGCCATAGCAGATTTGCAGCGCGACTAACCGCAACTGCCGTTTCATCATTGTGAGCACCCAAAGCAACGCCGAACCAGTCAACAATGCACATGCGACCAAGCTGCAATATGTCAGCGGAAATATCTTCATCGCGCATCGATACCGCGAAATCGGCTATTCTATCGATATTCAAGTCACAATTCCCTTGCCTGGCACCGGTCCCGCAGTACAATTCAAACCGCCGGAGCCCGGCTCCGAAAGCTCTTGCAGAATCTCGGCAGAATGTTCATCCATTCCCGGCGCGGCAAAAGAAGACATCGAAGCCAATCCGACCAAAAGCAGAGGGTTTGCAAGTCTTTGGCCCGAAGTGCCGCTGTTGGAATGGGTATAATCTGCAATCATGCCACGATCTGAAATAAAGCTTGAAGCCAGCACTTCCTCCGGGGTGAGAACAGGCGCTATCGGCACACTGTCTTCCATCATGATGCGCTGGTGCTCGGAAAGCGTTCGCTCCGAGCAGTATTTGGCGATGGCACTTCGATAGGCTTCGCCCTGGCCACCATGATCTGAATGGCGGTCGGATGAAATTTCCGATGACGATATCAGGTCAGCTCGACCAATTTTCCGGCAGAAACCACTCCATAAGCCTTTCTCAAGCAAACAAACAGCAACCGATCTGTTGTCAGCGGTCCGATAGATGGAATACCGCGGATTTTTTCCCCAGACCTGAATCTGCGCATCGCCTTTACCGCCACTTTTGCGCGACAAGGCGGGCGCAAAATTGATACCGCCCATAGCAAGCAGACTGTCGAGCATTGAAATGTCGAGATAACGGCTCTCTCTTTTTGCGGGATCACCGACGAGTGCGGAGAGTATAGCGATCGAGGCAAAAGCTGCTGCCGCATAATCGCCAGCCTGAAACGCAGGAACCCGCATCTCCCCAGTTTCTCGCCCGTCGACGCCGAGCAATCCGGACAACGCTTGAATAATCAGATCATGACCCGGAACCGCCGCCAGTCCACCAGTACGACCAAATCCGCTAATGGAGCAGTAAATCACGCGCGGGTTCCGCTCTTTGGCGTGGTCGTAACCGATACCCAGCTTGTCGGCGACGCCGGCGCGGAAAGACTCGATGACGACGTCCGCCTTGGCAAGCAGTGCGTCTGCGTGGGCACGGTCGTCAGCCGATTTGAGATCGAGGACGATGTTTCGTTTGTTGCAGTTCACACCGTCAAAATAGATACTGCCCGCGGTGCCAAAGGGAGGATTATGTCGACTTGGATCACCCTCGGGCGCTTCAACCTTGATTACTTCTGCTCCAAGCCCGGCTAAAAGATTTGTGCACCACGGGCCTGGCAACAGTCGACTGAAATCCAGTATACGAAACCCAGCTAGCGGGAGGGCTGCACTGCCGGTCATTACGTCTTTTCCGTTATCTTTATTCATTCTGTTACTCTTGTTCAGTCAGGAAATTTCTGTTGCCAGTTGTCATTCCGTTCTTTCGAGCGGTCTCCCAAGATAGGATTCGATAACTTCCGGATGAGACATGACCTGATCCGGAGATCCCTGAAACAGTTCTTCCCCGAAATTGAGCACAAAGACCTTGTCAGCCAACGCCAGAATTACATGAACAAGATGTTCGATCATCAAAATGGAGACGCCAGATCGGCTCACCTCGATCAGCACATCCATCATTTCTTCGACTTCGCCGCGGGGCAGCCCGGCCATAACTTCATCGAGAAACAGCAGATTTGGGCTCGTTGCCAGTGCGCGGGCAAGTTCGAGCTTCTTCTTCTCGCCCAGGGTCAACGCACCCGCCAGTTGGTCCTGCTTTCCAAGCAAGCCCACCTTGCGGAGAGGATCGATACATCGCTCACGCGCCGCTTCAATTGAGATGCTCTTTTTGCTGGAGAAAAGCGCACCGGTGACAACGTTCTCCATCACGGTCATTTCAGTAAACGGCTGCACTACCTGGAACGTCCGAGCCACCCCGAGATGACAGATTTCAAACGGTTTCAGTCCCGTGATGTCCTGATTTTCCAGCGAAACAACGCCTGATGTGGGCGTCAGATAGCCTGTGATCAGATTAAGCAATGTCGTCTTACCCGCTCCATTAGGGCCGATGACACCTAGAAGCTGCCCTTTTTCCAAATCGAAATTCAGGTCCTTGATCGCCATAAGGCCACCAAAATTCTTATTCAATCCGCGAATTTTAAGCATTCGACACACCGCCCTTCTCTGCTCTCGGCTCTCGTTCTGTCGAGCCAAGAAAAGCCTTTTTCACGCTCTCCATATTCATTAGTTCGCTAACAGGGGCTTCAGCGAACACTTCGCCCTGGACAATGACATAGCCACGCTGCGCCACGCTTAAGGCAGCTTGGGTATTTTGTTCCACGATCAGAATGCTGATACCGGTCTCCGCGATCTTCGCGATCGCGTCGAAAACCGTATGCACAAGACGTGGCGCTAGACCGAGCGAAGGTTCATCCAGTAACAGAAGGGAGGGACGCCCCATCATGGCACGTCCGATCGCGAGCATCTGCTGCTCCCCGCCTGACAACAGTCCGGCGCTTTGCTTTCGGCGATCAATGAGGCGTGGAAACAACTCATAGACTTCAGCGAGGGTTTGCTCGCGCCGCGGCCGCGAGCGCGGACAGAAAGACCCCAGGACCAGGTTGTCCTCGACACTCAAATTCGGGAAAACCTGGCGTCCTTCCGGCGAAAGGCAAATGCCTTCCTCAACTCGACGATATCCAGGAATTTCAAGAAGATTTCGCCCTTGATACAGGATTTCCCCTCTGGTTGGATCAAGCAGTCCGGTTATGACATTCATGGTGGTGGTTTTTCCGGCGCCATTGACACCCAGAATTGCAACCACCTCACCTTCGCCAACCGTTATATCAAGGCCATTGAGTACAGCAGACTCGTCATAGCCTGCGTGCAGGTCGCGTATTTCAAGCAACGCAGTCATTGCCTCTCCCCCGCCAACTGTGCTCCCCGAGCATCTTTTTTCTGTTTGAGCTTCATGATCTGGTGCCAAATCCCGTTTGGAAGATAAAGAATGCAGAGGCACAGGATCAGGCCATATATGACGATGCTAAAGCCGCTGGAGCCAAACCAGATACGTGTCGATTCAGAAATTCCCAGCGCTGCGAATGCGCCGATAACCGGGCCCATGAGGGTGTAGATTCCACCGAGAATCGGCGCCACCTGCGCAAGAATTGTAATATGCAGATCGAAGGCGATACCTGGATCAACAAACCCGCCAAACCATGCGTTGATGCCGCCGGCAAGCGAGGCGATGCCCCCAGCCAGCGCCAGAATACCGACACGGAAGGTGCGGGAATTGATGCCAAACATCTCTGATGCGGCTTCGTTGTTGCGCATTGCGCGAAATGCATAGTGATAGCGCGATCGCACCACCGCCCAGGAGATGGCAAACACCACAAACGCGAAAAAGATCGCAACGCTCGCGATGACGGGTGATTCCGGCCGTAGGTTCTGTTGAATGTAAATCCCTTCACCGCCACCTGTTAATTCCGGGGTCATGACCGCAATGACGCGGAGACCTTCAGACATGGCAAGCGTCGAAATCGCGAAGAAGAACCCGCGCAGGCGTCCGGTTATGACAGCCAAGATTGCTCCGACAGCCATGCCGATCGCGATGGAGGGAATAATTGTGGCCGCAAATCCCAGACCCAATTTACTGGAAGCGAGAATGGCGACGTAAGTGCCCAGCCCCCAAAAGGCGGAGTGGCCCAAGGAAACCAGGCCAGCGCTGGCTGCAAGGTTCCAGCTGATGCTCAGCATCATCAAGCTGCCCAACCGAAGACTCCAGTCTGCAATCAACGGGGATGAATAAAAGGGGAGTGGCACCAGAATGAGCGCCGATGCGACGAATGCAACATATTTGAGTGTGCTTGTGGACATCGTTCAGTGCGCCTCTTCAAATTTTTGACCAAGAATACCGCGCGGCCGAATGATCAAGACAATCAGAAGTACGACGAAGGCAACACCTTCCGCCCATCCGATTCCATTTGGCACATAATAGGCAACACCGGTTTCGGCGAAGGCCAGCACAAAGGCCCCGATCACGGCACCCCAAATGCTGCCAAGACCACCCAAGATCACGATGGCAAAGCCCTTGACCAACATGTGGAAACCCATGAACGGGGTAATGGTCAGCAGGAAGCTGACGGCCACGCCTGTTGCACCAGCCAGACCTGCGTTGATGCCGAAGGCCAGAAGATAGACGTAGTTGACGTTGATCCCCATCAAAACGGCAGCTTTTTCATTTTGCGCGACTGCCATCGTCGCCTTGCCAAGCTCAGAACGCTTTAGCCAAACAATGAGCCCGACAATAAGGGTAACGGCGACCATGAAGGTGACGACGCGGCCATGAGGGAGCCATACATCCGCAATTTCAGTTGCACTTAGTGAATAAGGTGTGCTGACCGAACGAGGGTTGCCTGTAAACATCAGCACCGCAAGATTTTGCAGAACGAGACTAATCCCGAACATCAAAAGAATTTGGTTGATGCGCGGTGCCGCAAGGGCCCGTCGCGCGACAAGTTTGAAGATTCCTGCCCCAAAAAAGGCGATGATTATCGCGATCACAGGAAGCATCAAAATTGGATCAATGCCAAAAGCTCCAACTGCAAAAAACGCAACATAGGCGCCAAGCATGATGAATTCGCCATGTGCAAAGTTGATAATTCGCGTAACACCGAGACCCAAGGCAAGACCTACAGTCATCAAGGCGTACAGTCCTCCGAGCAATACTGCATCGAGGATGAATTGAATAAAAAGTGACATCGTGCGCTACTCCCGAACCCATTCACCAGATAGATGGCGAAACAAATCCCCCGACGAACGGGGCCATCAAGATGACGCCCCGCTCATTGGTGAACTTAGTTCCTCGGCGACACTTCTCCGGTCGCCAATTCTTCGGGATACAAAACGGCGTAACCGTCTTCCTGACGTTGGAAAACAAGTGTCTTGGAAAACGCCTGGTTCTTCGCGCCACCCGCACTTTCCACGAAGTCAGAACTTCCAAGCATCGTACGAACGCCGAGGGCTCGAAGTTCCGCAGCGACTTTTTCCTTGTCGGTGCTCTGCGCCCTATCAATTGCCAGAAACAGCATCATGGCAGATGTGTAGCAAGTCACATCCAGAAACTCTGGCTCATGATTGTATCGCTCACGGAAGAGTGCTTCCCATTCCTTAATACCCGGAAACAGCTTCGGGTAATCCGGATCGCTGGCTGAATCCAGGCCTGGCAAATAGGTAGTAACGCCAATCCAACCGTCTGCAGCTGACCCAACAGCATTTATCCAATCCGGAATCTGCGGATAAACAGTTCCGACAAGATACGGTATATCCAGCTTGGCGATCTCGATCTGCTTGGCGAGCTGGATCGCGTCAGATGTCTGGACAAGCCCCAACAAAACGTCCGGCTTGGTGCGGCGAACGAGCTGCAAAACGGGGTTCATGTCCGAAGTGCCTTCCCGTACCAATTCCTTTGATACGATTTCAAAACCGGCCTCTGAATAATACTTTTCCGCTGACGGAAGGTGCGCACGGCCATAGGCGCCGTCTGAATACACAATTGCGAGCCGCTTGCTTTCACCTAGCACCTTGCCAAGACCCTGAGCGGTACTTTGATGATAAAGGTAACCCCAAGGATAGGTGTGGAAGAACATATCCTCGCCAACGACCTCCTTTTCAACCGCCGTTGAGGACGAGCCGGGGACAACCCAAAGCGGCTTTCCCTGTCGCCATGGCGGAACGCTCGCAGAAACGATTCCCGAGGCAATCGGACCGATCATGAAATCGACTCCCTCTTGCTCAACCAATTCGGTCACGGCGGTAACAGTTGATTGGTTGTTACTCTGAACATCCCGAAAAATGATCTCAATTTTCTTGCCGGCGGCAGTCGGTCCGAAGGTATCAAGAGCCATCTCGATGCCACGCCTTCCCTGCTCGCCGTACACAACATATTTGCCGCTCAATTCAAGTGGCGCTCCAATCTTGACGACGTCATCAGCAGCAAATGCAGAAGTCGCGATCCCGACCAGTGCAGCTACTGCAAAGGGCCTCACATTTTTTAAAATACTCATATTTCATCTCCTCCTTGCGGTCTATCGGGCTACAGCGGGCCAACTCCTCCACAAAGAAAAGCACCGCTTCTGAGCACGCAAAATTCGTTGACATTTCGCGTTCAAGAATTCTACTATACAGAATGAATGCCGTCTAGTGGAATATGGTTTTTTGATTCATTGTTCCTTTTCAAGCGGTTGCTCTTAATTGAGTTGCGTGTGCTGAGAAAGAAATGGTGACGACACAACTAGCGTCGACAGGTTCGCCTGAACTCTTTTTCGGAGAGGAAGAAGCGATTCCAATTGAGCCTGGAAGGCGTGTTGAACGGAGGAAGGATATGGCGTTGCAAAACTCGGAAACTGGAAGGACGGCGATCATTTTTGGCGGTGCACGAGGCATCGGCTTTGCCAGTGCAGCCAACTTGGCCAAACGCGGAGACAGAGTAGCGATAGTTGATTTGGACATGGAAGCCGCCGAACGTGCAGCGCAATCGCTCAGTTCGGATTTCGGTGTTGAGACGACCTTCGCCGGAGCTGACATTAGCCATATGTCAGATGTGCAAACGGCTTTTCGTGACATCGAGGACAAGATCGGCCCTGCCGACATTGTTGTGAATACAGCAGCAATTCTCGCGAACAAACTTTTCATGGAATCCACACGGGAAGACTGGACGAAAATGATTGACGTCTGTCTCTACGGTCCACTCAACATCATGCACGTCATGTTGCCTGGCATGCAGGCCCGCAAATATGGACGCGGGGTCTTTCTCGCTTCAGATTCCGCGCGTGTCGGCCAGGCACGCCTTTCCTATTATGCGGCAGCCAAGGCGGGCGTTATCGCACTGGTTAAATCTGTAGCCCAGGAAGTTGGCAGGGACGGCATCACGCTCAACGTGGTTTCACCCGGCGCCACGAACACAGAGCTGCGCATGGCGCGCGAACGCGATCTTCAAGCCGAGATGGGTGAGGAAAAATACGCCGCTCGCGAGAAGAAGATCGTCCGCATGTATCCCGTTGGCCGGATTGGCGAACCAGAGGACATCGCCGCAACGGTCGCATTTCTAGCGAGCCCCGAAGCAGCCTGGACAACCGGACAAGTATTGAGTGTCAACGGCGGCTTTTTGATGCCTTGAGGAGGGCGAATTTTGGATTTCACATTAACAGAAGACCAGACAATGATGCGCGACGCAGCCAAAAGAATGGTTGCAGTCGATATTGATCCAATCCTGAACAGCCATGACAAAAAGGCACCGCTGCCGAAAGAAGCAATGCTGAAGATTTATGCAGCGCTGGCCAAACTCGGAATAACAGCGCCTCGCCTGCCTGCAGATGCCGGCGGGGGAGTAAAAATGCTCGATTACGGATTGATGTTCGAGCAATTGCCGCCGGTTGTTTCAATATCATTGCTCGCCCATGAGTGCACGGTGGCTCGCATATATGCAGAAAGCGCCGAAGAGCAGCGACAGCGCATTCTTCCGGACCTGGTATCGGGCAAGAAAATCTGTTGCACCGGCACAACCGAACCGGTTGCCGGGTCTGACCCTCGGGCCGTGGAGACGAAGGTCACCCGTGATACACAAGGGCTTATAATCAATGGCAGCAAGATGTGGATTACCAATGCCACGATTTGCGACATCGTCAATGTCACTTGTCGCGATGGCGCCAGCATGAATGGTGCCTTGCGGCGTGTCGTGGTCGATAGAGATGTCAGCCCGTTCGTTACCAGCAACACCGAATCCCTGGGACTTCAACAAGGGCATCTGGGCGAGATTTTCTTCGACAACTGCCGGGTTCCAGCCGAAAATGCACTCGGCGAAGCAGGTGATGCGTCTCGCATTCTGACATTGACCTGGAATGGCAATCGTCCGTTGGTCGGCTTGGCCGCGGTCCACCTTGCCCAAAAGGCTCTTGACGCTGCACTGGAATACGCGAAGTCCCGCAAACAGTTCGGCAAGGTTATCGCTGCTCATCAGCTGATACAGCAAAACCTCGCCGACATCGAGATGCATATCGTGACTGCGCGAATGACTTGTTACGCAGCGCTTGCAACTATCGACAGCGGTGAGCGTTCCAACGGCATTTCGGCTTTGGCAAAGCGCTACGCGACCACTGCCTGCGAGAAAGCTGTGTCGCTGTCCATACATGTCCATGGCGCCATGGGGATCAGCCAGGATCTTGGACTGGAGCAGCTTTATCGGGATGTCCGCATGTTGCCGATACCTGATGCGGCCAACAACATCCTGACGCTCATTCAGGGCCGTGAACTTACGGACATTTCAACATTTCGCGACCTGCCGCATTAACTGCCAGGCGGCGCATGCCGGACTGAGGGAAGAACGCACAACCAATGGGAAAAATCATGGGAAGTACCCCACCAACCCGACTTCCTCTGGACGGCATTACCGTCGTCGAAATTGGCGAACGGTATGGCGCTGGAGTTTGTTGTTCATTTCTGGCGCAGCTCGGTGCGGATGTTTATTTTCTCGAAGGAGAAGAGACCGCTCCCACTGTCGGCAAATGGCCACACCGCAGCATTCTTGCCGCCGGGAAACGGCGAGTTGATATCCCGATCGCACCCGATGATGCAAGAAATTCTGTAAAAGTTGCAGACATCATTGTGGTGTCTTCGGATATGGACGGGCAGTTTCGCCGTGAGCTTTCACAGGTCGCGGGCACCGGTACGATAGTGGGCGACGTATCCGCTTTCGGCACCAAGGGACCTTATGGCAATCTTCCCTATTCGGACGCAATGGTTCAGGCGGTCAGCGGCATGATGGACGTTACCGGCATGCCAGGCCATCCCCCAACTGTCTCCACGCTGTTGTTGCTTGAAGGATCTGCCGGTCTATATGCCGCCGCAGGAATACTGGCGGCACTTCGTGTTCGCGCCGGCACAGACTGCGGACAGTTGATCGAAACGACACTGTATGATTGTGCGGTAAATTTCCTGACGACCTTCCTTCCTGCTCATTATTCGAACACACCGCCGACAAGACTTGGCAACGGACATTCCATGGTCGTGCCTTGGAACTGTTACAATACGAGTGACGGCCGTGTTCAAATCTGCAGTGTCACCGACCGCCAATGGCAGAGCCTTTGCAAAGCGATAGAACGGCCCGACCTTCAGACCAACCCGGATCTGGAAAAACTCGCCGGGCGTGTGTTGGTTCGCTCACAAATTGACGACGCCATCGAAGCTTGGACCCGTCGGAATTCGACTGAAGAATGTGTGTTCATCCTCAATGCGGCAAATATAGCTTGCGGACCGGTGCTCACGGTTGATGATCTGGCCGAAGATGAGAATCTCAAGCATCGAAAGATGGTGCGAACTGTCAAAGGCATCGATGAAAAGCCGTTGCAGATACCAGCCAGCCCAATCAGGGGAAGGCAATGGTTTGGCAGAACACCCGGAAACCTTGCCGAAGCCGGAAGCGGGAATGCTGCGCTTGAGAAATTTGTCTCGACAGCAGCAGCCCCTTCGGCAATTGAACCCAACTGTACCGATAAAGACGACACGTCTCCCCTCAATGGGCTCCGTGTGCTCGAAATCGGACAATTCACGACCGCCCCCCTAGCCGGTAAAGTGCTCGCAAGTTTGGGTGCCGAAGTCATCAAGATTGAACCACCTGGTGGAGATTCAGCACGCCAATGGTCGCCACATCGTCATGACCTGAGTTACTTTTTCGTGTTGTCCAACAGTGACAAAACAAGCGTAGAGATTGATCTGGCTTCACCCCAAGGCAAGCGAGACTTCAGCAACCTGATCGCGTCAGCGGACGTCTTGCTTGAGAACCTGAAAGCGGGATCTTTGGAACGCTTAGGTTTTCCGCCGGAGGTACTTCTAAAACTCAACCCACGGATCATATATTGTCCCATCTCAGGCTTCGGTTCGGACGGTGTCTATACCGGTCGTCCGGCCTTCGACACAGTCGTGCAGGCAATGTCAGGTCTTATGGATATGACCCACGACCAAGGTGTGCCGATAAAATGCGGTGCATCAATCTGCGATGTGAGCGGTGGTCAGCTTGCCCTCATAGCCATTCTGGCTTCGTTGTTGTTGCGTGATCACACAGGCCAAGGCTGCAGCTTTGACCTGTCGATGCAGGATATTGGAGCTTACCTCACACAGACCCGCTGGAACGGGGTTTCCAATCCTGTTGGTCAGACGTTCGAATGCAGCAATGGGTACGTCTATGCGGAAACGACGAAAAGCATCACCCACAGCCTGGATACCAGTTGCGAACAATTGGTTGAATCGCTGCAAAACCAGGGCGTCCATGCAGCGCGGATTGCAACGATCTCAGATGTTGCGGTCAGTGAACAAACACAGGCGCGAAATCTGATTTTTGACAGTTTGCCCAACAACGGCAAAACCTGGCCCCTGCTCAATTCGCCGATAAAAATGTCGCTCACCCCGACATCCGTAAAGCGAGCGATCGGCACTCCGAAAATGATGACCGACGAGTTGCGCGACGAGTTGGGAATAGAACGCGAAATGGCTAACGCGGTCTAGCGAAGGCTTGGCAAAGCAACCTGTTTGAAGTCCTTCGGTGGACCGGCCTTGGCATAGAAACCATGGAGCGGTTCATCGGGCAGGCTGCTGGAAATTATTTTCCGGATATCGGTCAGTTTTTCCAGATCGATGCCGGTGCGCAAGCCGGAGGCTTCGAACATGAAGACCAAATCCTCCATGACAATGTTACCGCTCGCCAAAGGCGCAAACGGACAGCCGCCGAGCCCGGCGATTGAAGCATCAAACATTCGACAACCGGCTTCGTATGCGGCGAACGCATTAGCCAATCCAAGCCCTCGTGTATCGTGAAAATGGCTCAGGATTTTGACCGACGAACCAAACTCCCGGACAATATCGCCGATCAAGGATCTCACCTGGACCGGGTTTGCGTAACCAACCGTATCGGACACGATTAATTCGTCCGCGCCAGCTTCGACAAATTTTCTGCTCAACGCCATCACGGCTTCCGGCGGAACCGCACCGTCGATGGTGCAGCCGAACGCGGTCGAAAGCCCTGCCGTCAGATTGAACCGTTTGTCCGCTGGCAGGCTGTCACGGTATTCGACGATAAGTGCGAATTCCCGCACCGCCTCTTCAGGTGTACGCCTCACATTAGCAAGGCTGTGTCCCTCGCTGACGGAAGCAATAAAGCCCAGTTCATGCGCTCCCGAGGCAACGGCACGCTCGGCGCCCTTGAGATTTGGAACCAGAACAGAGACGTGGAGATCGTCAATTTTTCGCGCCGCTTCACAGACTTCAGCTGCATCGGTAAACTGTGGCAGCACCTTTGGCGGCACGAAAGACGTTACCTGCGCGATGGGCACACCGGCTGCGGCCAGCGCCTGCGCCCATGCAATTTTCTGATCCGTCGGGAAGAATGTCTTAATGATCTGCAGTCCGTCTCGCAAACCGACTTCGCGAATAACCACGTCCAGGTCATCTCTCATCTTGATCACGCTCCCTTGAATTTGGCTGGGCGTTTCTCGTTGAATGCGCGAACGCCTTCCAGACGATCATCCGTGCCGACCAGGCGATTGTAGGCTTCGAGTTCGAAATCGAAGCCACTGTGGATGTCGACCTGACCAGCTATGTTGATGGATTTTTTGGCTCGATACACTGAAAGCGGAGCATTTCTGCAAATTTTCCGCGCCGTTTCGAGCACCTCTTCCAACAGCTTGTCATCATCGCAAACCCGGTTAATGACGCCCCATTCAAAAGCCTGGTTCGCAGTGAAAGGCTCGCCGGTAAGGATGATCTCCTTGGCCCGGCGTTGGCCCACAGCCCTTGGCAGATTCTGTGTTCCCATACCGCCGGGCATGATGCCGAGAGTGACCTCGGTTAATGCAAATCTGGCCCGGCGCGCAGCATATGCGAAATCGCAACTAAGCACAGTTTCCAGTCCACCGCCGAAAGCAGCGCCGTTGACGGCGGCGATCACAGGGACCGGACAATCCATCAGGGCTATACGAGCCTTTTCGAACAATGCATGTTGTTGATGCCACTGGGCATCTGTCATGTTGTTTCGTTCTTTCAGATCTCCGCCGGCGCTGAAAATCTTGTCGCCAGCACCAGTCATGATGGCGCACCGGACATCCTGCTGGTCGACATACAAACCTGTCCAAAGATCAAACAGATCGTGCCCCATTTGGGTGTTGGTGGAATTTCCGGCATGGGGTCGATTTAGGGTGATGAGAAGCAGATGATCGTCAACTCGTTCCACCAGAATCGTTTCGTATTTTTCATCTACGCGCTTCAACATCGTTCCCCTCAGCAGTAATGCTCGCCACCATATCAAGTTCTCAACCAACCACTCATTCCTGCCGAAGAGATCAACGGTAAAGCGGAAGCGATAAAGCACCATCCATGACATCCGTCCGCCAAAGAGGTTTTTACAGGCCTCCGCTTCCGGATTTAGACAACGCTGTCATGGATTTATAGAGCTGTCCACCCAAAAATGGAACGCGGTCCAAAATGATAATCTCGAGAAATTCTCAAAAATTTTCATGCGAGTCAGCGTTGGTGCGAAGATCGAATTTCGATATTTTGAATTTATCCGGCTGAAATCGAAATTAGCCGGTGGACTCATAATGGCGCAGCCGCAGCCTGATACAGGCGAGCTTGGCCAAAAAATCGCAACAAACTACCTCGCAGTCGCCACAGTCGCCGCAATTGCCCTACAGATCAGATAATTGTCCACATGACCCAGGCGGTGGCGCCCTTCGTGAACCATATGCATCATCCATAACACTGCAAAATCGTTACGCTTGCATTACTCCAACGCAACGTAATTCATTGAATACCAACAATATAATTGAGATGGCTGGGGCGCCTGGATTCGAACCAGGGATGCCGATACCAAAAACCGGTGCCTTACCGCTTGGCTACGCCCCAACATTGCCACCGGGTCATTTGACCGGTGTAGTCCGGCACTGCGCCGGAAGCCTCGCGGGGATAGCAAAAGACGCGGCCGATCACAAGCGCGGAAAAAGCCTGTCGCGAAGGATTTTCATCACATCAAAAAACCCGCGCAGGTTCGCACCTGGCGGGTTTTGTTTTCACAGGCGCCGGACCGGTGCGGCCGCGCGGCGCCATATCCGGTTCTAGCGGCGGAACATGCTGGCGATCTGCCAGCCTGCGGGAACCACTGCGGCGGCCAGCGCGGCCTTGATCACATCGGTGATGATGAACGGGCCAACACCCCAGGCGAGCGCCTTTTCCGGGCCGAACGCAAGGGCGATCCAGGCAGCCCCCAGAACAAGGATGATGGCGGCGCCGGCAAGGTTGACAGCGAAAAGCTTGAGCGCGTTGCGATCAAGCCCGTGATCGGCGGCCCAGCCGGTGAGCCCCGCGGCAAGCACGAAGCCCGCGAGGTAGCCGCCCGTCGGGCCTGCAAAATAGGCAAGTCCGCCGCCATTGGTGAAGACGGGAAGTCCGAGAGCGCCTTCAAACATGTAGGCGGCCAGTGTCGCCAGAGCCAGTTTGCGGCCGAAGGCGGCGGCAATGATGAAGATCGCAAGGGTCTGAAGCGTTGCCGGAACCGGCCAGAATGGAACAGTGATCTTGCCGGCGACGGCGATCAAGAGGCTGCCGGACAGCACAAGCGCGCCATAACTCGCGTAGCGTGCAGCAGCACCTTCCGGGGCAATCGATTGAACGAAGGAACGGGCGGGGGCGATGGCCATGGATCATTCTCCGGATGGTTTGCGGGAGCGGGGATTCGAAGCCGCGCTGTAAAAACGGTATATTGACTTAGCCGGCTGACAGCAAGACAGTCCGGCCCAAATCAATCGCCATCCACAATCGGCCACCGCAGGGCATCGGCTTTCCCGGCCTGGCTCTTGCGGATCTGAGGCAGTGCAGAGAACGGAAAGATCCATGAGCGAACCCAAATTCGACCAGACCTTCGAGCCCGCCCACGGCCAGGCGGTTGACGTTGCCGAGAATGTGCTGCGCGTCACCGCGCCGAATTCGGGACCGCTGACCTTTCACGGCACCAACAGCTATATTGTCGGACACGACACGCTGGCCGTGATCGATCCGGGGCCGGAAGACGAAAGCCACTGGCGCACCCTGATCGCGGCCATCGCGGGCCGTCCGGTCAGCCATATCTTCGTCACCCACACCCATCGCGACCACTCCCCGCTGGCGGCGCGCCTGAAAGCCGAAACCGGCGCGACCGTGGTCGCCGAAGGACCGCATCGCGCGGCGCGACCGCTGCATGTCGGCGAGATCAATCCGCTCGAGGAAAGTTCCGACATGGACTTCGTTCCCGATATTGCCGCAGCCCACGGCGACATGATCGCCGGCGACGGATGGGTGATCGAAACACTGCACACGCCCGGACATACCGCCAATCACGCCGCGTTCGCGCTTGACGGAACCGGTCTGGTATTCTCCGGCGATCACGTGATGGCCTGGGCGACGACGATCATCGCGCCGCCGGATGGCGCCATGGGCGATTACATGGCCTCGCTCGACATGCTGGCGGCGCGCGACGACCGCGCCTATCTGGCGGGCCATGGCGGCCGGGTGAACGAACCCAGGCAGTTTGTCCGGGCGCTGAAGACACACCGGCGCATGCGCGAGCGCGCTGTGCTGGGCCGCGTTGAAAAAGGCGACAGGTTGATTGCCGACATGGTCAAGGCGATCTATCGCGATACCGATCCGCGCCTGCATGGCGCTGCGGCCCTGTCGGTGCTGGCGCATCTTGAGGATCTTGTCGGTCGCGGCGAAATCACCACCGACGGCCCGCCCTCGATCAATGGCGAGTATCGCGCCGCCTGATCGGCATCATCATCCGCCGGCGATACCGAGCAATCGCACATCAAGATCCTGCAGGAAGGAGTGGATCAGATCGGCGTTGAGACCAAGGTCATGGTCGCCGTTCCGGGTTGCCACCCGCATGTCGACAAAGGTGGTCTCCTCTTCTTCGACAAGCCGGATGAGAATATCCTGCGGAATGCCCAGGATCAGGGTTTTGGCCTGGTACTGGATAACGGCAAGCGCGGGCAACGGCTCGGGCGATTGATTTTCGATGTCCGGACGTGGAAGCGGAACCGGCGCGCGGGCCGGATCCGCTTCGCCGCTGGATATCGCTGCCGCATCAGCCGCCTCAGGTGTCGGCTCAAGCCCATCCACCAGGGTATCAACGCCGACATTGTCGACTTCGGCCCATTTGTTGTCGCGGGCTACCGCGCGAACCGCCAGCAGCACCCGGTCGATCGCACCGTCATAGCGCCTGCCGGTGACTTGTGGATAGGCCGCCGATTGCAACGCGCGCCTGGCGGGATCATCGGCATTCAGGCGGGGCAGCCAGGACGGCGTGATCACCGGCGATTCAAGCCATTGCGGGGCTTCCACGACATCAGTCGATACATCGTGGATTTTTGGCAGCCGGACATAGCGCTCGGCCGCAAATCCGACCGGGCCAAGAACCATCAAGGCCATCACCATGCCGCCGAAAGCAGCGTGCCCGCCCTTTGCCCCGATATGCCAGAGCATGAAGAAGCCGATGATTGAAAGTCCGAGCACGATGAGCGCCAGAAATGATGCGAGCAGGACAGCGGCGACCGCATTGGGCAGCGCCAGAGCGCCAGCGCGATGCAGCAGCAAGGCCATGAAAGCCAGCAGCAGCATGAACCGGCCCAGTCTGCGTGACCAGCTGGCGGCGATGGAGCGTGGTCGTTGAGGTCGGAAGGGCATGGCTGCGGCCAGGTTTCGGGAACAAATGGCGCGCGGGATGCGCGTCCGGTTGAAGTGGTTTTCATTAACCGCTCCCGGCGGTCCGGGCAAGCGCCACACTTCAGCCATGCTTGAAAGCGATCTTTCCAAACTGGGGGGCAGATCAACCCGGACAAGTGCCACGTTCCGAAGGAGATCCGCCATGACGACCGACGTCTCAACCACGCCGATGCACGCGCAACACGTGCCTGCCTCCGCACACACCGCTGCCGCCGACCCCGGTGAAACCGCTGGTTTTGCTGAAATTTCGGCGACGCCGATGCCGCTTGATCTTGTCGAGCTTGAGCTGGCGCTTGATCTCAATGACGTCGCCAAGCACGGGTTTTGCGAAGCCGTGCACGAAGCCGCCAAGGCGGTGAAGGGCGAATTCCTTTTCGATTTACCTGCCTCCGGCCTCGCCGACAACGCCCAGCGAATCGCGGTGGTGTGCCTGTCGCGCGACAATGGCGGACGCTTCGGGCTGGTGCTGCTCAGCGCCGACGGCGATCAGGCCCGAACCATCGAGCCTGACGAAACCACGGCCGACCTGGTTCAGTTCGCCAAAGCCTTTGTTGCGGTGCTGGAAAAGCTCTGATTGCCTGGCAAGGCTCTTTCTCATAGTCGCCGCACAGGCTAGTCTCGTCGCCACAACTCAAGCGGCGGGGATGCATGGTGGAACTGACTGAGGAAGACCGCGCGCTTGCGGACGGCCGGCACGGGGCTGCGGCGGCTGGTGCCTTTGGACTGGTCTTGCGGTTTGCCGAGGCAGTCAGGGCGCCCCGATTGCTCTCCTGCGCCAGCGCTCATGTTGACGGTTGCCTGTATCATGGACAGGCCAGCCTGGATTTTGTCGAACGCTTTGTCTCGCTCGATGGCCGGGTCATGGTTCCGACAACGCTCAATGTCGGTTCAGTCGACCTTGTTCATCCGGAACTGTTCATCGGCGATCCGGCGGTTGGCACCGCCGGAAAACGGTTGATGGAGGCCCATATCGAGCTCGGGTGCACGCCAAGTTTCACCTGCGCGCCCTATCAGACCCTGCTCAGGCCGAAATTCGGCGAGCAACTGGCCTGGGCCGAATCCAATGCCATCGTGTTCGCCAATTCGGTTATCGGCGCGCGAACCAACCGTTATGGCGATTTCATCGATCTGGCTTGCGCCCTGACCGGCCGGGTGCCCGATTACGGCCTGCACCGCACGAAAAACCGGCGGGCGGGTGTTGTGGTCGAGATTGAAGGGCTTGGCGATGCGGGAGCGGATCAGGCCGGCGGCATCGCCGTGGCTGCAGGTCTGTTTGTCGGCAAGCAATGCGGCGACACCATCGCCGCGATCACCGGGCTGCCGGCTTCGACCACCGAAGACGATCTGAAGGCTTTGGGGGCAGCGGCCGCATCATCGGGGAGCGTGGCGATGTTTCACGCCGTCGGTCTGACCCCGGAGGCGCCGGACCTTCAAACGGCAACTGGCGGAGCAGATGTGCCGGTGGTGGCGCGACTGGGACCGGAGGATATCTCCGGCATTCTGGCCAGCCTCAGCACGGTCACCGATGGCACGCCACTGACCGCAGTGGCGCTGGGGACACCGCATTTCTCGCTTTCCGAGTTCGACCGGCTGATGCCGATGCTCGACCTGGCGCCGTTTGCGGTGCCGATCTATATCAACACCGGGCGGCATGAGTGGGAAAGGCTGAGCGCCGACGGGCGCGTTCAAAGGCTGGAAACGGCGGGGGTCACGGTGGTGGTCGATACCTGTACCTATGTGACATCAATCATCCGGGATCTTTCGGGTGCAGTCATGACCAATTCAGGCAAATGGGCCTATTACGCGCCGGGCAATCTCGGCATCGATGTCGCCTTCGGGACGCTGGCAGATACGCTGATGTCGGCCAAGGCCGGACGGGTGGTGCGGGCATGAGCGCGCGCAGTCTGGTTCATGGCCATACCGCGGGGCCTGTGTTGAAACTTGACGATCCACTAAGTTTCTGGGGCGGATTCGACAGCGCCAGCGGCAAGGTGATCGACCGGTTTCATCCGCAACACGGCGCCTGCCTCAGCAGCGCTATCGTGTTCATCGAACGCGGACGCGGGTCATCATCTGGTGCATCGGTGCTGGCTGAGGCGATCCGGCTCGGTACCGCACCTGCAGCGATCATCCTGCTTGATGAGGACGCCATCATCACCACGGGCGCGCTTGTGGCGCAGATGCTTTACGGGATCGATTGTCCGGTGGTCGCAATCAGAGATCAGACGGAGTGGCAGAAGCTTTCGGCCCTGCCCCGGATGGTGGTTGAATCCGGGGCAGAGTCGGTTGTCATTACTCCGCAGCCATGATCGCGGCAGAAGCTGTCTGCTGGCTTGCAACTGATCGCAGCACAAGCTGGGTCAGCGCCGCGCCGGTGATCATCGATGCGAGACCCAGAAGCGACGAGACCGCCAGCACCGAGCCGCCGGTCAGACCGGCGCCGATGGTGCAGCCAACGGCGAGAATGCCGCCAAAACCCATCAGCACCGAGCCCGCTGCATAACGCCAGATCGACGGCACGCCCGGTTCCGAAAAGGTGGCGATGCGGAACTCTCCCGAAACCACAGCGGCAACGAACGCGCCAATGACAGCGCCCAGCAGGACGCCCTGGTCGAGCCCGGCAAACCCACTCTGAAGCGCCAGTTCGCCGGTAGTGGCAAGCGGACGGATGAAGGACAGACTTTCGGCCTGGATCGGCTCGAACACCTGCGTCGAAAGCTGCCAGGTGAAGTACCAGCCGGCGGCGATAGTGAGACCGATCATCGTTCCGCCAAAAAAACGCCAGGCAGACACGCGCGCCTTCAAGGCGAAGCCGAGCGCAATCGCGGCCAGAATAATGCCGAGGGTGATGCCCGCCCAACGCTCAAGGCCTGCGTGGCCCAGAAGATCGTTGCCGCCAATCGCCGCGGTGCTCCAGACCCCGCCAATGCCGTCGCGCAACGGCACCAGAATGCCGCTGTAGGTGGCAAGCGCGGTCACGGCGACAATCGCGATTGAAAACACGCCGCGCAGATTGCCCGAGGCGCCGAGCACCAGCAGACGGGACACGCAGCCGCGCGTCAGCACCATGCCGACACCGAACAGGAGACCACCGGCAAGTGCGCCCGACAGGCTCTGCGCTGTCGAGAAGAAGCGGGTCTCGGCAACATCAATGAGGTCCGCGCCGAGAAGCGCCTGCACCGCAAGGATGGCGGCGGCAAAACCTGCAGCCCAGGTCGCCAGCGGCTTGAGATCGCTCTCGCCCATCGCCGAGAGTACGGCGGAACGCGTGCAATAGCGGCTGCGCTGGGCGAACACGCCAAATGCCAGGCCAAGAATGAGGCCGCCAACAAGAGCTGTTTGCGGCTCGCCGACAAGTTCGATCAGTGGGACGAGGTCCATTGCATCAATCTCCATGGAATGTATCTGTAAAATACAATGCATGGAGACAGATGAGAGGGTCCGGACTTACAGCCCGGACGCCGTGTCTGGTTTATTCTTCTCAAGAAGACCGGAATGTTGGAACCAGAATCCTCAACGCAGATTTGCCTTCTCCCTGAGGCGCTTCTCAGGCGGTGCGGGTTTTCTCGATGGCCGCCTGTGCCGCCGCCAGCCGGGCGATCGGCACCCGGAACGGCGAGCAGCTGACATAGTCAAGCCCGATCGAATCGCAGAACTTCACCGAAGCCGGGTCGCCGCCGTGTTCTCCGCAGATGCCGAGCTTGATATCGGGGCGAACCGCCCTGCCCTTGTCCGACGCTATGCGAACCAGTTCGCCCACACCGTCAATATCGAGAGTGACGAAAGGATCGTGCTCGATGATGCCCTTTTGCTGATAGGTCATCAGGAAGGAGGCCGCGTCGTCGCGCGAGATGCCGAAAGTGGTCTGGGTCAGGTCATTGGTGCCGAAGGAGAAGAATTCGGCCACCTCGGCAATCGCATGGGCGCGAATGGCGGCGCGCGGCAGTTCGATCATGGTGCCGACGAGGTAGGTGATGTCGACACCGGCTTCGCCGATCACTTCGCGCGCCACGGCATCGATCCGCGCCTTGACAAAATCCAGCTCCTCGCGAAGACCGACCAGCGGCACCATGATTTCCGGCACAACCGGCGCACCGGTGGATTTGGCCGCTTCGACGGCGGCCTCGAAGATGGCGCGAGCCTGCATTTCGGCAATTTCCGGATAGGAGATGGCCAGACGGCAGCCGCGATGGCCAAGCATCGGATTGAACTCGTGCAACTCGTCAACGCGCTGACTGAGCTTTTCGACCGAAACCCCGATGACGCCGGCCACTTCGGCAATCTCTTGCTCGGTCTTGGGCAGAAATTCGTGCAGCGGCGGATCGAGCAGACGGATGGTGACCGGCAGGCCCTTCATGATTTCGAACAACTCGATGAAATCCGACCGCTGCATCGGCAACAGCTTGGCCAGCGCGGCGCGGCGGCCCACTTCGGAACCGGCCAGAATCATCTCGCGCATGGTGGTGATGCGGTCATCATCAAAGAACATGTGCTCGGTGCGGCACAGGCCGATTCCTTCAGCGCCATAGGACCGCGCCGCGCGCGCGTCCGCCGGTGTTTCGGCGTTGGTCCTGACTTTCATGCGCCGGGTCTCGTCGGCCCATTTCATGATCAGGCCGAAATCGCCTGACAATTCGGGCTGCAGCATCGGCACGGCGCCCTTGAGCACCTGGCCGGTCGAGCCATCGAGGGTGATGACATCGCCGGCCTTCAGCGTGGTCCCGAGCGAGACCAGCGTGCCGTTGCGCGCGTCAATGCGCAATCCGCCCGCGCCGGAGACACAAGGCGTTCCCATGCCGCGCGCCACAACAGCGGCGTGGCTGGTCATGCCGCCGCGCGACGTGAGGATCCCTTCGGCCGCATGCATGCCGTGAATGTCTTCCGGGCTGGTCTCCACCCGCACCAGAATGACCTTGCGGCCGGTCTTGGCCGCTTCCACAGCTTCATCCGACGTGAACACAATCTCGCCGGTGGCAGCGCCAGGAGACGCAGGCAGACCCGAGCCGATGATGTCGCGGCTTGCGTGCGGATCGATTGTCGGATGCAGCAATTGATCAAGCGAAGCCGGATCAATGCGCATGACCGCTTCCTCGTTCGAAATCAGTCCTTCAGCGGCCATATCAACTGCAACCTTGAGCGCCGCCTTGGCGGTGCGCTTGCCGGATCTGGTCTGCAGCATCCACAGCTTTCCGGCCTGGATGGTGAACTCGAGATCCTGCATGTCGCGATAATGGCGCTCGAGCCGGTCGCAGATGGCGAGAAATTCGTCAAACGCCTCCGGCATCAGCTTTTCGAGCGAAGGGCGATCAGAGCCCGCGGCGACCCGTGCGGTTTCGGTAATGGATTGCGGCGTGCGGATGCCGGCCACGACATCCTCGCCCTGGGCATTGACGAGGAATTCGCCATAGAGTTCCCTGGCGCCGGTCGACGGATTGCGGGTGAAGGCAACACCGGTTGCGGACTGATCGCCGAGATTGCCGAACACCATGGCTTGGACATTGACCGCGGTGCCCCAGGAGGCCGGGATGTCATGCAGTTGCCGGTAGGTGATGGCGCGGGCGTTCATCCAACTGGCAAACACCGCGCTGATCGCGCCCCAGAGCTGCTGCTGCGGATCCTGCGGGAACGGAACGCCCAGCTCTTCCTCGATGATCGCCATGTAGCGGGCAATGATCTCGCGCCATTCGGCAGCCGATAGATCGGTATCGAGCTCATGGCCCAGCCGGGCCTTCTCGTCTTCGAGAATTTCCTCGAAAACCTCATGATCGAGCCCCATGACCACATCGCCATACATCTGGATAAAGCGGCGGTAGCTGTCGAAGGCGAAACGTTCGTCGCCTGAATCGCGGGCGACGGCGAGAACCGTTTCGTCGTTGAGGCCAAGATTGAGCACGGTATCGAGCATGCCGGGCATCGAGGTGCGTGCGCCGGAACGAACCGAAAGCAACAGCGGCTTGTCCGGATCGCCGAATGTGCGTCCAGCAATGGTTCCGACCTTGGCCAGTGCGTCGATGACGGCACTCTCGAGCCCGTCGGGCATTTTATTGCCATTGTCATAGTACCAGACGCAGGCGTCCGTGGTGATTGTCAGTCCCGGTGGAACCGGCAGGCCGAGATTGCACATCTCCGCCAGGTTCGCACCCTTGCCTCCCAGCAAATTCCTGTCCGCAGCCGAGCCTTCCGCCTGGCCGTCCCCGAAAGTGTAGACCCATTTCGTCATGCAATTCTTCTCCGCGCCACCCGCCGGAAAGAATGAACCCGACCGGCCATGGCGCAAGGCTTATGCGGTGCGCGGCGGAAAGGTCAACCCCGCCGCTGGCCCAGGCTACGCCTATATCGATTGAAACCCAGTCAATGACTTATGCAAATTCCGCCGGCTCCGGTTTTTACCGATTGCAACCGCGCGCCGCGAGGTCGCCTCGACTGTCACGGTGCATCACCAGAAGCAACGCAAAGTGATTGTTATGAGAGCATAATCGCTGTCGATACATGATGAAACATATGGACCCGGTTGGCGTGGCGCTTTAACAGGATTATAAAATCCGGCCGTCCCATGGGCTCGCGGCGGAGAACAACAGCTGTTTGAGCCCGAGGACCGCTACCACCATGTCATCCGCAAGCCGCGAACCCGTCCGTTTTGTCGATCTGGCCGCTCAGCAGGCGCGTATCCGCGACCGCGTCGATACCGCGATCGCAAGGGTGCTGGATCATGGGCAGTATATCATGGGTCCCGAGGTCGCAGAGCTTGAGACCCAATTGTCGGCCCATTGCGGTGCGCAACATTCCATCGCCTGTTCCTCGGGCACCGATGCGCTGGCGATGGTGCTGATGGCCAAGAATGTGCGTCCGGGACAGGCAATCTTCTGCCCGGCATTCACCTTCGTCGCCACCGCCGAAGTCGTGGCCTGGCTTGGCGCGCATATCTGGTTCGTCGATGTTGACGTGGACACCTTCAACATGGATCCGGACTCGCTGGAAACGGCCATTGCCAGCGCGCGTGACGCCGGGCACGAACCGGTCGGCGTCATCCCGGTCGATCTTTTCGGAATTCCGGCCGATTATGATTCGGTGTCGAAAATAGCCGCGCGCGAGGGGCTATGGGTGCTGGGCGACGGTGCACAGGCCTATGGCGCGCGCTATCACAACCGCCGGGTCGGCACGCTGGCGATGGCGACGGCCACCAGCTTCTTTCCGGCCAAGCCGCTTGGCGCCTATGGCGATGGCGGCGCAATCTTCACCGATGACGCCGAACTTGCCGAGACGCTGCGCTCGATCCTGTTTCACGGCAAGGGCACCAGCCAGTACGACAATGTGCGCATCGGCATGACCGGCCGGATCGACACGATGCAGGCGGCGATCCTGATCGAGAAACTCAGGATTTTCGACGATGAAATCGAAGCACGCAACCGCATAGCGACGCGCTACTCGACCCTGCTCAAGGAGCATGTCGCGACCCCTGTGGTGCCTGACGGGCTGCAATCGGTGTGGGCGCAATATACGGTCAAGCTGCCCGACGGCACCGACCGTGCCGCCATCCAGGCGCACATGAAAGATCTCGGCGTGCCGAGCGCGGTCTATTACGCCAAGCCACTGCACCGCCAGGATGCCTACAGCCACTATGGGGTGGCAGGGGGTGAATTGCCGGTGACCGATATGCTGTCTGGCTGTGTGCTGAGCCTGCCGATGCATCCCTATCTGGACGAGGAAACCCAGGACCGGGTGACGGGCGCGCTGATCTCGGCGCTGTGACGAGGGGCCCACCGCTGCACTGCCGAACTCAATTTTTCGCGTTTTCGGCAATCCTTCGGATAAACGCGGCGCACTCCTCTGGCGCGGTGATCGGGATCATATGGCCCCGGCCAGGCAGTATCTCGCAAGCCAGGCCCTGAGCCTTCATCGTTTCGCCGTGCAATTGGGGCACCAGAACCTGATCGCTGCCCCCGAAGAGAATGCCGCCGGGCGTTTTGAGCCCCTGCTTGTACCCCGCCACAAGGCCCTCCAGCGAGACGGCTGCGCCCCGCAAATCGGCGGAGGCGGCAACAAAAGCGCCCGGATTGAGACCGAGATTGCCACCACCGCGGATCATCATGTCCGGCGCCACCGGTTCAGGGGCAAAGACAGCGGCGAGAACCTGATCGGCGGTGCGCACGGCCACCGGTACGGCGATGGTGTGGGCGACCAGCCGTCTGAGCCATTTGGAATTGATCTGCAAGGGTTTGAAGACGGCCGGCGGCTCTGTGATATTGTGTGTGAGCGGGCACAGCAGCGCCAGCGCCGCAATCGCCTCACCCCGTTCGAGAGCCATGGCCAGCGAGATTGCGCCACCCAGCGAATGTCCCACAAGCACAGGTTTTTCGACACCAAGCTTGTCGAGCAGTTCGCCGATCATCCGCGCCTGCTCGGGCAAGGTGGCGAGATCATCATCGTCGCGGCTGGAGTAGCCGGTGCCCGGACGGTCGAGGCTGATGATGCGATACTCCGATGACAGCAACCGGTTCAGCGCATAGGTGAAATGATGCAGGTTGCCGCCAAGACCATGGATCATGACCAGCGCCACGGCATCCTTCGGTCCTTCGTCAATATAGTGAATCCGGCCGCCTGAAACGGCCATGATCTCACCGGCCTGCGGCACGGTCTTAATCGTTCTTGCGACGATCATCCGCGTCCGGAGCCAGAACAAGACCAGTGCGGCAGCAATGAACAGGGCAATCCAGAAAACAATATTCATCAGTTCCCTCCCCCAGCTTCAGGCACCATGCCACGGGTCTACCGGCTGAGTATCTGCCAACGGGACGGAACGAGCAATGATGTCCCGACACTTGCCGCTGCGCCAACAGTGTCGGGCGGCGCAGCCAGCGCCGGTTGCCCGGCTCTCACCTGAATGATTGGAGGCGCATGTGGCGGAAGATCCGAAGCATCGACAGCCGCCTCAAATGGCTGAATCGGACGGAGCCCCAGCGTGGTTTCGCCTACCCCGCGTCGCGCAGCTGTTCGGCGGTCTGCAAATCCACCGAGACCAACTGGCTGACGCCCTGCTCGGCCATGGTGACGCCGAACAGGCGGTTCATGCGGGCCATGGTGATCGGGTTGTGGGTGATGATGACGAAGCGGGTCTCGGTGGAAGCGGACATTTCGTCCATCAGGTTGCAAAAACGCTCGACATTGTGATCGTCGAGCGGTGCATCGACCTCGTCGAGCACGCAGATCGGCGCCGGATTGGTCAAGAACACCGCGAAAATCAGCGCCATGGCGGTCAGCGCCTGCTCGCCGCCCGAAAGCAGTGTCATGGTCTGCGGCTTCTTGCCGGGCGGACGGGCGAGAATTTCGAGACCAGCTTCCAGCGGATCGTCGGATTCAATCAGCTGCAGTTCCGCCGTGCCGCCGCCGAACAGGTGGGTAAACAGCCGCTGGAACTGTTCGTTGACGACATCGAAGGCAACCAGCAGGCGTTCACGGCCTTCCTTGTTGAGGCTTTGAATGCCGGCGCGCAATTTCTTGATCGCGTCGATGATGTCTTCACGCTCGGTGATAATGGTGTTGAGCCGGTCGGAAAGCTCGGTCTGCTCTTCCTCGGCGCGCAAATTGACCGCCCCAAGCCGTTCACGCTCGATCTTGAGCCGCTCCAGGTTGCGCTCGACCTGGGCCGGATCCGGCATCGGTGCATCCGCGGTCAGGCCGGTCAGGCGCAAGGCGTGGTGAGGTTCGCAGTTCAGCGCCTCGCGGATGCGGGCCTCGCCCTCTTCCCGGCGCTGTCTTGCCGCCATCAGCCTTTCCTCGGCGCGGCCGCGCGCCTCGCGGCCCTGCGACAGGGCGCCAATCGCCTCGGTGGCGAGCTTGTCGGCCTCGCGCGAGCGGGCTTCGGAGACCGCAAGCGCGTCGGCTGCTTCCCGGCGGCGCTTTTCCGCCTCGCTCAGCTGGCTCATCAACTGGCGGCGACGGGCGGCAACCTCGTCGGGCGCATCGGCAATGCCCGAGGCTTCGGTGGCGGTCTCCTCGGCGCGGGCGCTAAGTGCGGCGAGATGGCTTTCGGCATTGGCGGCGCGCTCAATCCAGTCTTCGCGTTCGGCGCCGATGGCTGCAAGCCGGCGGGCACGGGCGGCGTTTTCGCGCTCCAGCCCCTCATGCGCTGCTCTGGCTTCGGCGAGCGCGCCGCGGTCGGTGGCGACTTCGGCATTGACCCGGGTTAACGCGGCGTCGAGCTCAATGAGATCGGGACTGGCCTTGTGCGCTTCCGTCGCCTGATCCAGCGCGGAGACGGTTTCGGCAAGCTGCGCACCGACCTGGGCGCGCGATTCCGTCAACACCGCACGGCGGTTGGAGAGTTCGCCCGACGCACGTTCGGCGCTGGCCAGTTCATCACGGGCGCGACCGACATTGCGGCTGGCGTCACGGATAAGGTCGCGCGCGGTACGGCCCTCGACCACACGAGCGGCAACCGCGGCTTCGCTGCCGGTCAGCGCTTCCTCGGTCTGGCGCAACACTCTGGTGGCTTCCACCGCTTCTGCGTCAAGTTCGGCCAGTCGGTTTTTCTGCTCTAGCCGCAGTGCCGCTGGCGTCGGCGCATCGGCAGACGCCACATAGCCGTCCCACCTGAAAATCGCGCCGTCGCGGGTGACCAGCCGCTGGCCGGGCTTGAGCGAGGCGTGCAGCGAGCGGCCATGCTCGGCATCGGCGACAAGCCCGATCTGGGCCAGGCGGCGGGCAAGTTCGTCGGGCGCCCGGACATGGGTCGAGAGCGGCGTTACCCCATCGGGGAGGACGGGATCCTGTCCATCGACAGGCATTCTGGCCCAATGGGCAGGAGCGGCCGGATCGAGCGGCAGGTCGAGATCGTCGCCGAGGGCGGCGCCCAGTGCGGTTTCATAGCCGCGATCGACCTTGATCTTTTCGACCACCGGGGGAAACAGGTCGGAACCCTGTCCGGCATTGAGCATGCGGGCGATGGTTTTGGCTTCGGTCTCGATGGCGTTGAGCCTGGCCTTGGCCTCGGTCACCGGCCGCCGCGCGGCGGCTTCTGCTTCACGCGCTGCTTCGAGCGCGGTTTCGATCCGCACCAGCGCGGCTTCGGCATCTTGCAAGGCCGCTTCCGCAGCCTCGGCTTCGCTGCGCTTGGCGGCGGGATCGGGAAGGCCGGCGATGCGCTCGGCAATGCCCGCGAGATCGGCGTCCTGGCTGGCGATCTGCCGCTCCAGCCGGGCTTTGCGTTCGCCCGCCTCGCGGATCAGCCGATCAAGCTGGGTGAGTTCGGCGGCGGCCTCGGCGCGTTCGGCGGTGACAATACCGAGCGAAGCCTCGCTTTCGGTGAGCTTGGCCTGAGCTGCCTCGAAGGCCAGCTTCAACGCAGCCGAACGGTCGCCGCTGCCTTCAAGCGCCAGTTTCAGCTCGGCCTCTTCTTCCAAAAGCCGCTGCATGATCCCGGCATTGTCGGCGATCAGGCGTTCTTCACGCTCGATGTCGGTCTTGAGCTGCGCCAGGCGACGATCAAGCTCCTCGCGGCGGCGCGTGACCCGCTCGGCTTCCTCGTCGATCTGGGTGCGGGCAATCTGCAGCCGTTGCAGGGCTGCAGCGGCAGCAGCCTCGGCATCGCGCAGTTCCGGCAGTTTGAGCGCGACAATGGCCTGGTTCTTGGCGGCCTCCATCTGCGCCTGCGCCAGTTCGGCAACATGCGACGTGGCCTGGGCGAGCGCGCTTTCGGCCTCGCCTTCCTGGCCCTTGGCGAGCGTCCAGCGCAGATGCAGCAGCGTTGCCTCGGCCTGGCGAACCTCCGCGGACAGGGTCTTGAACCGGTTGGCCTGCCGTGCCTGGCGCTTGAGGCTTTCAACCTGGGATTCGAGCTCGGATGTCACGTCATCGAGGCGCTCGAGATTGGTTTCGGCGGCGCGCAGTCTGAGTTCCGCCTCATGGCGGCGCGAATGCAGCCCGGAAATGCCGGCGGCCTCTTCGAGCAATTGCCGGCGCGCCTGCGGCTTGGCCTGAATCAGTTCTCCGATGCGCCCCTGCCCCACCATCGAGGGCGAGCGGGCGCCGGTGGAGGCATCGGCAAACAGCAGCTGCACATCCTTGGCGCGGGCTTCCTTGCCGTTGATGCGGTAGACAGATCCGGATTCGCGCTCGATGCGGCGGGTGACCTGGATCTCGTCGGAATCATTGAACGCGGCGGGCGCGGTGCGGTCGGAATTGTCGAGGTACAGGCCGACTTCGGCGGTGTTGCGGGCAGGCCGGTTGCCCGAACCGGAGAAGATCACATCGTCCATGCCCGAGGCGCGCATGTTCTTGTAGGAGTTTTCGCCCATCACCCAGCGCATGGCTTCGACAAGATTGGACTTGCCGCACCCATTGGGGCCCACGACGCCCGTCAGCCCGCGCTCGATGAAGAATTCCGTCGGCTCAACGAAGGACTTGAAACCCAGGACACGGAGCTTGTTGAACTTCATGACCGGTCCACCCGGTCATGCGGAGGCATCGGCACACTGATGCCACTTCCGCGAAGTGTTCGCGGAAGGCCGGTGCTTTCTGCCCGCTTAGAGCAGCGGGTCGATGATCGCCGACATGATGTCAATCGACATATTCCCCGGATACCGCTTGCCGTTGATGATGAAGGTTGGCGTGGATTGCACCCCAAATTCGTCCGCGGCCTTGGTTCTGACAGCATTCACATCGTCCAGAAGCTTCTGGTTCGTCAAGCAAGCTTCGAAGGACTCCTGTGTAAAACCCGCCAAACGGGCGATTTGAAGCAAGGCTTCGCGTCCGTCGGAGGCTGTCGCCCAGGTCCGCTGCTGCTTGAACAGGACATCGACCATCGGAAAGAACTGTGGTTCAGGCGCGCAACGCGCCAGCATGATGGCGGCTGCAGCGCGCGGATCGAACGGAAACTCGCGCAGGATGAAGCGCACCTTGCCGGTGTCGATGTATTTTTCCTTGAGCGGCTGATAATTATCCTCGTGAAAGCTGGCGCAATGCGGGCAGGTCATCGACATGTATTCGACGATGGTGACCGGAGCGGTCTCCTCGCCGAGCGCCATTTCCTTGAGCGGGCCCTGCTCCATCACCTTGGCCATGTCGACATCACCATCAGGCTTGGGAGCTTCAACGGCAACCTTGGCAGGCGCTGTAGCCTCCGCGGGTGCTGCGGTTTCGGCCGGAGCGGTGGTTGTTGCGGGTGTTGCAGTTTCGGCCGGCGTTGCAGTTTCGGCTGGCGTTGCCGGTTCATCAGCCGCCGTCGCGGTCTCCGCCGGCTCCGGCGTTGGAACGGGTGCAACCGTCTCCGTGGATCCGGATGATGTTTCGGTTTTTTCGTCGGATGTATCCGAGCAGGCCGTCAAAACGAATGCGAGAAGCGATACAGCCGCAACAGCGGTCAGTCGGGACGTCAAACGGAACATGCAAATCACCCAATTTTCGAATTCAAGATCTATAACGCGCTAAGAACGGGTTCTGCGTTCTGCCCGCGCCCGGCGTTCCGGTCTATGCCGAAGACGCCAGTCCTGTTCCAACTCCTATAACGTCAAATGTGGCCAAACAAGTGCAACGCGATCACTGACCCGTGATCAGTTTCCGCCCCGCCCGCCGCGCGTGTCAGTCCTGGCGTTTCGGCCGACGGCTGATTACACCCGCGCCGAGGCGTTCAAGCGCTTCGCGCAGCTTTGGATCCTCGACACCCTGCAGCATTCCGGCGAGACGGTGTTTTTCTCCCGCATCAAGCGGACGAACCCGCGGTTTTCGGGTGGGAACATGGATTGCCTTCTGCACGATGCGGATCTGCGAGATTGCGCGAAACCCGAAGAAACTGTTGACCCGGGAGATGATTTCCGCCTCCTGATGCATCAGGAACAGGGCGCGCGCGCCTTCGCAGGCAACAGTCAACAGACCTGGCGAGAAACCGCCGCCGGTTTCGTCCGGTCCGTCCTGACGCGGCCAGCGGATACGTTCAGGCCGCGAGCACCCGGCAAATTGCTCACCGGCAATCTCGTCCCATGACCCCAGCAGCAACGTATTTATTCCGGCGCGTTTGGCCAGGATAGGATCGATCAGTCCATTTGCCACTTCGGCGATCTGGACGCTGCCTTTGCGGGTGAACGGTTTGGCCACAACTCTGCCTCTGCTTACATGCCAGCCGACGCATTGCCCGGCGGGACCATGGCTGAAGGCCGGGATAGCGCGAAAACGCGATGATGGAAAGCACGGCCCGTTCCCGGGCCGGGGGAAAACCGCACATACGAGCATACTTCGGCGCCCGGCAAGCAAACCAGCGACAACCCGACACCATGCGCGGCTGCCCCCTGATGGAACCATTGCCGGGCAAAACAGTTTGCCTAATGCAACGCAATTTTTCTGCGCAACCACATTTGGAGAATTTGACATGGGTTTTGAATACGGCGGAATTCTGGGCATCATCATTTTGGTTCTCGACATCTGGGCGATTCTCCAGATCATCAAGGGCGGCGGTTCGACCGGCAGCAAGCTGTTGTGGATCCTGGTCATTCTGGTGCTGCCGGTGATTGGCCTGCTGATCTGGCTGCTGGCCGGACGCAAAAGCAACAACCTCTAGTCTCCGCACTGTGCACGATGCACGACCGGCGTCCCGGACGGGATGCCAGTCGTGTATAGCGCAGTTCTGCAGCGGGCTGGCTTTGCGGGTCAGGCAGCACCAAATTCTATCATCTGGCAAAACCTATAGCGGTGATGATGACGGAGAACGTCGCGGCGGATTGCGCCCGAGGGATCGATACGACATGATCCGGACTTGTGTTCGCAGCCGGGCGACCTACATCCAGTTGCTCGTTTCCTTCCGACCGCTCCAAGGCTTCAATGTCATCCGCAAAGCCCTCCAAGACCGCGCCTGATCCGGATTTGGCGGGTTTGCTGCTTGCCTGGTACGACCGGCACGCGCGCGCCTTGCCCTGGCGGGTCAGCTCCTCCGACAGGGTGCATGGCGTGGTGGCCGATCCTTACCTGGTCTGGCTGTCGGAAATCATGCTCCAGCAAACCACCGTGCAAGCGGTGAAGCCGTATTTCGAAAATTTCGCCACGCGCTGGCCGGAGGTTACCGATCTTGCCGCGGCTGATACCGAGGATGTGATGAAAGCCTGGGCGGGACTGGGATACTATTCCCGTGCCCGCAATCTCAAGCGCTGCGCCGATGTGGTCGCCAAAGACCATGGCGGGCGATTTCCCGACACCGAGGAGGCTCTGCGCGCCCTGCCCGGCATCGGCCCCTACACTGCGGCAGCGATCGCAGCCATCGCGTTCAACCGGCCGGCTGCAGTCGTGGACGGCAATATCGAACGGGTATTCGCCCGGCTTTATGAGATCGGAACACCGCTTCCTTCCGCCAAGTCCGAGATCCGCACCGCCGTGGCAAAGCTCACGCCCGCCGATAGACCCGGCGATTTCGCCCAGGCGCTGATGGATCTTGGAGCCACGATCTGCACGCCCAAACGTCCGGCCTGCGCGCTGTGCCCGATCAATGACACCTGCCAGGCGCGCCGGTCAGGCCGACAGGAGCAGTTTCCGGTCAAGCCCGCAAAAAAACCAAAGCCGGTCCGTCTGGGTGCGGCCTTCGTGGCCGAACGGGGTGACGGGGCGGTGCTGCTGGTCAAGCGCCCCGACAAGGGGCTGCTTGGCGGCATGAGCGGTGTACCGACGACCAACTGGACGGTGCGCGCCGACGGCGCGACAGGTGCAAAATCAGCGCCGTTTCCAGCAGATTGGCTAAGCAGGGGCGTGATTTCGCATGTTTTTACACATTTTGAATTGCGACTGGAGGTTTTTCATGCGGTTGTCACCAGCACGCCCGAATTTCCGGGCTGGTGGAGCGAGACCGATTCGCTAGCCGGCGAAGCGTTGCCCACCGTGATGAAGAAAGCTCTCGGGGCCGCCTTCCCGGGAATGTTCAGGAAAGGCAAGACATGAGCGAGACCAACCAGCCCGCGGACCCGCCAGTCCGCCATATCGTATTCGATATCGGCAAGGTGCTGATCCATTACGATCCGAACATTCCCTACAGCCGGCTGATACCTGACGAGAGCGAACGCAACACCTTCTTTGATACCGTCTGCACCCATGAATGGAACCTGGAACAGGATCGCGGGCGCGGCTGGGATGAAGCGGAATCGCTGCTGATCGAGCAGTTCCCTGACAAGGCGGACCTGATCCGCGCATTCCGACTTCACTGGCATGAAATGGTCAGCCATGCCTATGACGACAGTGTCGACATCATGCTCGACCTGATCCAGCAGGGGCACGACGTGACCATGCTGACCAATTTCGCCGCCGACACGTTCAAGCAAGCGCAGGATAAGTTTCCGTTCCTGAAAGTTCCACGCGGGGTGACCGTGTCGGGCGAGATCGGGATGATCAAACCGGACCGCGAAATCTATGAGGTTCATGCGAAGAGTTTCGATCTCGAACCCGCAGCCTGCCTGTTCATTGACGACAGCGAAAAGAATATCGAAGGCGCAATCGCCGCCGGCTGGCAGGCCGTGCATTTCACCGGCGCGGAAAAACTGCGCGAGGATTTGACGCGATTGGCCGCTCTCTGATCAGGAAATAGAGCCAACATTCATGCTGGCCCATATCCGGCAAAAGGCCAACATGGCTGAGCCACCATTGTGGATGTCGCGCAGGTATTGCTGACGCGCGCCAGTTGCGGGCGGATGCGCTATGCGGGTTTCCCATGAATGCTTGCGCGATTCAATGACACCAGATGCTTGCAGATACTTCAGGTTTCGTTGCCTGCCGCCCGACCGGTTGATACCGCCGGGCGGCAGTTTTGCGATTAAAACCGGCCCATGAGAGCCAGTATAATAACGACCAAGAGCGCTACCCCGAGGAGGCCGGACGGGCCGTAACCCCAGCTGCGCGCATGCGGCCATGTCGGCACCGCGCCGATCAGAAGAATGACCAGGATAATGATGAGTAGAGTTGAGATCGCCATGGCAAATATGTTCTCCGTTGCTGTAATTCGTCGGATCAACACACGAACCGCCAATTGGTTCCATCTGGCATATTCTGGTCAGCCCGCACTGCCCTCTTCAGGAACTTCGGCGTCCTCCATGGCCGGTCGTCCAGACAGGAATTGACCGAAACCCCTCATCGATTCGAAGTTGTCGCACAACACCTTGATAGCCACCAATATGGGCACAGCCATCAGCGCGCCAACCAGACCCCAAAGCCACCCCCAGACAGTGACGGTCAAAAACACGGCGACGATGTTGAGTTCAAGCCTGCGACCGACGATCATCGGAGTCAGGAAATTGCCTTCCAGGGTCGTGAAGCCAAAGTAAATCGCCGGGGCAATCAGTGCCGCTCCCAGCGTCGGATAGACAACCATCGCTGTGGCGGCGACCGCGGCGGTACCCGCCCATGCCCCGATAAACGGGAGGAAATTCAAAACTGCCGCGATGCAGCCCCACATGATGGGGTTCGGCATGCCATAAAGCCATAGGCTGGTCCCGATTGCCGCGCCCAGACCCGCATTGATGAGCGATATCGTAAACAGATAGCGCGACACCTGCCGCTCAACGTCATAGATCACACGCAATGCCCGTTTTTTCTCGCTCATCAAAGGCATGATCCCGACGAGTTTTTCGTAGAAAAGCGTGCCGGTCGAGAGCAAGAACAATGCAAGGATCAAGGCAACTACAAAAGTTGTGAGACCACTGAAAGCATTGGATGCAGCGGCGGCGAGCAAGGCCGGCTGCTGGACAACAACCTTCTGGGCTGCATCTGCACCCGTGCCTTGCGCCAATGTCTCGACCTGTTCGCTCGCTTCCTTCACCGCTTCGATCTCATCGCGGTATTCGGCAAATTTCGCCCTGATCTTGATACCCGTTTCAGGCGCGGACGAAATCAGGTCCGTGACCGGTCCCGACAGCGAATAGGCGCCAAACCCGAGACCACCAGCGAGAAACAGGATGATCAACACGGCTGAAATTCCAGAGGGTATGCCGCGTTTTTCGGCGAAGCGCACGACAGGCCTCAAGGTCAGGGCAATCAGCACGCCCAGAACCATTGGCATCACCACATCCTGGGCGACGAACAGCACCTGGGCAACGATGACTATGAAAATCCCGATCAGGACGCGCTTGATCGTTGCGATGTCGGGATTGGTGAGCGCCGTCTGCGGTTTCATGATCAACCTCACCGGAAAAGTGAAAAAGGCCGCGGCCCAATTGGGCCACGGCCAGTTGGCAGGGATTTAGGTCTGAATGTCAAATCTTGTTGCCCAAAGTACCTTTGACAGAGCCTGTTGCGTTCTGAATGGCGCCCTTGGCTTTTTGCGCCTTGCCTTCAGCCTGCAGCTTCTTGTTGTCGGTTGCCTTGCCGACAGCGTCTTTGGCGGCTCCGGCAACCTTGTTACCGGCGCCCTTGGTCTTGTCGATCATTTCACCCATGTCGGTATCTCCTTTTGGTTCCGCTGAATCTGCGGTGGCGGTTACGCAAGTGCGACTTGCGTGGGAGAACGCTTGGCAACGGGTTTGGTTCAAATCTGAACTCACCGGGACCAGCCTGATTTCGTCACCCTGATTTGAGCCCGAGACCACCCTGTTTCGATGTTCTGCCGCTCCATGACTGGCAGCATCAACGAAAGGCGCCCGGGATGCTATGAAACATCCCGGGCGCTGCATGACCGGCGGTGACTGAAGGTACTTGACGCCCGCCGGATCTGGTTGTCTGAATTCTAGCCGGCCTGGGCCATCTCCAGACGAATTGTAGAGCGGAAATCATCGATCAGCTTGAGGCCGTCGGGTGTTTCGAGATGCCAGAAGGTCCAGCCATTGCAGGCGTCAAAGCCCTGCACCACTGCTCCGACCTTGTGGATCGAACCTGCCGTGCCGCTGGCAACCAGCGTGCCATCAGCGCGGACGATCGCCTGGTGCTTGCGCTTGGCGTCGTGCAAGACGTCGCCGGGTTTGATGTGGCCGGCCTCGATCAGCACGTTGAAGGCGACACGCGGCTCGGCGCGCTTGCCAGTCATGACGGTCAGCTCGTTCTTGCCGAGAGGCTCGACCGCGTCGATCCGGGCGCGGGCCGCATCGATGTAATCCTGTTCGCGCTCGATGCCGACAAAATGACGGCCGAGGCGACGGGCGACAGCGCCGGTGGTGCCGGAACCGAAAAACGGGTCGAGCACCACATCGCCCGGTTTGGACGAGGCCATCAGCACACGCGCCAGCAGTGCTTCGGGCTTCTGGGTCGGGTGGACTTTCTTGCCATCGGCGCCCTTGAGGCGTTCGCCCCCGGTGCAGATCGGAAACAGCCAGTCCGAGCGCATCTGCACATCGTCATTGGAGGCTTTCATGGCTTCATAATTGAAGGTGTAGCCCTTGGCGTTCTGATCGCGCGAGGCCCAGATCATCGTCTCGTGGGCATTCTGGAAGCGGCGGCCACGAAAATTCGGCATCGGATTGGTCTTGCGCCAGACAATGTCATTGAGCAGCCAGAAGCCGATGTCCTGCAGCTGCGTGCCGACGCGGAAGATATTGTGATACGAGCCGATCACCCAGATGGTACCATTGGGTTTGAGAACCCTGCGGCAGGCCAGCAGCCAGGCGCGGGTGAAGGCATCATAGGCGGCGAAACTGTCGAACTGATCCCAGTGATCATTGACCGCATCGACCATGGACTGATCGGGACGGGCAAGGTCGCCGCCGAGTTGCAGATTGTAGGGCGGATCGGCGAAAATGACATCGACCGAATTTTCGGGAAGCGCTTCAAGCGCTGCCACACAATCACCCTTGATAATGGTGTCGAGCCAGGACTGGCGTGTGGAGTTGACTGACCGGATTTCGGCAAGCGAGACTGACTGGGCCATGGGATACTCACATTACAAATACGCAACAACTGAGCATCATGGTTACCGAACAGGGTAAACATCCGGTGAACGACAGTTAAAACCATTCCTTTTTGGCACCCCGGCGAATAAATTTGCCCCCCGCGCATCAGCCAGGCCCCGGCTTGGATGATGCGTCATTTGATTTGGCGCTCATCGCTCCCTTGCCTGCAGGGAAGGCTTGCTGTAGGTCCGGGACCAATTCCCCTTCCCTTCCGCCTCCCCCATTGCAGGAGCAGTTCCATGCCCGATTTCGACCTCATCATCTATGATTGCGACGGCGTTCTGGTCGACAGCGAAATCATTGCGGCGCAAGTGGAATCGCAGCTTCTGACCGAGGCCGGCTTTCCAATCAGCGCAGAGGAAATGGCCGAGCGCTTCGCCGGATTGACCTGGAAGGATATTCTTTTCGAGGTCGAGCGCGAATCGAGCATTCCCCTGTCGGCGCAACTGCTCGACGCCTCGGAAAAGCTGCTCGACAAGAAGCTTGCGGCCGAAGTGCAGGCGATAGATGGCGCCATGGAAGCGATCATGCGCATTCCCGGCCCGCGCTGCATCTGTTCCAATTCGGCCCTACCCCGGCTCAAGATGATGCTCGCACGCACCGGACTCGACCGCTTGTTTGGAGATCACGTCTATTCGGCCAAGGACCTGGGCGAAGGTCGCACCAAGCCGGCGCCGGACGTGTTCCTGCATGGCGCCAGCCAGCTCAACGTCAAACCTGAAAACGTTCTGGTGATCGAGGATTCCGTGCACGGGATCCATGCGGCGCGGGCGGCGGGGATGCGGGTGGTCGGCTTCACCGGAGCATCGCACAGCTATCCCGGTCATGCCGACAAGCTGACCGAAGCCGGTGCTGAAACCGTAATCCGGCGCATGGCCGATCTGCCGGCCACCGTCGAGGCGCTGGCCAACTGGTCCGAACTGCTCTGAAAATCGTGACGATCAGGGCGTGTTGTAAGGTCCCGGATCGAAGCCGACATACAGTTTGGCGGTGCGCGCGGACGCGGCCGGGAAGCTGACATTGGCGTTGGTGAAGATGAACTGCTCGGCCGGCATGCCTTCGAGAATGGTGACCGGCTGTTTTTGCAATTCCGAATAAAGCACATTCTCGCCTTCGATAACGGCAACGCGCACCGGCACTTCGACCGTACCGGCCTTGCCCGCGGGACCAGCGACCACGCGACCGGAGACCGCGACCGTGATAGTCATCTGATCGCCGCTGATCCGGCATTGCCGCGTCGTGTCGGAGATCGAAGCCTGATGCATGATCTTTGCCGGGTCGCCGTCACCGCCCTTGGCGAACTTGCTGTAATAGGCTGTGCCTTCGCGCAGGATAATCTGCGGGCAAGTGCCCTGGACGACTTCGGAATTCGTCACCGGATCAATCGCAGCCTGTTGCCCGCCTCCGGGGTTGAGAATAGCACGCGGATCAGAAGAGGTACAGCCGGCTATCAAGGCGGCTCCAACTAAAACAGGAACAAAACGCAACAATCTGTCTGACACGATATACCTACCTTCATTCGCACAAGGCCGAGGAAAATCCTCGGTAAAAGTGTGGCCTTTGCATGACGACCGCTCATGGTCTATATCAGCCGCGCGGCGAAAATTCGACCGGCTTTATCTCATCTTGCGCGATCCGCGTCCACCACCGGGGAACATGTCTGTGGACTATATTTCAACACGGGGCGAAGCGCCCGCATTGGGTTTCAGCGATGCGCTGCTGGCGGGGCTCGCCCGCG
>TARA_R110002050_G_scaffold168478_1_pt1 | contig 72812 bp, 88 predicted proteins | sample TARA_R110002050 | Tara Oceans TARA_R110002050 (sample SAMEA4396988) | marine metagenome | biome: Polar Biome; feature: [DCM] deep chlorophyll maximum layer (ENVO:01000326); material: water (ENVO:00002006), including particulate matter (ENVO:01000060) such as... | depth 25 m
ATAGGTTCCATCTGAATAACTTGGTCCACCAGTAGCTCTAGCATAACCTATTGCAAAGTTTGGTCCAACTACTAATCTAGCATACTGGCCATCTGTGTAACCTGGTCCAGGAGTAGTTCTAGCATAGCCTACTGCATAGTTAGGTCCTGGTCTACTTCTAGTATATTGACCGTCTGAGTAGCTAGGTCCTGGTGTAGTTCTAGCATAGTTAGTTGTATACTGTGGTCCTGGTGTTACTCTAGTATAGTTACCATCTGAGTAGCTAGGTCCAGGAGTAGTTCTAGCAAAGTTAACTACGTAGTTAGGTCCTACAATTAATCTTGTATATTGACCATCTGAGTAGTTAGGTCCAGGTGTTGATCTAGCATAACCTACTGCATAGTTAGGACCTGGTCTGCTTCTTGTATACTGACCATCAGAGAATGTTACACCTGGTGTTGATCTTGTGTACTGTGCAGTAAATTGTCTTAAGAACGATCTACCATAACCAGCAGAGTAAACTCTTACGAAGCCTCTAGCATATGCTCCTGTAAATTGTCTGTTGAATGCTCTTGAATAACCAGCTGAGAATTGTCTAGCAAATGTTCTTGAATACTGACCATAATAGGCTCTAGCAAACGCTCTACCATATCCTGCTGAATATACTCTAGTAAACTGTCTAGCATATTGACCAGCGTATTGCCTAGCAAATGCTCTTCCATATCCTGCTGAGAATACTCTAGTAAATTGTCTAGCATATGCACCGTTATAAACTCTTCCGAATGATCTTCCATATCCTGCTGAGTAGACTCTAGTAAATTGTCTAGCATATGCTGCTGAATATACTCTTCCGAACGATCTAGTATAACTAGCTGAATAAACTCTAGTAAATTGTCTAGCATATGAACCGTTATAAACTCTTCCGAATGATCTACTATAATTATCTGAGTAAACTCTACCAAACGATCTTCCATAAGCGCCAGCATATACTCTGCCATAGTTAACAGCGTAAGCTGGTCCAGGTCTTGATCTACCATAGTTAACAGCATAAGCTGGTCCAGGTCTTGATCTAGCGTAGTTAACAGTATAGTTAGGTCCTGGTCTACTTCTTGCGTAGTTGCCGGTATATACTCTACCATAGTTAACTGTATATTGCGCTGAATAAACTCTACCATAGTTTACTGTATAAGATCCGTAATAGATTCTTCCAAAGGATCTTCCATAAGATACACCATAATTTGGTCCAGGTCTTGATCTACCGTAGTTACCAGCATATGCTCTACCGTAGTTAACTGCATATGAACCGTAATAAGTTCTACCATAGTTACCGTAATAAACTCTACCATAGTTAACAGCATAGTTTGGTCCATTATATTGAATGCCAGGTAAAGGTCCCCTAGCATATTGAGGTCCAAAGAAGTTAGAGCCATCACCACCATTAATAGGTGAAGGTGATTGCCATGGATAGTTTCTTGAGAAAACTCCACCATAGCTAGTACTTGGAAAAGTGTTATTAAACTGTCTTGTATAACTTACACCATAAGCTGGTCCAGGTCTTGCTCTGTTATAAGCCGGTCCGCCTCTTGATCTACCATATGATACACCGTAGTTTGGTCCGCCTCTTGATCTAGCATAGCTACCGTAATAAACTCTACCGTAGTTAACAACATAGTTTGAAGTATAATTTGGTCCAGGTCTTGATCTACCGTATGCTACACCATAAGCTGGTCCAGGTCTTGACCTACCATAACTTACACCATAAGCTGGTCCTGGTCTACTTCTTCCGTAGTTACCTGAATATACTCTTCCGAAAGCTCTTCCGTATCCTGCTGAATATACTCTACCGTAGTTAGTTGCATAGCTACCGTAATAAACTCTGCCATAGTTAACAGCGTAAGCTGGTCCAGGTCTGCTTCTTGCGTAGTTACCGTCTGAATAACCTGGTCCTGGTCTTGATCTAGCATAACCTACTGCATAGTTAGGACCTGGTCTACTTCTAGTATAGTTACCATCTGAGTAGTTAGGTCCAGGTGTTGATCTAGAATAGCCTACTGCATAGTTAGGTCCTGGCCTTGATCTGGCATAGTTACCATCACTATAGCTTGGTCCTGGTCTGCTTCTTGCGTAGTTAACAGTATAGCTTGGTCCTGGTCTACTTCTAGTATAGTTACCATCTGAGTAGTTAGGTCCAGGTGTTGATCTAGCATAGTTAACAGTATAACTTGGACCTGGTCTAGTTCTTGAATACTGACCGTCTGAATAATTTGGTCCTGGTGTCGCTCTTGCATAACCTACTGTATAGTTAGGTCCTACAATTAGTCTAGAATAGTTACCATCTGAGTAATTAGGTCCAGGTGTTGATCTAGCGTAGTTAACAGTATAGTTAGGACCAGTAGTAGTTCTTGCATATAGACCATTAAATACTCTCTGGAATTGTCTTGCATATTGACCAGCATATTGTCTAGCAAACGATCTACTATATTGCGCTGAGAATACTCTAGTAAACTGTCTAGCATATTGACCGTTAAATTGTCTCTGGAATGATCTTCCGTATCCTGCTGAGAATGATCTAGCGAACTGTCTAGCATATTCACCAGAAAATGATCTAGCAAATGATCTTCCATACCCTGCTGTAAATGATCTAGCAAACTGCCTAGCATATTGACCAGCAAATTGTCTAGCAAATGCTCTTGAATAGTCTGCTGTAAATGATCTATTAAATGCTCTGGCGTATTGACCAGTAAACTGTCTAGTAAATGATCTTGTATAGTCAGCTGTAAATGCTCTAGCAAATTGTCTAGAATACTGTGCTGAATATACTCTGGTAAACTGTCTTGAGAAGTTACCAGTAAATTGTTGTGAGTACTGCTGAGATTGAACATCAGATAAACTATTTTCTATAGCATTTGATACCTGTAACCATGTTCCTGTTCCTGGGGCAGCAGTTTGTAGCTTATAAGTACCTACTCCAGTAGCTACTATTCTATTTCTTAATCTTTGTGTGAGAGTTTTAATCTCAGTATTATTCATCTCATTAACTGATGGTGTTGATGCATGTGCAGTTGCTTTCAAAGGTCTATATTCAGTTGGTGAAGTACCTGATGCAATCTTTCTCCATAGTTTATATGTAGTTGCTGCTGATTCACCAGTAGCTACTGTATCAGTAAAGGTGCCTTTATCCTGCCATGTACCACCAGATGGAGGAGATACTCCTAAAAAGTATTGCCCTGTTGCGTAACTAGATGTATTTGCTATCTTTGCAATTAGGTGAGACATTACTGATGCATTTAAATCAGTGTCGTCTTGCTCTTCTATACCTTTGGATGCATCCCACTGAAGAGGTCTTACAAGACCGCTCTCTGAATGTGAAGCAATATTTTGATAAAGTGTAGTAGTAACAGAGTTAGTAGCTCCAGTAGCTGGATGTGTTCCTACTGTTTCTGTTCTTCTCGTATCAACAAAAGTACCCATTGATGTACCTGTTGAAAAGCTTATATCACCTGTGCCTGTGCCTGTAGCGAAATCAGTCAGTATGATATCTGCCATGTAATCCATTTCGGCACTAGACATGCTCTGTAAGCCAGAGAAATTGGTTGTATTCGGTGTACCCGAACTAGTTTTAATTCTTAAAGGATTTGCCAAGGATCAATTCTCCCGAATGGACAGTATAACTGCAGTTTTATTGAAATTCTATGTGTTTATTTATGCAATTCTTAACCACAAGGTCTTAGTATTTTCAGTATAATTTGAAGAAACTGTGAGGCCTGAATACTGTTTATTACGAGAACCAGCAAATTGATTGCTATAAGATGAAGCAAACTGTGAGCCAGGTGTTGATCTTGTATATTGTCCAGTAAATTGTCCACGAATAAAGTTACCTGTATACTGAGGACCAGGTCTTGATCTAGCAAAGTTTACAGTATACTGTACTGACCTTGCATACGTAACACTATAAGCACCAACAAATTGTCTAGCAAATTGTCTTTGATATTGCGCTGAGAAAGATCTAGCATAATCAGCTGTATATACTCTTGTGTATTGAGTGAGGTATGTTGGTCCATTATAGTTAGGGCCTACTGTGCTTCTAGTATATTGAGCTCTTGCATATAGACCAGCATACTGAGGTCCAGTAAATTGTCTACCATAAGCACCATAACTTCTAGAGCCTGCGAATGTTCTAGTATAAAATATTCGCGCATATTGCGGAGCATTTCTTGTTCTTGCATACTGTGCTGTATAGTTTCTTAAATAACTAACTGAATATGCAGGACCATCATATTGTGGACCAGCTACATCTCGAGTGAAGGTACTTTGATACTGAGGGCCTGCTCTTGATCTTGCATATTGAGGACCATCATATTGTGGTCCTGGAGTTGATCTAGCATAAGCAGGACCATTAAAAGATAGAGAAGGCACAGATCTTGTATACTGTGGACCACCTGTAGCTCTAGAAAAGCTTCTAGAGAAGAATCTTGTAAATTGTCCTCTTATAAAGTTTACTGGAATAGGCCCACGGTTATATGAACCTCTAAAATATGCTCTTCCATCACCACCATTTGCTTCGCTTTCTGGAACGTTAAAATAGTAAACTGTTCTAAAGAAGCCATTTGAAAAATTGAATCCTGGAGCTATACCTGCATAAAGACCTGTGAACTGATTACCTGTTGAGTAATTTTGATCATATTGCCCTATGTAAGTTCTACCATACTGGCCAGCATAAAATCTTTGATAAGCCGCTCTTGTATAGTCTGCTGAGTATACTCTTGCATATTGTCTTTGATATTGCGCTGAATAATTTCTAGCATATTGAACTGAATAGGTATTAGTATATCGTCTAAGAAATGTCCTAGTATAATTAACAGTATAGTTTGGTCCGTCTATTGATCTTGCATACTGACCGTAATAAACTAAAAGATATGCGACAGCATATGTAATGCCTCTTGAATATGCGCCTGTGAAAGATACTGCATAGTTATCTCCCCTTGCATACTGTCTTTGAAATTGCGAGGAATATGTACGAGCATATTGACCTGCATATTGTCTAGTAAATGCTCTTTGAAATTGAGCACTAGCATATTGAGGTCCAGGAGTAGATCTTGCGTATGAGGGGCCTGCAACTACTCTTGTATATTGTGGACCATCATAGTTAGTACCAGCTACTCCTCTAGCAAAGTTAGATATATAACCTCTTGCAAAGCTACGTCCATAGCTACCAGCATATACTCTTTGGAATTGATCTGCATATTGTCTAGCAAATTGTCCTCTAGAATATTGATCACTAAATATTCTTTGGAATTGTCTAGCAAAGGTATTAGCATATTGTGCTGTATAGTTACCAGTATATTGAGTATTTTCAATATTAGGATTTCTGTCTGTAGCAGCTCCTCTTGCAACCCATGTACCTACACCAGGAATAGAAGTTTGAAATTTATATGTGCCGACGCCTGTTGCTACTATTCTATTTCTTAATCTAGCTACTAATGTCTGTATTTCTGTATCAGACATTTCTTGTAAGTTGGTAGTAGATTGTTTAAGTAGTTTAACTTGAGTAGGACTACTAGTATGAGATGTTTTTCTCCATAGCTTATAAGTAACTTTTTGATCTTCATCATTTGCGTTGTTAGTAACTTCATCAAAGAATTGATCTTGAGCTACCCAAGTACCACCAATGCTAGGTGCATTAACACTAACGTAATAAGATCCTGCAGCTGCATATGTTGAATTAGCTTTAGCTATATCATCTAAGCAAAGTTGCATTATAGTAGTGTTTAATTGAGTAGATGTTTGTTGTGCAACATGACCAGGATTAGATGTACCACCATGTGTAGCAGGTGTAATCATACTAGCTTCTGATAAAGAAGAAACGTTTTGTTTAAATATATAAGTAGTAGCGCCAGCTGATCCTGAATAAGGATGCGATAAGAGTTCACCAGTTGCAAAATTATCTACAAATGTACCAACACTAGTACCTGTTGAATTGATATTTAAATCTCCAACATGATCACCAGAGCCTGACTCTGTAGCGTACTTAGTGTTTATTAATTTAACGGAATAGTCAAGCTCAGCATTTGTTGTGACTTGGACTCCATTATTATAAACCCCATTTGCATGTGTTCGCAACTTAAGGGGATTGCTCATATTTTATCCCCTAGGCCGGCCAGGCCACATCACCATTAGCGTAATATACTCTGAATGCGTTTCCGCCTTCATCTTTAATATCACTATGTATTGATAAGTCTCCTACTACGTTAGCTGCTGCTTGTAAGTTTGTTGCGCTTGTTACTTTTAATGTACCTGTTTCTGTTTCACCAGTAACACTTACGTTAGCACCGGCAGTAATATCACTATCTACTTGTGCTGTAGAAGATACATTTATAAAGCCAGTAATAGTTGTATTACCAGTACCTAAAGTTTTACCTACAGATACGTGCTGTGTAGTAGATATATTACCACTAAAAGTACCTGTGTTAGCAGTTAATTTAAATCTCTTAGTTGTATCACCAAGTACCGCACCTGATGTATTAGATGCAGGTTTAACACCTGAAGACGTCGATATAATGCCAGTAGTATTAATTGTATTAGCATTCAATACCCATCTATTATTTACATCACCTAATGAGACTGTATTACCATTAGGAATAAATCCTACTGTTGAATTACCAACAGGTGCAAGTACAAATAAATGTTCTGTACCTGAGTTATCACCAATAGTAGTATTACCATCTAATGTTGTCTCTGCTGATACAGATAGTGTAGTCATTGAGGCTACATTTAATGATAGCGCGTTATCACTTGATAGTGATGTTGTACCTTGTACTGATAAATCACCGACAATAGTTACATTATTACTAAATGAAGTATTTGGTGCAGCTGTCATACCAGTATCGGTAATATATAATTCACCGCTTACTAGATTAGCTGTTGCGCCTGTATGAATTATAGGTGAGGTTAAAGTACCATGCGCTAATGAGCCTGTTATAGACGTATCGCCGCCAACATTTAATTTCTGACCTATTTGTACTGACTTAGCTATACCAACACCACCTGAAGTAGTTATTGATCCAGTTGTAGTACTAGTACTATTAGCAGTATTATCTACATCTATTTTACCATCAACACCTAAGTGACTTGATACGTTAGCTGTTCCAGTAATCTCTACATCGCCAGTAATTGTAGCACCAGATGCTGAGACTGTTAAACCGTCTGCTACTGTTAATGAATCACCTAATACGACGTTACCTGATACATTAGCAAGACCAGTTATATCTGCTCCACCATTAAGATCAGATAATCCTGTAACTTCTAGTCCGCTTGATAGAGTAGCTTTGCCTGTAACACCAAGAGTAGTACCAACAGTAGCTGATGATCCTATACCAGCTCCGCCGACTGTAGTTAAACTAGCGGCTGCGATAGCACCGTCTGCAGCTATAGCCCCTGAATCAGATATTACAGCATTTACTGTACTATTACCAATAGTTATTTTTGAATGTGTTATTGCGACATTACCAGCTGTAATATTATCTTGAGCTGTTATTGCGCCTTGTACGTTTAATGTACTATTTAAATCTGTTGCACCATTAGCCTGTAAAGTACCTGTTACATTTGCACTTGCTGCTTTTACATTACCAGCAAATACTGCAGCATTAGCTGTAGTTGTTCCGTCTATTGAAACTGTATTACTTAATGTAGTTGATCCAAGCACTGATAGAGTACCATCAGTATCAACGGCTGTTTTTGTTATGGCTGTATTAACAGTTGAATTACCAACTGTTATTTTTGAAGTTGAGAGGTTAACATTAGCGCCAACATTCATTTGCGTTGTTGCGTTTGCTATACCTGTTGTTATTAGACCTGATTTAGCTCTTAATAATCCACCAACGTTAGCTGCACCTGATAATAAAGTAGTTGTACCTACTGATAGATTATCAGTTATAGTAACTGTATCACCAGCTGTTACATTACCTGTTAGTGTTGTTAAACCTGATGCATTTATATCAGCTGCTTTTAATCCCCATCTAGCATCATTTAATCCTAATGTCTGTGTATTAGCTTCTGGATTAATATTTGAAGATACTTCAGCTATAAAGTTAACTGAATCTGAGTTAGCATTACCTAAATCAACATCTGCATTAAGAGTTGTTTTGCCTGCAATAGTAAGAGTACTACTACCACCTATTGCTCCTGTCACATCGGCTTTACCGCCTATTGACGTATTCCCTGTAACTGCTAGAGTATTTGATACACTCACAGTATTACTATTAAGGTTCCATCTAGCGTCTGTTAGACCAAGGGACAATGCGTTAGAAACGGGGTTTAAGCTTGAATCAGACTCTGAATTAAACGTTACTGTATCACTATTAGCTGAACCAAGTACTACGTTTGCATTAAACTGTGACTCATCTGAATCAACAGTTACTAAGTTACCAGCCAATGTTACAGAGGTTGATGTACCATCTCCATTTATATCAATAGCAGATAAAGTTGAATTAGACTTAAGCGTTATATCGTTAGCAGTAAGAGTAGTATTATCATAATCAGCTGTTAATGTTGTACCATCCATATCAACTGTTGTAGAGTTAATATCTAATGTTGTACCAGTAACATGAACTGCTGTTGAATTTATTGAAGTATTAGTTGATGATGAATTAATATGTACATTAGAACTAACTTGTAGCAAAGTACCATTAGCAAATACGTTTGCTGTTTCTAGATCAACGAATGATCCTTTGATGGTAACAGAATTAACAGTAGCATTAGAGCTAACATTAACAGTACCGTTTGATAGATTACTATTTGATGTAACGTAGAGAGTATTTGATACTTGTACATTACCACCTCTTACATCATTAAATACAGCAATTGTATTAGATTGTAATATACCGCCTGTGCTATTAACCCAAGCTTCAGTATCTTGATTGTAAACGTTTGATGTTATTACAACGTTACCAGATGTAGAACCACCAACAGTATTTTGCTGAGCAGTAACAACTGTCTCAGATAAATCAAATAGTATCTGATTGGTTTTGTCTACCCAAGCACCAAAGGTGTCTGTTTGCGTTGCAATATTAGCGGATTTATATTTTCTTTCAGCCATTACCTTGTCCTAGAAGCTAGCTGAACAAGCACATCTTGTATATCGTGTAACGTTTTCGTCTGTGCTTTTACTTGCGATTTCATCTCTGCGATTTCATTCTCAAGTATATCAACTTTTTGCATTTTTATTTGTTGTTTTCTTTTTCGTGCCTTGTGTGCATCTAATGCAGTCTTATTAGTATTTATGATAGCCCCTGAGGTCGTCTCTTTAAATAAGAATGGAACATTAGTTTTAATTATATCTGCCATATTATGCGCTCAATGCAATAGCTCTTATATCAGCTATTTTTGGTACCTTATATTGTTTGTCTGATCTGAAGAGTACTTTAACTTGGAATAGTCCAAAGTTTTCATACTCTCTTCCAGTTGAATCAAAGTATCTTAACTTAAATGATCCGTCTGATTGTGGGTATAGGAAAGCAGCTTGCTTTTCGTCAGCGTTTACTTTATAATGTAATGTACTAGTAAATGCTTTATCTGCAGCAGATGTAAATACGACCGCAGTAGTATTAGATGATTCTACTCTTCCAAGTACATAGTTATCAGGTATACCATCAGTAATGATCATTAGATCACCAGCTGCATAGTTAGTGTTATTAGCACCTGAGCCTGATATAGTAGTACTACCAACTGAGCATGTAGCAACACCAGATTGTCTATTTGTATTTTCAATAGTAGGTATTGCTGGTACAGTATATTTAAATTCTTTAAAGTCATTAGCTGCATCTGAAGCACTAAATAGTTCAGTCTGACCTTCAGCTAAGTTAAGTTTAGTCCACTGTCTATCAATCATCTTATCATCATCACCTGGTGATGTGAACATAGCATATACATCAAGACTAGTACCTGCTGGTCTATATCCTGTTACATATGTATTAAGATCTTCAGCTTCCATACCGGATGCTAATGTAACTGTTTTAGATACATACTTACTTGTTGTTAAACCTTGACCATATATTCTTTCGTTTGTATCTATGTTATTAATTGATGTAGCATACGCTTCAATCATTGACATACCTTCTTTGGTATCTAATGTTGGTGAAACGTTATCATTTGTTGTCTTTAATTTAGTAGTTACTACTAGAGACTTATTACCTGAATTATCTCTTACTTCATTTGATTTACTAAATACTGCTGAGTTAAATGAAGTGTTTCTATTAGTAACACCATATATTAATGGTCTAGTTTCATTAGTAGCAGGTGTAGTTGAATCAATTGTTTTTATTGTTGAAAATAAAGTAGTGCCTGTTGTTTCTGTTTTATATAAATGAGGCTGGTAATGATTAACAATTGAATTATCAATTGAAGCAATATCAAATGATGCTGCTGATTCAGTACATTTAATAGTATCACCGTTAGCAAATAAATTACTTCCTGATGCTGATGACTCTTTAATTGTGACTTTATTACCTACAACTGTATCATATTTACCAATAATACCAGTTGGAGTTTTAGCTGCGTTAGCTGATGCAATACCTATTCTTGCTCCACCGACTATTGTCATCGATGTATCTGATGCTATACTTTTAACAGTAACAACATCACTAATATCATTATTAGAAGATGATCTAATTACAATACTATCTCCTGATGAGAATGATGAAGTAAACGTTGTAGATACTCCAGTCACTGAACTGCTACCTTTCGTACATGTAACAGTACCAGCTGCAAAAGCTGATGGCACTTTATATACTTCTTCTGCTAATTGAATAGTACCTGAAAGATTCTCAATAGTAAGGAATTCTAAGTCTTCATTTACCTGAACGATTTCACCTTGCACTGTAGGTTTGAATGTTGCTTTATTTAATCTAAACTTAAGATCAGAATCAACTATAGGACTCCAAGCACTTGATGCTGATATAAACAATGTACCATCACCCCAGCTTGAGGATATAGGAGCTCCTGTGACGATGTCATCTTCTCCAGTTTTAAGATACCATAATTTAATATCTGGTGAACCACCATCTGGACTTACTGATAAAGCATACTGCTTACCTGACTTAAGAAAAGCAGGTATATCAAAGATACATCTTGTTGGTATAAGACCATTATTTGATATCTTAATATTCTTTGCTAGTAAGTGAGTAGTAGCTAAGACTGTTCTAGTTGGTGTACCGTTTAAACATTCTCTTATCTGTACTGTTATACCTGATGTTGTATCTTTAGCTTGAAAGAACAAATCACATGAGGTCAAATATAATCCATCTGCATCAGCACAATGCTCAGGCAATATCCTAAACGTCTGTGCGATCGGATTATCGCTTAATCTACTTTCTTTATACCATTGACTCATATTTGTTACCTTGTCTCATACATAGAGTATATTTCATCTATGTTTATTATTCCACCGCTTGAGCCTGTTATAGCTGTATTTGCTTTAGAACCTGTTCCTGTTGTAGAAGTTACAAACGTATTATTAACGATTGTTACACCTGTATTAACTGAATATGGATTAAATTGTACGGTACTTGTATCTTGAGTATTACCAACTGTATCCATTGCAATAGAATTACCATAGTACTCATCATCCCACCACCAGTTCCAAGCATATGTATTAGTTACTGTTACATCAGTATCAATATCAATAGTCTCTTCTGTATAGGTATTAGATCCAATAGTCTCAAACTCAAATGTAGGTTGTCTTGTTGTTAATGAGACGCCTTCTTTATTAACTGAATAGTTATAAGCACTATATGTTGCAGTAGCTGTTGAAGTAGCTGAATCCATTCCAGCAATTGTAGTTGCATCAGCTAATACTAATTGTCTATCACCAACATTAAATATACCTGCTGTTAATCTAAACTGAGCACTTAATACACCATAACTATCTGATAATACTGGGTCACCATAGTCACCAAGTTTATGTACATGCTTAGCACTATTTAATAATGTTGTTGTACCATCAGTTAATGTTGCTAATGTACCTGGACGGAAATTAGCTGCTTGAGATGTATTATCAAAGAATAAATAATGTCTTGTATTAGGTCTTAACCCAGTAACAAGTATTTTAATTAACTTAGCTCTCATAAATGGTGAGAATGTTACATCAGTAATAAAGTCACCAACTGCGGTTGTATTATCTTCATAACCCATAGCTAGTTGCTGAGTAGTTTTAAGATAAGTATCTGTTGTAGTAGTTGTAGTTGTTGTTACAGCTGTTTCAGTAGTATGCCCATAAGGCCAGCCCCAACCACCCCAGTAGTTATTATGACCGTAATGACCACCATAACCATAATAGCCTTCATGACCGACGTGATCGTATCCACCCCATCCATCCCATCCCCAGTAACCGTAGTTCTTAAAGTTGGTGTCAGTAGTTGTATTAACGTCTACTGTATTAGCTGATGAAGTACCAATATGATCAATACTAGTTTTAGTCATTGGTAAGATATCATTAATATTATCTAATAGATCTTTAACGCCTGTAGATGTATCAATAAAGATATCTTTAGTTGGTGTTGTTGTCTCGTCATACCCTGCATCATAATTAGGTGTTAATTTAACTTTACCAACATACTTGTAAAATACTGATGTGCATGGTCTAAAGTTAGAACATACATCTTGATTAATAAATGATGATTCAGTAGCATTTAATATCATTAAACCATCTAGGTCAGTCATATTAGTTGAGCTTTGTAACTTAAGATCAATCATTTCTTTTTTAAACTTAGGATGATATTCAGTTGATGTCTCATCAATAGCGATATTAAATTCTCTATTTCTTGTATCAGCTGAATTGAAATCAGTAGCTGGATCAACAAAGATACCATTCTTAAATCTATCATTACCATTCTCGTCTGTAATGGCCATGTTTTGTGTCTTTTGCTCTAATTGAGATAGTGTAGTATAATACTCAAGATTTTTTAATCTCTTATCCATCTTAGATATATCTTTCATTGTATATCGTTTAGTATTAGATGGCTGTATTACAACTGACTCATTAGTTCTCAATTTAGCTCTCGCTTCCTTAGAAGTAAGAGATGGGAATGGTGGAACAATTACTGTACCAAGTACTAATGCCCCTGGTGGGTCTTGAGGTGGTACAGGAGATGAAGCAGGTGCACCACGTTTAGTTACTATGTAACCTTTCTCTGTGATAGCAAGCTTATCTATTCTTCCCATGTAATATTGTATATCAGTTTCAAACTGTTTATCAGGTGCAGCTAAGAAATGATCAATACTACCAAATGTTTCAGTAACACTTGGATTGACTGTCGCAGCTCCAATAGAGACTGCATATGCACCTGTATTAGCTACTTGTGGTCTTGAATCAAGTGTATCTCTTAAATCTGCTTTAAAGCCTGAGTCTGAAACATAAACTGGAATATCTTCTGGATCTAATAATGATACACCATCACTCTTATAGTAACTTGATGCAGTATAGAATCCTGCTCCAGATGCTGGATCAGCAGCTTGGAACACCTTACATTTAACTAAGATTTTATTTGAACCAGTTAATGACTGAGATGACTTTTTAGTTAACTGAGATAAGCCGTAGAAGTTATCTCTACCATTTTTCTCTAATACAAATCCTATTTTAGATTCTGAATTAGACTCTGAATATGTTGAACCAATAAAGATTCCTGTAATAGAATCAACATCAGGCATTCCTAATGACCAAGGCCCTGCTGTAGTTCCAGCGTTATTAGAACAATCTATCTTAACATAGACTTCTTTTAATGTCTTCTTAAGAGGAGTAACATTAGTTTTCTTCTCATTAAATGTAACATTAAATGCTTTAGAAGTAGTAATACCACTTGCTAATGCAGCTGTTAAGTCAACAGTAGCAGTTGTACCTGAAACAGTAATTGATGCTTTATCAGTATCAATAGCTACGTTATTAGCTATACCGCCTGCTGTTGTAGTAGGTCTAATAATAAATTCTTTCTTTTGTACATTTGTTAATGCACCTGAGTAAGGAAACACTCCTGATAGAGTAGTTATTGTAACTGTATTACTTGATGTAGTTACTTGTCTCTCACTTCTGTATGTGTAGTCAGAACCTGATGTAGCTTTAATCGCTCTTGCAGGTAATGGCCATAAATTTGTATTGATTTGCGGCTCGTGTAATATAGCTCTGCTATTAATTAATACAGCATCAGCTGTACCAGCAGCATTAATATGTAATGCTTTAATGTTTCTTATTGCTTTACCAGCATTCATTTTAACATCAAATACATATACTTTATATTGCGCTTTAGCAGTCCCTTGAACACCGCTATGATATGCAAATGCTTTTACTTTTGCTGTACCAATCTCAGTACCAGGTGATACTGTTAAGTTATCATTATCAGTAACTGAAGTACCTACCGTATCTCTTAATGATACAGTTGAGACTGTATTAGAACTAAATCCACCAACTAGTTGATCAACAATAAAGTAACTACCCATGTTTTGAGTTACTACTTGATCTTCTGAGCTAGCAAATGCTACTGCTTTCTGAACTGGTAATCTTGTTGTATTAAATTGTTCTGATCTAAATCCATTTACATAATGTAGTCCGGGGCCAACCAACACATTAAAATGAGTAGTATTAGCTGAAATAGGCTCAGCTGACAAAGCATTTTTACGTATCGTGTAGTCGCCTGATTCATCTTTAGTCCTTAATGCCATCTCGTCTGAGATAGTATTGAATTGTGTTGATAGCTTCTTAGCAATAGGTAGACCTTGTTGGAAGTCCATAATAGCCATAAAGTTACTATTTGATCTACCATCTTGTGTAGGAATAGCAACTAAGAATGGATTTAACTTAAGTCTATCTGCTCCAGGAGCATTTTCATTATTATAACCTGAAGCATTATCTAGTAAAGACGTATCAGCATCTGAAGTAACAATTGTTTCTGCTACATCATAACCTACGGAGACATTGTCGGGTAAGTCCGTATACTTTGATGCTATTACTAGTCCTTCACTGACACTAACAAAATGTCCTTTACTATAAATTATACCTTCTGAACAATGTACAGCATAACCTTGACCAACACAAGTAGCAGGTGTAGCAACCTGAGAACCAGCAACTGTTACAGTTGTTATTAATGTTGTTAATGCTGCATCAGAATATATCTCAATATTTTCTGTTGTTGTAAATGTTTTGGCGTCTGAAACACCAGTAGTTATATAGTCAATATATAACGTAGTTAAATTAGGATTCTGTGAAACAAGTCCGTCTGCATATTGTTGAATTATAGCAACAACGTTAGAAGTAGCACCTACACCATAATAGTTAAGGTAAGTAGATGGAGCTACAGGCTGACCATCAGTTTGTAAATCAGCAATCTTTACGTAATCGTAATCAGCATCAAGCTTAATCTGACACCCTTCAATAATAGTACCTTCTTTATAGATATTATTACCAAAGCGTGATACTTGAGCTTGGAGAATTGTCTGTAATTGAGTTAATTCTCTTGCTTGAAGAGCAACAGCTGGTTTAAAAAGAACTCTATGGAACTTTTTATCCGCGCTGTAGTCGTCGTAGTAAGGACTAACGTTAAAATCGGTGTTTAATGTACTCATCTATATTCCTAAAAATCTATTATCAGTTTAAATGTTTCTGTCTGATTATTGTCTCTGTTCACAGGCACGAAATTCTCTTTGTATATTACTGAGCCTGATCCAGCTTTAACTTCTGGCAATGTAACTGAATTTAATTTAAACTGCGCAGTACTATTGACTCCGTTTAAATATTTATCGCCCCCGGAGACATCTGACATCAAGAAAGTGTTCCTTACATTAGTTAATTCTACAACACCATCACCATTGGATGGATGCGCTAATACAAAGCCGGATGCTAGTGACTCACCCTGAGTTACTTTCTCATCTTCTAGTAGTCCAGTTCCGCCTATACCTGCATATGCAACTTCGGTATTATACTTAAATGTCTGTCTGAAAACTGATGTTGGTTGTGTTACTGAGGTTATGACTGAATTACCACCAGCATTACCTGCTATAGTTTCATTCGCGAAAAATCCTCTTATATTTTTACAAGCAATACCTGAAGCATTAGCTGATACAACAACAGCTGTTGCGCCTGATGTAGCTCCTAGTATTGATTCACCTGGTGAGAATGTTGTATCAGAAGATGAAAGTACTAATGTACCGTTTGCGAAAAGTGGATCTCTTAATAGTCCTACTTCTCTGAAATCGTTATTAGCGACTAGCTTGCCGCTTTCTGTATTAGCAATAGATATTGATATACCTATTTGACTTGAGAATAATTCTGTTAATGTATTTGAACCATGTCCGTTCTCTGGAGAGATAATAGCTCTTGCTGTGGCTGTATTTGATACGTAGCTATTAGATGATGCATTAGTAACAAATCCTGTATTACCTACTATGTTAATATCAGCATATGTATAACCACTTCCAGTACTAATCATTTCAACATTAGCTACAACGTTAGCGTTTAATACATCGTTAATCTTAGCTCTTGCTTGTGCTCCAGTCCCATCACCAGTAATAATAACCTGAGGTCCTATACTATATCTTGAATCTGTTGCTAAGTTAGTAGAGAAGCTATTAGTTAATAATACTCTCTTTTCGTTAGCTGTAACAATATACTCATCAATTATACCTAATTGTCCTGCTCCTGTACCTGACTCAATATAGAAAGATGATCCTTTATAGAAGTCAACATTAGAAGATAGAGTATCACCTGTTTGTATAACTGAAGCAACATTACTCTTTGTTGATGAAGTAATACCAGTAATCTCATCAGTAATACCAATATCACCTTTAATAGACGATACGGTTAAATGAGAACTGTTACTATCAATAATTATTCCGTTAGCAGTACCAACAGTAGCTTGAAGTATAGCACTTGAACCAGAGCTTGTTGTTATTATAACATTAGATGTGCCAGTATATGTTTTACCTTTTGTTATTAAATTAACGCCTGTTATTGTTCCGTTAGCATTAACAGATGCAATATTAGCTGTAGCAGTTAATGTAGATGGTCCATCGAACGCTAATGTATCAGTAGCTAGATAACCAGTACCACCATTAAGTATTCTTAACTGTTTAATAAACGTTGTTTTAACTTCTTCTTTTATAAATCCGCTTGTTGAACCAATATTAAGAACAGATGAAGTAGTACCTGAAATAGATACTAACTTAGGATCACCAGCAACGTTAAATTCGTTAATGAATCCAGCTGCATAAGCAGAGTAATCTCTACCACCTTCTGTTACTTTAATAACTTGAATTGTACCATCAATAGCATCGGCTTTAACATTAGATGATAGAACAACAGGCATAGTATTTGTTGTAGCAAATTTATCCATAGTAGCTACTGGGACAGTATACATATACTTCCACTGATATCCATCAGATGCTGTTATATAAATCTCGTCATTAGAAGATGTTTCAGTTAGAGATGGAGCTTGAATAGAGTTAGCACCGTAGTTATTATCTAAACATTTAAATACATTAAATCCTGATGTCTCATTAACAACAACTGTAAAATCGGTATCCATTAAGTGGTCAGTAGTATCATCATACATATTATATAATGTATTATTAGACCAGTTATTTCTTTTAACCATATGTAAAGCGTCATTATTAGTAACTTGCTTACCACCAATCATATTCTGATATGATTTATAATGAATTTCACTTTCACTATCTTGGAATGCAGGTGGTGTATTATCATCTGGGAATGGGATATGATTACCATAGAAAAGATACAGTAATGTATTAGCTGATTCAGTAAGAGATTCTTTAAACTGCTCTGCGCTTAAGACTCTGAAATTATGGGTTACATTTTTATGTGACATTATTAACTGCTCGTTGTTATTATTGCATCAGCTGCGGTTGTGCTTTTGTTTGAATGGGTTGTTCGTACCACCTCACCAAACAGCTTGGTACCGGCAAGATGTAAAATTTCTTTTAATTGCTCTTCATATTTAGCTAATGCGATTCCAGTTCTAGATACATAAGAATACTCTTGGTAGTAATCACTATCTTGTATCTTATTTACATCACTAACAAATGATTGTCTATCTCTCCAGCGTCCTTCACCTTTACCTTGGTTTAAAATATTAGCTTTACCAGTTACAATGAATGCTGTATTAGCAGCTGTTAGATTAACTATATCGTCTTGCTCATAACCAAAGCCTGAATCAATAATTTCTAGCGTTGTTGCTACACCATTAGCAGTTATAACATCAGCTTGTACATTAGCATTTAAACCAATTGGTAATGTATCTTCATCTTGATAAGCCCATTGCACGTTAGCTGTAGCTCCTGATGATAGACCTGTTAATGCTGTACCAGGTACAAATGCTTGACCAAAACTTAATCTTCTTATTTTTATTTGCTCAACGCCATTATTAATCTGTCTATTTTTAAATGTACCAGTAGCAATAGCTGCTGTTGTTGTCTGTGATACACCAGTTGATAGAGGTGTAACGTTTGCTGTAGTAGATTGAGTCTGTATTATATGGCCATCATTGAATGTACCATTTACATTACTTATTTTTATAAACGTTGAATTAGATGTTTCAATGACGCCAGTAGCGCCTGTTGTTAACTGAATAACACCTTCACCAACTGCTAATGCATCATTGTTAGCATTTAATGTAATACCATTAGATGAACTATTACTATGATTAACTAAGAAACCAGGTAATGATATAGTCTGCTGTAATCTCTCGTCTGTTTTAAATAAACCGTTTCTATTATCAATAACACAAATAAGATCTCTTCTATTAAAACCAGCCACATATGGATTATGGGCTAGTGCTATAGGATCTAAGTTATATCCTCCACCTGGGTTTATACCTTTAAATGATCCAATAGTACCTATTTGGAAATTAGCAAATGTAAGAGCATTATATAATATAGTTGTAAGATCAGCTGATCCTGATTTTGGGAACCCGTAACCAAAGTCCATATTAACAGCTAACTTAGCAAGTGTACCTGTTGATGTATTAATGGTTATTGTGGCGTTTGAGTTATACTCGGTACCTGGTTCCACAACAGCAATAGCATTTATACCACCTGTTGTATTTGTTTGTAGCGTACCAGTAGCACCTGTATTAGGTGTACCGCCTGTTATGGTGACTGTATCAGAGTTCTGATAACTAGATCCACCTAAAATACTTGAGCCTGTTATATTAGCAAAAGCATTAGCCTGTTCGTTTGTTATTGTTCTTGAATTAGTAAATGCACCATTAGATAGATTTCTAACTATCATCATTGTACTATTAATAGATTCAATAGTTCCTACTGCTCCTATGGAATTACCAGATGCTCTCATTCTGGGCGCTAAGCCTACACCTGAACCTGAGGAGGTTATAGTAACCGCTGGTACGGCTTCATACTGTATACCCTTATTGGATAATTCGATGGCTTGGACTTTACCAGTACCATCTGTCACCACGTTACCTACTGCACTCGTTGACGGACCACCTCCTGTAAATGTCACCGTATCTGAGTTACTATAACCTGAACCGGTTGCTGTAACAACAACAGCATTTACAACTAAGTTAGCCTCGAAAACATAATCACCTGCGCTGAAACCACCGTTTGCAGCAAAAGGGCTACCCGCATTAGCAAGATTTCCATATGTTATTCCTGTATTGATTGTCACACTATCTACAAAGCCAATACCAGCATTTGATCCTTGAATATGAACGTTCGAGAACGGTCTTGGATCTAACGCTGTATTATTAGCACCTATAATATCAGTAAATAAAGAAAGAGATTCTTGCTCAGCTAGGTTACCAACTTCATAGTCAGCAGATTGACCGCTTCCTACATTAGCAACATTAGCATAAGTATTACTTAATCTCCCTCTTACAAATGCACCGTCTCCCTTATAGAAGAATTTATTATTAGCATTTAAGCCTATAACAAGTGTATTTGATTCTGTTCTATTTTGTGAGCCAATAAACTCACCAACTGAAGTAGCATTAGCTACAGTATCTATTTGAACATTAGTAGCTGTATTACTTACATACAGATAATCTGCAGATGTAAACGAGCCGTCATGTACCATAATAGTAATTAAATTACCTGAGTCATTAACCATATAGCCATTAGCTACTTGAGACCCAGAAGTATTAGCACCAATAATTACTGAATTATTAGCAAAGGTTTTAAAATCTGTATTACCACTAGCCCATGATACGTTAGCAAGATCTTGCTCAACATCTTCAAATAAGAAGAAGTCTGTTATATCAGTATTAGAGTTAACAACTGTATCTATAACTAATGTAGCATTAGATGATAATGTTCTAGTATATGTATTTGAAACTGTATAACCATATCCACCATTAGATAGTAGGAAATTAACTCTACCTGTAGCATCTAACGTTTTAGTTATTTTAGCTTTACCCTTACCACCCTTACCAGCTGATGATTCAACTTGAAATATATCACCAACATTAAAATTACGTCCACCATTATCTATAGTAATATTTGTTAACGAGCCAACCATTTTAGGAGCATCTTCGATAAGACCGTTATCAGTAATGTATTCATCTGTTTCAAACTTACCATTAACATTAGATAAGTAAGCTACTGTTATTCTTTTACCATTAACAGTTTTAACAACAACAGACTCACAAAAACCAGTTGCTCCTGATGAGGACCCTGTTATCTGTTTAGTAATATATGCTCTTGTTCTTTCTGATGGTGAGAGTTCTAAATAGACAGGCTTAAAGAATGTACTCTGACTTGGTGTTAATATTCTTGTACTAGGTAAAAATATCTCTACCTCTTCACCAAAGAGCATCTTTATTAATAGCTCATATGACCTTGATGTACCTTTTGATTGATAAAGGTCACTAACGTGCTTAATTAAAAATCTCTCATCTGCTATACTCTTTTCTTGAGTACCTTGAAGGAAAGTATTTTTAAAGTGTACAATAAATTCTTGTACTGTAGTATCAATATCTCTTCTTGATTTGAGGCTACGTGTTAATTTTGTTGTTTTATTATCTTGCTCTAGATATTCAAAATAAGCCATAACGAGAGCTACGACATCAGAATTTTGCTCTCTAAAGTATTCGGGGAACTGATCCTCGATAACGTTAGAAATATATTCAGGCGTAAGATTCATTTACTATGCTCTCTCAGGAATAGCGGTTATTGATATATCACTAGCATTTAGTTGAAGTATAGCACCTTTAGTAGATTTAATATTTCTGCTAACTGTTCTTGCTTTTACTTCTAAATTTGTACCTGTAAATGCTGGTATTAATAGAGATGATATTTCTATCTTACCAGTCTTATAATCGACAGTACCAGCTTTAGCTAGAATAATAACTAATTTGTCTGAGCTATCTGTCTTAACAATCTTAAGATTACCAAGTCCATCATCTACTAGAAATGCACTTGTATCAGTAGCAAATGTAAATGTTGTTGATTCAATAGCTGATTTATATGTTGTCTTAACTGATGTGCTATGTAATATGTCATCAACAGCAAGCTCATTATTAAAGTCAATAACATATGACTTTTTAATTGTAGCAGGAGGTGAGAGCTTTCTCTTCACTCTAACTTCAAACTCAGTTGATGATATTGAAGTATCACAAGCATCTACTGCTCCTAATGCTTTTGAGTTTCTATATGTTACACCAAATCCATTTATGTTTGTATTAGCAAAAGATATTAAAGCATTAGTTGCTTTTGTTGCTATTGCACTAGTTGATTGGGTTGTTGTAGTTATATTATAGTATGATTTACCATTAATTTCAATGTATAAGAATTCTGGTATATTAACAACAACATCAATACCTACTGGTGTTTTATCTTTAAAGAAGTCAGCTATTGAGCTTTTTAATGACTCTGGTACGCCGTCTGCATCAGCTAAATCAACCGCTAGAATAACTTTACCATAACGAGGTGGAGTTAATTGCTCGCCACCAAATGCCAGCACATTTTTAACTTGAGGGTATTCTCTTTGCAATAGTATTTTATAATCGTTGGCTGTAACAGCTCTTTCTTGCACCTGGAAGGCACGCGGTGCATTGAATTTGATATCGTTCATCGATTCAATTTCTTGTCCACCGATACTATTTGTGACAGTTGATACAGCAACGTTGCTATGACCGTCTATTGATCCACTATTAACAAAAACTTTACCATTATCACCGAGCTTACCTGTGCCCGATCTATATGAAATCTCTACTAAATTACCTTGAACTGGTTTTTTACCAAACACTCCATCACCGAATGTGATGTTAAACTTACTTCCTTGTGTTGGTTCTATAAAATATGAATTGGATGTAGATGATAATCCAAATAGAGTATCAGCTCTTGTCCATACAGAGTTAGAAGTAGAACTACTTGATTCTCTTATTTTAACAACTAGATGTCTTGTATCTACTTCTTTATTAGATATAGTTGCTATAAATGAGTTAGCTGAGGTAACAGCAAATACTTCTTCAACAACTTTACCTTCAAATATATCAACATTAGATGCAACGTACTGCGTATTATTTAATCCATCAACAGAAGGTTTAATAACTAAAGCGTTTTCAGTTGTGAATGTTTTAGATACACCAGCAATAGACGTAGTGAAAGGAGTATACTTTGGTACAGTAATAAGACTCTGTCTTTCAGTTGGATAAACTTGTAGATTAATAACCGCTTTTGATGAATGAAATGATCTAGGTGTATAATTAAGTTCTTTAATATGCGATATAATACTATCTCTTTCTTGAGCTGTATCTAAGAACATTTCATTAGCTACCATATTAAGGTAGAAATTATTTAAATATGTGTTATAAGCTAATACATCTAAAACAGTACTAATATTAGAACCTGTATAGTCATAATCCTTAATATTGCTCTGTGATTGAAGAAACGTAACTAAATTAGTTTTAATTCCTTCGAAGTCTAGCTCTGCGATTTGTGTTGCTGAATTTGCGGCCATTACCTTACCCTACTTAATATTAAATCCAGTACTACTGGAGTTTCTGCGTTTATTGCTGAAAATGTAACATAAACATTATATTGATTTCTATCTGAGTCATCTTCTACAACAACATCCATAAGGTTACATCTTGGTTCATAATTTATAATTGTTTCGTAAATAAGTTCTCGTAAGTTATAAGCAGTTTGTGGACCTGAATTTTCAAATAATAAGCTTCTTATTGAAGATCCAACATCTGGTCTAAACACTCTCTCATATCTATTTGTATTTAATAGATTTTTAATTGATTGCTCTATCGACGCTTCATTGTTAACGAGCAGGAGATCATCAGTAGCTGGATTGACTGCTAAGTCAAATCGAAGATCAGAATATACGATATTTTTATTTCTACTCATAGATTTATTTATCTTACTTAAATGTGAACTTAGACTGTGCTTTTATTTGGTTTACTTTATTAAGCATGTCTGTTGTTATCTTAGTTACATCAGCCTGAATTGCTTCAGTTGCTGCAGTCAACTCTTCTGTTATTTCAGCAGCTGCTTCTTGTACTTTTGCTGGATCAATAATCTCTTCTGGTTTAGGAAGATCTTTTGCTGCTTCTTCTGGAGCTGTTGAAGGTATACCTTTTTCTATTATACCATCTACTGCTTCTTCTATATTAGGAACTAATTTACAAAGAGTTTCTTTATCAATCTTACCTGCTTTCAAATCTGCTATTAATTTATCTAGTTCTGCAGCTGGCATACTAGGAAATTTATCTTTTAACGAATCTAAATTTAAAAGAGCTTTTGCTTTATCTAATGGATTGTTTGAACTAAGTAGATCTAAGAATCCACCTACTTCAAGTTGCAAGTTCATCTTCGGTATAGGTAGCTCTGGTAACTCGAGATTAGGTAAATCAGGCATGTCTGGTAATTCAATATTAGGCATCATCTCTTTCAGTTTAGCAGCTGCATCACCAATCGCAGCGTCTGCTCCAGCGGCCAGGTCATCTAATTTGCCCATAATACCATCTGCACCAGCAGTTAGCCCGTCTGTGAATCCGTTTAATGCATCTTTTGCTTTAGTTAATGCTTCTAAGCCTTTACCTGGACCACAACTCATTATGTTTTACTCCCAGATGTATCTGCTGTTGCACCATTTGCTGTATGATGATGACCGTCAAGATCAATATTACTTGAACCAGCAAGTACGTTAACACTAGCGTCTAATGTTCCTGTAACATTTACGCTGTTATTAATATCAGTTATACTTGCAGTTATATCCTGAGTACTTGTTATAGCCATTGTTTGTGTATTACCTACAGTCATTGATTGATCATGTCCTGCATCAACATTCTGACTCTTAACTGCTATTAATTGCATATTAGCGCTTGCTTTCATATTAACGTTATTAGCTGAACCAACATTAAGGTTATCAGCAAAACCTATATCACCTGTCTTAGCACCTATTAGTGTCTCTTTACCAGCAATAATAGTATTTCTATTCTGATTACCTTGTATAGTAATAGGACCATTAATTGTCTCATTGTGCGCAGCACCTACAGATACAGTTTTGGAGGCAAGAATCGTTCTTATCTCGTGTCCTGATCCATCTTCATTTTCATTACCAACTCTAAATGCAGTATTACCATTTACTTGAGTGACTTGATCAGTTAATATTTCTGTTAAATGATTACCTTGAATCTTTTCTATCTTATCTTTTCGTACTGTTAAGAAGTAATTACCATCAATCTCTTCATACTTATCACCTTTTATAAAGAATTTAGCATCACCTTTTACGGTTATATTGAGGTTACCACCTATCTGAATATTCTTATCTTTTATAACTATTTCGTAGTCAGACCCTACTATTTTAGTGGATCTAGTACCGTCTGCCTGTGTCTCTTGAAAGCTTCCTGATGAATGGTATGAATGTATCCTTTGTGCTTTTGGTGAGTCGTCAAACTCTTCTACGTGTCCTGATTCAGTTTCTCGTACATGGTTAAGAGGGTATCTAGATGGGTATGTATTAGCATCGGTACTCTTTTCATAGCCTCTTGGATGTGGTTCATCCCATGTTATATTCTCATAGTCTGCAGTACCTTTATCATCTTGTAATGATATCTTAGGTGCTTTTGCTGTAGCTACTTTCTCTACTCTTGATGCTCTTTTTGCTTTAAGTGTAGGATGATCTTCTGCTTTTTCTGATCTAGCTAAACGTGTTATATCTGGTTCATTTAAATAATCTTTCTTTGGATATGTTAATGTAGGATCATTGAATCCTTTATCCATTGGTTCCTGAGTTGGAAAGCCAGCAATAGTACCAAGTATCAACGGCTTTTGATACTGTCCTTGATCCATAAAGAATCCAATAACCCAGGCTCCTTCAACTATACCAGTTACTGGTCCACCAATACCTGTTGTTGTAGCACTATTTGGTGAATTAATAACAGTAGCCCAAGGTAGGTCGGCTGTAGCAACTTCACCTTTATTATCTGTATGAACACCATGAAATCTAACTTTAATACGTCCTGTTTTCATTGGATCATTTCTATCTTCAACAACACCAAAGTGCCATTGAAATTTATTATAATCTAATGCACTATTTTCCGGCATAATTACTCCTCACTAACGTAGCAATACTTGTATATATTCCACTTACAAATATATGCTGAACGTCTTTTATTATATAAACACCTGATAGATTCTCATTTAAATCATATGCAGCTCCAGGCTCTCTATCTGTTATTACCCTAGATGGAACAGTTATATTAATTACTTGACCAGCAGTTAGTTCACTATTACCTGCTACTGTAATCTGTACCATGTTAGAGTAAAAGAGCGCACTGCTTAATTTCTTCTGATTAATAGATTCAGCTAAATTAGGTCTATTAGTTTTAAATCCATCTGTGTATATGTATTCAGTTGATGTAGGCTCTTTATTAAATGTATCTAAATACTTAGCAGGCATTATCTGCTTTTTATCAAACCCAATATAATCAGTTGTATTAATTTTTTTCTCATGTACGGTGATATCTTTAAACATATAATCGATTTCATTTACACAACTATGAAATGCACCTATGTTAGCATCACTATAAAGATTATTTTTAGTAAATTGTACTAAATTTTCAATCTGGTATGACATTTCAATATTATCTGATGTATTAACTCTTTGTTGTGCGGGTGCGTAAGTGTATGATAACATTTTTCTATTCACTTTACTCTTAAGAAAGCTTTTGCCGTCTGTTACAAGTGATTCTATATTACGGAAGTTATATCCATCTTTGTTTTGAAAAAATAAAAATTGACTTGAAGGATGTTTACTTGAATAGGTATACCCTCTCAAATATTCAATTGCTTTAAAAGGACACTCATTTGGTATAATGAGATCAACAACACCTTCTGTATCATCTGTTTTTAATTTATAGCCTTCAGGCTCAGATAATTCTACAATTGCGTTATCTAAAGCATGATTAAATATTTTATCTGCTATGCTAGTTATTGTATCAGAATATGCTGTGCCAATATTATTATATTCCTGGTCATAGCATAATTCATCAATACCAGCTATTGTATATTCGTATCGCTCTGTCTGTGGGTCAAAAAATAATCCACCGATATTTGTTACTCTAAATACATGTCTACGCGGTGTTAATTCTTTTACATATGCTGGAGATCTCCACTCACAAAACAATACTTCTGTTCCGTCTAATAGACTATATGCATCTGATATACTCTCATGTATGTCAGCTTTAAACTGCATACTATTTTGATTAATAGATTCTGTCACTGTAAAAGCTGATAATGGACCACCCATTAAATCAATAGCATTCTTTGTTTCTTGGTTAACAAGAATACATGCAGTTAGATTATAATGACCCGGTTTGGGTAAAGGACTATTCATTTAAAGAAGCCAATAAGTTCTTTTCAGCTAAACTAGCATATGTCTTATCAAGCAACTTTATTACCTTCTTCTTTTCATTATCTTCGTCTTCACGTGCGTATGAATAAATTGGTATCCAGCTTGATTTATCTGGATTAGAACTATAAGTATAAGTATCAGTAGAATAAAAAGTGCCTTCAGCATCTTTGTATCCTTCTAGGTTAGATTGAGCAGCTTCAATAGAGCCATATTTTTTCTTTAGAAATTTCTCGAATGAATACGTATCCATATACCAATCATATACTGGATCAGTTATATCATTAGATAAGTACACAAGCCATGTTCTATCAACATTATTATAATAATCATGGGCTATTGTCCAAGGCTTATCAAATTCTTCTATAGTATACGGTAAAAACACCATTTGATCACTGTTTATATCAGCCATTTTTACACGAGTTAATATATTTGTAACTGTAAACTCATTATAGACTATCTTAGGTAAACTTTCAAAATATTTCATTATCCTTCTGTTCCCTCATCACTTTCAAGTGCTTCAAAGTCTTCTTTAGTAATAACATCTAATTCAGTCATTGTCATTGATATTTTATATGATACTGGATTACCTGTATTTTGGAAGAAAGCAAGACCGCCTTCGTTATGATCTACTTTAAACGAACTAACTAAAGCAGGTTTATAAAATATATTTTGATCGTTATCAGGCATTAATAATGCACATGTAACTATTTCAGGATATTCCATTGCTATATTACCATCATCATAGACTAATGCAGTTAAAGATGGATGAATAGCGGTTCTTATTTTTCTTATGATATTATTAAGAGATTTAGACTCTTGTGCATTTCTTGGTACAACTCTCCATTCAAATACATGCGTACGTAAATTAGGTCCTTTAAAAGCAGCTGCTAGCACTGGATTAAATATATTTCCAAGACCAGCTTCAATCGCGCTTATCATATTCTTTGGAGCTATCGTAGCAAATGCTTTACCTGCTGCTAAACCAGCTGCACCCATTTTTGGTACAAGTTTAGCTAAGCCTTGAATACCAGGTCTTACTCCTTGCCCGGCATCACCTTCATCAGAATTTCTTGCACCCTCTTCAGCTGTTCCTATAAGTCCTTGAAAATATGTATCCAATATACCTTTACCATCTGCGTCTCTGACATCACCTTCTAATGCAGTTTGCAAAGCTCTAACACCGCCCTGCTGAATAGCACCAATGGCTAAGTCAGTTGAAATATTAAGTGTATAGTCTTGTAGTAAACTACTAGGTAATGGAAGAGCAATAGATTTATTTGTTTCTACTTTCTCAAAGTTACCATCACGTCCTGATACAAATTTATATTTAGAAAATTGCATTAAAAACTTGTATTGTCCTAGATCAGAAGGAAATTGCGCCTGGTATAATACCTGTCCAGTTTTGGAATCAGCTATCACCTCTTTTACAGGTTTAGCAAATGCATGTCTTGTTGATTTAAAGTCTGGCATAAATATCTCTATATGGCTTACAAAGGTTCTTTCAAACCTATTAATTCGTTTAAGTATTTAGGTAACCCTACAAATATTATTTATCGAAGTAGATGGGAATTACGGTTAATGAGTTATCTGGATACTCACCCAGCGGTAATCGCGTGGTCGAGTGAAGAGCATGTTATACCCTACAGAAGTCCTATTGATAGAAGAGTACATAAGTATTACCCAGACTTCTATGTTAAGAGAAATGTGAACGGTAAAATAAAAGAGAGTCTTATTGAAGTAAAACCTAAGATACAAACTATACCACCCAAGGTTAAGAAAGGTAATATAACTCGCAAGTATTTACATGAAGTAAAGACGTGGGGTATCAATGAAGCAAAATGGACAGCAGCAGCAGAATACTGCAAAGATCGGCATTGGGATTTTAAAATCATGACCGAATACGAATTAGGATTAAAATGAAAAAGCGATTTATATTTTCTAGAATACTTGGTGATATGCTTGAACAGGATATAAAGCCTGGCTCACCTGCAGCGACAGAGTTTTTTGAAGCAAGAGCTAAGACGATGAAAAAAACAAATCCAGCTGAGTTAATTGAGAGAGTTAAAAAAAGAAAGCCAACTAAACCTGGTGGTATTGGTGATATGTTTATATTTCAATACGATCCAAAGTATAAAGATCAGCCTAAAATACTACCATATTACGATAGATTCCCCGTTATTATCATGTTTGATACGGGATTATCAGGGTTTATGGGGCTTAACTTCCATTATCTACCATACGCAGATAGGGCGTTATTTTTAGAGAGATTACGTATATTTAGTGATGGAACTGACTATGATGATGAATATCAACTAACAGACATTGATTGGTCCAATATAAAGCATGCTACAGGTAATGTAAAATATTGGCGACCATGTATTAAACGTTACCTAAATAATAATGTAAAGGGAAGACTAATTAAAGTACATCCAGCCGAATGGGATCTTGTTCTATTGTTACCAATAGAAAGATTTGTTGGAGCAAGACGCCCAAGAGTATTCAAAGAATCTCAGGAAAAATACTAATCATGGCATTTGACATCAATGAAATAAAAGCACAGGCAATTGGTACTGACTCACCAGTTGGTGGTTATGTACGTCCTAATTTATGTCTTGTTACAATAACTCCTCCAGCTGGAGCGGGTGAAAAAGTAAAGAATGCAATACCTGCATTAACATTCTTAGCATCTAATTTTGTTATACCAGGAATGAGTTTTAATACTGTAGATATCAAGAGACAAGGAATGGGTCTTCTTGAAAGAAGAACAACTGGTATTAATATAAGAACTTTACCAATAACATTTTTCCTTGATCAAAAAGGGTCAGTATTAAAATATCTTACTGGATTATCAGAATTACAAACAGAATATAATCCATCTACTTTAACAATACCAGGAGGTGCAGGAAATGCATTTTATGGTGAAGTAGGTTATTTTGATTCTTATGCTTGCCAGATTCAAATACAAACATTTGCTCCTGAAGGTGATAAGATTATTGATTATATGGTTATTGATGCTACATTAGCTTCATATGATGATGTAGCTTTAGGATGGGCTCAGAATAATGAAATAGCAACAGTAGTTGCACAGTTTAATTTTAGATCATTCACATCTAACTTTAGTGAGCCAACAAAAGACAGTCAAATTAGTAATAGGTTAAATTTATTTCAATTTATTGCTAAGTATAAGGGAGCTATTGAAGTAATTAAGTCCCTTAAAAAACCAAGTGGAGTCGGTGACGCGCTCAACTTATTAAATAATGCAAAAACATTAGGAATGTTTTGAAGAAGGAGTAAATAATGCCATTACCTAAAATTGACGCGCCAGTCTTTGATCTGACGCTCCCTGTATCTGGTACTAAAATAAAATATAGACCATTTACAGTTCGCGAAGAGAAAATTCTTCTTATCGCACAACAGCAGAAGGATGTAGCCGCTATATCCCAAAGTATCAAGCAAGTAGTACAAAATTGCATATTAAACGATGTAACTATACAACATATACCTACTTTTGAAGTAGAATATCTGTTTATACGATTAAGATCAACATCTATTAATAATGTAATAAAGCTAAACATTCAAGATCCTGATTTCGTACCAACTGAAGAGCAATCAGTCTTTTCAGCTGAAGTAGAGATTAATCTTGATGATGTAACAGTAGATCTTTCAAGAGAAGCTACTGATACAGTTAAATTAAATGATGAATATAATATTAAATTAAAATATCCAACGTATGATGACTTTGATAAAATTAATGATGAAGAATTGGAAAAAGAACTAGCAACAGATATAGCATTTGATATGATAGGAAATACTATTGATTCAGTCTACTCTAATGGAGGAGATGAAGTATTTGTCTTTAGTGATTATACTAAGACAGAAAAGAGAGAATTTCTTGAATCATTATCAAGTAAAAACTTTGCAGATATCCAAAAGTTTCTTTCAGCAGCACCGGCAGTAAGCTATACAATTAGCTATATTAACCATGCTGGTGAAGAGAAATCTCGTGAGCTCCGAGGTCTCATCGATTTTTTTACGTTTGTCTAGCCCATACGGATCTTGGTAATTATTACCAAACTAATTTTAACCTGGTGCAGCATCATAAATACTCGATAACAGAAGTGGAAAATATGTATCCATTCGAAAGAGACATTTTTTTAGAGATGCTCGTCGACTGGATCAAAGCACAAGAAGAAATTCGAAATGGGAGAAATTAAGATGGCTGAAGAAGGAAAAGATACTAGCAGAAACGAAGTTGAGTTAGACTTAGAAAAATATATGGCATTGATCGAAAAGCTCGATGACCAAGAAGATAAGATTAAAGAAATGAAAGAAGAGGCATTAGCTGCTCGTAAACAGCTCGCGCCACCTAAAAGAACATTTGGTATGTTGTTTTTAGATGATAATGATGTGAATGAAAAAGCTATCATTGGATTCTGTTCTTTCTTTTTAATGGTTGTATTCGGAATGGCTGATTTAGTTACAGCATTCTGGGATATGGACTTAAAAATCTCTGATACAATTTATACATCATTCGTTGTTGTGACGCTTGGTGCATTTGGTATATCAGAAGCTGGAAAAGCATTCGGGAAATAATTAAATGGCAGACGATACAGGAAACGGCATACAAAGAAATAAACCCTTACCGAAAGGTATGGGTGATGGAAAATCTAATGCACAGGTTTTCGGTATCCTCGGTCAACAAGTAAAGCGCATAGGTGATTTACAAAGAGCAATAGTAAGTGGTAACCAAGCACTTATTGAACAGCTTAAAACCCAACATTCAGAAATAAAAAATTGCGATGGTGATCAATTACAAGTCTTATTTGATATTGATACAGCTATTCGTAAAATTGGTCTTCAATTAGGTCCGATTGCAGCAGCTGCAATCGAAAAGGCAGAAGATATGAATCGAGGCACATCAATAGTTGGACCAGGTCCAGGATCTATTGATATAGGAGCTAATAAACTTGGTAAAGATGCTGATGGTGCAGGTAAAAAGGTAAATAGTCTAGCTTTAAGTGCACAAGGTTTAAAGCAAAGACTTGTTGGTGGTGGCGGTGCACTAGTCGGTTCAGCAGCTGGTGGATTAGCTGGCGGCGGTGTAATGGGAGCATTAACTACTGTTGGTATAGGTCTCGGTGTAGTTGGTGTAGGTACTGGTCTCTTGACTGGTGCTTTATATCTAGGAGCTAAAGCAGTAGATAAATTTGGCGAAGGATTACAGAAAACAGCAGTAGGATTAGATGATCTCAATGAGCTTGATCTAATACCGTCCAGATTTGATAGAATAGGTGAAGCTATTGAAAACCTTATACCAGATAGTGGTCTTAGAGGTGTTATATCAGCTAGAGTATTATCAGGCGCAGCCTTCACTGATATGGCTAAAGGTCTTGACGATTTAAATAAAATTGATACAACTAATTTCGAAACTAATTTTGGTCGAATTGGTGGTGCTATTAATGAATTAACTAATAGCGTTGGTTTCGGTGGAGCAATTCAGCTTAGAATACTTGATGGTACAGCGTTTAACAATTTAGCACAAGGGTTAGAAGCATTAGATGGAGCTGATTTTGATGTAGGTAAGTTACAGAAAGCTGGAGAAGGTATTGGTGCATTAACAAGAGAAGCTTCTAGTTTATTCGGATCTCTCGGTGCAACTATTATAACAAGATTAGGTAAAGCATCACTCGGCGATGTAGCAGATGGACTTACGGCTTTAAGTAATGTTAATACAGATGACGACTTCGATCAAAGGATGGCTAAGGTTGGTCAAGGTATTAATTTACTAGTAACTGAGTCAACATCATTCAAAGGTACTATTACAACAGGTCAGCTCACTACAATTGGTGAATCCTTACCATTAATAGCAGATGGTATTACAGATCTACAAGGACTTGGTGATGCAACTCAAGTAGAAGCTACTCTAACACAAGTCGGTTCTGGTCTTAAGAACTTCTTAGATAGTACAGGTAATATAACAGATGTTATGATGACTAAGCTATTAAATGATGAGACATTTGCGCAAATAGCTAAAGGTATTAACCATCTAACAGCATTAAAGGTAGACGGTGAAGGTGACTCAACAAATGTTGCAGCATCACTTACTGCTCTTGGTGGAGGACTTAGCAATTTCTTAGATGGAGCAGATAATATTACTGGCTCATTTGCAACTAAATTATTATCAGGTGATACTCTATCCACTCTCGCAACTGGTTTAAGTGACATTAATAAATTGGATATAGACGTAAGTAAATTTGAAAACATAGGTACGGCTGTTGATACACTAATCTCAGGATTGAGCGGAGAGATGGCAGCTGATAAAGGTGATGGAGCTTTAGCATTCTTACAAGAACAACTTACTCGTGTTAGTGGTGTATTCAGAAATACATCAACACGAATTGTTTCTGGTCCTATAGCCGATATCGCTGAAGCAATGAAGCAGCTTGATGCTGTTGATGCATTAGATCAAGAGATATTAGCTAAAAACGCTGATACTATTATTAAGATAGTACAAAATATACATGATGATATTATTACTGATGACTTTGATAATTTCGGTAATTTCTTAGGTGAATTAAAAGAATTAGAGAATATTGATATAAGAAGACTTAATCAGCTCGGTGAGACGCTAAGTAAGTTTAATTTTATTAATACACCACCAAAAGATATGAGTACACAACCTAATACACAAGGTAAAACTCTATCTAATGATGCAGTAGCTCAAATCGTGAGCTCAGTTCAAATGGATAACAGCAGTAGAACAGCTGTAGACAATTCTGTCACTACATCCACAACTAAAAACATATCTAGAGTAACAGTTAATCCTGTACCACATCGAATTATACTTTCTAAGTAAATGGTGCTGGTAGTCGGGTTCGAACTGACGACCTACTGATTACAAATCAGTTGCTCTACCTACTGAGCTATACCAGCTAAGTTAGGGGAGCACGATCGGCTCCCCTGAGAGATAGCTATTAAGATTTAGCTAAGTTTTGGAAGAACGACAATGACTCGTCGTCGGTATCCTCAGCAGAAGTGCTTAAAGGGACTTCAGCAGCTGCTGCTGTTGCTGATGGCATAGTCGGAGCTGATGCTGCTTTAGGAGCAGCGGCAAAAGACTCAGCCGGCGTATTAACAGTCTCAGTTTCACCAAGAGCTAGTACTCTATAGAGCTTAGCTTTTAGTTCATCATAGGACTTATACGTATCAGGGCTAACAAATTCGTTAAGAGGGTACTCTGATTTCCAGACCGCCTCTAACTTATCATCATCATCCATCAACGCCGCTGACTCGTCAAACTCTGACTTGTCATAGTTCCTGTAACCTTCTACATTACGAATTTTCAGCTTAAAGTTTGCACCTTGCCAAAGATCAAAAGGGTTAACAGGCTTTTCATCTTCAAATTGCGGGTTCATAAGATCATTCAATTTCTCAAAGATCTTTTTACCGTATTTGTAGAGAAACACTTTACCTTCGTTATCAGGATTACTTGGATCCTTAACAACAACGATATTAGAGTAGAAAGAAAGCCTTCTTTTTTGCTTTCTTACTAAATCTTTATTAGACTCTATCCCAGAGTTCCAGAGCATTGAATTATACTCAGAAACCGGATCTTTCTGACCAATAGTAGTAAGAGATTTCTCTATATACCATTGACCTTGAGGTCCTTGGAATCCATGGTCCCATACTCTAACAAAAGGTACATCCTCGTCAGCTGGAGCAGGTAGAAATCTAATAACAGCGTAACCGTTACCAGCTTTATCTACAGTAGGCTTCCAGATCCTGTCGTCGGGACCGTTTTGCTTGTTCTGGGTATTTGAATCAAGCTTAGTGAGGGCTTCAGTAAGCTTATCTAACTCGGCAGCCGAGTTGCTTTTTAATGCGCTAAATGACGTCATATTTTCTCCTATATTTGCGTTTTATTTGCGGTTTATTCACTTTTATCATAATCAAAATATTCTAAAGTAATAGCTTTCATCTTATCCGTATTAATAGATAAGAACGGCTTATACTTCTTTATTATAGTATACTTATCGCTCCAGATCAAGTCTTTTTCAAGAAATTTATTCCAGGGCGTACTATAATTCACGAGCATATCTAGTATGCACATTGTCTCAATACAAACATCGCCTCTTAAATATAATCTCAGCAAATGCGGATGACCATATTTTTCGTTACGAAAGTTCGAATCGAAATCATCATTAAGTTTCGTTAAATCATTCTTAAAAGTATAAGTTAACGACTCTTGTCTCTTTTTCCAATCTCTATAAACTTCTTCAGGACCAGAATCTCTCATGGTACCAACCCAGAAGTCTTTTCCACCGTCTAATAAATTAGCAAGTAAAAAGTTCTGTACGTCTTTATGCTTAGATAGCTTATAGAAAAAGTATTTATCTTTACGGATCTCAAAGGACGACTCTTTAGCCCTTACTTTACCACCATATGTAAAGAAGTCATAATTCTTTTGAGTAAAGTGGTTTTTAAGCGCTATGTATTTAGTATAGACTTGATAAGGTGTCATTGTCCAGTTTTTATATTGTCCGCGTAGTGCATGTTCCATTCTTTATGTTTATCTCCATCAGTAACCCATATTATAAGAGCATATCTTACACCTTCACCAGTAACGGGCTCGACACTATGAAAAGTATCTGATGTAAACATACACATATCGCCTTTATCTAGATCAACAGGAGTCTTCTTACCGTCACCTGCATCTATCGTAAAGTCTCCATCATTATATTCTCTTTTGTTGTTAAGTGCAACTGATATTGATATAACTCTACCTGGTCTGGTATTGCTTAAGAATATTTCTTCAGGGGTTTTATTGGAGTTAAATTTAAAAAAGCTAAGAGTATCTTGATGCCATTCAAATTTACCTTTAGATTTACCGAGATATCTATTAATTGACCATGACTCATCAAAACACCAAGAATTAACACTGGTAGTTTCAGACCAGTCATCATGCAGTACTCTTCTTAGTTTTTCTGTGAAATGTTGAGGTACATGGTGATTATCTACTATTAATGCATCGGCAATACGTGATTGATCACCGGCTAGGTACCGTGCATCGGCCTCAGGTGTGTTACCACTTAAAGCTTCATCGTATCCACGATTAGTTGTCTTTTGAACTTGCCAATTATTATTGACACCAAACATTTCAAAAAGATCATCAACTTCATCTTCAGACCAAAATTGACGGTATACCTTATGCATAATTAAATCGGTAACTTAGCACCTGTAGTTGGTTTTAATAATCTGGTTTCTTCTGACTCAGCGGCTAGCTTTGCTTTAAGAACATGACTAGTCTTAACGAGACTAGCTACTGTATCTATTTCTACGTTGTTCTTTTCTGCAAAGTGAACCATTGCATCAAGATAATCAGAGCCCGTCCTTGCGACGAACTCTTCTATCAATAGTGTGAAGTTTTTTGTATTGAGGGTTTCCTCAACAGCTTTTTTAGCTTTCGCTGACATAATATACCTTTTAATTAAGAGTCAATCGTTCTAATTCTTTCGATTAGTCTTCCTGCTCTAGGTCCCACTTGTGTGAACCATTTTGAATCTTTCATTTCAATACCAGCTGTTACCCATTCCTTGGCTTCTAAAGCGGCAAGAGCTTTCTTAAACTTTAAGAGTCTTCCCATACCAAGATTGAACATCATATTAACTAATACTTCTTGAACTACGAAATGCATGTCATCCCATTTATCAAAAGCTTTTTTACAGTCTTCTAATACAATGTCAAGATCTTGAGCAAATAGTTCATCTACTCTTTCTGCATGCACTGCATCCCCTACTTCTAAATCATGCTCAGGATCTGCTTCTAAAACAAGGTGACCAATGCCACATGTCTTATATCCTAAATGATCTAAATAAATTTCGCAGACAACGCCTTCGTCCTGCTTTAATTGTTGTTTTACTCGTTCTATATCAAACGCCATTCTATGCTCCTTATAATGTAATAATTAGCTTCCTACATAAGCTATTATAATGTATTTATGTTACGTAATCAACCGTTATTTATAAGCAATTGACTGGATATCCATCGACATGGTAATTAGCACCACCTGGAGGAAATCTACATCTCGATGTTGTATTATAAAGATAATGGTTCCTTAAGACAACTGCAGTGAGGATGAAATTGATCATTATTATTTGACCTTCTTCAAAGTTTTGAGCTATTAATGGAGCTGTAATTCCTTTCTGTAATAAGAACTGTGCTGCACTAGGATTCTCCGGTAATAATGGATTACCTTCTTTCATATTTGGATGGTGTGTTGTATAGTAATATGAACCACCCATATCCATAGCATTAATAATCCAGAAGTATCTCATTTGAGCTTTAGTTGGCTCATTATGTATACGTATAAATCGTAACCTTTTCTGTTTTTCCTTTAACGAGAATTCTATCAACTTCTCTGAATGCTCCATCTGGACACTGTTTATAACACTCTTCCGATAACAGCACGTCAACCCCATCATAATTTCTCGTTTGGCCTTCCAGTCTCGCTCCGAGATTGACGGCATCTCCAATGACGGAATAGTCAAATCTAAGTTCTGAACCCATATTTCCGACGATGCATGTACCCGTGGAAATACCAATACCAATGTTAATAGGAGGAAGTTTAAGAGGTTTAAGTTCTTCATTTAATGCCTTGGTTGCTTCAACTATTTCAATTGAAGATTTAACTGCTAGTTCTGCGTGGTTATCACAGTCAAGAGGTGCATTCCAGAATGCCATTATACAGTCGCCCATGTATTTGTCTATTGTACCTTTATTATTTAGAATAATCTTAGTTTGCATATCAAGAAACTTATTAACTAACTCAACTAAACCTTCAGGATCATCATTATTTTTATAGTGCTCGCTGATTGGAGTAAAGCCACATATGTCCATAAACATAAAGGTCATCTCTTTTCTCTCACCACCTAACTTTAATAGTGATGGATCTTTCTGTAGCATTTTAACCATGTCAGGAGAGAGATAAGTACCAAACTGTTTCTGTATTTGTTGTCTTAATTTAAACTGGGTATAGAATTGAGCGAAGGCTCCATGAGCAAAAACGAGAAGAAAAGTTAATACTGGTATGACTGGATCAACTAAAAGGTACTTTGTATTGAATGTATCAATCGCAAATATAATAGTACCGGAGGTTAAAACAAGAAAAGAAGCTCCAGAAATAAATATTGGAGCTACTCTTAACAACCCAAGTATGAGTAAGCCAATTAATAACATACCAAGTAATTCATAAACAATATATTCAGGTGGCCTTTTAATAGTAGTACCATCTATAATTGTTTTAATTAAGTTAGCCTGCACGTCATGAGGGTACATTCCACCTACAGATGTAGATATAATGTTAGTTCCTTCGAAAGTAGGCCCTACTATCATGATACTACCTGGAGATATAGTCTCAGCCTGTATCTCCCCAAGGCTGATGCGTTCAAAGCTGTTCCAGTACGTATTATATACTGTTCCGTCGAAAGTCGTGTTAACAGGGTTAAACTTAGGGACACGTGCCCATAATATACCTGTTTCATCGGTTTTTAACTGGTATGATATATCTCCTACTGCTACTCTTACTACTTCAAGAGCAAAACTGGGATATATCTTTTTATTAGCAGATACTACGACAGGTAGCCGTCTAGTCACACCATCAACATCAGGTGCTGAGCTTATTGAACCATAACCCATAGATGCATTTGATAGCTCTTCTATCGGTAATAGTATACCAGGATAGTCAAGGGTATATTCTTGTGCTGGTATTCTTCCTAGAGTGGCTGTACCGACATGCAGTTCTCTTTCAGTCTGTATTTGATTGGTTGGTGCTGTAGATAATATAGACGGATATTGCATCAACGTCTGAGATAGTATATCATCGGTATTAAATCTATCTTTCTCAGATAGTATTAATGTTAAACCAAGAAGGTTACCTTGAGGTATACCTGAAAGAGCCTCTGCTAAATCTTCTCTTGGCCAAGGCCATTGACCGTATTTTTGTATTGACTTTTCATCTATATCAACTAATATAATTTGATCTGATATTACTTGCTCATGTGAACGCTGTAAGTAGTCAAAGAAGTTTAATCTAGTAACTTCAGCTAAAAATGGATCCCATATTTTTATACCAATACATAATATTAATGTTATGACTGCATGCCATAGCTTCATGAGAATTTCTTTTGTATTTTTTTATACACGTAGTATATAGAGAGACCATAAAATGCAAGGACTGTCATTGTAAAACCTATGTAGACAAGTTCTATTGGTGAAAGGAAGAGAACTTGCCAAACAAAATCACCTGCAGCTTCGACATCACCTAATTCAAGTTCTGATTCGTCTAAAAATTCTTCTTCATTCATTGTTGTGTAACTGAAACACTACACCCACCTGCTGATATACAGTTCTGGGTAAGCGAGTATGTCTGAGCAGTCCCACCTTGTTGTAAAAGATTAAGGGTTGTTGGATTAGATCCTGATAAGCTAATAGTTGCATTATGAGCAGATTGTCTTTGAATTACTGAAACAATATTATCATCATTATTAATTGTAAGGTTAAGGGTTTTATTCCCATTACCTCTTTGTTCTACATATACACTATTCCCGTCACTAAAGATTAATTGATTATATGTATGAGCACCAGCTCCAAAATTTGCTTGATAACCTGATACACTATTATTATCACCATGTATATCTAGTCTAGCATAATGTCCACCGGATTCCCATTCATCATAAGTGAATGTAGTATCATCAGCATTACTTAACTTACCGCCTTGACCCCACCGAATTGAATTATCAGAACCATCTATATGCCATAGGTCAATAGTGTTTTGATATGGACCTTCGTTTGCTTGGAAAAGATGCATTGATAGATTTGCTCCACTTAAATATGAGCCGTTATTATACATTTTAATTTCGTTGTTATAGCCTATTTGCTCTATATTCAAAGCAAAGCTATTACCACTAGTTTGTTTAATACCTATTTCATTATCAGCCTTTACGTCATACGAGATGCACATAACAAGCATTATAAAGCCTGCTATTAATAATGGTGACATGTTTTTATTAAAGTTATTCAAAATTAACACTTGCTCCGCACCCACAAGATGCTACTTCCTGAGGATTAATTATTCTAACGTTTCTATTTATACCATCTTCCACAACATCAACAGTTGATCCTTTTATCTTAGGATAAGATAGTTTATCTATTGCTACTTTAAATGTGCCGAAATCTTCTTTATAATCATCTTCTGTAATTATATTATCCCATTTAATCTCATATTCGAATCCAGTACATCCAGCTGGTTTAAGACCAATGCGTATAGTTGGTGTTGGCTTTCTAAGCTCGTCAATGTACTTGAGAGCATTATCAGTAAAATCTATATCTGCTTTCATTTTTCTGGCGGCCTGTTATGACCAATCATAGACTTTGCTGTGTCTAGTATTGGATGGTTATAATCTTTATCGTTCTTTGTTTCGTAATCTACCATAGCTTGTCTAATAGCATCTTCTGCTAATACACTACAATGTAGTTTAATTGGAGGTAGCTGTAAGACATCTGCAATGTCCTTATCTTTAATTAACTTTGCTTCTTCAATAGTTAATCCCATCATCATATCAACAAACAAAGATGAAGATGCAATTGCTGATCCGCAGCCGTATGTCTTAAATTTAACATCAATTATCTTTTCGTTGTCATCAAGTAGTAATTGTAGTTGCATTACATCACCGCAAGCAGGAGCTCCTGCAAGACCGGTTGCTACTTTTGGATCTTTTCTGTCTAGTGAACCAACTGAATGTTTTTTAGGGTCAGCTAGTACAGCTTCGAATCTTTTTACTACTTCGTCTGAATATGCCATTTATCTTTGCCTGATTATTATTTCTATACCACTACCACTACCGAATTGAATTACGCCTTGATATGAGTCAACTGACGTATCAATGAATCCTGAGTTACCGGCTTGTATCTGTATATTTATCTGTCCATTTACATTTCTAAAGAATACTAAGTCACCGTCTCTCTCAAATATATTATACTGACTATCCCGATTGAGGCCAACTGCTGCTCCTTTTAATACAAAATCACCAGCATTAGTTTCTTGCTCATCTTTTAATGATACTAATGTTTTATCTAACTCATCAAGTCCCTCTAGTAAATCTTTTAGGAAATCAACATCAAGCATATCAATATCTAATTCTGTAAACTCTAACTCTCCACTAGCATCTAATGCGTCTTGTTCTAGTTCATTAAACTCTAAAAAGTCAACGTCTAATATTCCACCATCAGCATCTAAGTCGTCGTTAACACTCTCTTCTATTTGCTGCTTTATTTCCTCTGGTGGACTAACAATAAACATATTATCAATCATAGAAGGTGTTACTCCCTGCAACGTAACAGTTGTCTTAGGCATGGAGTTTAATGTTGATATAGTTGTAGCTTGATAAGCTTCAGTTAATGTTATTGAGCCTGCATCATTTGTTATAATAATCTCGCCTGATGAGTCACCGTTTTCGTCCGGTAGTAGAATAATTAAACTTCTACCTATCTCATCAACCGAAGTTGTAAAATCTGTACCACGAATACCAATCGTAGCTGTTGGTGTACTAATATCTATATTTGCTTTATTAACCATGGCTAGTTTACCAGAAGCAAACCTCGCTGTACCAAGAGCGAATCTCATAGTCATTTTTGATTTGGATGGATCGGGATCGTATATTACTTCGTCAATATATACTTTAGTATGTTCGGTTAAAGCAAGTTCTGCCTTATCTAGAAACTCAATCAGCATACGTCCATTAGCTGTTTGAGCTGTATCATATAAACTAACATTAAAGCCAACATTCGTTGTTAATTGCTCATTGTTACGAACAATGGCTCCAATACCAGTGGACTCTACTATGTCGCCAATGGAGTCAGCAAAGCTAACCCCACTGATGAATAATAAACTAGCTGTCGCCAGCTGAGTCTTTTTGATTAATTTGAATAATCGCATCATTTGAAGTCACATCAAGAACTAGGTTTGAAATAGGGTTAGCGCAAGGTGAGCCGCCAACACAAGTACCTGTTGTTTGTATTATATCTACGTTTGCATCATTACCGTCAAGGCTAAAGACGATCTTTGAATAAGCGCCGTCTTTCTGCAATGTGTTAATATCATTATCTATACCATCAATATCAACTGTGAAAGTTAAATCGTCTGCTTCCCAGTCAATATCGAACGCATTTCCGCTACCTAAAACTGTAACGTCTGCGTTCAACCTTTCTGCAGAAAAAGCGTACCCTTGATCAAGATCAAAAGTGTTACTGTTTCCTGTCACTGTGAAATCCATATCACTGTATGTGCTAGATCCAATATACCCAATATTCCAATCGATGCTATTACTGTTACCAGTAATTATCATATCGTATGTTGAGTTAGTCGCTACAACAGGTCCAAAAAGCTTATTCTGGTCTCCTATCATATCAATATTAAATCCTAATGATGCACCTGTTATAGTCATATTACTACCACCAGAACTAAAGTCATTTAGTCCGATTTTGTTACCAAAACCTAATTGATCAATGTATAGTATTAGAGTATCACCAGTTTGCGTGATCATGATTTCATTATCATCTGCGGTTGAAGCGGAAGCGAATGCTGTCGACATTATTAAAAATAAACTAATTAGTTTTTTCATTTCCGTTTTCCTGTATAGGATGTAATTCATTTTTACCGTTCACTTGGTGAGGGTGTCTATGACCATCCTTTATTATCCAAAAGCCTCTATCGTGCCCTTGGTATATTAATTCCAGTACCGCTGCCTCTATGGCAGTACGTACCGCGTATGTCACTGATTCATTATTACCCACTCCGTCCTCTAATTCTACTAATTGTGTACCTTGTTCTACAAATTTAAAGACGTCACCGCCTGCACCGTAGCTCAAAATAGACTTCTTAGTCTGGACATTCAATAATACCTCACCAGTTAGAACTGAAACAGCTCTCATACTTACTGTAACGATATCTTGACGATACCGTCTACTGAAACCAATGCCTAGTGTTCGTGCGCCGCGACCACCTGTTTTTACATTAGTATCATAACCAATAATTCCACCCTCGATAATTATACCAGCGAATAAGAGTGGATTTAATTCTTTATATGTCTCTGCTTCATTTGCCTTTGCAAAGTCTTGCCTACCTGAACGAACAATCTGTCTTTCTCTAACTAGATTATCTATACCATTTCGTTCAACAACTCTAAACCAAGATCCGTCACCGGCTGTTTTAAGAGCATCAATAACCATCTCTGTACTACCTTGTGTTACTGCTGTACTAAATGAAGCTAAGTTATCAACTGACTTTCTTTGACCAGTTAGATCTTTAAATGCGTATACTGCAACAACTGGCTTTTCATCTGCAGGTGGTAGTTTTAATAACTCTATAAAAGATGGTAGCTTGACTACAATAGGATCTTCAACACAGATGTATTTTCTTGACATGGCTTTATTAATACCATTTACTACATCTTTACTGAACCCTTCTTTATACTCACAATCTTTCGCGTTTTCTGACCACTGAGGTATAGAAGCACATCCGGAGAGCAGAACGATTGCTAAAATAGCTATCCTCATCCGCCGTCGCTATCCTGCCCGAAGTTTCCAGTGCCTACAGGTATTTCTATTATTGTTTCATTACCGTCTGAGTCAATGATGGTCATTCTAATTACTTCTGTACCATTCTCTAGTGTTATTACTTCATATGTAACAACGTTACCTTCAAGAGTAAATGATCCATATCTGACTGAGCCGTCATTACTAAACATACTCTCAACTAATTGCTTAGCCATTTGAGCATATATTCTTGATTCTAAGTTACGGATAAATTTAGCCATAACAGTATTGTTCTCTTCTCTCTCAGCAGCTTTTCTGGCTGATTCTAAAGCTTCTTCGATAGCTTTCTTTCTTGAGAACTCTTGATTTTCTATTGTTAAGAAATGGGCACCTGTCCCTACTCCACTGAATGAAGGGTTCTTAAACTTATGTACTATATCAGCCTGACTTACGTTTACTAGTACCGTTAGGCTTATCATCATTAAGCATCTTTTCAGCATTCTTATACCTCATAACTACTTCGATCTTAGACTTTAATCTTATCATGTCTTGATCGAGCATTCTTGTTTTATCAATAACTCTAATTAGCGCAATGTGCATCTCACCTATCTTAGGGTCTAGCTCATCATTAATAAAATTCCATACGTAGTATATGAAATATGCCATGCCCATCGACATGATCACCGGGAAACCATACTCTGCTATTATCTGACTTATTTCCACTAATCCCTTCTTGCGTCTACTTTACCGTCTTCTACAAAATTCTCGGCCCGTGATACCCGTTCTAAGTCAGGCGGTATATCAAGAGCAGCGGATACTATAAGATCTATTTTCATTAACTCATTACTCATTGTTGTTGAGCGAGTTTCTAGCATCTTACAGAAATTAGTTAATGTATCTATATCATCAACTAGTCCGCTTAATATTTGCTTAAGGATTATGAATATAAAAAGGCCAGCAGCCATTGCTCCAGCGATGGGAACACCGACTTCTGAAATTAGAGTTAAGAAATCATCCATAAAATACCATAAGCTTAGTCATGGTATTTATCGTAATGGTGATGGGGATCTAGTAAAAAACTTTAACGTCGTACTTCTCTTCGAAGCGCCACGCATCCTCTACTGTATTGACCATTGGTTCACCTCTAATATTAAGAGATGTATTCAATAGAACGGGACAGCCAGTTTCTCTATACCATATCTCTAGAATTTGTCTAAAGATAGATTGCTCATACTTGGCTATTGTTTGAACTCTGCATGTACCATCTTGATGAACGATAGCTGGTAATGTCTTTTGTGTTATCTTAGTACCATTAACAACGTGTTGCATATATGGTGTTTTAATATCAGGATGGAAATACTTAGCAGCATGCTCTTCTAGAACAGCTGGAGCGAATGGTCTAAACTTCTGTCTCTTTTTAATCTCATTAACCTTGTCTTTCATATCTGGTCCTCTTGGATCAGCGATTAAAGATCTATTACCAAGAGCTCTAGGACCAAATTCTGCTCTTCCAAATGCTACTCCACATACTTTATGTTCAAGTAAATGTGCAACAATCTGCTCAGCTAGTTGTAGACTTGTTCTTGTTAATGATTGCTCAGTCCTATGACCAAGGAAAGCATTTGTCCATACAACTTTCTTACCATAAGCTAATGCAGCTGCTCCTAATGAAGCTCCTGCATCGCCTGGGTTAGGCATTATCCATAAGTTACCTTTACATTGTTGATGTAGTTTAGTATTAGCAACACAGTTAAGGGCTACACCACCTCCATAAACAACATTATCAGATATCTCTAATGCTCTATCAAATATATCTTTTAATTTCTCTTCTAATATTAACTGAGCATTAAAAGCAATATCAACGTCTCTATATTCATTTAACATATGCTTTAATGATACGTCAATAGGTATACCTTTATGTAAGTTATAGTTAAAAAGATCTTCTAGCTTATCTAATAATAATGGCTCTACTTTACCAAAAGCAGCCATACCCATGAATATGTATTCTTCGTCAAGAGGTTTTAATCCAACGAAATGAGTTAATGCAGTATACCAAAGTCCAATACTATTAGGGTATCTTTCATTATATACTTTCTTATAAACAGCTCTGCCGCTCTTGTCATAGCTGCATTTCCATATTGTTGTACAATCCCATTCACCAATACTATCTACTACAACAGCAGCTGCTTCTTGATATGGTGATGTTTGAAATGTACCAGCAGCATGTGACTTGTGATGATGAAACTTAACGTCTGGTTTCCATGCTAATTGTCTTTTACTTGCAACAGTCTTATATTGACCTGAGTATAATTGCCTTGACTTCTTAAGAGCTGGTTTCTCAAAGAAAGCTTTCTTTTTAATATTAGGAAACCTCTCTTCTATATACGTTTTGAATTCAGGTGAAATATGCTTCTCATGTTTATTACCAGAGTGTCTCTCTGAATGAGATGCAAATACTATACTACCAGTATTGCCATTAATTATAGTCGCTGCAGCATCGTGAAAGCCTTCTGACCAACCTAGGATTAAATTATCACTCATTATTAAAAATTTCCTCAAACAAATATTCAGCGTATTTTTTATGCGCTTCTGGGCCTGGGTGATCGCCAGGCATCTTATCATATTTATACGACTCAGTAAACTCATTAAATGACAGGTACTGAGGTCGCTCGTGTGCAGAAGCGTCTTTTGGATTAGGTTCCGTAAATCCTATCTTCTGTTTATCATTGAAACCATTTCGTAAATCTTTATACATTCTATTAATACGTTTTAACCTTTCACCGTAATTCATTAACCTCTTCTGAGAAAATGTTTTTGCTATTGTAAAGTTAACTGCTTGATGAAATACACCACCATAAGCAGTTATACCAGCTAGTACACAAGTGTTATATACATCTTTCATAAAAAAGGTTGTATCAAGTATAGCTCCTTCATTAGAATATACTTCATTATAATGAGTAATCATCTCATGCTTTTTTAACCTGAAAGGATGCGCATCAAGACGTGCTGGTGAGAATTGTGTAAAAGGATTGTCTGTTCTAAATTCACCTTCACCGGACGCGACAGCTTCCGGAGCATCTAAGTCATACTGTAAGTGATAATCTAAACTTAATACTTCTACTCTCTCAAAAGCTGACCATAATACTAAACAATGAGTAAAGTCATTTTCTTGAAGAAGCTTTTCTTTAGTAGCTCTCCAGATTGCTTTATTACTATTACCGGGTCTGGCTGTATTAACAACTTCACAGTCAAGCAGCTTACCAAGATGAGTTGACCATCTATCTCTTGCCGGGTCTTCTAATTCATCGCCATAAGTAAACGAGCATCCACTAACCAGTAATTTCATGTTTATCCATAAAGTCTTTAAACCATTGAGCCATAAATTCGTGTGCTTCTATGCCAGGATGTCCTAGCGACCATTCTGAGAATGGTAGATAATTCTCTACAACGAGACTATTAAATGATATAACATTATTAACACCAAAGTTAAAGTCATCTAGTGATGCTTTTAATCTTTCAATCTTGAGTCTTGTCTTAACAATATTAGGCTCTTCTTTATCTTTCAGAATTGATAGAGTATGTCTTGTTTGTCTTTCAATATTAGATTTATAACAATGAGATATATATGGTATATTTTTCGCTTTACATATTTGTTGTATAGCATTCATATAGGATAAAGTATCTAAGCATGCTTTTGTATCTGTATGTAAGAACGAGTAGTATGATTCAAGAGCTTCTCTATGAAAGTATGAGTCAATATTCTGAACTGCTTGAGGTGTTATTTGATGAAGGTCAAATATTTCTGCAAACCAATCACTCTCTTTAGGCATGAAACCTTCTATTCTGCCTGGATCAGACCACATAATAATAACTAGGTCAGGATTATTATCAGAAAGATAATCAATTGTATCTCTAAATATTCTCGCGTTACTAGAACCAGGAAGTGCTTCGTTAAGAACTTGTGTACCAGTTAAGTTACTTAATTTAGTTGGCCAAGAGTTTCTCTTACATGCTGCAGGCTCGTCGCCGTGAGGTGCGCATCCAATACCAAATGTATAAGAACATCCGTTCACATAAATCATAATTAATCCTCGTATATAAAAGGGTCGTTCTTTTTCATTCTCCAGATTTTATATCTGGCATACATATGTTTAAACCAAGCCGCTAAACCACGTTTACGATTTAGTCTATTAGCTTTTAATTGTTCTATTGCGTCTTGCTCGTCCATTATATTAACCTACTATGATTATCACCATAATGCCGAACTAAGGAAGTCTTTTCTATATCATCAGGACTAACTTTTCTACGATCTTCTGATTTAGGAAAACCTTCTGGGTCTTGAAACGCTACTGAGAACCTTCCATAACCCTGGTGTACTTTTGTTGGAGCAACTCCACTATGACTTACATCACCTGGAAAGATTGCTATACGTCCTGGTTTAGGTGCTGCAACTGCAATAACATCATCATCGTCATCAGCGAATGCAGTAAACCCACCCCAGTTTTTATTCCAGACTTTATTAGGATATACCATAAACGTCTGTGCACTTGGAGTACCAGGTGCGTCTTTATGAAACATTGGTGAGTCACCAAACTTAAAGTTATTAATAAGACAGCGACTGAATAAAGGAACTTCAATACCTCTTTCACCGAGTCTGTCTCTCATGATATTTTGCATATCATCTAACATCTTATGATACCCAACCCACTGCTCCCATTTAAGAGATCTACAAAGCGTAGCAGTTGATGCACCATAATCCATTTCATCGTATCCTAATCCCCACATGGTATAACTTCCAAACCATCCGTCCATTATTTCGATTTCTTTTTCAGTGTATAGGTCGTCTACTAGGGTTAGTACGTCATGTATCTTTTTTATCTTCATCATTTATTCCTTGAAAGATATGTCTCTCTAAGCGAGTCATTCTTGCTTCTAATTCTCTATATCCATCAAAACATTCTATAGGTATAGGTGGGTGTTGATCTCTTTTTAATTCTTCAATCTCTAATCTCATCTGAGTAATCAGACGGGTACTTTTCATCTCTTGGGATTTGCTTCGTACGATCTGTCTGTACTTTGTGTCCGTAGGGTGTTTCACTGCCAAACAGCTCCTTATGTACTGACCTGCCATGCACCTGACGGCGTCTGCTCTGCCTGAGCTTTGCTGCTTTAGATCTGCTTCGTGATTTTGGCATTTGAGGTCTTCTTATATTACTCATGAGTATTTATAATTACCGGCTCTAATGATAGGTGCTTCCAATGCACTAATTCTATCTATTAAGTCAGTGTTATAGTGTTGTTTATAATCCTTACCATGACCTTTAGAATTCATTCTAGGTATCATAGTTAAAGCTAATCCAAAGTTCTGATAAATGAAATCTATTATACCATTATGATCGTTTATATCTAGCATAAAGACAGTACCATTGCACTCTATACTCTTAGACATTGTCCAGAAAGCTTTAAATGCTCCAAAATTAATACCATTAATATTAAATGGTTTATTCGTACCAGTATAATATACTGGATTGCTTTGTTGTTCAACTGTAGTAATATAACTCTCAAATGTATCTAAATGTTCATTAACCATTTTTTTAATAACATCCATCTCATTACCATGAGGTAGAACAAACTGACTATCAGGATATTTTTTATCATACTCTTCAGCTGTACCAGTGAAGTTTATTTTTTGTATTAACTTCTCTTTCTGATATAGATAATTACTGTAATGTCTCTCCCATGGATTCCTAGTTGTTGTCCATAAGAAGTCTGATTGAGGCTGAAGTAAGCTTATCCGATTAGTAAAGCTTTCATGCTGGTATATTTCTGTAGCTGATGCATGCCAATTACTACCGGCAATAGCTAATATATTTTTACAGTTAATGTCCATTATGGACCGCATAGTTTGACTGCCAGTTTTAATACCAGCTACGTACCATGCTCTATTACCTGTTTTAGTTTTTAGGGAATACATTACTCATAGTCATGTGATAACTGAACAAGTACCTTCCCGTCTTCTGTTTCCTTACCGTCAGCTAAAAGTAAATCATATAGACTATTAGCACCTATATGTATACCTGCTTCTCTGCCTGTTATGTAACCGTGTAAGAAAGATATGCCTATTAAAAATACATAAGCAATATTAAGTATCGTGTCGTCCATGTTCTAGTCCTATTGAGAACCCAGCTCGAGCAGCTTGAGGTTGAGGTGTATGATTAACTGATCTAGGTATATACATTATATCACCTGGAGCAATTTGATAAGTTATATTATTAATAGAGAAAGATGTATTACCAATACCACCAACATAAAATACATCTGCTGTATCCATATGCTCGCCTAAAGTTTTACAGCCTTCAAATAATGAGACATAAAGATGAGTAGTAACATCACCAGTCCTAGGTGGAAATACTTTTACAATCTCTTGTTCCAATACCTTTACCCATTCGTATATTGTATAATCTATTTCTTCGATTATATAAGCACCAGGATCTAACCATATTGTTTTATCATTAATACACTTATGGATATCTTCCCAATAACAATGCGCTATATTACTAACAGCATTAGCTATCTTGAGTGGCTTCTTCTCTTCAAAAGCCGTTGCGAGCTCTTCGCTCTTAAGCCAACTAAACGAGCTCATTTAACCACCAATGCTTAATCATAGTAGGTTTCTTTTTACCTTGCATAATAATGACATGATGATCATCGGTTGCACTAGTACCATAATCGCTAAAGCGATCTAATTGAACGAGAGCTAGGTCAATAGTATTAACTACCTTTCTCTCTAAGATTTTATTTATAGCGTTCTCTTTAACAATACAACTAACAACTTCGTAGTGTGCTAGGTCAGCTCTTTCTTCTGGTGAGTTAAATAGCTCTTCACTATTAACACCCCATTTACTTTCATTATAATTCGCTTCAATATTAAACATTATATTCTTCTCCGATTTGTTTAGAATACCGTATTTTATCCTCTTCGCTCATTAATGGCAAGCTGCCTCTACTAATCATTTTGTCTAATGTCTCAGGCCATAAGTCACCATCCTGTCTCCAATAATTATAGAATGAGCCAAGCTCAGAATCTAGATCAGCATAATGGAAGTAATGTTGTATATGAAATTTGTTTAATGAGTTGTTGCCGCGATGATGTCGTGCCTTGCATCCATAGTAAAATAAAACATCACCAACGTGTAGTAAGCAATTGTTTATAGTTCCAGATGAATCTTCTACATTGATAGCCCATGGGGTGTTATCGTAAGCAATAGGTAATGTAACTGATACCTCACAAGGAACTCTATCTTGATGCGCGAACATACCAGTTGTTTCTTCAGTATAGATTCTGCCCATGTTATAAGTAGGAACAGTTCTCATTCCCATATTCTCTTGTAACCAGTTTGTAAGGAATGCTTCTGCCTTTTTAAATGCAGTAGTCTCATCCATATGCTTGCCTCTAAACTCAATCGCTTTACCAAGCATAGGCGGTGACTTACCTAAGATGCCTCTACCCTTATTATATTGTTCCATGTAAGCATTATACATACCATCGATAAGTTCTTTCGGCATTATATCACATGCAGTGTACATCCATTTGTCTTGGTATTGTTTATATATCTGCGACATTAAGCTTCGTTATCCATATCCCAACGTACTAGGTTTTTTCTCTTTAATCTATTAACAAAGATTTTGTATTTACTTTTCTCTTCGTTCCATTCGGCTAACCATTTGTGACCGTCTCTCTCTGCATCAACAAATACAGCATTAGTTATCATCATCGGTATTAGGATAGCAGCATGTACGATAATGCTTGTAACGATATCATAACCTAACCATCCTATATAATATATAGCAATGAGTCCAAACGTTACACTCCAGATAGTAAATAGTACTAGCATAAAGTAAGCTTGTAGAGAAGGGTCTCTAACATACTTTAATGGATTGTATTTAACATCCATAATAAGACGCCACGCGTCAACTAAAAACATTATTGATCTTCTAAAGAGGTTTGGCTTCTGCATATTATTTACCTATAAATTTTAAATCAGATTTAGGTACAACTTGATATGCACCTTTATTATAAGCAGGAGCGATAGCATAGTTCTTACTCTCTTCTATCTTCCAGCTGTTATCTACTTTAGCACAACCATTACTAACACTACTAAAAGTACCAGCTTTAATCATCTCTTCCATAAGAGACTTATATTGCTTTTCTTGCTTAGCGACAACACGCTTATATTGAGGAGTAGACTTAAAGTCTAATTTTTTCTTTTTAGGAGTAAGCGAAACAGTTTTACGCTTCTTACCATTCATTGAATAACGAATCGAGCCTGAGTAGTTTAACATTCCCATTATGTATGCCTATTGTAAGAGTTAATTAAATCTTCACCAGTAAGTGCTTCACCGAATCTAACAACTTGGCCGTCATCTAAAGTTCTTTCAACAACACCATTATTATATTCAACATCAGTTACACATCTACCGTTAGAGGTATCTTGAGGTCTATCATCGTACCACATTGAATTTAATCCATGAGCATGAATCTGCCTAACACCTTTCGCCCACTCTTCAGCAGCAATCTTAAGACGTTGCCTTTCTACTACATCATCATATTGACTCATATTATTTCCTCTGTATATTCTATTATATACTCTTTCCTACTAAATATCAACTGTTGCAGGATATGGCTTAGCATGTTTAAGCCTTTCTTCTTCTGATGTCCATTTAAATGTTCTCTGATTATATCGTCCAGCATTCTCATGTAGGGTGGATAGATCCCAGAACTCATTATATATTGTTCTACTTAATATTCTATCTGGATCAGGTACAGCTTGATTGCATAATTTTTTAAGTTTGCCGTAAGGCAATCCAACCTCTTCAAAAGTTCCTGATAAAGTACAGTCCATTCCATACGTAAATGCAAAGACCATATCATAACCATATGACTTCCTCCAAGCATCAGCGCTAATTATAAATGAATTGATAGCAAAGTTACCAGCATTGCCAGTAAGCTCTTTTGTATAGTCATGATAATCAGTTCTACCACCAAAAGGAAACTGGAAGCATAACTTAGCCTCCCTTAGGTTATTGAAGTATTCCACAAACGTTGATACAGATGTACTAGTTGCTGTATAGAATGCAGCAGAGCGTGGCTCTGAAAGGTCTAACACTATGTCTAGATCTAATAACGCGTTCCATGTATTGGTTGTCTTACGCATTAGAATATTTCTTGCTACTTCATTACCCCAACCAAGATCTTCTGTAATACGATGACCTTTCCAGTAGTCAGGAAGCATATCTCTTGTTAAAGGATGATTAGGTGAACCGTCATCTATTATAGAGAAGTCAAAACCATCTTTATATGGTTCGTAGAACCTAACGACATCCTGAAGCAGCTCAGGATTATCATAATAGGTATAGTTAATTCTTATTTTTTCACTCACGTGCTAGGTCATCCCACTTATTATCTTCGATATAAAATATTTGTATTGATCTTCTCACCTTATCAGTAACATAAACAGGTGCTGTGCAATGAAGTAAAGGTGTTTTATAGAATACTGCATCACCATAACTAGGGACAGTAGTAATAATACCAGTGTCATTGTAAGCCATACCCCAACCACCCCAGTCAATATCCCATTCATAGTTTAAAAATATAGTTAAACCACCATAATAATGCTTGTCTGCATGAGGAGGTATGAATCCACCAGCAGATATCTCATGTAAACCTATTTTGGCTGAGTAATTATCAGGAATCTCTAGTAATTTACGTATGGGATCGAATCTTTTGTCGTTATGACCGTATGGATATGAGTATTGATGCAGTTGACCGACAGCTGAATCAGGAAAATTGAAGTCTTTTTCGTAGTTATTGAATAAATCGTTGTGATCTAGGTCATCAGGTACACAATTCTTCAGCTTTATTACTTGTCCATCTAACATGGTGTCAATAATTTCTGGTTTCATATGTATTACTCTCTTTAGTTTGGTGCGCCCACCAGGACTTGAACCTGGAACCTACAGCTTAGAAGGCTGTTGCTCTATCCATTGAGCTACAGGCGCTTTCAAACTACTGCTTTTGCTTCTTTGTACGTACCTTTCCTTTATAATATACTGGAATAGCCCACCAAGGCAAGTTTTTTTTGTCAGCTTTAGACATATCGTAGTGATATTCTATGCCATCTTTAACCCAAGCAACGTGATAACCCCACCATGCATTACTTTTATACCATTTAGCCCTACCACCATCAGTAATAAGCTTCTCTAGTACAAAGAAGTAACAATTATTGCGGGTATTATCTATTAGCCTGTAAGGCCATGACCAAAAGAGAACGACCATAAAGGCAAACGTATTTAATCTAAGAAAATATTTATTATTCTTCACGCGCATCGTATACTTCTTCCATGATGCCTAGTACTTCGGCGACAGCAAAACCAGCCGCCAGTATAAAGACGGACGAAGTCTGCATTGCTACGAAGCAAGATAAAATTCTTAAGATTGATTTAATGAGTGAGATGTTGAAATGATTGAGATGATTCATAATGTATCCAGTTTGTTAATAATAAGCTTAGTACTGGCCGGGGTCCCAATAGACATTAATATGTATCTATTATATGTCTGCAAGACTCCCAGCTAGTTCACCATTACGCGAACGTAAGAAATAATAAAAGTATAATAACTAATCCAAATATAAGTCCTTTAAAGAACGATAACCACATCATGTGATAATCATCCAGTCGAAGAGCCTTTTGGAAAGCAAATATTCTTTGCTCGTGCCATTCGAAGAACTTTCTAATAGATCGGTCCATATAACCTCCCTTACTTAAAAGCTGTAGATGTATTTAGGCAAAAAAAAGGAGCCCGAAGGCCCCTTTGAATAAGACCACTTAAACTAAGCAGCAACTCCAGAAGCTAAAGCTCTGTAACCGGCAGCTACAACTGCTCTCGTTGGTGTACCAGCTCTGTAGAACGTCTTTGTACGTCCTTGCGAGTCGGTCTTCTTATTAGCGTAGACCGCTACACCTGAGTTCAATCTAATTTCGCTAATGCGAGCCTTGATTGACGCTGGCGTTGAGTTATAAAAGCTTGCCATTTGTGCGGCAGTCCTTTCATTCTTTTCAACAACTAAAGTGTTGAATACTTTATCAAATAGTGACATATGTCTTCTCCATAATGATTAATAAAATTATACATCTTTCAACGTATACCTAATTATAAGGGCTTTTCGGCCTCAGTGCAACTATTATTTACCTTCTTTAAGAACAACGTATCGTCATCCTTATAAGTCAGCTCAAACATATCACCAGGTTTAAAGCCCTGCGTATCATCTCGTAAGAACAATCTATTAAGACCATCCTCAAACCAATGAAACCCTTCACGTGTTATATTAACATGATAGTCCATATAACGCATTACACATTCTCCTTTTTATCAGCGTGTCTATATATTATAGCACGTAGTGCTTTGCGATGCAAGAAAAATTTCTAACTAATTTCCTTACTCTTTAGCATCTTGAACAATAGTTCAATGAGCGGATCAACGAGAAAGTCCTTATGTATTGCAGGTGCTATGTTTAAGGTCTGCTTATTCACTATACCTGTGTTAAGAAACTCTCCTATTGTTATGTTAGTAGGACCATGTAACATACATCTTATGTCAATAGCCTCATCTCTATCATTAACAATACGTTCATTCAGTATCTCTATCTTAGTTTTTGGTTGTTCCATAATACTCCTTTTATGTATACCATATTATAGTATACTATGCTAAATAGATCTACTAATAGGAGCTGTAGTTCATGTTGGTATTGAACGGCCTCATAGCAGGCAAGTTGCTGGTTCGAATCCAGCCAGCTCCACCACCCCTCAGATACAATGTCTAGAGCGCAGAAAAAAACGCGCCAAAAAAATCCATATCCCAATTCTCAGAAAACGGTTTAACCTCTTTGAGAGATCGCGTACTAAGTCAATTGTTTGGGTACCTGGAGATATAGAGAAAAGTCTACCCCGAACGAGACAAAAAAAAGGCTCCGTGAGGAGCCTTCTTAGTAGGTTTCCCTTCCTACGCCGCAACCTCCAATGCGGTCTCTAAAGCCTTAAGCTTCAGATTCTTAGATTGGCCATACCAGGCTGATTGCAACCTAACATCGTTGTTAGATCCTCTTTCATGATCTGTGAAATAAGTCACAGCGTTGAAAGCATTCCACCAGCTACCTGGTTTGTAGTTAGCACCTGGAGAAGTCTCTAGCAGGTCATATACACGTTTAGCCGGAGTACTAAGCTCTTGAGCATGTAACGTCTTACTTCTTTCCTTCTTACTATAAGTAGGGAACAAGCCATCTAAGTAAGCCAATACCTCAGCCTTCTTATACTTCTTAGCACCTAAGTGCTCAGCCATTTCCTTGTAATCGGATAACTTAACGTTAGCAATTCCAAGCATCTCTTTCACATTGTCAGCATCAAATGCTTTCTTGTGATTCAACTTAACTGCATTCTTAGATGAAGAGTTAAGAGATAGCGTAAGTGTATTGTTACATACAACTCTGATAGGCGTAAACCTAACATCAATACTCTGCCCAAACTTATGAGGGTTTGAGAAAAGCAGATACGAATCAACTTGATCACCGCCAAACAATTCAAATGAATCTTTGACCTTAGCAAGTACCCATACAATCTTTCCGTCTTGAAGACTTCCAGCTGTATGCATTTCCATATCACCTTTAAGACAAAAGTCATTAAAGAATTGAAATGCAGTATCGTTCTGGCAAGGCTGCCATTCGTCACCAACTACATCAAGTACACTTTGATCAGAACTTCTGATCAACGCTTTCTTCTTAGGTACAACAATACCTTCTGAAGTTACAAGAGACTGTTTCTCAACAGCCCAATCAAGACCTGCAGCAATCTGCATGTCATAAGGAAGTAGATCACTATCTACTTTTTTACCAAGCCCATGCCAGGGAAGTTGTCCCGCGTAAGCCATCGTTTCTACATTATGTGCCATAATTAAATCCTCCTATATTTGTGATTATTAAAGCCCGTTTATTATATGAACTTGAGCGAGAATATCTAGTTTTATCTAGTAACAAGACTGAAATAAAAAAAAAGAAATTTCTAGCCATATGTCTAATTAGCATATAAAATCGCTCACTTCCAATAACTGGATTTTATACTAGATCAGGTCTCAAGTCAACTGAGAGTTTTAAAAGGTTTCGATTTTATATTCAGACCCGTACCAAGTCAAGCTCTTTTTCGAAACAAAAAAACCCGGCCGAAGCCGGGCAAAGGTTTAGGGGGTCCTTTTAAACGACGAATAACCAGAGTAGCAAGAAGCTCAATGCTGCTCCAATCACCATAGTAATACAGAAGGTTAAGAACTCATGTCGCGATATCCATCTGTTTATATACCTGTTATTATCTGCACCAATGATTGATGATACCTTTCTATCAAACCATTGATCAATTGCTGCAGCGTTCTTCATCTGTTGTTTAGTTGGCATGTGAGCCCTCCTTTGTCCAAGCTGTGAATATATCCATGGCAACATTTCGATTAACGCCAAAGGTATCTTGTACCTCTCTTGGCGCTCCAAACATGTTGATGGATCCCTCTTCCCTTAATTCATCCAGGAATGTAAACACCTGTGACTTAAGTTCATTATCGATACCTTCTATATAAGACATATTATGCCCTCCTTGATGAGTACTTGGATAACCAGGCCCCATAATAAATGTTGAAAAGATCCCAAGACGCTTGGTCAGTCAATTTGACATCATTCCAAAGCTCGCGCTCTTTTCGGTTTAAATAAGACCACTGCTGGTAGTTTTCAGTATGTGATCGCTCTTCGTTATAAATGAATTGCTTGTGCATTTCTAATCCTCCAATTGTTAATACTCTTATATTGTAACTTCTTTTTTCACAAATTACAACAGGAAGGGGACAAGAGAGATGATTACTGTTAACCACCAAACCAATAGAACCAGAATATTAATAGCCTTAATCAATCCCCAGATTGGTGCGACGAATTGCTTAAGTGCTTTTACCAAGTTGAAATCCCCTTTTAACTAAATTTTCTACTCTCAATAATAGTAAGATAAAACATACTATATATCCATATAGTACTTCAAAATAAACTATAATAAAGTAGTTGAACTAATTCAAAAAAGAGCCATAATGTGTGTCTGATGAAAAAGTTACTTAATATAATCTGGTTGACAATGAAATGGACTCTCATAGCCTTTGGTGGTTTTGTGATCTTGATCTTTGCATGTATGTTGTTTGGCGACCAGAGTACTAAGCAGCATTTTAGTCAGTGATCCTTGATAGGCCCCCCCTATCAGGTTTCTACTCCTCCTGCCACCCCTTCGGGGGTGGCTTTTTTTTGTGGGAAATAAAGCTTGCATTTGTTCGAAGCTGCATATAAAATCGCGCGCTTTCAAAATTAATGAAATAAACAGTTGCCTTAGGTCACATTAGCGCCGACAATAGTGTTAACTTAGCAGGGGCTATATGGACGAAGCGCTCTAAACAATCTAAGTATCGTGATCGGACTGAAATGTTTGTAAGGGGTACAATAGATCAAGGGAAGAGCTTAAAGGTGATACCACTTCTGGAACGTCGTAGACAGAACTTGACTTAATCAATCAAGCCTTAAAGTCGCAGACTCTCCATCCAGCTAAGCGGGGTTCCTTGAGGGACTAGATTGGAATACTGAACCGTGTCAGACCGACTTAATGGATATGGACACCGCGGTAGAGTCAAGCGAAGGCGATCTTAATGATACACCTTATGCAGCCGAGTCATAAAAAGTCAGACTTGTTGGCCATACAATCTAAGACCAAACAGTAGGGATCCCGGCCCCACCTTTTTCAGAGCAGCTTGATCCTCTTAGCGGTCGACCAAGTCAAGCTCGAAACCGGACTGCAAATATTAAGCGTTGCTTAGTAGGTGATATGAGAACTATAGATAACTCAAGTAACCCTACCTTCGCGCGGACCAGGATCCGGTATTGCTCTAGCGAGTGATAGAAATGCCCCTAAGGTTAAAAGCGTTAGGGGCACTTTTTTTGTTTGAAATAAAGCTTGACTTTTTTCGGGGTTGAATATAAAATTGGCTGCTTGAAACTCGGCGGGCAGATCTGCTCGCGCGAGTTAAGAATGATTCTTATCTGGAATTGAGTTGGTCGATCCTTGCTGGAATGACGCGATGAACATTGCACTCGTTGCAGCATCTCGTATCTGCAATCGGAAGAGCATTATGCCCTCCTTCCCAAACCACCTCGCCGGTTGTTGGCGATCTTAGCGGCTCGATGTAACCGGAACAAAGTCCGCATCTTCTTGAATTAATGTCTGTTACGTTTGTCATTTTCTACTCCTTAATTTATTAAATGATAAACTAATTATAGCTACTCAGGCGAGAAGTTCTACTGAAATGAAAAATTAAAAAGCTTGCCTTGGAAGGGGTCAGTATATAAAATCGAGCGCTTTGTACGGCGCTCTTCAAAGGCTGCGATTTTATATTCTTCTTCAAACAAATGCAAGTAATTTAATTTAAAAATAAAGTTGATTAGTTAGTGCTCTGAATCCATAATTAAGGTTCATTAATAAGAGGAGTAGAATGATGCAGCAATTAAGCTTAAGATTTGATAAAGAAGAGATCATGGAAGCCAACATTAGTAGGGCTAGGCATGGTGGGTGTTATGATAGAGGGTCAGCTGATTCCTATTATGGTAGAGCCAAGTCACCACATTACTTTGTAGGTGCCACTCTCCAGTCAGAACGGATTTGTATAGATCAGATGAATCAGTTTCAGATCCAAGAGTACAATCATGGTTATAATGATAATGAAAAGCAAGGTAACAAAAAAGAATGGTGAGCCAACTAGAGTTTCTAGCCTTCATGCTTCTTCTGATATATGGAGTTGTGTTGTTGGCTAGAGACAAGTAAGACTTGGAACCTACTTTTAGGAAGGCTCACTAGAGCCTTTCTTTTTGTTTAAAATGAGTAGTTGATTTTTATCTCATTTGCATATAAAATCGCAAACCCTTAAAGTTTTTATAGTTATTTTAGTGAGTTGAGGTTATAATAAGGTAAGTAATTATAAAGGAGTAAATTATGAAAGTATTTGATAAAAAAGGGTTTGTTGATTTTTGTGAAGAGAGAGATGAGTTAGGATTAGATGGTGTTAATGTAGATAAAGTTGTTGATGAAAGTGGAGTTTATTGTTTGCATTTTGGTAGTAGGGGTGATGTAGATTTTGAAAAGGTTGATTTTGTTAAAGAGATTACTGAATGGAGTAATTTAGATAGAGAAGAAGATGATGAGTTTATTTATATAGGGAATGAGATGGGTGATTTGGGTAATGAGTATTTAGATTTGAGTTGGGGTGAAGAGAGTTTGAAATGTTATTTTATTATAAGGGGGGTGTAGTAAGATGAGTGAAGAGTATTTGTTTTATTATTTTAGTAAGATGTTATGTGAGTGTAGTGAGATGTTAGATGATATGGAAATTTGTGAAGTGAAGAGAGATGAGTTAAGAAAAGGAATTCAAAATGTAGTAGATAAATTAAATGAATGAAGAGAGGGGGAATTAATTTCCCTTTTCTCTTGCACTTTAGTAGGGAGGCATATAAAATCGAGTGCTTTCAAAATAAAGTTGAAGCTCACTTCACAAGTTCATATAATAAAGAACAATTAAAATGTGAGTAGTGATATGCAGATAGAGAGAGATGAGAGAATTGTAAAGATCAAATTTGATAATGATCTTGAATTCGAGTTGGGTGAGATGAATCAAAATGAGAATAGTGATTACTATTTAGAGCTTGTTATTAATATTGTTGAAAATGTAAATAACAATTATACAATTTGTTTTGTTGATAGAGCTGAATTTTATAGTTTTGAATTTGATCAATTTGGGAATGAGATTGATTAAAGAGATCTTTAAAGTGATAAGAGTAACAATTATTTGCTCTACTCTTATCATTCTCTTTCAACTCATTTGATAAAACAGTTGATTTCTAGTAGGGGGGCATATAAAATCGAAAACATTTGAAAATAACTGAAATAAAGCTTGCACTCAAACACTTCTGAATATAAAATTGAGTTGTTAAGAATGATTCTTATTTAGAAAGTTGAATAAGACTTATTCTTATTTAGAATTCTCTTTTTTATTTGTTTTATTTTTCGGGGAGCTCGGGCGGGTGCGCCAGAGAGCTGAGGAGACTGAGGAAATTGAGGAACCTAGGAACCGGAGGCGGTCTTATATAGTATACTATACTCTCACTCTAATGGCAACTCTGTGCTCTACTGACCAAAGGGCGCGATTTTATATGCTTTCGCGGGAGATGGCAACTGGGTAGAGTGAGGAGATCTAGGGCGGATGTGCCAAACAGTCGCTCAGGGCGCTAGACCAGATCGCTCTCGGGAGAAAGCTTCGAGGTCGCCAGCTGGCTCATCCTAGGGGAATAGTCTCCTGCAAAGTCTCCTCAAAAGTCTCCCGGATTCCCTGTCGAGAAGGTTCACAAGGGACGATCATAACAAGGCGGAGACCCGTAGGAGATATCCATTACCTTATTATAGTATACTCTCAGTAAGAAGTCAACTGTTGTCCTTCTATATAGACGGCTTCGGTGAAGTAATGGTTACCAAGATAGTCCTCATACACACCATCCTCATCTAACCCAACCTTACACTCCATACGATCGGCAATAGAGTCATAAGCCATCTTAAGAGAGTCACTAGACCCTTCCATAAAGAGCTGGCACTCCTTAGCATTAAGAGGCTCGACATGAGGTATGGTAGTAGCGATGTGCTCTAGGGCGATATAGTTCTTATACTTAGACATAGGTTTCTCCTTTAAAGGGTTATTATAGTATAGTTGATTACATAAGTCAACTACTCTTTGTACATGTTCTCTATTCACTCTAGCTCCTAGTCTCTCACGGGAGCTCGGAGAATCTCAGAGACTTGCCATTTCGTACAAGGTGCGCTTAGACCCCTTAAGAGCCCCCATTTACGCAAGGGAGACACTATGTACTAACCCCCGTACTCTTATTTCTTTTACTATTTTTAATTACGCTCTCTGTGAGTCTGTGTAATTCGATAGCTATGTGTCTATGGTCAAGATGGTTACTACCCGGCATACAGATAAACGACATCGATGTACCGTCCTTTATATGCTCTCGTAGCTCTATTGCCATGTCCATTTGTTTGTCTTTCGTTATAGATAGTCTACACTCATCATAGCTCTTGTACTGACTATCATAGTGTGTATGTACGTCACCGTCACTAGATAATAGTGTAACGGTCAATATAAACATAATCATTTGTCTAGTCCATCGACATACTCTTCTAATGCCTTATCGAATTGCTTTTGAGCTTTACGTGTCAGATATCTCTCGTTCCACTCATCCCATTTGTTTATTAACCATCTAATCATTCCATCACCATCTCTTTGTTATATCGTCCGTTATGTATACTCGCTCTCCATGGATATTGACCCCAATGATTAGCCTTATTGTATTCTGGTTTAAAGTATCTTATTAGAGCGCTCTCTTCTATCTCGATCATCTGACGTGTGGTCTCTCGTCGCTCTAATGCCCATTCGAATACGAAGCTACGTTTAAGGTTCTTTCTGAACTCTGATTCGGTGTATCCGTATAGCTTATATCGTCTATGATTGTTCTCAAGTTCTGATAGAGGCAGCGTCGTTGACCCGACGTATACGATAGTTTCGCCTCTCTTAACTAGATATACTCCGTATGGTTTAACCTCGCTTCTCTCTTGTTTCGGGAGGCCTACGGCCTTAATAGGGTAAGTGTCGGGGTTGTAATTATACATTAGTGTGAGTGTACTCCAAATAGGTAACCGATACCAAGACTGATAGGAACTATGATAAGCAGATCCATTAACCAATGCAGACCAATAGCCAGAGTTATTATCTCTTTCCAATGTATCTTACATACGTCTTGCCAGTGTTTTATTCTCTTTAACATCATTATATTATATAAACATTCACTTATGAGTACAACTGTTGATTTCTTATAGCCATCCAATTATAATGTTGGCCATGATTAGATACACACATAGCAGGTTACTCAATACTATAAAGGTCCTTATCAACGATATTCTATTTTCGTTCGTCTGGTCATACCCGTCTTCTTCGTCAAAAGAACCCAGAGCATGCTTCCATATAGTCCAGAGCTTGTTCACAATCATTGACCATCCCAATTTAGATCGGTCATTGAACCTTGCTTATCCTTCTGTGTCAGCTTCACAAGCATATCATAGCACTCAAGGCAGAGCTTCTCACTCTTCTGAGTTTGTATGTTCAATACATCTTGTGACTGACCCTTTGTCTGCTTATCGCACTCAGCACATCTCTCAAAGATTAGAGTCCAATTGTCTTCATAGTCAGAGGAGAAGCCTTTCGACTTTATCTCATCGCCTGTCACATCGTTCTTGGTTACCATTAAGCTTCCTTAGGAGTATCCCATACTACGGCTATTCTTCTTCTGGCTAGCTCATTGAGTAGCTTCTGTTTAACCTTAGGCTTAGTGTTCTTATTGTTAATCTCTTTAAACAACTGATACTTATTCATTGACTTGATATAGAAATGCTCTGTACGAGTCTTTCCTAAAGCTTTGATGTAAGTCTTTTGTGATGGTTTAAATTTAATTGGCATTATCCTTGTCCTCGATTGATGCTCATAGAGCGTTTTTTATCTTTGTTCATCGTTGACATGCCGATCTTAGTCTTACGACCTCTACCACCTATACCTATTGATGTACATTTTCTACCTGAGCCATTGATTAATGACTTGTTTATTTTCTTTCTGCTTGCTTTCGCCATTCTATACTCCCCAACTGCTTGGATCTTGTGCGTCGTAGGGTTCAGGCTTTGGCTGACGCTCAAAGACATAATATGCTACTACTGCTTTTCTAATAATTGCTAAGACGAAGAAGAACACGGTAGCAATAGTTGCTGCCATGACTGGACCTATCTGATATTGTGCTACAATCCAGAACAATAATACGTTCAATGGCCAGTTCATAACTGTGCCTATGATCGTGTCATTCAGACCGAACTTCATTGTCTTGCTCGATGTTAACTTCATCTTATCTGACGTTACCGAGTCTACCGCGGTTGAATTTCGTGCGCTCCATTCGGAGAGCCTTCTGCGCCCTTCTAACCTGCTCATTCTTTTTACGCCTTCTTTTCGCTGCTGGCTTCTCATAAAATTCTCTATCTCTGCATTCCTTAATGATGCCTGATTTTTCAGCCTTCTTCTTAAATGCTCTCATCAATTGATCGAAACTAGGTTCGAACTTCTTCTTTTGAAATTTGCCTTTATTTAGCGGTTGTCTTGGTCTTTGTGTTTTATTAAATGGTTTCATAGTCCTTTGGGTTTTCAGTTAAAATATAGTGCTTAGGTTTCCATCCTAACTCCAAGAGCTCTGTAGGTTTAGCATGAGTCTTCTCACGCTCTCCTGTGACCTCTTTAGTCGGGATATCATCTCTTCCTGTATAGTATTTAACCATATCGGCTACACTACAAGGAGTTCCACAACCAACATCAATCGCACCGTTAAGATGTTGGCCTTTAGTTATGATCGTTTCAATAGCAGAGACAACGTCTTCTACATGAGTCCAATCACGTTCATGGTCTGTTACATAGTCTATAGTCTCTGGATGGTTTATAACCTTATCAAAGAACATATCTGTACGAGAGTTCTTACCATAGACTGTATGAAATCTTAGTCCTAATGAGTTACCAGGTAGCTGTTGATTAGCCATCTGCTCATTTATCTTCTTTGTTGTCGCATAGGGAGACATGTGCCAATCATATATTGACGAAGATGAGGCGTAGATGACCTTCGGAGTCTGTACGAAGTCTTTGGCTAGATCTATCACAGCTTGAAAGCCATCTACATTATTTTTCCAGAACAGATCAGGCTCGTCATGTGATCGTCTCACACCAGCCTCTGCTCCAAGATGAAGTATTATATCAGGTTGTATATGCCAATTGACCTTACCCATATCATGGCTAAGTCCTTCATATCCCATGAGAGTATAGCCTTCTTTACCAGCAAAGTGCTCAGCTATGTTGCTTCCTATGAAGCCTTTTACACCTGTAATTAAAATTGTTATCATACTATTTCTACCTCGAATAGAGAGTGCTTAAAGAAGCCTGTCCAGAATTCTTTATCACCTATTATGTCCATTGGTTCATCATAGAAGTATATCTCCTCAGGAGATCTAGGAGACTTTAGTCCACAGTAAGATATAGATACCTCTGGATTATTCTCTATTGCTTCATGAGTTATATCAGATGCTTCTTTATCTAGTACTATGACTTTTATATTTGTATCTAGTGTAGATATCTCATTCATTAACTCATTGAAGTAATGATCGTCTACTTTAGTAATAAGTACTAGCTCTACTTGAGCATATAGACTCTTTGTTATAGATGGATGCTTTGATAGCTCTCTGTCTAATGCTGATGCACCCCATGGAGTCATTAGTCTATCCTTCATGAAGCATCTATGTTCAGCACAAAGAATATTAAACATCTGCCATTGCAGAGGGTCATTATTCATACCGTAGATCAATACGTTATGTCGCTTCACCAGAACTTTCTCACTAATTCTTCTTCCATACTATATGCTTCTTTTTCCCATGGTTGTCTATTTAAACTGAATGTTGATCTACACTTACGACCCATCCAGAAGTCTTCATTACTTGAGTTAATCTTTAACTGACCCTTTATAAATTGCTTAGCATGTACTAGCTCATGGGCTACGTTAAGTGCCATAACATCTTCAGTAAAGAGTTCATCGTTCTCATCTCTTCTTGACATTATTATATTAGCAGCGTTCCTGTCACCATCGCACTCTGCATAGTTATTGTGACATCTACTAATAGTAGGTACTATCTCGATATCTATTTCTATTCGTCTCTTGTAAGGATAAGGCAGTAATTCACTAAGTACATTCACTATGAACATCTCTAAGCGTGATTTGTTACGAGTTCTTCCTGTAATCTGATACTCTATCATAAGTCTCTCTAAGGTCCATAAACTTCTGTATCCAATCATCACGCTTCTCTACGAATATCTGCTGCTCACCATCAGAGCATGATATAATTGTTACTAACTGTTGAATAGGAGTCTTAGTATTCTCTTCAAACATAACAGCATAAGCTGCCTCTTGCATGAAGTATCCATGTACCCATTCATGTTTCTTCTGCTTAGCTGATGTCTTCCAGTCTATGACTGATAGTTTACCATCATACTCAGCAATAAGGTCTACAGTACCAGCTACTCTAAGGTAGTCTGACATCATCTGACCTTCAATTGATCTTATGTTATCTATATGAGCATCTGCTATCTTCTTAAATCCAAGATAGAGTTCCATCTCATTCGGCATTGACTCAGGCAGCTCATGTCCTTGTATATACTCTTCAATAAGTATATGAGCTTTAGTACCTTGTCTTGTTGCCTTAGTTGTTATAGCGTTAGCCTTCTTAGCACCAACTCTCTTACGCCATTTCTTAATAGCTTCTTTAGCTAGCTGTGAGGTAATAGATGTAACAGATGGATATGGCTCTTGTACCTCATCACCCTCTCTGATATAATGCCTAGTACCATTTATAGTTACTCTCTTTAACTTAGGGAACTCTACTATATCTAGATTAAAGTCTTTACTTGTCATTACGTTTACCCCAATGCTTATCTAATACTTTCTCAACGCTAACTTGCTTAGCTTGTCTACTTACGTACTTATCAGCCACAGCTGATGTAGGATTAGCTGTACCAATCCTACTCATAAGATCGTTAAAGCCTCCATCCTTATTCTCATGTACAGAGATATGACCGCCAATAGTAGCGGCAGCTTTCAGTATTACTTGTTTAAGTAGAGGGTTATCTTTTTTGAATTGATCTAGCTTTGTAAAGGACATCATATGCTCTTCCACTTCACCAGTCTCTATATTCTGAAAATCATATATTGGCATTATTATACTTAGGCGTACTCATTAGCGGTTACAAAAGAATATATATGCTTCCAATTATCTAGCCTAACTATCTCAGGATTATCTACAATAGAGAACTCTTGATTGTACTCAGCATCGATTAGAATAGGGGTAAGTCCAGCATTCAATCCAGCTATAGCATTCTCAGGTTTATCTTCAATCCAGAAGTTACCTGAATCTTTCCATTCCTGCAATGCTTCATCTTTATCATCACCTGTATCTAAACAGATGATTCTATCGATAGCTTGACCGAATACCGTTCTTAAGTTTCTTTCTCTTAATTTTTGTGACTCAGGGTCTAATGATAAAGAGGTAACAACATCAAGAGTCATACCATGCTCTTCCCAGAGCTTCTTTACATATTTGACTGAGTCCCTATGAGGTCTAAGATTACCAATCCTTGAGCTATTACAGAATACTCTTGGCAGATAGAATAAGTTATTCCTATCTAAGCATTCCCAATTACTCTCATATCTATCAGCTATATTATAAGCTTCACGATTAACAACATCCATATCGAAATGAAACTTCATCCATTTCTCAAATGAGTATCCCCAGTCAAGGAGTACTCCATCACAGTCGGTCAGTATCTTTTTCATAATCATATCTTATTAAGTTAAAGGGTAGAAGATTTCCTTAGCAATAATTAGCAATTTACGTTTATCTTCTATACTTCATTATAGGCGCCTTTCGGACCTCGTTCAAGTACTCTCTTGATTCTTTTGAAGATATTCCTGTAACTTGCAATGTTACTCTTGGGTGATGTCCAGCATTAGCTGTTGAATGAGGAACGTTCTGCCAATCAAATGTAGTTACGTCTCCTGCACTCCAATGTTCGAATGTATAGTTACCATATGAGAACCATTGACCTGGCTTCCAGTCTGTTAACTGTACCATATATCTCTCTACTGAGTCAGGGTTATCAGGCGCCCATTTCTCTAGCTTATCCATATGTAAGTTCCATGTCTGTCCTGGAACCTGTACATGCACTCTAGTCATCTGACGCTCTAGTTTAAACTGATCGGCTATTATTTGTATGCTATCTGGTATGTCCCAGTTAAGATTACTTATAACATGATCAGCTTCATAGCCTGTATTCTCTAAGTCATATTCTTCTGCTTGAAACTCATCTTCTTTTCTAGATCTAACACCTATCTTACCATGCTTATCTGAGTTGCCTCTAGTGCGCCATGTAGCTTGATATGATTCGTCTATAACTCTCTTTAAGTCTGTATGGTATACTTTACTTAGATCTATATGTCCTACTCTATCGACAGTATCATATAGGGGATGTATAATAGTAGAGTCAAAATGATAGTTACTTCTCTCTTTATTCTTATCCCAACTGCTCTTCATATGACACTCACTGTAATGTTATCTTGGTAATAGTTCTGGTTATATTTCTTTGCAGGAGGTTTGATCTTACATACCTTAGCTAAGTGAGCGTTATCAGATATCGGTTTAGCTATCTTCATCGCGTCTTCAATAGAGCTATTCTGTCTGTTAATTTCAGAACCCATTTGCTTTAAATTCTTATAGTATTTATTATATGTCGGATAAGTGATATTGAACTCACCACATCTAACCCACCATCCTAAGCAAGCATCATTGCTTCTGTGAACTAATACGATAGGACAGTCTGGCCAATGCTCTTTAAGCCAAGGTATACAATAAGCAAATACATGACTCTTAATAATCTTAACGCCTTTACCATTGAATGGCTCATTAAATTCTTCTTCAGCAAATTCTTTTGGGTATTGAGTTATATGATCAAACCAGTCACCGAACTCCATACCAGGATCAAAGTATGCACCAAGATGCATCAGTTTAGGTTCACCCCATGCAGAGTGATAGTAAGTTCTATCTTCTGTATAGTCACTCCTATCAATAGAACTACTGAAGTAGATATTTTTACATACACTACTCCACTTAGAGCCAGGAGCTCCTGTCACGAAGATATACTTACTGGAGTTTGTCATAATCGATCTGTAGCCATAGTTCTTCTTTCTTCTCAAGGTTAGTCCATACAAAGTCTTGCTTGTCTTGCTCATTGCGATGACCATAGCCAAGCTCTTCTAACTCTTTCATTCGATTATGATATTTTATTACGTTATTTAATCTATTCTTTTCAGCAGGATCAATAACATCTTCGACTAGTCTGCAGAACCAGAACAGTTCACTGTAGTCGTATTTTAAATTGTAGCGTAGAAATGAATAGTCAACGCCATGATACCCTACGCAGGTTTGATCATAGCCTCCTCTAGTCCAGAACTCTGATTTAGATACTAGATAGCTATTACGTCCTACCTTAGGTCCAAAGTTACCTGGAAAGTATACAAACTCATCATCTAACCATATCAGCTCTCTATGGATACGATCAAGAGGTCTCTTCGTTATTACCCAATCACTGTCCATCATGAGATTCCATTTGTTCTTAGTATCTCGCATAAGACAATTTCTAGCGCCTTCGTTATTCCAGCCATGGTCCTTGTCTATACGCAGCACTTGCCAGTGGCTGGGTATATTACATTCGGTTATAGGAATATCTTGAGAGCCATCGTCTATGACGGTGTAATCATATAGTCTCCCATCAGGATCTAATTTCAGGTACCAGTTAAATATACGTTCCATAATCTCCTTAGAGTTATAGTAAGTATAGTTTAATCTTACTCGTGTCTCATGAACATCAGGATACCAAAAACTTAACGTCTTGGAATGATCCTTAATACCTGTATAAGCGTCGAAGTACTCGACGCCTTTTTTAAGTTCCTTTAGGTCCATCAGCAGGCAATAAGTCCGGGAAGGCCATATTAACTACAGCTTTGGTAATACCTTTTACTGGTGGTTTCTTCTGTATCATTTCACATAGTATAAGAGCATCTTTAGGATGGATTGATTCTAGTAGTTCAATAAAGAGCATTTCTCTCTTTGATTGATTAGCTACTGGTCGTCCATTCTCTATAAAGATATCTAGCTTCTTAGCCATGCTATGTAATCTAGTCTCTACTTGAGTACCATCAGCCTCACCATAAGGTGGGATTGAATCAGGTAGAAGGAATTTAATGTTAGGATGGAAGCATCCTTGTAGTATTGTTCTGATTGAGAACAAGTTATATTGCTTTAATGCTTCTGCTTTAGCCTTATTTGTTTTCAGCTTAGCAATCTCATTAAAGATTTCAAATACACCTTTAGTCATCTTAAAAGTCTCCAATGTATTCAACTAAGCCTTTGAGCTTCTTCTCAATGAAATAGTTAAATAAGTTATCCCTGTTGTTAGCAGGTTTTTCATATTGTTCAAGAATATTTAGCTTAATACTCTCAGGGGTTTCTGCTAAGTCAACTAATTGCTTATTACGAGCATAGTTCCTTTTAGTTTCTTCGTCGGGAAGATGTACTCCTCCTTCGACTAAAACCTTAGCAATAAAAGTCTTACGTAATGGTCTCTGACGTCCATTAATGAAGCAGTCGTCTTTAGAGAGTACATTTGGTACTCCATCTCCTCGATCTCCTCCCAGTATATGCTCAAGTAAGAATCTCTCTGGAGTACTATTCTTAATGTACTTCTTTCTTACTGGATCATATTGATTAACATTAGCATACTTCTGTAACTGTACGAAGTCTTTATCACCTGACAGTATAAGAATAGGCTCACCTATGTTTAATTCAGTGCCATGTGTATGGCATATAGTACCAATGACGTCATCTGCCTCTGCACCATCTACGTCAATGTACTTGTATGGAAATACTTCTTTAAGGTCAGCTTTAATAGCGTTCATTGCTTCCCATATAGTATTCCAATCAATGTCTGACTTATCTCTTTGAATCTTTCTATGAGCTTTGTAGTAAGGGAAGACATCTCTACGCCAGTAATGTTTATTATCAGCTGCAATTACAATCTCACCATACTCAGCAGTAAACTTACTGCGATAGCTTCTAATAGCATTGAGTACCATATGACGTAGGAGATCTTCTTTTACTTCTACGTTAGTATGGCTACCTAATTGAGCCATTAGGTTTGAAATCATCGTCTGGTTTAAATCAAGTATAATCATTATCTATCCTTTTCATCATCAAATTGTATATCACTAAGTGCTAAGTCGACACATGAATGCTCCATTGTCTGTAGCTCATGCTCAACTCCATACAGTCGACTGACTGCTGACTTAATTGCTTCATGTATAAGCACGAAGTCTTTCTTGTTAGTATCATCAAAAGATACAACAGGCAAGTGTGAAGTATCGAATTGGTTAAAGACGTTAATAGACATATCAAGCGATATGTTTACAATATGGTCATGTAGCTTAATTTCGTTATTCGAATTATTAGCTGCATTCTCTTCAGGAGTCAGCTTCTTGCCTGGGAATGGTATAATCTTACCCATTTACTATTTCCTTTTACCTTTATAGGTAGCACTCTCTTCGTTATCCATTTCACGAGTCCATTCAGCACGAACGTCTTGATACCAAACTCCTATCTCACGTTTAGGTCTACCATTAGGATAATAAGCCATCGCGACACATCTTCGCTTAGTCTTAAACTCCATGTTAGCGCCTTGATAGTTAGAGCAGTATGTACCAGTCCTAAGATAGGTACTCAATTGCGTAGCATAACCAGTCCACATCCAGTACTTAGCGTACGATTTCTTATCACCGTACTTCCAATTCTTCTTATGTATCGCAGCAGTTGCTTTAGCTTCCTTCAGCCATCCTTTAACTATCTTTAATGATAGTGGATCGTCATCAGGTAGGTTAACAACATATTCGGAGTACATAGAGTACTTAGGGGGTCCAGCTTTCTCTGCCTTAATAGCTCTCGCTTTAGCAAGTCGTTCAGTTAGAACAGCTTTCTCGTCTTCAGTAAGTTTTTTTCTAGCCATAGTTTTTACCTCGTATACTATATTATAACGGCTATTAGGTCTGAAGTCAAGTTTACGTATCTGCGAGTGTCCCGAGGAGACCATTCCATTCGACTATTCTACTGTCCCAACTATAGAAACTATTAGCGTAAACTGTTTGCATAGTTAGTCTTTGTGCTAAGATTTCTTTCTTAGTTTCAGAGTTAAATAATTCAATGGCTTGTATTAAGCATTGACCAAAGGCATTAGCATGCCTTCCTGGATCTTCATCGAACTGATACATATAAGTCCAGTTAGCTGCTGTCTCAGGTAAAGCACCTAAGTTACTATGCACACACATAACACCAGCTGACATCGCTTCCATTAATGCAATACAAGATGTCTCTTGCCATATAGAAGGATAGGCAAATATATGAGCTTTCTGTAGAGCTTTTCTGACTACATCATTAGGCTGGAATCCATGATAGGTCATATTAGGATGATCAGTAATAGTTTTGAATAGATCTTCATAAGGCTTATCTCTATCAGGCCATCCATAGGCATTGAATGATGAGTAAACATCTAAATGAACGTTATCATACATCTTAGCTATCTGTTCGAACACAGGTATAAGAAGCTCTAACCCTCTGTGAGGGGTTGTATGATAGATGATATTAATAGTACCCTCAGACTTACTATGAGTATCGATAGGTACGATAGCATTCTTAAGTACCTGACCTTTACTAGGTGGTATACCGAGGAAGTTTTGATATTGTTGCTTCTGCCATTCAGATACATATACAATCTTATCAAACATCTCTAAGTTCTCAGGCTCTTTCAAGTGCTGTGACTCAGGATCTTGAGGTAAGTCATGTAACCATAAGACAGTCTTTTTATCAGGATCTACTTCTCTTACTCGAGAAGGAATAATCTGGAACTGATCTAGGAGTTTTGGATCTAATCTCTCTGCTAGTCCATACTTCATTAATTCAGTACCACCCATTGCTAGTTGATCTACTTCATTAGTTTCAACAGTAGGGTTAAGCGTTTCACCAGATGTGCCTACTATCTTAGGAGACTCTGTTATAGGAGCTCCATCAGCTCCAACGATTTTAAGATCCATAATATATCCTAGTTATAAGGGTTAACGTATTGTAAAGCTTCAGGTGTATCTTTAGCACTTCTTACTAACCAATAGATTACTATAAAGTTTAAGAATGGTACTAACATGCCTAACTGCCACCAACCACTATGACCTCTGTCATGTAATCTTCTAGCATTTACACATATGCTTTGTACAAGTGTTGCAAGCGTCCATAATGCTACAAGCACTCCAGCCTCTTGCATTTCTCCCCAAGGTTCTAATATACTCCAGAATGTAAATCCTAGCACATAGTTATCTACTAAAGCACAAAGGCCGAGAACTATAGTTGCGTATAATGTAAACCACCAAAACTCAGGTCTATCTGATCTTCCGTTAATATCTGTTGCTCTATCGACCAACACCGT